>Ga0070717_10003862_pt1 | contig 10775 bp, 8 predicted proteins | sample LARL113metaG_FD_71366 | JGI IMG/M metagenome (GOLD analysis project Ga0070717, IMG submission 71366) | Corn, switchgrass and miscanthus rhizosphere microbial communities from Kellogg Biological Station, Michigan, USA - LAR L11-3 metaG | ecosystem: Host-associated > Plants > Roots > Rhizosphere ...
GGCGAGCGACTCTTTCTTCAACCGTCTCCACGCGGTCAGCTTAACCGCACTCAGTCTCGCCGCTACTACTTTTTGGAAGGAGGTATCAAGGCGCTAAACAAATACGTCTGTCTTTGGCTAAGTGCCAATCGCTGCTTGCTAGTTCTTTCGATAGGTTGTCGGCATTACTGGCCGCGGAAAGTACGGCAGCGGCTGATTGGCGATGATGGCGGCGGGATTCGCTTCGACCAATGCCTGGGCAATTTCTTCGCCGCAGATTTCGGCGGCGGCATCGCGCGAGCGAGAAAGAATCGGGACACGCTTTTCGGTGTCATGCGCATCAGTGGCCAGTACGTGGGCCGCTTGATGCTCGAGCAGCCAGAGCGCGGCGCGGTGCGCGCGGTCGCCCCAAAATCCAGTCAGGGCGGAGCCGGTTATCTGAATGACGCAGCCCTGTTCGGCCCACTCCGCCACGCGCTGCAGACTCTCACGCAGAATCGGGTTGCGCTCGGGATGGGTGATGATTGGCGTGATTCCAACGTCGCTTAGCTTGCGAAAGGAATCCGTGGTCTGCGGCGGAATGCTGAAGTTGCTGAATTCGACCAGCAAGTACCGCGTGCCTTCGATGACGTAACGGGTGGGATGGGCATAAGCGTCCTGCAGATTGTCGTAGGACAGGTGGAAGTCGCAGCCCAGTTTGAGGGTGGGTTTGTCTCCAACTAGCCGTTCGAGATGTGCGACGAGCCCGCGCAGATATTCGCGATCATAATGATAGCGATCGTTGGCGTGCGGCGTGGCGACCATGTGGGTGATGCCGTCGGCGGCCGCCGCCATGCACATCGCGACCGAGACCTCCCATGATTTAGGGCCGTCGTCTACTTCGGGAAGAATGTGAGAATGAATGTCGACCAAGATTGTAGGAACCCAAGCGCCCGCCCCGAGTTGCCCTCCCCTGATTTAAACAGATTCGGCGGCAAAGACCAAGGGAGACGGGCACCGGAAGAGTCAGAAGCCTTTAACCGTGGAGTTGGCCAAGAAAACCCGCGGAGTACGCGGAGGAAGCAGGAACGCGCCCTTAGACCTTGGCGGTTACGCGCTTCTTCCGTATTGTTCTTGTAGGAAATCTCCGATCGCGGCGTAGGCGCTTGCCAACGTTTTTTCGTCCGGCAGGAATACGATGCGGAAGTGCTGCGTGCCTGGTTTCTGGCCGAAGCCGGAGCCGTGTACGACCATGACGTGCTTCTGGCGAATGAGTTCTTTTACGAAAGTCTCATCGCTCTCGGGGATGTCGATGCGGGGGAACGCGTAGAACGCGCCGCGAGGTAGAACGCAACCTATGCGCGGGGTTGACTCGCACCACTTCTGCGTGAGATCGCGGCGGGAGCGCAGCTTGTGCTGTACTTCGACGAGATGATCCTGCGGGCCTTCGAGCGCGGCCTTGATGGCGTATTGCTCGGGATGATTTGCGCAGAGGCGCGCGCGCAGCAGGCGTTGCACGCCTTCGCTGTATGACTTCACCGCGGCGGCCTCGCCGGAGACGATGCCCCATCCGATGCGCCATCCCGGGACGAGGTAATTCTTCGACATGCCGCCGAAAGTCACGCAAGGCACGTCCGGCGCAACTGCGGCGAAGGCGATGTGCGGCGTGCCGTCGAGAATCAGCTTGTCGTAGATTTCGTCGGAGAAGACGATCAGGTTGTGGCGGCGCGCAAGATCGGCGACTTGCTCCAGCATCTGCCGCGTGGAGAGCGAGCCTGTGGGATTATTTGGATTGATCAGCACGATGCCGCGGGTGTGCGGCGTGATCTTGCGCTCGATGTCGGCAAGCTCGGGCTGCCAGCCGTCCTCTTCATTGAGATCGTACGCGTTGAGAGCAATCCCGAGCTTGCACAGAATGGCGGAGTAGAGCGGATAGTCGGGGCGTGGCGTGAGGATGTCTTCGCCCGGATTGACCAAAGCAGAAATGCAGGCGTCTACGGTTTCGCTGACTCCCGAGGTGACGAAAACATCGCGCACGGTGGTGATACCTTTCCGCGCCGCTTCTCCGCGAATGGCTTCGAGCGCGACGGGAATGCCGGGGGATGGAGCGTAGCCGTTCTTGCCGTCGCGCATGGCTTGGTAGACGGCCTCGATGATGTGCGGCGGTGTCTGGAAATCGAAATTGAGAGGATCGCCAATGTTGAGCGGAACGACTTTGTGTCCTTGCCGGGTGAGTTCGTCAGCCACACACGCTAGATCGCGAATGGCGTAACGGATATTGTCGAGGCGCTTGGCGGCGCTAATTTCGCGCGCTTGTGTGATCGGCATGGATTAGCTCCCGAAAAGACAAAACACAAGCTTAACCGCAAAGTTCGGCGAGGGCCACCGCAAAGACGCGGAGAACTTCTTTCTTGGCGTGCTCCGCGGGTACTCTCAGCGTCCTTTGCGGTCAAAGGCCCTTACTCTTCCCGATCGATCTGGGCCCTCTGCAGCTTGTCGGAATAGTCGACGTAAACCGACTTCCACTCGGTGTAGAAGTCGATGGCACCAACCCCGCCCTCGCGATGACCGTTGCCCGTGGCCTTGGTGCCGCCGAAGGGCAGATGTACCTCGGCTCCGATCGTGGGCGCGTTGATGTAGGTAATGCCGGCATCGAGGTCGCGAATTGACGAAAAAGCCTTGTTCACGTCCTTGGTGTAGAGCGCGGACGACAGGCCGTACTCGATGCCATTGGCGATCTCGATGGCATCTTCCAGATCATCACAGGGGATGATCGAAACCACGGGTCCGAAGATTTCTTCCTGCGCGATGCGCATCTTGGGCTGGACGTCGATGAAGACCGTCGGCTCCATGAACCAGCCATACGGATACTCGCCCTTGTCTAGCCGGTTGCCGCCGCAAACCAGCTTCGCGCCTTCGTTTTCGCCGATCTCTACGTAACTGAGGTCAGTCTGCAGTTGCTTTTCGTTGATGGCAGGCCCCATCTGCACGGTTTCGTCCAGGCCATTGCCGACCTTAAGCTTCTTGGCGCGATCGACGTAACGCTCGACGAATTCGCGATACACGCCTTTCTGCACGATGATGCGGCTCGTCGCGGTGCAGCGCTGGCCGGTGGTGCCGAAGCCTCCCCAGATGCCGCCTTCGATGGCGAGATCAAGGTTGGCGTCGTCGAGTACGATCATGGGATTCTTGCCACCCAGTTCGAGCGAGCAGTGCTTGAAACTCTTAGCCGCAATACCGCCGATGATGCGGCCTACAGCAGAGGATCCCGTCAGCGAAATCGCGCGCACATCGGGATGCTCGGCGAGCGGGGTGCCGACGTCGGGGCCAAATCCCGTTACGACGTTGATTACTCCTTTGGGCAGGCCGGCATCGGTGAGAGCGCGCACCAGGTTAAAGGTGGAGAGGGGAGTGTCCTGTGCGGGTTTAATCACGCAGGTATTGCCGCAAACGATTGCCGGCAGCAGCTTCCAGGAAGAAATTGCCATGGGAAAGTTCCATGGCGTAATCATGCCGCATACACCGATAGGCTGGCGCACGGCCATGGCGAACTTATTGGGCATTTCGGAGGGCACGGTGGGCCCGAAGAGGCGGCGGCCCTCGCCGGCGTTGTAGTAGGCGGCGTCAATGGCTTCCTGCACGTCGCCCCGCGTTTCGGCAAGGACCTTGCCCATTTCGCGAGTCATCTCGCGGGCGTAATCTTCTTTGCGCTCGATGAGAATTTCGGCGGCGCGGAAAACCACCTCCGCGCGGCGGGGAGCAGGAACCAGTCGCCACCTGGCGAAGGCGCGCTTGGCGGCGTCGACGGCGGTATCCACGTCGGCCTTGGCAGATTTCTGGAAGATGCCGACGAGGTCGCGTGTGTCGGCAGGATTGCGATTTTCGAAAGTCTCGCCGGTCGAGGCCTCGACCCACTCGCCATCGATGAAATTCTTGAAAACTTTGGTGGGGCCGTAGCTGAGGGTGGGCGGGGTGGTCAAAGTATCGGTTGCCATGACTTCTCCTTAATAAATCCCTACGAAGTTGATGCTACAACCGGCGAGGAAGGCGCGGCAAGGGAAGGACTTTCTCTAGGTCTAGCGCCAGCGCTTCAACTGTGGCCACACGTTGGCCCAAGCATCGAATTTCTTGCCTATGCAGAGGAACACATCGATCTGCTGCTCCAGCGCGTAGGGATTGGCTGCTGAGGTGCCAACCAATTCGACACGATCCCAGTAGCGCTCCAGGGTTGCCCGGCGATCATCCAGAACGATCATGCAGTTTCCGGAATAGCCGTGCGGACCCCAAAGAAAGTAAGTGCGGTCGCCGCTCATAGCACCCGGCAAGCCATATGACCGGCCGAAGAAGTCGATCGCTCCTGCTTGGCCGTAGTCCTGGGCAAAGATTCCGCAGTCGGGGCGTTCGTTGACGGGCACTCGGTCCCAGGCGAGTGCCGTTTCGTCCGCGATTTCTTTCCAGCCGAACTGATCGGAATACCACTGGGGCAGAGCCGCCCGAGCATGGGCGTGCTCCATCACCGGGAGCTTCATCGGGAGATACTTTACATATGCCAGGAAACGATCGGGCGAAAGGATAGGAACAACTACGGGCGCAAGGTACGCCCCGTTCGCCAGCAATAGAACCACGATCGCGGGCTTCAACCATGCGCGGCGCCGCCGGGTGATTGCGGTTTCTACCACGGTTGCTCCCGCCGCGAGCAGCATGGGATAGATCGGGGCGAGATAGTAATTCTTGCCGTGAAGTATGAAGAAAACGGAATAGCACACCAGATAGGACCATCCCAGTACGCGATAAGGCTTGAGCCGGGCGGACAACAGCAGCCCAAACAATCCCGCCAGCCAAATCGGCGCAGTCAGGGGATTCAACAGCAACATTTGCTGAAAGAAAAATGGAAATGGTCCGAGCACCACGTCCCGGCCTTCTGCTCGGATGCCGCTTATCAACTGCACAAACGGCCAGTTATAGTGAATGTTCCACAACAGGTTTGGCAGAAAGATCAGAAAGGCAGCGAACCCGCCCAGCCAGATCCATTTGTTGAAGAAAACGCCGCGCCGCTCGGTCAGCAGCAGGCCCACGACGATTCCCAGGCCGAAAACAGCGATGGAATACTTTTCCTCCATCCCGAGGCCGGCGACCACGCCAAACCACACCCAATAACGCGGGTCGTTGCGCTTGATGGCGAGGATAGCGAAGTAGGCGCAGCCCATCCATAAATTAGGTTCCAGGCAATTCGTGCCGAACAGGCTGCCGTTGGAAAGGTATTGCGGCGCGATAACCGCGCACACAGCGCTGAGGATCATGGCAAATCGGCGTCCTCCTAGTTCGCGTGCCAGGACTCCGGTTTGCACGACGAGCAACGAGGATGCCAGCGCTGGGATGAAGCGAATGCTGCACAGCGAGTCTCCCAGCAGGGCGCGACAGATGTGGAGCAGAAACGGAATGAGCGGAGGCTGGTCGACATACCCCCACTGCAGGTGATCGCTACACGACAGGTAGTCGAACTCATCCCGGAAATAGCCGTAGCGGTTGTTGAAGTAGAGGTGGAAGAGCAGCTTGGCGAAGGCCATTGCCCAGACTACAGCCATGCCGGAATCGACAAAGGATTGCCGATCGCTGGTGGGGGCAGAGACTGCTGGAGCAGTGCTGGCCATAGGGAAGCCTAGGATAGTTGATCGCAAGGGATGTTTCACGGGCGGACTAACTCTACATAAGTCACAGAGCGGGCACAAAGGTACATGGCTGACACACCAAGGTAACGTCCCAAACTCATTACCTGTTTTTTCATCGGTTTTGCTTGTGCTAACGTTTTATCTACCGCACATTTACTGAGGTTTTTCGGTCTAAAGTGTCTTCCGAGAATCGCAAACCGGGAATCCACGTCGCGTGGACGACCGTCACATACCGCAGTGTTGCCCTGCTGATCCTGGGAGTCGCCGTGGTGTTCGCGATTGCCGTGCGCGTGGCATTTCCACAATTTGCCGAGAACAGCCTGAAGGCCGGCGAAGGCGCAGCCAATAAGATCCTGGAGCGCATCGCCGGTATGAACCCGACGAGCGGCGCAGGAGTTTCCATTGGGCAGCAGGCGCACTTCACCGCCCTCGACGGCACGGTGCGCGTTAAGAAGAGTAATAGCAACAGCTGGGTTACGGGCGACTACAGCATCCCTTTGGAAAAAGGCGACGTGGTGCAGACCGGCTCGGAAGGTATGGCGAAGGTCGTTTTCAACGACGGTACCAGCTACACAGTGAAACAGGATTCTCTGATCGTGATCCAGGAGAACTCGGCGAACGAGCAGCAGCAGACGAATGTGGCAGTCGCGGTCAGCACTGGAACGGTGGACCTCTCGACCGCGACCTACAGCCAAGGTTCGAAGTCGCAGGTAATTGTGGCGGGCGCAACGGCTTCGCTGGCTCCGGAGTCAGCGGCGCAGGTGCACAACGATCCCAAGGCGGACCAGCACGAAATCCTGATGAAAAAAGGAACGGGCGAGGTCTCGCGCAACGGCGAAACCGTGAAGCTGGCCAACTGGGAGAAGGTGAGCTTCCAGGGCAAGCAAGTGCACATGGAGAAGGCCAAGGAGATTGGGCCGCCGACGCCGATCGCGCCGGCCAACATGGCGCCGCTATTTTCCGCGGGCCAGACCACGAAGGATGTGGCGTTTTCCTGGACGCCGATGGCGAATGCAGTTGGTTACCGCCTGCGCATCTCCCGCAACCCCTACTTTTCTTCTACACTGGTTGATAAGAAGGTTAATACGGCGGCGGTAACCGTTACCAGCCTGGGCGAGGGCGCTTATTACTGGATGGTGCAGTCTTACGACGCGGCCGGAAAAGAATCGGTGGAAAGCGAGAAAAATCGCTTCACCATCATCTCCAAGGGCAAGCAGACGGAGGCTATCGAACTGGAACTGGATCCTTTCGTTCAGCACGGGCACGTGATTGAAGTGACTGGCAAGACCCAGGTCGGGGCGCGGGTTATGGTGAATGGCAGCGAGGTTCCGATGATCAACTCGGACGGCGCGTTTCATTACTTCACCCCGCCGCTGCCCACCGGGGAAGCCGTGATCACGGTGACGGCACAAACGGCGCAGGGCGGGGTGAACACGCAGCAGCAGAAAATCATTATTCAGTAGGGCAGGTTACGGCTTTACTTTGGCCACGACCTTTAGGGCAGGGAACTTTCGGTTGCGGCAGGGTTGGCGGGTATCCCGTAGAATGAAGAAAGCCAGCACCCGACAGAAAAAATAGAGCTCCGGGGAGCCCCGGAAGAACAGCACGTCGAAAGACGCGAGAACTTTTGTCATGTCAAACAACGGATTCCATTCAGGCCCGACGCGCGGTCACAACCTCCGGTCCCTGTTCAGCATATTCTCCAGCGATCTGGCTATCGATCTCGGCACTGCCAACACGCTGGTATATGCGCGCGGCAAAGGCATTGTCGTAAACGAACCCTCCATCGTGGCCATCAACAAGAACACGGGCGAAGTTGAAGCCGTCGGCAAAGAGGCGAAAGAGATGCTGGGCCGCACGCCGGGCAACATCGTCGCCATCAAGCCCATGAAAGATGGCGTGATTGCCGATTTCAAGGTCACCGAGAAGATGCTGAACTATTTCATCCAGAAGGCGCACAACCGCAAGATGCTGGTGCATCCGCGCATCGTGATTGGCGTGCCCTCGGAGATCACGCAGGTGGAAAAGCGCGCAGTGATGGATTCCGCGTATCGTGCCAAAGCCAGTGAGGTGCATCTGGTTGAGCAGGCTATGGTGGCGGCGATCGGCGCGGGACTGCCCATTACCGAACCCAGCGGCAACATGGTGGTCGACATCGGTGGCGGCACCACTGACATCGCAGTGATTTCGTTGAGCGGCATCGTATATTCGCGTTCCGTGCGCATGGCCGGCAACCAGATGGACGAAGCCGTCATGAATTATCTGAAGCGGAAATATAATTTGCTGATCGGCGAGCGCACCGCCGAGCAGATCAAAATGGAAATTGGATCGGCGCACCAGCTCGACAAGCCGATGACCATGGAGATCAAGGGCCGTAACCTGATTGAAGGCGTGCCCAAAACGATTACGGTGGATGATGGCGAAATCCGCGAGGCTCTGAGCGAGTGCGTTTCGACCATTATGAACGCGATCCGCGTCGCTCTGGAGCGGACGCCACCTGAACTCTCGGCCGACATCAGCGACCGCGGCATCGTGCTCACCGGCGGCGGCGCGCTGCTCAAAAATCTCGACAAGCGCATCCGCGAAGAAACCGGGCTTCCCGTTTCGATCGCCGACGACCCGTTGTGCAGCGTGGTGCTGGGTACGGGCAAGATGCTTAGCGATTTCAAACTGCTGAGAAAAATTTCGATCGAGTAGAAGAACCGTGGTCAGTGGCAAGTGATCAGTGGGCAGTAAACCTATTGAGCAACTCTGACCACTCGTCACTGATCACTGACCTCTGGCTTTATGGAATCCGTCCTTGGCCGTTACCGAAACCTGATCATTCTTGTGGGAGTGTTGTTTCTACAGGTGCTCGGACTGGCGATGCAGGTCAAGAAGAACGGTATTGATGTGGAAAAAACGCGCTTGATCCGCATTTGGGCGGTGGACGCCGTCACTCCTTTCGAACGCATGCTGGTCTGGGTTCAGACCAGTACCGGCAATCTCTGGCACAACTACTTTTATCTGCGCGGAGTGCGCGCCGAGAACCGTCAGCTAAAGGATCAGATCGAGCAGATGCGTCTGCAACAGGTCCGCCTGGCCGACGACGCCGCCCAGGCGCGGCGGCTGCAAACCCTGCTGGCTTTCAAGGAACAGTTCATTTCCCGCACCGTGGCCGCACAGGTGATCGGCTCCAGCGGCAGCGACCTCTCCCGCATCATTTATATCGACAAGGGAGAGAATTCCGGCATCCGGCGCGACATGGCGGTAATGACGGCTGACGGAATCGTAGGCAAGGTGCTGCTCGCCTATCCGTCAGTGGCGCAAGTTCTGTTGATCAATGATCAAAGCAGCGGAGTAGGCGCCCTGCTGGAGAAGACTCGCCTGCAAGGGGTGCTGCGCGGCACGCCCAACGGGGAAGTCGTCCTCGAACGGGTGATGAGCGACGAACAAGTTTCCGCGGGCGAACCGGTGCTGACCAGCGGTGGCGACCAGATTTTTCCCAAGGGCTTGCCAGTCGGAATCGTGACGAAGGTGGGAAGCGGCAGGGATTTGTTTCTGAATATCAAAATCAAACCCGCCGCCGACCTCAGCAAGCTGGAAGAAGTGCTGGTACTGGTCGAGAAACAGGAGCGGCAGACTACAGAAGACGCGGTTCGAATGCGCGCTTCCGATATCCTGGCGCAACGTTTGCCGTCGGTGCCCGACAAGCCGGCAGCGGAGGCCGCTGGCGCGCCTTCGGGTCATAGTGGTTCTGGAGCCGTGGCGGTTCAACCCAAAACGGCAGTTAAACAGCCAGCGGCAGCCGGAACGAAGCCACAGGGGTTGGCGGGTGCAGCCAAGCCGGTTGCTAGCGTAAAACCCGCGGTCACAGGAGCCAGCACGGCAGGCGTACCGAAGCCCACCAAGACTTCGGCGGGCGCAAGCCAAACTTCCATCACGTTACTGCCGGAGGCACAAAAGGGCGCTGATATGACGGGCGTTGCGCCGATCCGATCGCAACCGGACGCCTCCCAGACCAATGCGCCGAGCGCGCCGCCCAAGCCGGCCACGCCCCCGCCCGACAATCCGCAGCCGCCTGCCGACGAGAATAAACCCCAATAGCGTGCCCATTACCTACACATCCGGGGAACAGGTTGAGGTCTACCGATTCGGTATTCCGATAACCATCGGGGTTCCGCTGCTGGCGCTTTTTCTGCAGGCGTTTGTGCCCCTGCGGTATCCGCGTTTCGCGGTTTATATCGACCTGCCGCTGCTGGTGACGATCTTCTTTGCCATGGCGCGTCGCAACCCGATTTCGGGTCTGCTCACCGGAGCCGTAATTGGCCTGGCGCAGGACATGCTGGGGCACAATCCAATCGGAATCTATGGAATCGCCAAGACCGTCGTGGGCTACGGGGCTTCGTCGCTGGGCGTGAAACTCGACGTGGAAAACGCCGGCGCGCGCCTGCTGGTGACGCTCGGATTTTATTTCGTACACTCCGCGGTCTATTTCACGGTAGCCCGCGGCATGGTCAATATGACCCAGACCTGGAGTTGGTCCCGCGGCCTGTTAGCGGGCTTGGCGAACGCATTTTTGGGAGTGATTCTTTACTTCGTGCTCGATAAGTTTAAGCAGAGAACGTGAAAGAAGGCGGTTGCCATTGCCAGGCCCCATGACTTCCGTCACTGAGCTCGACCGTTCCAAGCGTGGGGAAAGATTTACAATGGCTATAAGAACCACCTCATATTCACTCTGCGAGGGCAAGTGACGGGTTGCAGACCAGAAGAAGTTCCTGCGCAATAACAACTGGCAACTGGCAACTGGCCACGGACAACTGATGTTCGGCCACGACGAAAAAGTTTCTGCGATTCGCCTTACGGCGGCGCAATATATCATCCTCGGCATCTTTCTGGTGCTGGCCTACGGGCTGTGGCGCCTGCAGGTGATGCAGAGCGAGTTCTACTCGCTGGCTGCCGAGAGAAATCGCATTCGCAACGTGCCGGTGCTGGCGCCTCGCGGTAAGATTCTCGATCGCGAAGGGCGCACCATTGTCGATAACTACCCATCGTTTTCCGCTCTGCTGCTGCGCGACTCTTCCCGCGACCTGACAGCCGACGCGGATTTGATTGCCCAGGGATTGCATCTCGATCCAAACGAGGTGCGGGCTCGCGTCCGGCGCTTCG
>Ga0070717_10003866_pt1 | contig 10769 bp, 15 predicted proteins | sample LARL113metaG_FD_71366 | JGI IMG/M metagenome (GOLD analysis project Ga0070717, IMG submission 71366) | Corn, switchgrass and miscanthus rhizosphere microbial communities from Kellogg Biological Station, Michigan, USA - LAR L11-3 metaG | ecosystem: Host-associated > Plants > Roots > Rhizosphere ...
TCGCCGCCGATCGCGGACTCGTCGCGGCCCGCCGCTCCGACGACTCGGTCATCGTCGGTTCGCTGTTCCGATCGGTCACGCACACCCTGCTGGCAACCGGCCGGTACAAGGCGGCCGTGGAGCTGACGCAGGCAGCCGCCGCCCACCTCCAGCCAGGACTGGGTTCAGCCACCCGGGAGTACCTGTCCGTCTACGGGATGCTGTTCCTGGCCGGCGCGATGGCCGCCAGCCGCGGCGACGACCGGGCAACGACCCGCGCATTCCTCGCCGAAGCCGAAGAGACCGCCGGCCGCCTGGGCGCCGATGCCAACCACCTCTGGACCGCGTTCGGCCCGACCAACGTCACGATCCACCGCGTGGCCACGGCGATGGAGCTCGGCGACTACCAGGTCGCGATCGACCTCAGCTCGAGGATCGACACCTCGGCACTGCCGGTCGAGCGCCGTGTCCGCCACGCCCTCGACGTCGCCCACGCGTTCACCGCCCGCCGACGCACGGACCAGGCCGTGGACGTGCTGCTGCGCGCCGAGCGGCTCGCCCCTGAGCAGGTCCGCTACCACGCCATGAGCCGACAGCTCGTGATGCGGTGGCTTCGCCAGTGCCGCGGCGCACCGAGCCGCCATCTCGGCGACCTGGCCCGGCGCATGAAGCTCGTTGCCTGAGCCTCGACGCCCGGATCGGCTACCGTGGCCCGATGCCTGACGATCCGGCCCGGCGCAGCCGGCCGTTCACCGCGGCCGGTGTGCTGTTCTTCGACTCGACCGGCCGGTTCATGCTCGTGCGCCCCACGTACAAGACCGGGTGGGACATCCCGGGCGGCTACGTGGAGCAGAACGAGTCACCGCTGGCCGCGTGCCGGCGTGAGGTCCGCGAGGAGCTGGGGATCGCTCCGCCGGTCGGCCGGCTCCTGGTCATCGACTGGGCGCCGCATCCCGACGAGGGCGATAAGGTGCTGTACGTGTTCGACGGCGGTGAGCTCGCGCCCGGCGACCTCGTGGCCGTTCGCCTCGACCCGGGCGAGCTGGCGGAGTACGCGTTCCACAGCGTGGACGAGGCGACCAGCGTCCTTGTGCCCAGGCTCGCGCGCCGCGTGGCGGCCGCCGTAAGAGCGCGCCACGAGGGCCTGACGCTGTACTTGGAACACGGCCAGGAGCCGCCCGACGGCCCCTCCTGAGATAACCGCTGTCAAGATGCGGCCTCATGCACATAGCCGCTGCAACTCAGTTCGGAAACGACGCCGACCTGAAGCATTGACGCAGCAGCTGTCTTGAAAACAGCCGTGGTGTAACAGCCACCGGGGGTTCGAATCCCTCTCCCTCCGCCAGGTCGATTCGAATACGAATCGGGCCGGATCTAACCCTTCACCACTCATGTCGACGGGCCGGGCACGCGCGCGAGCGCGGCCGCGATCCGGCGGAGCGTAATGTGGCGGGCAGCGGTCGCTGCCGATCGCGATGCCGCCGTCGCTCAGCTCTGATCGTATCGGTACACTTGACCACGATGAGCGTTCTGCCCACCCGTTCGCCCGATCCCTGGAGGGCAAGGAGCGGCGCCGGCGGCCGCAGCGGGCGGCCCAGGCGGCGCGTCGAGCCGGCGGACACCGTGGAGCTGATCGACCGCAGTCTGGTCAACGCCGTCGCCCGGCAATTCCCCGACATGTGGGAGGACCTCAGCGACGACGGCCGGGACATGTTCGTCAGGGGCCTCATGGAAGCTGCCTCGCGGCCCTTGGACGACCGGGTCCAGGCGGTTGCCGAAGTGATCGACAGCTGGCAGACGGCCTGGAGCTTGCTGTACGCGCCCGTGGATGACGAGCCGTTCACCCCGGAGGAGGCGGCGGCGGCCGATGCCGCACTGGAGCGCATCAGGCAGGGCCAGGGCGTCCTCCTCGACGACCTCGACCTGCTCGACGAGAGCGAGCCGGACCGCTGACCGGTCCGCCGTGGCGGATCGTCCTCGAGCCTGTCGCCGCCAAACAGCTCAAGCGCCTCTCACGGCCTGACCGGGAACGCCTGGACGCGGCCATCCGGCGACTGCCTGCCGGAGATGTCAAACGCCTGGAGGGACGATCGGCGCAGTGGCGGCTCCGCGTCGGGGATTGGCGCGTGGTCTTCGTGTTGGCGCCCGCCGAGCGAACTGTCTTCGTCCAGCTGGTCAGCCCTCGTGGCGGTGCGTACAAGCCGTAGAGCAAAGATGGACCGCGCCTATCGCGTCGTCTTGGACCCCGACCCCGAGGAGGGAGGCTTCACGGTGACCGTGCCAGCGCTGCCGGGGGTCGTCACCCAGGGTGCGACCTTTGAGCAGTGCATCGAACGGATCCGCACCGCCATTGAGCTCCACTTCGCTGCCATGGCCGAAGACGGCGAGCCGATCGAGGTCGAGCTCGACAAGAGCCACGACGAGCCGACCTTCGGACCGCTGGCCCGGGCGACCATCGGTGAACGGTTCCGCCTCGCCACAGAGATCGTCCGCAAGCTGGGCGATCCAGATGCCGCGGGCCCTCAATCGACTGCTGGAGGGCCTGCCGCGGATAACCACGGCGAGGTCGAGGCACCGCGAAGTTAGCCCTGATCGGCAAGTTCAAGACAGGCACGCCGCGGCGCTGTCCTTGCCAAACAGCCGTGGTGTAACAGCCACCGGGGTTCGAATCGCGGCTAGCGTCGTCCAGAACGCCAGCGGGGGCGATACGTGCTTCCGTGTGCGGAAGCACGTATCACCGGCCTCTGATGGGTGCTTCCGTGCACTGAAGCACCCATCAGGTCGGCCAGCGCGGCCTCCGACGCCAGCCGGCAGGGTCCCATCCTGCGCTCATGGCGCCCCCTCGTACCACCTGAGCACCCGCATCGCCCGCAGGGTGTTCCAGCGGCTCGGGCCGCCCTCGGCCTCGTCCATGTCGAAGTGCAGCCGGCCGGCGTGTCGATGGTCGAGCGGCCAGCGGCCGTCCTCGCCGCGCCTGGACCGGACCAGGTCGATGCCCTCGGCCATCCGCTCGTCCGGCTCCGCGTCCGCCGCGCGCAGGTAGTCCAGGCCGCGCAGCACGTCGTAGTGCCAGTACGTGGGGAACGCGAACCGCGTCCAGCCCTGGTGGATCACCTCGCCGTTCGTCAGCCTGCGCACCATCCGGCGCTCTAGCAGGTACTCGTGGCCCCGGAGGCGGGCCGCCTTCACCTCCGCTGAGCCTCCCGTGGCCCGCTCGTACTCCAGCAGACCCTCCAGCACGCAGATCGTCGTGTGGAACGACCCTCGCGTGGACCCGTTCTCCTGCTCGCAGTTCCACCCGCCGTCGCTCATCTGCTCGCCCAGGAGCCGCTCGACGATGCCCCCGACGTCCTGGCCGAAGTACGCCCCGATCGCGACCGCCCGACCGTTGATGCAGGGCTCCACCTCGCCCGCGAAGTAGGGCTCGGCGTCGTGCTCCCAGCGGCAGTTGTCGCGCACCAACCCGACCGCCCGTCGGGCCGCCGCGCTCTCCGGGTCGAGGCCGAAGTCCTGCAGCAGCTTCAGGCTCCACGTGGTGGAGGTCCACTCCGGAAACAGCGTGCCGCGCTGCCCGGCGGGCAGTGAGCTCCACCAGCTCGACGCCGCCTCCGAGGTGAACGTCGGAGTACCGCCGTCCCACTGGCCGTCCTCGCGCTGGAGGGCGAGCACCCGGGCGCCCCAGCCCTCGCGGGCGATCCGGGTGCGCTCGGCGGCCACGTCCTCCGCGGGCGCCTCGGCGAGGTCACGCATCACCTGCCAGCGGATAGCGGGGTCGGAGTCCAACATCCACTCGACGACGTCCATCCGTTCCTCCTCTCGTGAAGGGATCGCTTCGGTCACGGAGCCGGCGGCTGGGCCACCTGGATCCGGTTGCCATCGGGATCGGCCACCCACGCCGTCCGGACGCCGTTGGCCATCGTCACGACCGGACCGGTCGAGATGCCGCGCTCGTCGGCGCCGGCCACGAACGCGGCCAGGTCGTCGACCAGCAGCGTGTGCAGCGCCGATCCGGCCCGGGCTGCGTCGGCGATCACGTACACCCACGCCGACTCGGTCAGCCGCCACGCCGCCTCGTCGTCGTTCGGGACCAGGTCAGGCTGCCGGCCGAACAGTCGCTCGTACCAGCTCGTGGCCGCATCGCGGCTGACCACCGGGATGCTCGCGAAGACGTGCGCGACGACCATGCGGAGAACCATACGGCGCTGTCCATGCGACATGACAGCGGCGGGCGCCTGCCGAAGCTGCCGCAGCGGGACCGCGCGCGCCCGGAGGTACGATGCCCGGCCAAGAGGCCAGAGGTTCGATGTCAAACGTACGTCCGCCGGCTGTCCAGCACGATGGTTGGCCGCTGCATGCGATCGGCAGGCGCGCAAGCGGCAAGATCCCCTACATGCTGCCCAGGCAACCCGGCGAGATCGACCGTCTGGACGTCCAGCACTACGCGTTCCGCGCCGCGCTTCGGGGCAACTACGTGGCGCCGCTCACGGCGCCGGCGCGGGTCCTCGACGTCGGCAGCGGCACCGGGCAGTGGTGCTACGACCTCTGCGAGGAGTTCCCGGAGGCGCTGGTGATCGGGTTCGACATCGAGCCGGGCAAGCCCGACTGGCCAGCCAACTACGGCTTCGTCCGCGGCAACGTGCTGGACGGCATCCCGTTCGCGGACGACTCGTTCGACTTCGTGCACCAGCGCTGGATGCGTGTCTCCATCCCCGTGGCCGACTGGCCGCCGGTCGTCGGGAACCTGGTCCGCGTCGCCCGCCCCGGCGGCTTCGTCGAGCTGGCCGAGTTCCGACACCTGCTGGAGCCCGCCGGTCCGGCGACCACCCGCGTCTTCGAGCTGCTGCACGAGCTGGCGGCGCAGCGCGGGCTCGACGGCACCGGCGTCGTCGCCCGGTCGCTCTCGCGCTACCTCGAGCAGGCCGGCGCCACCGACGTCCGCGCCGACGTCGTCGCGGTGCCCGTCGGGGAGTGGGGCGGCACGATCGGATCGATGATGGCCAGCGACCTGCGCTCCATGATCACGGGCCTGCGCGGACCGTTCGCGTGGGCCCTGGGCGTCCCGCCCGACGAGTGCGACGACCTGCTGTCCGCTGCGCTGGTCGAGTGCGAGAGCCACCACACCAACACGCTGTGCGCCTTCGCCCAGGGCCGCAAGGCGGAGCGCTAGCCCCGACGCTCGCCCAGGCCGCCCGTCCGCCGCTAAGCTAGGCCGCCCCACGAGGAGGACGAGGAGGTTGCGAGCATGGCGGGCCAGGGCACCGGTCCAGGTTCATTCGGCCAGCGACTGCGCCGGCCGCGCGTCGTCGCCGGCCTGACGCAGCAGGCGCTCTCGGAGCGCTCGGGCATCAGCGTGGATGCGATCAGCGCACTGAGCAGGGGCCCCTGCCAGATCGCGTGACCATGGACGGGCCGATCTATCACATCGCCGACGAACGGGACTGGCGAGACGCCCTGGAGACCGGCGAGTACCGGACCTCGACCCTCGGCCGGACGCTGGAGCAGGAGGGCTTCATCCACTGCTCCAGCGCGGCCCAGGTGGCGGGCGTGGCCGCCCGCTTCTACGCCGGCCGCACTGGCCTCGTCCTGCTCACGATCGACCCGGCGCGAGTGCGGGCGGAGGTGCGGTACGAGGCGGCGCCGGGGTCGGACGAGCGGTTCCCGCACGTGTACGGCCCGCTCCCGACCGACGCGGTCACCCGCGTCGAGCCGTTCGACCCCGGCGGCCGGACCTAGACCGAGGTTCGGCCGCCGCTGATCTCCTGGACGGACCAGCGGTTGCCGTCCGGGTCCTCGAAGAACACGAACCGGCCCCAGGGGAGGTCCTGCACGTCGCTCACGTCCACGCCGCGGCTCGACAGCTCCGCGTGGGCGGCGTCGGCGTCGGCGACCACGAGCTGCAGGCCCTTCGCGGAGCCTGGCTGCCCCTCGACGATGCCCTTGCCCAGCGCGATCGAGCACGCGGAGCCGGGCGGCGTCAGCTGCACGAAGCGCACGTCGTCGCTGACGGTGTGGTCGTGGTCGGCGTGGAAGCCGACCCGCTCCGTGTAGAAGGCCTTCGCGCGGTCCACGTCGGAGACGGGGATCGCCACCAGCTCGAGCTTCCAGTCCATGCGAGCCATCATAGGGAGGCCACCCGGCCCCTCATCGTTCCCGCAGTTGGAGGTGCTCGCGATGCCCACCCCGAACCAGGTCCAGGAAGCGTTCCGCTCCGTCGACGAGATGCGCCTCGACGACTTCGCCGCGCTGTTCACGCCCGACGGCACGATGACGTTCGGCAACGGCGAGCCGTCGGTCGGCCCCGACGCCGTCAAGGCGGCACTGGGCGCCTTCTACCAGCACCTGAACGGGGTGCGCCACGAGCTGCTGGGCGCCTGGATCGTCGACGACGTCTCGATCAACGAGGCGATCGTCCACTACACGATGAAGGACGGCTCGGACGTCGGGCTGCCCGTGACCAGCATCCTGCGCTGGCGCGGCGACCGGGTGCTCGACTGGCGGATCTACATGGACGCGGCGCCCGCGTTCGCGGCCATCGAGGCGATCGCCGGCGCGGCCGGCTGACCCGCGCCGGCGCGGGTCAGCGAGACGACCTCGTACGTGCTGCGGTGCCACCCGGCGGCGCCGCACGCGCCGATCCCCGGCGCGCTCCCGGTCAGCTCGACGACGCCCTGGTAGACGGCCGGCCCGACCGTCAGGCCCACGGCCACGCGGCGCACCGGCCGGTCGGTGAACACGGGGTTGGCCAGCGCGTCCGCGCCGCGCCCCGGCGGGTCGAGCACGCGCGCGCTCCCGGCCTTGGGCAGCGCCGTCCAGTCCCAGCCCTCGCGCAGGAACGCCTCGCGCCCTACCAGCTGCGGAAAGAAGTCGAACCCGCCCCAGCCCCGCATCCTCGGGCGCAGGGGCTCCAGCGGGCCCTCGCGGCGGACGACGGCGCGCAGCGCGTCCGCGTCCACGTGGGCCCAGCACTCGCCGGTGGGGAGGTCCACCAGCGTGGGCGCGAAACGATGACCGCCGAAGTGGCTCGCCCGCCACACCCGGAGGCCGGGGACGCCGCCGTGCTCCCGGCGGGCCAGCTCGAACAGCCGCCCGCCGAGCTGGCCGCAGCACGCGTCCTCGCTGCCGTGCGTGCAGACGAGCAGGTCCCGCTCGGCGCCGTCGGCCCGGTGGGCGGCAAACGACCCGGCCATCCCGTCCATGAGCGCCGCGACCAGCGCCGCGACCCGGCCGGGTTGGACCAGGTACTCCTCGCGCTCGAACGCCGCGAAGGGGCCGTTCGGCCGGCTGAGGTGGACCACCCGCGTCGGGCCGGTCGGGTCGGCCGGCGCGATCGCGAGGGCGAGGACGCCGGCTCGCGACGCCCGGGCGCAGACCTTCGCCAGCCCGGGAGGCGCCCCGCGGGCGCGCAGGGCATCCGGCGGCCACGGCAGCGGGACCTCGACCAGCAGGTAGCGGGCGGGGCTCGGCGCGCTGCCCGCCGGGTCCTCGCCGGCAGCCCGCGCGACGGTGGAGCACCTCACGTCGAGTTAGCTTAGGCTAATCGATGGATTAGCGCCGGCTAATACGTGTCCCGCTGGTGGAGCGGGTCAGCGCCGGACCAGGTCCCAGATCAGCGCGGCGGGCAGGCCCAGGTACGCCCCGGCCGCGGCCTCGGGCACGTGGCCCAGCGCGATGCCCGGCATCTCGACCTCGGCGGGGCCGTAGCACGGCTCGAGGCACCGCCGGACCGCGAGCCCGGCCTCGGCGAACGCGTCGAGGTACTCGCCGACCAGGTGGCGGTGGTTGCGGACGAACCCGAAGGCGCCGTCGGCCCCCTGGAACAGGGCGGCGACGCCGATCGCCGACAGCACCGGGTGCACGTCCGAGAGCACGAGCCGGCCGCCGGGCCGGAGCACGCGCGCCAGCTCGCGCAGCGGCTCGGCGAGCGTGGGCGCGTGGTCGAGCGCCAGCGCGCAGACGGCCAGGTCGACGGCCCCTGACGCGACCGGCAGGCCGGTCAGGTCGCCGCGCGCCAGGTGCGCCTCCGGTACGGCCGCCCGGGCCAGGCGCAGCATCTCGGGCGTCGTGTCCACGCCGATCACCCGGTGGCCGAGCGCGACCAGGCGCCCGGTGTGGCGGCCGGTCCCGCACGCGGCGTCCAGGGCGGTGCCGGTCGCGGAGGTGGCCAGCAGCGACCAGACGGCGGGCTGCTCGACGGCGACCAGCGGGTTGCCCGGCCCGTCGTACGTGGCCGCCCACCGGCCGTAGCCCTCGGTCACGGCGTGCTCCGTGACGTCGAACGGCGCGTCGGCCGGGCCGTCCAGCACCTGGCGGACCTCGGCCAGCCGGGCCTCGGCGGTCGCGTCGTCGCCGTACAGCAGCTGCCGGAGCAGCGCCAGCCCCTCGACTCCCACGATCAGCTCGCGGGGGCGGATGCGGCGGGCCACCGCTACCCCGCGACCCGGGCCAGGATCTCGCCGTGGACGACCACGAACACGGCGTCGGGCTCCTGCATCCACTCGCGCCAGCCCTCGGCGATCGCCGCCATCTCGCCGGCCGTGGCGACGCCGTACGCGACCGCCTGCTCGGCGAACGACGACGCGATGCAGCGCTCGGCCCACTGGCCGCCCCAGTACGCGCGGTCGGCGGTGGTCGCGAAGGTCCACGTGGACGTCGAGTACGTCACCTCCGCGAGGCCCGCCGCGTGCGCCCAGCGGAGGAGCCACCGGCCGGCGTTGGGCTCCGCGCCGTTGCGGCGCGTGACGGCCAGGTAGATCTCCAGCCAGCGCGCGATCCGCGCGTCATCCGGCGCCCACGTCATCGCCGAGTAGTCGGCCTCGCGGGCGGCGACCAGCCCGCCGGGCGCCGCCAGGCGGGCCATCGCGGCCAGGGCGGGGACGGGCTCGCGGAGATGCTGCAGGACCTGGTGGGCGTGGACGACGTCGAACGAGGCGGGCTCCAACCCGGCGTCCCGGAAGTCGCCGGCCACGAACGTCGCGTTGGTCGCGCCGGCCTCCCGCGCGTACGCCTCGGCGTCGCCGACCACCGAGGCGACCACGTCGATGCCGGTCGCCGGGCCGGGGGCGACGAGGCGGGCCAGGTCGGCGGTCAGCGTGCCCGGGCCGCAGCCCACGTCGAGCAGGCGTTGGCCAGGCCGGAGGTGGGGGAGCAGGTACGCCGCCGAGTTCTCGGCCGTCCGCCAGCGGTGGGCGCGCAGCACGGCGGCCTGATGGCCGTGCGTGTAGGTGTCGGGCTGAGAGGCCATGCCCATAGTCTGTCCTCATGCAGACCAGGGACGTCCTCGACCGGTGGCGCGAGCCCGGGGCCTGGCGGCGGCCCGGCCGGGTCACGCTCGCGAACGCGGCCCGGATCGACCCGTCCGAGCCGATGCACGCGGCACTCCTCGCGGCCGGCGCCGAGGTGCTGCCGGCGCCGCTGTCCGACGCCGTCGTAGGGGAGAGCGACGTGGTGGTGTCGGGCGGCGCGCCGCTCGACGCGGCGTTCTTCGCGGGGCTCGGGACCACGCGGCTGCTGCTCCGCCCGTACGTCGGCTACGACGACGTGGACGTGGCGGCCGCGACCGGCGCCGGGGTGCTGGTCGCGAACGTGCCGGACGCGATCGACGTGGACGTGGCCAACCACGCGCTGGCGCTGATCCTGGCGGTCAACCGGCAGGTGGTCCGGCTCGACGCGTACGTCCGGGACGGGGGCTGGGCGCGGACGCGGCGGCGCACGCCGGACGGCCTCGTCCTGCACCGGCCCGAGGCGCAGACGCTGGGGCTCCTGGGGTTCGGGCGCATCGGGCAGGCGACGGCGCGGCGGGCGGCGGCGTTCGGCTACCGGCTGATCGCGCACGACCCCCACGTGGACGCGGCGGCGTTCGCGGCGGCGGGGGTCGAGCGGGTGTCGCTGGAGGACGTGCTGCGGCGCTCGGACGTGCTGTCGGTCCACGTCCTCCTGAGCCCGGAGACGTACCACCTGCTGGACGCGGAGCGCCTCGCGCTGATGCGGCCCGGGGCGTGGATCGTGAACACGGCCCGGGGGAAGGTGATCGACGAGGCGGCGCTGGTGGCTGCGCTGCGGGGGGAGCGGCTCGGCGGCGCGGCGCTGGACGTGATGGAGCGGGAGCCGGTCGACCCGGACAGCCCGCTGCTGGGGCTGCCCAACGTGATCGTCAACCCGCACGTGGCGGGCTACTCGGCGGAGGGCGCGCGGCAGCTGCGGGAGCGGGCGGCGGCGATCGCGCTGCAGGTGGCGCTGGGCGGGCTGCCGGAACGCCACGTCGTGGTCAACAAGGACCTGTACGATCGGCTGGTGGTACTTCCCGAGCTGGCCGGCGTGCCGAGGCCGGCGTGAGCGTGTCGCCCGTGCTGCGCCCGGGGCAGCTGAAGGTCGCGGTCGAGGAGGTCAAGGCCCGCCGGGGCGAGCCGCCGTGGGCCGAGCGGATCGTGGCGAACGACCGGTTCGTGGTGACGGTGATCTGCCAGGCGCCCGGCCACCGCAACGACCGGCACTACCACGTGGTGGAGGAGTGCTGGTACGTGCACGAGGGTGAGCTGTCCTGGACCATGGAGGGGGAGGAGGAGCCGATCCACGTCCGGGCCGGCGAGTGGATCCTGGCCCCGGCGAACTGCTTCCACCTGATCCAGGTCCACGGTGACAGCCCGGCGATCCGGGTCGCGGTGAGCGTGGCGGGCGAACCGCACCGCCGCGAGCGGTAGGGGGCGCGCTCCGCGCGCCCGCGGTTCGCACTTGCGGACCCATGTGCGGTTCCCGGGGGCCCGGGAACCGCTCATGCGGACCAATGTGCGATT
>Ga0070717_10003867_pt1 | contig 10767 bp, 4 predicted proteins | sample LARL113metaG_FD_71366 | JGI IMG/M metagenome (GOLD analysis project Ga0070717, IMG submission 71366) | Corn, switchgrass and miscanthus rhizosphere microbial communities from Kellogg Biological Station, Michigan, USA - LAR L11-3 metaG | ecosystem: Host-associated > Plants > Roots > Rhizosphere ...
TGAGCGCGCACCTCCCCAGGCGGTACCGCTCGTGTTACGGACCCCGGCCGGTTCTTCGCGGTGGGATGCGTCCCTGCTGTGGCGAAGGTGGACGTGGCGATGCGGCCTGGTGCCCTGGCTGCTGGGTCGGTCTCACCTCTGCTGGGAAGTCCAGGCGGGTGTTCCTCGTGGGATCGGCATCCCGGGCGGGTCGCTGCGATTGGCCATGGCCGAAACGCGGCTGCCGTGCCCGCGCCTGAGTGACAGCCGCACGCAGGTGGGCGGCGGCAGCGCGGGCTGCTGCTGCCTGGGCGGCATGCTGCTGGGCCTGGCGTAGCTCGGCGACGGCGGCGGTCAGCGCGACGAGCTGGACCACCAGGGCGATGGCCATGAGGGTGTTGTCGCCGGTAAGGTTCCCGGCGAGCGCGATCATCCGGGCGGTGCGGCGTAGCTGGTCGCCGTCGTGCCCGCGTGCCGGGAGCCGTCCGTAGGTGGCGCGCGCGGCGCGGTCGTAGGAGTCGGCGGCACATCAGCCTGCGCCTACAAGCCGCCCACCGCCTGTGCCAGTGCCGCCACGGCAACGCGGCCCCATCCTCTAGCGCTCCATATTGGTTCGCCCCCGGGCGAGCCGCTACTGCGATGCATCACGTCTGACGCAGCGTGATCAACTGCCCGCCCGGACCCTGATCGGCGGGTCCTCGCGCGCTGGCTGCGGACCAGCCCTAGCTGTCCGCACCGCCGGTGAGTACCTGTCTATGGGCCGCACCGTCACCGCCGACGCGCGGTGTCGCCTTAGCAGGGCCCTCAGAGTGTCTCGGCGATTTCCTCTATCTCATTGCCCCATTCGTCGAAATAGCGAACGTCGGCGTGGCGGCCCGACAGTTCTACGACGGCGAACCCCATTAGCGCCCATTCCTCCCAGCCCGCCGTGAAGCTCCGCGTCAACTGGTAGCGCACCGGCGATGCCATCGGCTCGTGGTGCGCGTACACCGGGACGCCGCCATGGCCGATCAGGCGCGCCTTGCCGACGTTCTGGTAGCCGTCCTCGTAGAGGACGCAGCGGTGCTCGTGTCCCCAGAACCACGCGTCGATGCGTCCCGAGTCCAGTGGGTCTCGTAGCTTCTCGCGGAGCTTCGGACCGTCGGTTCCATACGCGCTGAACAGCTGGTGGTGACTGAGGAGCACGGTGCGCCGGTCGGGGTTGGAGCGCAGCTTCTCCGCGACCCACGCACCCTGCGGGTCCTCGAGGGCGTGGTCGTCGTAGGCCGTGTCGAGGCCGAGCAGTTGCCAATCGTCGTTCTCGAGCGAAAACCAGCTGGAGCCGTCGTGCTCCGCGAACCGCGGATCCTGTAGTAGGTGGCCGAAGTAAGCGTGGCCGCCCGAGTACATGTCGTGGTTTCCGTTGAGCGACCAGGAGCCGACGGGCTCGCCCGGCGCGACCGGCCAGTGGGCGAGGAAGTTCCGGTCGTACTCGCGCTTCCAGCCCGAGTAGTAGACGTCCCCGAGGTGGATGACGTGCTGTTCGCGGCGGCCGATGTCGGGCTCGATGATCCTGCGCATCGCGCCGGCGACGTTCCGGGCTCTGGGGATGCCGCTGCCCCAGTCGGCCACGAGGACTAGGCGCGCGTTGCGCGCCACCGGGCGCGGGCGCGGGCGCTCGGCCTTGAACGGGTGCGGCTTGCGCAGCGAGCGCCAGCCCATCGCGATGACACTGTTCACCCAGCCGGGATCGGTGATCTCGTAGGCGCCGAACAGCTGATCCTGTTCACCAGTGACGGCCAGGGAACGATCGGTGACCGGGTCCGGCAGCGGGACTTCGTCGGGCGCCAGCCCCTGACCGATCGGCTCGGGCGGCTCTTCGACGATGCCCGGCGCATGCTCGTCGAAGTACGCCTCCAGCGCCGACTGCAGGAGGCTGGTGAACCCGTCACGCGCGAAGTAGGCGACGTTCGCCAGGTCCGGGAGCGTCTCGCCGCCGTCGAGCGGCGGTGGCGGGTGCTCCTCGGTGAGATGGGTATCCGGGCCCTGCTCGGCCGCCCGCATCAGCATCTCGCGTACGGCCCCGAACTCCTCGTGCGACGGCGGCTCGCCCTCCGGCAGATCCGCCTGCGGAGGAGTCACGTCGCCGTCGGCCAGCTGCGTGGACAGCCAACCGGCCCTCGTCGCGAGGTAATCATGGGTGAGGACCTGCTTGATCATGGCGGCTCCTCCTCTTCGGCCTCTTCGGCGTCGGCCCCGCCGATCCGCGCATCGCGTCGTAGATTTCCCGGCCGGTGGCCTCGTCGACCGGCTCGAAGTCCTCGACCGAGGCCGCTTGCGCGCCGGCGCGCACGCCATCGTCTTGGGCATCCCACAGGGTGCTCAGCGCGCGAGCGGCGACGCCTGCGTCGGCGAAGGTCTTCGGATTGGCGGCGAACGCCAGATGCACCGAGGCGTGCAGCCGCCGCGCATCCTTGGGGTCCGGCGTCTTCTTGACGAGCAGGCCACTCGCCTGCTCCTCGGCGAGGCACTGCGCGACCTGGTCGAAAGCAAGCACGTCAGCCAGGGCGGCGTTGCCGAGTGGCGACAGCCGTGACCGCAACAGCGCCTTGGCGACGGGTTCGCAGTCCGGGCGGAAGGCGCTCATGCGGTCTCCGCCGTAGTAGGCCGACCACCGTTGCTCCAGCGCCCCTGCAGCCGCGTCGAGCTGCATCTGCCGCAGCACCTCGAAGTTGAACGCCATCCGCAGGTCCGTGGTGGGGTACTTGCCCCAGCCGGGCGCGGCGAGCCGCTGCCGGGCGACGGCGGCAGGATCGTCGACGAGGAAGCCCATGAGCGCCGAGACGAACGCCGACCCGGCGCCTAGGCACCCGTACACGTCGGCGAACACCTCACTGCGCCAGCTCCGCCACGCGGGGCGGTGCTCGTCGGAGATTGCTGCGCCCTCGAGGGCCGCCTCGACCGCTTCGGTGAGCCCAAAGTCCTGCTCCGCGACATGGCCGACCTCGTGACAGATGACCGGCGAGTCCGGCAGGTGCTGGGCGAGGTACCACGGGACGCCTACGACCGGGATCGGCAGCTTGCGAATGGCGTCGCGCACCGAGGTCGTCGGCAGGATCGCCCCCTCGACGCGCTCGGGTTCGTAGACGCGGCCACGCCCGGCGGCGAATGGGCTCCACGCGCCGTTGAAGAAGCTCAGCGGTGGCTCCTTGTGGTCAGCCGACCCACTGGCCGTCGCGGCCAGCTGGAGCGGCTCGTAGCACGCCCACGCCAGTTCGTCGACCGCGTACAGCGGCTGCTGGAACCAGCTCACCGACCGCAGCGCGAGCTTGCTGCGGAAGTAGTCCCAGAGGCGGTGCAGCTCGAGAATCGACCGCTCGAGCTGGCGTGCCCGCGCGAGCACATCGTCACCGGCCGCCGCCTCCACATCCTGTGCTATGCGTATGCGCATCGCGTCCAGCGCCTTTGTCACGCGGCGGATCTGCCGGTGATGCTTGCGCAGCGGCTGGCCCCGTTCACTGGCGTCCCGCCAGCGCCCGAACTCCAGCTCGATGCTGGCGAGCTTGGCGTGCAGCTCGGCCCGGCGCCGGTCGGCGAGCGGAGCATTGCTCATGGCCCGGTCACGATCCGGTGTTGCGGGCGGGTCGCGAACAGCGCGGTGGGCGAGAACCCGAACGCGTCGGCATTATCGGGCATGTCGGTGGCGAGCACCCGGATCCCGGCGGTGACGGCGGCCACCGAATGCCCGGAGGCTAGCTCGCGCGGCAAGTGACGGTACAGCGCATCCTGGCAGCCGAAGCGGACGAGCCCCGTCGCGATGACCGCCGGGACAGCAGCGATGGCCGCTACCTCGGCGGCGAAGGCGTTGCGCAGCAGTAGCTGCGCGGCCTGGACGTTCACGTGGGACACGGCGGGGGGGTCGAGCACGATGACCGGCCGGGTGCGGGTGACCGCCGCGATGGCTGACGCGAGCCCGGTCGCGGTGAGGCGGTCCTGATCGATTCCGGACAGCCGGACCTCGCCCGCGACTCCGCTGGAAATGTCCACTGCCGCTCCACCCCCAGCTTCGACGAAGCCGGCCGCAATGTGTACGACGTCCGGCGGATGCTCGGCGACGAGAGCCGTGAGCGACGCGAGGTCGACGGACTCGATGATGGACACGCGCATTCCAGCCGCGGCGTACTGGCCCTCGATCGGCACGAGCGTCGTCTTGATCATGCCGGGCGCGTTGCGCCGATCACGAACCTGCGGGCGGATCACGAGGGCCGTCGGCTGGCCCGGCTCCCTGAGGACCGGCTCCTCTTCGGCGTCCACACAGCCGCGGTACAGGTACCGGACCCGTGGATCACGCGCAAGGAGCGAGTTCTCGTCGTCCCCGGCGGCGAGCTCCCACGGGACCATAGCGAGTGTGGGTCCCTTCGGCCAGAGCCGAACGTCTACAGGCTTATCGCCGAGGAAGTCGCCGGAACGCTGGCCGGGCAGCAGGACGTCCGCCAGCTCGGTGGCCGCGATCGCGCGTTTGGTGAAGAGCCCGACCAGCTCCGGGTCGAGCGGCCCGGGGCGGGCGACCGCGCGCAAGATGGCAGCGACGACGGGCGTGTCGCCGCCGATGCGGACCTCGCGCGCCCAAGCGCTATCCGGCCGCCGCGTGCGCACCACGAGTTCGTCGCCGTCAACCTTCAGGACGATGTCGAGCGTGGGATGTTCGGTGCGGACCGCGGGACGCTGCGGTCCCGGTTGCGCGGCCGGCAACTCCCGGGCCGGCTGCGGCTCGGCCGCCGGACCGAGCAGTGCCCGCTGCACGTGTGGGTTCTTGAGCAGGCGCCACGCGGTCCACACGACCGCGACCGCAGCAACCCCCTTGGCCACGGCGCGGATGCGGTCGTAGTCGATCAGCTCCTCGGTCGTCTTGATGGGATACGGCGTGGTATCCCCGGAACGCTCATCGGGTCCGGGGATACCGAGGGCTTCGGCGAGCTCTGTGTGACCAGATCGCGCGGCCGCCCGCGCGAGCTGCCGGCGCACGAACGGCGTCTCTGGGGGGTCAGACGGTAGCGCGTGCGCCGTCTCCAGGAGCCGCCAGCTCTCGGCGGGGTCACCGGTGATGCGCGCGACGTCGGCGAGGCGGACGAGGGCCACGCGCCGGTCGCGCTCCGGGTAGCGGTCCACCTGGCGCCGGAGTTCCGGCGCGGCGAGCAGCTCGCGCAACCGCATCAGCTCGCCTTGGTCCAGCCCGGTCAGGAGCGGGCAGCGTTCGAGGTCCTCGAGCAACGCAAGCCGGGCGCCCGCAGGCTGGATCTCCTCGAGCGCGCGGTTGAGCGCGACGAGAAACGCAGCCGTCGGCTCGCGCCCGGGCAGGCAGAGCCCCTCGAGCGCCGCGAGGGCGCGCATGCCAGGCGGCGCTTTCGCTTCGTCGAGTTCCTTGATGACGTCCGTGACCAGCGCCTCGGGATCGTCGATCCCGCCCCGGGCGAGGAACTCTGCCGCGCGCAGGCGGACGGCACCGAGGTCCATGACGGCCCGTTCGGCGGTGACGGTCTCGGCGCGCGCGAGCGCGGCGGCGGCGAGCTGGAGGTCGCCGCCGCGGCGCATCTGGAGTTTGGCGATCTCGGCGAAGCACCGGCGCGCACCATCGCTGGCGATGCTGTCCCAGACGAGCGCGGCGGCCTCGAAGTCCTCTTGCGCGCTGTGCTTGTCTCCGAGCATGGCGCGCACCCGGGCGCGGATTTCGCGTGTCTCGGCGAGCTGGATGCCCGCCTCTGCGGTCTCCGTGCGCTGCGAGCCTGCCTCCGCCACGGCGGTCGCGATAAGCAGGGCCCGGTCGGGATCCCAGCGAGCGAGCTCGGCCGAGGCGAGCAGGAGGTTTGCCTCGTGGCGGAGCCGGTCCTCGCGCCGGAGCGGGATCTCGGCCGATGCCGCCGACGCCGTGGGCGTCCCCACCCGCAGGTCGAGCGTGCCCCGGAGCACCAGCAGCGCGGCCTGGGCCGCCGTTCCGTCGGGAGCAATCGCGAGTCCCTGCTCGCACGCGCCGCGCGCCGCGTCGAGGTCGTCTCGGCCTTCGAGCGCCGTTGCGCGCTTCCAGTGCAGTGTGGCGATGTCAACGTCGCGCAGCCCGGTGCGGCGGCCGAGTTCGATCGCGGCCAGGTAGTCCGCATCCGCCTCGCGCGCGCTGGTCAGCGCGAGCGCGTCACCGCGCCGGACGTGCATGATCAGCTCGTCCTCAGGGCGCAAATCGCGCGCGAGTTGCGCCGCTACGACATCGAGGGCTTGCTGCGGCGCCCCGTCGTGCACCAGCAGGGCCGCCCGGCAGGCAGCCAGCCGGGCGCCATCGGCAGCCGGGACACAAGACGCCTGCTCGACGTCTCCGCGCGCGAGATCCCACAGCCGACTGCCGCGCGGGGCGCCCGGCGCCGTGGCTCGGCGAAGGTTGGCGACCGCGCGCTCGACGCGCGCTTGGGCCACCACCTCTCGTGACAGGAGGTCCGGCTCGCGGGCGGCTAGATCGAGCACCTCGTCGGCCAGTGCGGCGGCGCCCTCCGGATCGGTCGCCATGTCGCGCGTCCGGCGCCGCCAGTCGGCGATCGCACTGTCGACGTCGAGGACGAGGCGATGGTAGAAGGCCTCCTGCAAGAACCGCGCACGGTCGCGGGGGTCCTCCTCGGCGCGTCGCTCAAAGTAGTCGCTCGCGGCCCGGTTGAGCTTGGCGAAGACCGGCTGCTCGCGCAGGAGCGCGCGCATCGGCGTGACGACCTCTTCATGGAATCGCAGGACGTCGGGCTCGACCGGCTCGACCCACGAGTACATGGTTGCGTAGCGGCGCAGTTGCTTCCAGAGATCGTCGGCGTCGATGTCGGCCGTGGCGTCCACGGGAAACGCGTCGGCGACCGCGGAACCGGCTGGCTTGCGGTCCTGCGCGGGGTCGTCGTCGGGCGTGCCGCCGCGGATGGCCTCCTGCAGGAAAGGCACGACGACGTCACCGACGAAACGCCGGCTGAGCAGGCGGGGAACGATGCCGTAGCGCAGCAGCCAGCGGACGCGGAAGTCCAGGATCCGCATGACAATGCGTTGCATGAGGTAGTAGAGGCTTGGCTCGTCGAGCTCCCGGACGACGTCCGCAGAAATAGCCGGATCCTGCGCGATCACGTCGGCGATCATCGCCAGCATGAGCGGCTGAGCGCCCTCGTCTTCGACGTCCGACGCGGCGATCGCCGCGTCAATGACATCCTCTCCGACCTCCAGCTTGCGGGAGGCGCGCAGGTAGCAGCGTGCCTCGTCTGCGTCGAGCCGGTGCAGCGGCAGGTGCTCGGCCGGGCCCAGGCGCTGCTCGAACCCGGCGATCTCGTCGCGCAGGTCGTAGCGGCCGGACATCACGATCCGGGCCTCGGGGAGCTGCTGCGAGAGCGCAGTGAGCTCCTCGACGAATGCGCCATTCGCGCCCGAGGCGTTGGCACCGCCGACGTGGGTGATCACCTCGAGCGTGTCGAACACGATCATGACCCGGCAGGCGACCGCCGGCGGCGCGAGCACGGCAAAGAATTCGCCGCGCACGGCGTCGCGCAGGCGCTCGCGCTCGTCCTCGCTGTCGTCGCCAAGCTGGCCCGGGACCGACGCCTCGATGGCGAACTGGGGCAGCAGTAGCCGGGCGCGCTCGCGACCGTACTGCTTGAGGAAGTCGTCGAACACCGGCTCGTCGAGCTGCTGGTTGAGCTGGTAGGCGATCTCGAGAAGGACGAGCCACGGCTCGCGCAGCACGTTACTGAGTTGCGTGAGGTCGAAGTCGATGAGTGCACACGCCAGCCGCCGCGGCTCAGGAACCGCACGGCGGGCGATCAGCTCATACAGGTGCATCGTCTTGCCCATACCACCGGCGGCGAAGAGCTGTAGCCGGTTGGGGGCGTCCACGTCGAGGAGGCGCTCGAACGCGATTTCGGTGCCGTGTGGTGTCACGAACCGTGACGCTTGCCGGTACCTCTCGCGCCAGAACGTCCGCGCGACGAGGTAGCGCTCGAGGCGGTTCTGCTCGGCGACCAGCTCCCAGCCGCCAAGCGACCCACGGGCGTGGACGAGATCGAGCAATGCCTGGCAGGCAGGCGTGTCGAAGCTCGCGTCGGCCTTCGCGTAAAGGTCGCGCAGGAGCTCGATCGCCTCCGATGGATCGGTGATGATGAGCTGGTCCAGCTCGTCCCGGCGACGGCCGCGTTGATTGAAGTGCTTGGCGAGGTCGCCGCTGAGCTTTCTGAGGGCCGACGGGATCTCACCGCCGGGCGCAAGGCGCGCGAGGGCCGCCTCGCGCGCCTTGCTGCGGAGCCGATACGCGCCCTCGCGGCCGGAAACCGGGCGCACGTCCGGCGACTCCACGATCTTTTCGAAGGACACGTGCGGCGACTCCACGATCTTCCCGAAGGACACGTCTGGACCACCGTCCTTCTCGAAGGACACGTCTGGATCACCATCGCGCAGAATCTCGAAGACCTCGACGTCGAACGTACGTACCCAGGCGCAGCGATCCAGCATCGCCGCGAACTCTGGGTCCGCCTCCTGGCGGAGGAGCGCGTCGATCGATCCCGCGGACTTCAGCCGCTCCAGCAGTTCCTCGGCCTTCGTCATCTGAGATTCCCCAAGACGTTTCGCAGGTACTCGAAGGTCCCAGGCTTCAAGGACCCGTCCCAACGGTCGATGATCAGCGACAGCTCCTCCCGGGCCGACGACCACTCGTCGTGGTATCGCAGGTACTGGCGCACCAGGACCGGCATCTCGCACGCCTCGAACGGCCGGAGCACGACCCCGTATCCGGGCGTGATGCCGGCTAGGAGGTCGTCGACGACGAGCCCGGCCAGCAGCAGCCCGACGCGGGCGTTCTGGTCAAGCACGATTGGCCCGATCAGCTTCGGGAAGACGTCTTCGCGGAATTCCCCGGGGTCGACGGCCTCGGTGTGGTCGAGCGCGATCAGGAGTTTGGGCTCGGCCAGCGACGTCAGGACCTCGCGGAACCGGCGGAAGATTTCCTCCATGTCGTGGGGATCGGAGGCGAACTGCGCATCGTCGTCACGTACGGGGGCTGTCACCTCGCCGACGGGGACAGGCTTCCCGACGCACAAGTTGTTAAGCGCGAGCGTCCAGGCGTCGAACGGGCGCACGGCGCCGGGCTCTGGCACGCGCACGTTGTAGATGGCCTGGCGGATGGCGCGCAGGACGTCGATGGCCGAACACTTCGCGCCGTCACGCGCCCCATAAGCCACTGCGAGGTCGACGTACACGACGTCGTGGCCGCGGCAGGCGAGTTGGCGCAGCGTCCATTGTGCGAGCGCCGTCTTGCCGACTTCTGATTCCCCCTCAATGGAGGTGAGCGCCACGCCGTCGGCGGCGGGGGGGTCGAGACACTCCAGGAGCGTCCGCCGGTCATCCTTGCGGTCGACGAACGGCTGCCGCGGCAGGAGCATGTCGACGATCTTCAGCCGCTCTCGATCGATGCCCAGGCGGAGTGGTAGCACGCGATTGGGCGGGCGCGAGAGCGTCAGTGTAGGCAGGCCGAAGTCGCGTTGGCCGGGCACGGCCGCGCGCACTCTCCGGCGTCCTCTGGCGACTGCGACGTCGAGGGTGGCGTTCTCCAGCAGGGCGTCATAGAGGCCGCGGCTGAACGTTGCCGCCGCACCGCCGTCGATGTCACCCTGCATGGCAAGCACCGCGTACGCGCCGCGCCGGATGAACGCGTCGGCCACCTGCCAGGTGCCGAGTTGCGGCTGATGGTCCCCCGATCGGCACGCATTGAGGGTCGCGATGCGCGGGGTGATCGGCATCGTGTCGAGGATCTCATCGGCGGTCCAATCCCAGCGCCCGTCTTCGTCGTTCATAACGAGTGCCCCGGTGCCTCCGTTGGACTCGCCGTGCCCGATGAAGTGCAGGACGTGGGGTCTCAGCCGTTCGAGCTCGTCGATCAGGAAACCACCGCGCCTCGGCTGCTTGATCACGTCGTACTCCACGTCGGGCCCGACCTTATCCAGCGCTGCGTAGAGGTTGACGAGTTCCTCCTCGACCTTGACCACCCGGTCGTCGGTCTCGGCGCCGACGATGACCGTCACGCGCAGCGGCCACCAATCGGGCTCCGCCGGTGGGTCGGAGTTGAACTGCGGCGTGATCCGCGCGCATGGGTTCTCCGGGTCGGTGAACACCAACCGGCCGCCGATCCGGGCGAGCTCCCATGGGAGCACCCGTAGCTCCGGCGCGGTGATATCGAGCAGTACGCCGAGGCCTTCGCTACCGGGAGGGCTCTCGCCGGGAAAACGCGTGCGGAGGTCTGCCCACTTCTCGCCCACGGCGCCGTAGCCGAGCAGGCCGCCGAGGTAGTCGCCGACGCGCTGGAGTTCGCCGGGCGATGGGGGCTGTGATCGCACCAGCAGAGCGTGTATGCCGTCCCGGTCGAGTGCCACGCGCCTGTCGTCGGCTGGGCGGCTGTCCTCAATCTGCGCGCGCGGTATTGTGTCCGATTCGCGCTCCAAGCTGCCGATTAGTTCGAGCCTCAGCGGATAGCCACCCACGCCTTGGTCAACCGGCCCGACACTAAGCTTTGCGTGCTTCACCCCGCCCGCCCCAAATAATCATCTTCGAAACCCAGAAGGTGTCACGTCAAGCCCCCGACTGAAAAGTAAAGGAAATTCGCTTACCACAAGGTCGGCCATCCCCCCCGGGCCACTTCGCGCTAGTGATGACGCCCCAGTCTGTACACATCAGCGAAGCTGATAACTAGTGAACTGCTATCCTTGTGGGCTGTCAACCGATATCTCGCCTATCCCAAACCTCAGAAATCAACAA
>Ga0070717_10003869_pt1 | contig 10766 bp, 10 predicted proteins | sample LARL113metaG_FD_71366 | JGI IMG/M metagenome (GOLD analysis project Ga0070717, IMG submission 71366) | Corn, switchgrass and miscanthus rhizosphere microbial communities from Kellogg Biological Station, Michigan, USA - LAR L11-3 metaG | ecosystem: Host-associated > Plants > Roots > Rhizosphere ...
CCGTCACCTCCGGCCGCAGGAACGCCTTGCGATCCACCGCGACATCGCCCATGGCGAGCGAGAAGTCCGCGTTCTCGCTGGTGAGGATCCAGTGCGGCACGCGGCGCTTCGCCCCGTGAATCGTGGCGTTGACGATCGTCTGCACCAACTCCTGCGGATCGCCCTTGGGCTTTATGTAGATGGCCATCTCGGTCCTTCTTGGGGGTGGATGCTTCCGGCAGCAGGAAGTGTGCCCTCTCCGGGCCCCCTGAATCCAGGGGTATACGGCCGCCGCGACCGGCACCGGGCGGCGCACTGAAAGGAACCTTCAGCCGCGCCTTTCAAGTTTTTGCGGGCCTTGGCTCGCGCCCTTTGCCCGAAAGGAGCGGTCGCGGGTTTCTGGAGGCAGGCCGTGTGGCCCGCTGTCTTTCAAGGCCGCAGGCCGCTTTGCAGAAGGAGTCCCGCGATGACGCTGGCATTGATCCTTGCCGGAGTCCTGGCCGCGTCTGCGGGCCAGAGCTCCAAGGCAACGAGCACCGACCCCCAGAACACGACGACCCAGAGCACCGAGGACGAGAACACGGACACCCAGGGGACCGCGACCCAGGGGACCGATACACAGAGCACCGCAACCCACGCGGCCACGTCGGTGCAGCAGCAGCTCACCAACACGCAGCAGGCGCTCGTCAAGGCGCAGGCGCAGACCGCCGTCGCCACCGCGGAGGCGAAGGTCGCCAAGGCCGAGGCCACCACCGCGAAGGACGCCATCGCCGAGCTCAAGAGCGGCAAGCTGCTCAGCCTGGGCCTCACCGGCGGCGCCGCCGTGGCGCTCCAGACGCCCAGCCCCATCCGGAACGAGAACTCGCAGCACGTCGGCGTTGGCACCACCTCGGTGGCGTACCTGCTGCTCCTGCCCGCCTATTGGGGCGCGTCGGATGCCAACCGGAACTACTGCGCCTCCTCCTGGACCACCGGGGACGAGGACGCCGCCATCGCCGCCTCCATCGCCACCACCAAGCGGCAGGCCGAGCGCGAGATCAAGGCCGCCATCGCCGAGATCCGCACGCAGATGCCGAAGGAGATGATCCTCGCCACCGTCTTCCCGCACAATCCCCGGGCAGAGGTCCTCCTGCCGCGCATCGCAGAGCTCGCGACCCTCACCCCCGATGAGTACGAGCGGCAGAGCCCCGATGTCATCAACGCGCTCGCGCAGACGATCTGGGATCCGACGCGCAGCAGCTCCTGCTTCTGGAAGAAGTTCGGCGTCTGGCTGGGCAAGCCATCCTCCTACAACGTGAAGACGAGCTACATCACGGACACCACCTCCACCACCCGCGAGTTCACGCCGCAGGTGGCCTTCGGGGTGGGCTTCGCGCCCAACGCCTACTTCTCCGTGCTCGTCGGCTTCACCCTCGGCACCTTCCGCCTCGCCACCTCGGACTCGGGCCAGAACGAGTCGGAGATCACCTGGGCCAGCACCATCGCCGTGGGCGGCAACCTCGACCTGGTGAGCGCGCTGTTCAAGTAACCCCCTCGTGACGCAGGGCGCTGACCCCCCGCAGCGCCCGCGGCAAGCAGGAGGGGCCCATGGATCGATTCCCGGAAAAAGAAGCAGGCAGCGCGATTGCCGGATTTCACGGGTTGCGGGTTGACCCCTTCGAGAAGGAGGCCGAGGGTGCCTCAACGCGCTGTCTTCACACCACCCGCCCAGCTTGTCCCCCCTGCGGGGTCGATGGTACTGAGGCTTCGTGCGCAGGAGCAGAGCGTCGGAATGAGCGCGCAGTCCCGCGACGTGGCCCAGCTCTTCGAGCGCCACGGTCCCATGGTGTACGGCCGGGCCCGGCGGCTGCTGGGCAGCCACGAGGACGCCCAGGAGGCCACGCAGGAGGTGTTCGTCCGCGTGATCACCGGCGCCGAGAAGCGGCCCCCCGAGGGCGAGCTGGTGCCCTGGCTGTGCCGGATCACCACCAACTTCTGCCTCAACAAGCTGCGGGACTCGCAGCGGCGGCGGGTGCTCCTCGACACCCGAGGCAAGTCCACGTTGGGCGAGCCGGCCTCCTCCGAGCCGGATGTGCTGGCGCAGGCGAGGAGGCTGTTCGCGCGCGCGGACGAGCGCCAGGCGCAGGCGGCGGTCTACGTCTTCATCGACGGTATGTCCCACGACGAGGCGGCCGAGATGCTCGGGGTGTCGCGCCGGACGGTGGGCAACCTGCTCGATCGCTTCACCGCCTGGGCGCGCGCACAGGAGGCCGAGCCCCCCTCGCGCGCCGCGGCAGGGAGGGAGTCATGAACCCCGCAGATCTCGAGCGGCTCCGGCAGGGCGGCCCCGGGTGTCCCTCGGAGGTGACGCTCCACCGGCTGCGCGCTGGCGAGCTTCCGGACGAGAAGGCGCAGGCGCTCCGGCAGCACGTGGACGGCTGCGAGGCCTGCACGGCGCGGATGGCGCAGCAGGCGGCCGGGTTCAACGCCTTCCCCGAGGCGGATCCGGTGCGGATGCTCGCGGCCATCCGGCGCGCCGCCGACGAGAAGCCGCAGGGGGTGGCGCAGCGCTGGCAGAAGTGGCTGCGCGCGGTGATCGCCCCCGTCGCGGTCGTCGCCGCGGCGGCGGGCGTCGTGCTGGTGCTCCAGACGAAGGAGGCGACCGACGGCGGGATGACGCGGCTGAAGGGCGGCCCGACGCTGCACGTCTTCCACCAGCAGAACGGCGCCGTCACCGAGGCGCTCAGCGGCGAGCGGATCCCGCCGGGCGAGGCGCTCCAGTTGACCGTGGATTTGCCTGCGGACAGCCGGGTCCGGATCGTCGGCGTGGAGGCGAGCGGCAAGCTGTATGCGATCTGGCCGCAGGACGAGGCGACGCCCTTCGCGCCGCTGAAGGCGGGGCACGGGCTGCGCATCCCGGGCGCGTTCACGCCGGATGACACGCCGGGCACGGAGACGTTCCATGTCATCGCCTGCGCGCCGCAGGCGCCGTCGCCGGCGTGCCATAGCCAGGGCGCGAAGGAGCCCCTGGCGTGCTCCGCCGGCTGCCAGACGAGCGCCTTCGTCGTCCAGAAGGGGCCGTAGCGCATGCGTCGCCCGCTCTGGCTCTTCGCGGTGGCTTGCCTCGTCTGCGCGCCGGCCTGGGCGCTGCCGGAGCAGACGTGGGTGGTGGCCATCTCCAACAACCGCGGCGAGGCGAATGAGCTCGCCCTGCTGTACGCGGATCGCGACGCGCAGCAGTTCGCCCAGGCGATGCAGGTCAACGGCGGCGTCTCGCCGCTGCGCACCGTGGTGATGAGCGCCGCCAAGGCGGAGGAGGTCCGCGACACCATCCTCGCCCTCAACGCGCGCATCCGCGAGACGGCCGAGGGGAAGCCCACCGCGCTGGTGATCTTCTACTCGGGCCACGCGGACGCGCAGTCGCTGCACCTCGCTGGCTCGCGGCTGCGCCTCGAGGAGCTGGAGGCGATGGTCCGCGGCTCGGCGGCGACGGTGCGCCTGCTGGTGATCGACTCCTGCCGCTCTGGCACCGTCACGCGCGTGAAGGGCGTCCGCCCCGCCCCGGAGTTCGAGATGAACGTGCAGGGCGAGGTCGCCACCGAGGGCATGGCGATCATCACCTCCAGCGCGGCCGGCGAGTGGAGCCAGGAGTCGGATGAGCTGCGCGGCTCGTTCTTCACCCACCACCTCGTCAACGCGCTGCGCGGCGCCGCGGATCAGAACGAGGACGGGCGCATCACGCTCGCGGAGGCGTACGCCTATACCTACGCGCAGACGCTGCGCTCCAGCGGCCGGACGGCGGCGCTGCAGCACCCGACCTACGCCTACGACGTGAAGGGCAAGGGCGAGCTCGTCCTCGCCAACCCGGAGACGGGCGGGAAGACGGGGCGGCTGCGGCTGGTCGAGTCCACCACCTACATCGTGTCGGAGGAACACGAAGGGGGGCCGGTGCTGGCGGAGGTGACGCCGGCGCGCGAGGCCGCCACCCTGGCGCTGCCCGAGGGCAAGTACTTCATCCAGGAGCGCCTGCCGACGGAGTACCGCGAGTACGACGTGAACGTGGCGGCAGGCGGAGAGCTCTCCCTGGCCGCCCTCCCCTACCGCCGCATCCGCTACGACCAGCTGGTGCGCAAGCGCGGGGCCGAGCAGACCTCCGTCCACGGCCTCTTCCTGCTGGGCGCCGGGCGGGGCGAGGTGCTCCCGGGGGAGCGCGGCTCGCCGCAGGTGCTCGCCGGCTACAGCCTGGATCTGCCGTGGTTCACCCTGCAGGCGCGGCTGCGCGGCGCGACCGCTTCGGGCCTGGGCCCCGAGGGACAGCTGCCCCGGCGGCACGATGAGCTCGGCGTCGGGCTCGCGCTCCAGCGCTTCGTGGACTTCAGCGCCTTCAGCCTGGGCTTCGGCCTGCTCACCGAGGCGGTGCTCCACCAGCAGACGTTCAGCGGCACCCGCGACGCGCCGACCCGCGATGCGCTGGGGGGCGGCTTCGGCGGCCTCATCTCCATCGAGCGGCACCTGGTCGGGGGGCTGGCCCTCCACGTCGAGGGCGGGCCGATGACGCTCGTCTTCCGCGAGGCGCAGGTGCGCGAGTTCGCCGTGCAGGGGGACTCGCTCGCGTCGCCGTTCACCTGGTGGGCGGCGGGGGGCCTCATATGGCGGCTGTGAGAGGGGCGCTGTTCGCCCTGCTCCTCCTCGCGGGCTGCGGCGACGCGCTCGTCCCGGGGGACTACGGCGGTGAGAAGAAGCTGCTTTTGCGCGGGAAGATCGACGACGCCACGCCCGCCCTCCTGCTGCCCACGGAAGTGGTGCGCACCGGCATCTTCTGGAATCCCCGCGGGGTCGAGACCCCCCAGGCCCTGACGGAGTTGATCGAGCAGCCGTCAAACAGCCGATACACGAAATATCCCGGCGGGTTCGAGTGGTCGCTGTTCGACGAGCCCGAGCCGTCGCAGCGCTTCCAGATGCCGAACGGCGGGCAGTATGCCTTCGGGGTTCCGTTGGCGTACGTGGACGCGAACTCCAACCGGCGCTGGGATCCGGGCGAGCAGTTCGTCGCGGACTCCCCCATCTCGGCCGTCCTCTTCGTCCCGGCGCCGCTGAGCGCCGAGGACTCGCCCACCGGACACAGTGTGGACCCGGGTTATTACGTCATCCTGAACGACCGCCCCTGCTCGGCGCCGCCGCAACCCCCTGCGGAGGGAGATTGCGGCGTTCCGCTCGGCGCCCGGTGCGATGTCGACAGGGACTGCAACGGCGGCGAGTGCATCCTGGGCACCCTGCTGCCCTGGCCGGGGGGGTATTGCGCCATCCCCGAGCCGCCGCCGAACGGCTGTCGGCCGCGCCAGGGAGCCCTGGTCAGCGACCCGCCGACGGGAAAGACGTGGTGGATGCAGGCCTGCCAGCACCCTTCGGACTGCACCCGCGGGTTCCCCTACCAGTGCGAGCTGACCCGGGGCGCCTGCCTCCCGTCGGCGCACGTCACGATGGTCGGGAGCCGCGACATACAGCCGAAGTCGTTCTGTCAGGCGCCGCCCCCCGACGGGAGCGGGTCGCCTCCCTGAGCCGCGCCATCCGTAGGACGTGAGTCCCGAGACGGCGGTGTCTCCTCACCGAGCACTCCGGAGTGTCACATGTGTCGCTGGGTTCGTCTCCTGGTGTCGGGAGCTGTCTTCGCCCTCGGGTGCGGCGCCCCGCTCGTCGACAGCACGTACGGCGGCGAGCCGAAGCTCACCCTGACGGGCCGCATGGAGGGCGCCGCCCCCGAGCCGGATCAGCAGGTCCTCCACTTCCGGGGCGCGCTCTTCTGGAACCCGCGAGGGACGGCCGCGTTCGATTCCTTCGACGCGCTCCTCGAGCAGCCGTCGAGCTCACGTCCCTTTCAGTGGCCGGGCGTCGTCGAATGGAACGTGTTCGGGTTTCCGGCGTCGGAGCAGCTCGCCACGACGCCGAGCGGGGCGCGTTACGGCGTGGCCGTTGCCCTCTTCTACAACGACAGCGACAACAACCTGCGGCGCGATCCCGGCGAGAAGGTGTACGCCGAGTTGGAGTACGCAGCGCTGGTGTTCGCGCCGGAAGCGCTCGCCGCCGGGGACTCGCCGACGGGCCGGGCGATGCCGGCGGGTTACCACATCGTCTCGAGGCCGTTCTCGTGCGCGCCGCCGACAGCCCCGGGGGCCGAGGAGGAGTGCGGCGTCCCGCTCGGGGCGGTGTGCCAGACAGACAGCGACTGCGGAGCGCGCGGCGTGTGTCTCGCCGGCGGGCCGTGGTGGCCCACCGACGGCTTCTGCGCCGTCCCCGAGCCCTCCTCCAGCGGCTGCCGGCCCCGGGGAGGCGCCCTCTGGCGCGACTCCCGCGACCCCCGCCGCGCCTTCTGGGTGCAGGCGTGTCAGGCGCCGACGGACTGTCAACGCGGGTACCCGTTTCAGTGTGATTACACCTACGGGGCCTGCCTCCCGACGGCGTTTGCGCTCGTCTACGGAGAGCGCGACCTCGCGCCCCAGCCGCTCTGCGCGGCGTCACCGTGAGCCGTGTCCCGGTTTCAGCCTGACTTCGCGCGGGGCGCGTCGGCGGCTACTCCTCCGCCCCGGCCGCCGTCTTCTTGCCGCGCTTCTTCGGCGGCGGGGCCAGCTTCGGCGCGGAGCCGAAGAGGCGCTCATAAACCTCCGGGGTGTTGATGTTGACGACGACGCCCGGATCCTTCACCGACACGCGCCGCAGCGAGAGCGCGTTCACCGCCGAGTCCAGCGACTTCCCGCCCGCCTTCAGCAGCGCCTCGGCGCCCGCGCGCGAGAGCACCAGCGGCCAGCCCAGCGCGCCCTCGAACTCGGGCCGCAGGCCGTTGCCCTCCCCGGCGCCCTTCAGCAGCGACTTCAACGTGGAGGCGCGCAGCGCGGGCATGTCCACCGGGTGGAGGAGCACCGCCTCCGCCTCGTCCTCCAGCGCCGCGCGGATGCCGGCCTGGACGGTGGCGAGCAGGCTGTCCTGCCACTTCTCCGCCTCCACCAGGTGGACCGCCGGATGCTGGGCGCGCACGCGCTCCGCGTCCTTGCCCACCACGCCGATCACGGCGCAGCCGGCCTTGCCGAACGTCGAGGCGAGCGACTGCAGGAAGCTCTTGCCACCCTCGTGCTCGAGGAGCGCCTTCGGGTGCTGGAGCTTCGGGGCCTCGCCGGCGGCGAGGATGACGGCCACTGCGGTCATATGCGCTTCCTCCGGTTCAAAAGCCACGGGGCGCCGAACGTCACCGCCCGGCGCCCCGCGAAAAAGCCCTGCGCTACTTCTTTCCTACCGTATCCACAGGTTGCTTCGCGTCCTTCCAACCCTTGATGCCCGTGCTCAACACATTGACGTCCGTGTAGCCCGCTTCAACCGCCCGACCGGCGGCTTGATGTGAAGCCATTCAATGTGAGTTGGCGCAGTAGAAGACCAGCTTGGCGCCCTTGTCCTTCGGGAGCACCGAGAGGTCGAACTTGTTGAAGGACGTCAGCAACGTCGCGCCGGGGATGACTCCGTTCTTCTCGCGGAAGTCGTCGCCGTTCGCGTCGTAGACGTTCACGTTGCCCGCCTTGCGCAGCGCGATGAGCTGCTCGGCGGAGATGAGCTTGAACTTCTCGGCCTGCTCGGCCTTCTCGCCCTTCTCGGGCGCGGCCTTGTGGCCCTTCTCGGACTCCGCGGCCGAGGCAACGCCGGACAGCGCGATGCCAAGGACGAGGAGGGCTGCCAACCGGGGCAGCGCCGTTCTTCTTGTCATGGATCCTCACCTGTGGAGGTTGGGGGTTGGAAGGACGGCCAGCATAGCGGTCCCCCGCCGCCCCACAATCGGGTATTAGCCGGGCCCGTCATGGAGCCCTCACTCGAACTGTCACCTTCTGCATTCCAATCGCTCGCCGAGCGCGTCACGGCCCTCGCCACCCGCTGGCTCGCCGAGCTGGACGGCCGCGCCATCGCCCCCTCGACGACGGGCGCCGCGACGGAGGCGCTCTACGCCGGGCCGCTCCCGGAAGCCGGCCTGGGCGCCGCGGCGCTCGATGACCTCGAAGCCTGGATGAAGCACTCCCGCGCCCAGAACGGCCGCTTCCTCGGGTACGTGCTCGGCTCCGGCGAGCCGGTGGGTGCATTGGCGGATTTGATTACCAGCGTCGTCAACCAGAACGTCACCGCGTGGCGCTCAGGCCCGTCGTCCGTGTCGCTCGAGCGCGCGTTGATCCGGGAGCTGGCCGCAGGGCTCGGGTGCCAGGGCTTCGCCGGCTACACGACCGGCGGCGGTTCGGCGTCCAACCTGATGGGCCTGGCCATGGCGCGCGAGGCGATGGCGCCGGCGAACGAGGACGGCGCGGCGCCGGGCGTGATCTACGCCTCCACCGAAGTGCACATGTCCATCCCCAAGGCCCTGGCGCTGCTCGGGCTGGGGCGGAAGAACCTGCGGCCTGTCGCGGTGGACGACGCCTGGCGCATGCGCCCCGAGGCCCTCGCGAGCGCCATCGCCGAGGATCTCCGCGCGGGGAAGCGGCCCCTGGCGGTGGTGGCGACGGCGGGCACCGTCTCCACCGGCGCGGTGGATCCGCTGCCCGGGATCGCGGAGATCGCCCGGCGCCATGGCCTGTGGTTCCACATCGACGGCGCGTATGGCGGGCTCGCCGCGCTCGCGGTGCCCGGACAGTTCGAAGGGATGGCGCTCGCCGACTCCATCTCGCTGGATGCGCACAAGTGGCTGTACCAGGCGGTGGACTGCGGCCTGCTGTTGTACCGGTCACGGGAGGCCGCGCGCCGCACCTTCTCCAACAGCGGGGATTACGTGGTGACGGCGAGCCGCGATCCGGTGGAGGGCTTCGCCTTCTTCGACGAGTCCCTGGAGCTGTCCCGCCGCGCCCGCGCGCTGAAGCTCTGGCTGTCGCTGCGCTACCACGGGCTGGGCGCCTTCCGTCAGGCCATCCGCCGCGATCTGGAGAACGCCCGGACGCTCGCGGAGAGCGTCCGCGCGCAGCCGGAGCTGGAGCTGATCGCGCCGCCCACGCTGAGCGCGGTGTGCTTCCGCTACGGCGGCGAGGTGCCCGAGCCGGAGCGCGATGCCTTCAACGCGCGGCTGCAGGCGCAGCTCAACGCGCGGGGCCGCGTGTACCTGTCCAACGCGACGCTGCACGGCCGCTATGCGCTGCGGGCGTGTTTCGTGAATCACCGCACCCGCCCGGAGGACGTCGCGGCCATCGTGCCCGAGGTGCTCTCGGCGGCCGCGGCGCTCCGTCAGGGAGAGGATGCGGGCCCGAGCCGGAAGTAGTGAAACAACGGAGGTGCGGCTCGGTTGTAGTCCTGGAACGCGACGTGGATGAAGCCGTCGCGGTCGACGGCAGCGCTGATGCCCTCGGCGCCTGCGGTCGACCACTCGGGTGAAATCACCGCGGTCTGCGCGCCCGCCGAGGTCACCCAGGCCAGCTCCAACCGGGCGCCGACACACGCGGTCGCGCCCGAAGGCAGGTTTCGGCACGACGGACGATTCCACGAGCGCACGTAGAGGAGCCGCACGTCGTCGTCACAGCCGTTCGAGAGGACGGCGGCCGCCGTGACGTCCTCGGTTTCGACGACGCAGTTGTCGCACGCGTCGCCGCGGCAGCGACCGCAGTAATCCCATGGATCCGAGGTATAGGCCTGCGCCAGGGAGAAGCTCTCCCAGGTGTTCGGCCCGGTCCGCCGCGCATAGGCGAGTTCGTACGGTTGAAACCCCCAGAGATAACGCCACCCGAGGATGTGGACCTCTCCCAGGGCGTCACCGCTGGCGCCAGCGGTGACGGCCATCGGCGCCCTATCGATGAGGACAGGGGGCTCCTCGGGGGGAGCGGGAGGTGAAATCCAACGGTTCAGCCAGACGCCGTTCGCCGCCTCCTGGTAGAGGTACTCGGGGCGCCCGCTCCGCGAGAGCGCGAGACCCCGGTAGATCTGCCACTTGCCCGGAGTGCCCAGGTCGGTGGTGCGCCAGGTCGTCCCATCGAAGGATGCGAGCGATGCATCCCCCATGAGCTTGTAGAAGCGCTCGTGAGAATCGACGGCAAAGGTTCCTGCCTTGAAACCACCGGTGAAGGTGGAGTCCTGCGTCCACTGGCCCGCCTCCCAACGCCAGAGCGACACATTCGCGCTGAAATCATCCGCGAGGCTGAGCGCGAAGCCTCGGCCCTGCGCGTCGTTGATGAAGGAGCTGGGGTACTTGAAGGGAAGCGGGTGCTCGGTCCACGAGCCATCCGCCGAGCGGGTGACAAAGTGCCGGAGCTGGGTGCCGTCGAAGAGCGAAGGCCCGTAGACGACCATCGGCTGGTCTTCAGGATCCAGGGCCAGGAACGCCTCTCCGAAGAAGTACTGCTTGCCCTCGCCCGGGAGAAGGTCGTTGTCCAGCGCGAGGCAGGGCCGCTCGGGCGGGCCGCAGAGCGGCGTCGCGTGACAGGCGGACGGTTCGCTGGAGCCTCCGTCGCTTCCGCTGGGCGTCCCTGCATCCGCGCCCGCACCTCCGGCGTCCGAGCCCGCATCCGCCGTTGCCCCGACGTCCGAGCCCGCATCCGCCGTTGCCCCGGCGTCCGAGCCGGCATCTGCGCTCGCACCGGCGCTGTCCGCCCCCGCATCCGTCTCGCCGACGACGGGCGGACCCGACACGCCCGAGGCGCCACAGCGCAGGGTGCCGAGCAACAGCGCGGCCCACAGCCCGATGCTTCTGCTCCGCCGAAACATGCGCCCTCCGGGGTGGTCGCAAAGGTGGCCTGCCCCGGCGGAACGGCAACCCGGACGGGTCGATCCACACCCTTTCGAGCGTTGGCTACTGGCCACCCGCA
>Ga0070717_10003870_pt1 | contig 10763 bp, 8 predicted proteins | sample LARL113metaG_FD_71366 | JGI IMG/M metagenome (GOLD analysis project Ga0070717, IMG submission 71366) | Corn, switchgrass and miscanthus rhizosphere microbial communities from Kellogg Biological Station, Michigan, USA - LAR L11-3 metaG | ecosystem: Host-associated > Plants > Roots > Rhizosphere ...
TGACCGCTGCCCTTTCCGGGCAAGCGCGTTCGAACATGGTTGCCATCAATATGAACTCCCGCACAAGCATTGTCGAGGGCGCTGGCTCGCCCCCCAGTCCCATCCTGAAGGAACCCGAGACCGAGTACGCGGAGGTTGGATAGCCTCGCTGTTGACCCGCCAACGATTGCGTCATACCATTGCCGCCGAGGTCAGCGTTTTCATCTGGCAGTTAAGGAGTAAGCGCAAATGACATCAGCATGGGATGAGATTGAGAAGACTTTGGTAGACCTCTACAGCTTACCCCACAATCGAATGCAATTACTGGCTACGCCTCAAGCGGAAGCCAAAAAGAAACTGAATGAAATCAAGTCGGGTATCGGATCAGCAACGCCAGAGGACTACCATGGGCCAGCACTCTTCTTGAGGGTGGTCGGCCCAACGAATCGAGCCTACTCAGGAGAGTGGTGGTTTGAGGCGAAGCTCTTGGACGATCTTGACAGGGCCTTCTCCCGAATTTACTTCAACGATGTTGACAAGAAACGTGTCTTGAGAGATATGTTGCGCGATCTCCTCGCGGTATCGCAGGAATGGAATATGATTCATGAAGTCTGGGCACTGGAACTTCCACAGGGCCAAGTCTTAAGGGGATACTGGGGCTCCGGGAATGCCCAGAACCTTATCGCAGGTCTTCCCTTGAGTGCGAAGGGTAATCGAATGCTGGTTGGAAAAGCTCGCCAAATCTTTTTCCCGGTAAAGAACCCACTCTGGGTTCGCAAATATCAAAGTCTTGCCCCCTGATTCGGCGACGAACCCTTCCAAACTAAATCGCGCTGAGGGGATTCGCAAATGATATGCCAAAACAAAACATCGTACTCAGACCTTCTTCCCCTCTGGAGAAACACCGATCTCGGCATTTCCTTCCTGATGCATGCCAAAGCGGAGTACGGGAGGGTGCAAATATCCCTTCTTTCGCCAGCCTCGTGCAACATCTGATGAAGCTTCAATCGCACAAGCTCCAGCGAGGGAGAGAGCGTGCCAATTCCTGCCGAGGGATAGCCAACAGAAGAAGATTGCCAATTTTCCTTTCCGTCGCCGTCGTTTTTTGCCGAATTCAGACTTTCTTTGATTGAGACAGAACGAGATTTCAACATAGGCGGCTCCTTGCGCAGCGTAAAAGCTGTCTGATTTTGCAAGGAACGGACGCCCGGAAGGGGCACGGCGGAAAGATGCTAGAAGAGACTACAGGTAGGAACTGTTAAAGCACGAGTTCCGTTTACAGAGATGGGCTTCGTGTTTTCTGCAGGCCGCGTGCTCGTTCAAGCCTACAAGTGCCGCGTAGGTATTCGGCACGTCGAAGTGTTGCCGATTTAGCTCTTGGGCGCGACGAGGTTCTTCTTCCCATGGTGCGAGTCCGCTTTTTCCAAGGTGCTGTTGGCGCCACGACTAAAGCTGCTCCTGCGCGCCCCATCCAACAGTCGCCTACGAAATGTCCCAGAGCCAGGGTTGGATGCTACCAGGACAACCTTTCCGGTAAAAATTCAGCGAAGAGATCATCGTAATAGGATCTCAATTGTTTCAAGTCTGGTTTGGTGTGTCCCTTGGAATAGAGGTCATAGGGATTGAACTTCCTCACCCATTCCAGCATTGCTTTGTCTTTCTCATTTTCAAGGTGCTGATAAGCGCCGTGACGATGCCACGCATAGAAGGAGTGGAAACGCAGCATGTAAATCGCTTCATCGGAGAGATAGGACTTCATTACTTCTGCGATGTAACCGTCGTGGCCGAACGACATGTGGACATTCTCCATGCCACAATTCGGCTCATAGATCCCGTACTTCGTCTGGTACTCGGGGACTTTTGCATCCGGATTCTTAGCGAAGTACTCAGGAAAGACTACCTGATCGGACCAGGCGCACCCAACCGGGAATGTATCGCCTACGACACCCCACTGCGGTTCGCCATACAAGCAAAGACACTTCCCAAGATCGTGGATGAATCCAACCAGCACCATCCAGCGGGGATGACCGTCCTTGCGGATCGCCTCAGACGTCTGCAAAAGGTGCTCGATCTGCGTGAGGTCGGTATCCGGATCACTGTCATCGACCAAAGTGTTCAGGTATTCCGCCGCTTCCCAAACGCTCTTCTTGCCGCGCGTTAGGCCGAAGTACTGCTTCTCTTTGCCCAGCACATAGCTGACTGTTTGCCTCTCGTGATTCGTGCGGTAGAACTCCGCCACACCCGGGTTTGCCTCGGCGTCATACTGGCGGAAGTCGGATTCAGACTTCCCTTCTTTGTATCGACCCTGCAGAAAATCCTCCCACTGATCCAGATTCGGAAGAGGGTTTGCGGATCCGGGATTCGTTGCGCTCATACTGTGCTCCTCCAAGGCGGCTGTACACATTTTAATTCCTACGTGCTTAGCAGCCAAGAGTTTTCAAGGCCCATGAATTCCATCACGGTTGTGCACGGATCTGCAGACGCACTAACGGAGCCCGCCGCCGTCCATTGCCTTATACTGTGCGGGCGTTTCATTATTCATCTTCTTGAATATCCGGCAGAAATACGCTACATCGCTGTAGCCGCAATTGGCTGCCACCTCTTTTACAGTCAACCGGTAATTGTGCAACATGAACTTCGCCCGGTTTATGCGCACCAAATTCAAATAGTCACTGAAGCGCGTCTGCCCTTCCCGCCGGAACAGTCGTGATACATGGTTGGGGGCGAGACCAAAGTGGTTGGCGACGCTCTCTCTGCTGACAGTGATCTGAAAGTTTTCCTGCATGTAAAGGCATATCGACTCGTAGGTGCGTGCGGCCTTTCGCGAGTGGCGCGACGACCGAGTTCTGAGCAATCTCAGGCACCAGTGAAGCAGCGATTCCGTCAGCAAATGGGCAAGAGGACCTTTACTGGGCTCAGTGGCAAACGCCATCAGGGCGCCGAGGATGCTAAGGGTCAATCCATCATAAGCACCGCGAATGTCCGTTCTGATCGCTTCTACCGGAATCCCCGAGCGGCCGTTGTGTTTGGATAGGCTGACACCAATGTGTTTTGCTCCAAACAGGAAGCTAAGCATCTCGATAGGACTCGACCATTCCGGCTTGTCCCAGGCGTTGTCCGGCACGAACACAGCGTCACCTCTGATCAGACGAATCGTCTTGATCAATCCATTCTGGGCGACTTCTACCACATGACACCCGGTCACTGGCACGTAGAGCCGTGGGAAATGTGTCGTGTATGCGAGCACTGGCGGAGGCGCGCTATGCTCGGCAAAATAGACGTGGCGCACGCGAATGCGGCAGAGAAAACGCTCCATCGTCGCGATGACGATCTGCGTGGCACGATCTTCGGGGCGGATCGCTTGCAGCTGGGGCTGGAGTTGGACCACAGAATGTTACGTTAGTGCAACGAATGTGTCTTGTCTACTCTTTGCAGCGTTCAGCCTTCTCGTAGATACTTCCCCACGACAAATCGAATCCGACCACCGGGACTTCGCCCAACGGGGTCCGCGTTGCCGCCCTCCGGTCATAAGGGTGAAACCCCGTTGTGGGAGTGAGTTCTGCGGTCTGCCTTGTGTATTCCCTAGCTTGGGAGGAGTGAACATGTCTACGCTGTTCCGCCTTTTCCTGCGTTTTGTTCCGTGCGTTGGGTTCTTAATTTCGCTGAGCCTCACGCTTGCCTTCGGGCAGTCAGACCTCGGGACGATTTCAGGTTTTGTCAGAGATCCATCGGGGGCAACCGTTCCGAACGCGAAGGTCACCGTGAGCACTCAAACTGGCATCGATCGAGCCGTAAGCACGAATGAATCGGGCTTTTACACTGTCACCAATATTCCCGCCGGCCTTTACTCCCTCAGCGCCGAGGCCTCGGGTTTTAAGAAGTATCAATCCACCGGCAACAAACTGGACCCTAGTGGACATCTGAGCGTCGACATCCAGCTTACCGTGGGCGCCTCGACAGAAACGGTACAGGTGACGGCCAGCGTCGTGGCCTTACAAACGGAATCTGCGACGGTGCAGCAACTCGTCACCCGACAGCAAATCGATTCGCTCGAACTGAATGGCCGCAACCCGGTCGGCCTCGCGGCGCTGGTACCAGGCGCTCGCTCCACAACTCTGGCAGGCCTCAATTTTAATTTCTTCCAGGGGCCCGCGAACTTCAACGGCTCCCGCAACCCGGAAAACTTGATCACCTATGACGGTGCTCCGGGAACGCGCACTCGCTCCAACGGTACCAGCATAGGTGCCGCCGACGTCGATTCCACGCAGGAGGTCCAGATCCTCACCTCCAATTACGCACCCGAATATGGCCGTTCTTCCGGTGCTCAGATTCGCATCACAACCAAGACCGGTACCAGCCAGTTTCACGGCGCTGCCTACGAATACCTGCGCAACACCGCCTTAAATGCGAACACCTGGGCCCGCAACTCTAACCCTGCAACCGCTTTCACTGCGCCCATTCACTACAACCAGTTCGGATACAACCTGGGCGGCCCGGTCTACATTCCTGGTAAGTTCAACACCGACAAAAGCAAAATTTTCTTCTATTGGGGCCAGGAGTGGGTGAAATATCACTTTGTTGAATCGGGCTCCTCATTGGGAGGCGCAGGACTGCTCTTAGTTCCCTCCGCAAAAATGCGGCAGGGGGACTTCAGTGAACTCCTTGATCCCAATAATCCGTACACCCATAAGGTCCAGCCCATAAAGGATCCGCAGTCTGCGAATCCGTGCACCGCTAGCGACGCGAGCGGATGCTTCCCCGGGAACATCATCCCCCCGAATCGGCTAAGTCCGAACGGGGTCGGTATCCTGAATGCCTGGCCGGTCCCAAATCTCACCACCTTCATCGGGGGCGGCAACTGGTTCGCCTCGAAACTCCACACCATTGACCAGCGCAAAGACACGGTGGGAGTAGACGTGAACCTGACGGACCAGCACCGTCTCCGGTTCCGAGCCACGAATTTCGCATACCTGGAGTATCAACCCCTCGACGGCAATACCGACCGTACTCCCAAATTTTTTAATCGCCCGAACAAGACCGGCTCGCTCGACTATGTGTGGACCATTAGCACTACGAAGGTTAACGAAGTTCTGATCACCGCCAGCCAGGATGTCGTCAGGATCCCCGTGGACACCGCCCACTTTTTCGATCGCACCCAGGCATGTGCAGGTTCGGTGGTGCCCTGCAGCCTCAACTACCCCTACATATTTCCTGACGGAAAGCTGATCCCCACCCGTATTCCGACGGTGAATTTGTCGCCCTTTTCACAACTCAGCGGTGGACCCTATCCCTCGCACTCGGCCGGGCCCATTTACACCGCTTCCGACAGCTTCACTTGGGTCAAAGCAAACCATATGTTCAAGTTCGGATTTCTGTTTGAGCGATCAGGCGAGAACGACAACGATGAGATCAACGTTCAGGCCTGCCCCACTTGCACGAACAACCAGAACGGCCAATTCCTGTTCACTGACAGCCGAACTGGTGGCACCGGTGTCGCGGTTGCCAACGCTGCCCTGGGTCTCTTCGATACCTATTCAGAAATCGGCCACCGCGCCTACACCATCTTCCGCTCTAACATGTATGAGGGCTTCGCTCAGGATTCCTGGAAGGTCGGGCAGAAGCTGACCATTAACTATGGCGCCCGTTACACGGTCATCGTTCCCTACCATGCGGAGTGGGGGAACATGATCGTGTTCGATCCGAGGTCTTACAATCCGGCTCAAGCGGTAACTGTCGATCGAAAGACAGGCCTTATCACCGGTTCGCCGACCATCGATCAGCGATACAACGGCATGGTCATTCCTGGCAGCGGGTTTCCCTCGTCGGCCAACGGCCGAGTCCCAGAAGCCACCTCGGGTCTCTACAATGACTTGTTCCATAACGTTCCCAACCATTACTCGGACATCCAGTGGAACGATGTTCAACCGCGGCTCGGCGTCGCCTACCAACTCGGCAACAAGACGGTCTTACGCGTCGGCGCAGGCCGCTTTATTACTCGCCTGGGAGTGAGCGACTCGATCTTTCTTGGTGGAAATCCCCCGTTCCAGCCGAACGCCAGCGTAACCAATGGATCGGCGAACAACCCGGGAGCAGGTGGCGCCGCTGCCATTCCGCTGGTAGTGACATCTCAGACCAAAGCCTTTAGGAACCCAGAAGCCTGGAACTGGAATTTCACTGTCGAGCGCGAAATGTTCTGGAAGTCGCTGCTGAGCGTGGGTTACGTAGGCCGCCGCGGTCTGCGCCTGCAGCGCGAGGCAGATATCAACCAGCCAACCACAGCAGTCGTCGCGGCTAATCCGGGCGTCAATATCAATGCCCTGCGGCCGTACCTTGGCTTTGGTTCCATTCGCCAAACCGACAATGTGGCCAGTTCGCGCTACAATTCGTTGCAAGTCGCTTGGAACCGCCGGTTTACGAACGGTCTCCTTTTCGGCGTCTCCTACACTCTGTCGAAGAGCGAAGACGATGGCTCCAACCAGCGCGATGTCGTCCCAGACACCTACGATACGAGCATGCTCTGGGGGCCGTCGGAGTTCGACGCTCGTCACATGCTTGTGTTGAATTACCTTTACGACTTGCCCTTCTTCAAAAACAGCACCGCGCTGACCGGCAAACTGTTGGGCGGGTGGCAGATCAGCGGCGTGACCCAATTCCAGACGGGCTTACCCTGCAGTGTGGCGGGCGCTACCGACTATGCCGGCGTGGGCCTCGATTCCAACTTCGGATGCGGCGTTAACGGCCAATATTGGGTCGTAAACGGCAATCCAAAGATCATCGGTACCTTTGGGCCCAAGGGCCAGTGGTTCGCGACGACCAACCCCGACGGCTCACCGATCTTTACCAAACCGGCTGCGGGTACGTTCAACACTCAGCGTGTTCGCGATCTCATCCACCAGCCCGGATATCAGAACTGGAATCTCGGACTTTTCAAGAACTTCCGCATTGACGAGCAGAGAGGATTTCAATTCCGCGCCGAGGCCTTCAACTTTATCAACCATCCGAATTGGTGCGGCGGTAGCGGGTGCAACGGGACTACCAATATCGGACTCAATCCCGCCAACCTCAATACCTTCGGGAAAGTACTGACCAAGGGAGGTGGCGTGGGCGGCGGCGAGCGCAATTTGCAGTTGTCGCTGCGCTTCTACTTCTAGCAGCCCTCCGCTGCCGTACTCAGGGCTCGCGTAGCTCAGGCGACCGATCCTGGTTCCTCGCGTGGCCCAATGAACTTGGCGGCGCGTGGGAGGTCTTACCGGCAGAGTGGGCGCCAAGGAATGCCGCCAATTGTTCGTACTGGTCGCTTGCAATATAGTCGACTCCCGCGGCAGCGGCGGCACGCCAGCGCTGCCGGGCGGCAACGAGCGAACCGAAATTGTAAGTGCCAAACCACCCGAAACAACTCAGCTCCAGTTTGGTAGCACCGTCAAGGGTGTAGAAGCGGATCCAGAGCCCGCGCGAGTGAGCATACTTGACCAGAGTTCGGAGGCGATGCTCATCTTCGGACGTCCAATCGCCAGCCTGGGTTTGTCCACCGCGCTCGACCACCTTCCAGGGATTGTTCCACCACCGCCGATAATTCGTTGCTGGTCCCGGCTCGAGAGTCTCGGGAAGTGACATAGGGTCCTCGGTAAAGGAGTGCACGGCTCCGAACACTAATAGGCGGGCACCCAGTGGAACGCGGTCATAGAACACTTTCTGTTGCGCGTCGGATTCGCCCGTTAAGACCAGGATCGGTTTTACGTCCAGCGGTTGCAAGGTTCCTGGTTCCTGTGTCCGCGGTGCGGTCGTGAGCCATTCCCGGTATTTTCCTAACACTGCCCATACCGCTTCCAAATGCTCTGACTGTTCGGATTTGAAGTCGAGGTTTAGCGTAATCAGCGGCCAGTCGCGACGGTTCCCTTCTTGCATTGCTTTCTCGACAAGCGGTCGGACATGTTCAAAGAAATACTGCTCCAGGGTAGGTTCTTGACCAGTCATAGGAGCGCCGTGCGCCACGACCGACCACGATCTGCCATCGTGCAGATCGGTATACCAGTCGAGGTCCTGTTCGACAGCTAGAGGAACGCCAGCAGAGAGAGCGCGATCGATTCGGTCTGCCCACCATTCAAAGTATGGATAGCAATTGTGTGCGTCCATTACGCTGCGCGTGCCAGGTGCTATGGACGTATCTTGTGATCCAGCCGAAATGCATAGAGGGAATAACGACAGAAAGACCAACGCACGATTTACAAAGCGCATGGAGGCTCCAGGTCGAGGAGGAGATCGAACATCAGTCGCGTGCACTCGGACGATTTACATAGATCGGGTTGTTCAGTATCTGAAGCGTTCCGTCGGAAGCAATCACATCGGCACGAAACCAATGATACTTGCCGTCGCTAGTCCAGCTGAAGTGCAGTGTTTGAGTATCTTCAGCGATACTCGCTCGCTTCCACGGAACGGTCGTCTGATTATCGAGCGAAATTCTCAGAATGCTGCCGCGACATCTTGAAATCTGTGCGCTGAAGCCCACCTGTGCTCCTGCCGCCGCGTTTAGAACGTCTCCAGCCATTGCTTGGTCCTGACCTACGGTAGCAATGAACGCGAGCAACCGGTCAGACGAAGCCGTGAGGTCAATGAACGCGTGCCCCAACTTAACTCCGGCAAGGATCGCGGGCACCGATAGCTCGGACGCATACACGACTGTGGTAGGACTGCCGATAGATCCGATCTTGTCGAGCGGCCAGTCAGCGTGATGGTTGTCGCTGCCGCCGATGGCAGTGATGCGGTGGCCGTCCTGTAATTGCTTTTCCCAAAAACTGATTCCGGAATATGGGCCCTGCTCCGCTCCGCCGTTTACGGCCTCTATTGCAGAAATCATGTTCCAGTCCATCGGCGCACTTGAGTCCCAGCCACATCCCATACAGAGTTCTCCGGAGGGAGCGTTGGGATGGTTGATGGAGATGACACCGCCCGCCTCCTGGGCCATCCGAAGCATCGTGGTCATATCCGGAACCGCATTGCGGCCAACGCGGAAATCCACGAAATCGGTGGAGCCGAACAGGTTCGCGTGCCCGCGGAATGTCGTGATCTCCCGCCCTGGGATGAGCAGCATCCGATCAAAGTAAGGCTGCAATTCTCGCAGGGAATCATACTGCGAGATCGTGTTGTGGTCCGTGACCGCAATGAAGTCAAGTCCACGCCGGACAGCGCCTTCCACGGTTACGAAGATCGGACAGGGGACATCGTGTCCAGTTTGGCTTGCGCACCGGCCGTCACTGTGCCCGCTGTGCATGTGGAAATCGCCGCGATACCATTGCGCTTCTCGGCGCAGAGGAACGTCTGTAAGACCCGAGGGTGCAGTCCCATGCCGCACGAAATAAACACCTGCCTCAAATGAGGAGGTGTTTTTAGCACGGATGTTGGGGACCCCGATCAGCAATCTCCACTGGCCAGCAATGATTTCTCCTGAAAGGTAGGATGGAGTTGCATCGCTTCCGCTAATGGTGAACGTGTCTTTGTTTCCACCACTCCAACCGCGAAAACCGTGGGGGTCTTCAATCCCAAGGTCAAGCGTAGTGTGCTCTTCTTTTCCCGTGTAGTGGAAAACAATGGTAATCCGCTCGACGTGGTTGGGGACATCGAAAGGAACTTCAATATAGCTGTGGTTCTGTTCCCCGTTCACAGTGCCGTGCAAGACGAGGTCTGGCGCGACGTCCGCACGGCATAGTGTTCCTATCAACATCGCCAGGCACAGGATATGTGCGGCCAGCGAGTTGGACCTCAGGTAGTCCACAGACACTGAACAGAAATAGGGTCGTTCATATTCAGTCCATGCACTCTGAAGGACGCGCCCTACCGCGATGTGGCCGATACGGCAAGAATCGCTTGGCGATAAATTTCTTCGCATTCTACTGTACTCGTTGTTTCTGGACCTCAGTCTCTTCCCGCACGGAGGACTCCTGTGTTGCGGACACCTTATACCGGCGGATTTATCGTGTCCAGGGGGACGGCTCGGCTGCCCGAGAGGATGATTGCGGTTTTGAATCAAGAGCAGCAAACGCGGGACTATGCGGGGTCAATGAGTGGCTTCGTCGTGCAGTCGAGCTGATTTTCCGCCGTGATAAATCGTCTGGTTTCGCTCTCATAGAACTGATCGTCGCCGCCACAATTCTGATCATCCTTAGCGGCATGGCGCTGCCCCTAGCTCGTGTCAGCATCAAGCGCGAAAAAGAACGCCAGCTACGCTTCAGCCTCCTGGAAATGCGGGGCGCCATCGACCGCTACAAGGAAAGAGCCGAACGCGGAGCAATTCAGCTCAAAGTCGGCTCGGACGGCTATCCACCTGACTTGGAGACCTTGGTCCAGGGCGTTGAAATCAATGGCAAGAAATTCCGCTTTCTCCGCGAGATTCCGATCGACCCCATGACCCGGCGAGCCCACTGGGGCTGCGTTCCATCCAAGATGATCCCGACTCAGACTCCTGGGACGGAAACAGCGTCTCCAACGTTTATTCAAAATCCGAAGGCTCAGCTCTGGACGGAACGCGGTACAGAGACTGGTAGGTGCTCTTGTGTCCAACCTGAAGACCCCATCCCTTCATCCTCACTACGCTTGCGCGTCCTTTGGGGTGTCGGCTCTCCGCCGACTTTAACGGATTTGACGGATTCTGAAGTTCAAACCCTCCAGGCAGGGCAAACATTTGTCGCGAAGACCGCTGTCGTGGAACACATTTTCAGGCTGTAGATTCCAGGCAGGACTGTCAGGCAGGCACTTCGCTGGCTTACTTTCCTACCTGAGGAGCCATTCTT
>Ga0070717_10003871_pt1 | contig 10763 bp, 11 predicted proteins | sample LARL113metaG_FD_71366 | JGI IMG/M metagenome (GOLD analysis project Ga0070717, IMG submission 71366) | Corn, switchgrass and miscanthus rhizosphere microbial communities from Kellogg Biological Station, Michigan, USA - LAR L11-3 metaG | ecosystem: Host-associated > Plants > Roots > Rhizosphere ...
CGCCCCGGCGCAGGTATCCCACCCACATGGCCACCTGGGCCGCCAGCGGGCCGGGCATGGTCTGGCCCAGCGCCACCCCGTTCAGGAAATCTTCCTTGCCGATCCAGCCAAGCTGTTCAACCAGGTCGCGCTGCATGTAGCCGACCACGGCGATCGGCCCCGCCGAACCCGGAGGTGCCCAGCTTCAGGAAATACCACAGCACTACCGCGAATCCGGCAGGCTGGGCGGCCTCCGGCCGGGTGGTGCCCGCCGGGGCGGCCGTGCCCTGGCCGCGCGGGGTGCCGGCGGTCACGCGGGTTCCCGGCCCAGCAAGGTCGCCCGCTTGCAGTACTCGTACAGGCCGTCGAACAGCGGGCCCGTCAGCTCCAGCACCCGGTCATCGGCGCAGACCATGGACAGGCCGCGCAGCGCGACATCCAGCCCAGCCGCTTCCGGGGCGTCAAACCGCTGGTCATCGAGGTCGGCTTCGTGCACGATCTGGGCGATGCGCCACAGCACCGGGTCGGTCAGCTCATAGCGGCGCAGGATCGTCTCGAAGCTGCAATCAGGCCCGTGGTGCGACAGGTCCGCGCCGCGGATATCGAACGCCGTCGCCCCGGCCGGGATCCCGGCCGGGTCGGTGACGAACGCGAACTCCGCCTGCGGGTCGATGAACCGGCGGATCAGCCACGCACACGCGGCCCGGTCGATATGCACCCCGGCCCGGGTCGCCCACCTCACCGCTGCTCCCCGGCGCCGTCGCTGCGAGCAGCAACCGTCGCCCTGCGGCCGGGAACCGCATCCCCGCCGATGTCATCCGGACCAGCAAGAGCTTCGACCGCAGCGCGGGCCTGCTCGCGTTCGGCGGGCGGGAAGTAGTCCCGGCGGGTGATCCGGCGCAGCTCGGCGCGCAACCGCCGCAGCGCCGCGGCCCGCGCCGCCTCCCCGGCATCACGGGCGGCCGCTGCCTGGGCGGCCACCGCGGCGTACTCCGCGGCCCGGGCGGCGGCCATCGCCGCGGCCAGCTCACGCTCCTGCGCCAGGCTCGCCGGGCGGGCCAGCCACACCCCGGCGCTGCCCCCGGCCTCGGTCACCTCCTCGGCGACCCATTCCAGCTGCTCCTGGGTCCGCGCATCAGCCGGCAACCCGACCAGGCCGTCACCCAGCTGCGCCACCCCCAGCCGCTTCAGCTTGCGCCAGATCGCGATCCGCGGCGCCGACGGCTCCCGCGGCACCCGGTAACACAGCAGCATCCACGGCCCCGGCCCGCCCCGGCCACCGTACTGATCCATCCCGGCCGACTCCGGCCCTCCCGGCTTCCGCATCCTATGATTGTAACCGTGGTTACACTGGATCGGACAGGCGCGGAGGTGGCAGGCCGGATGACCTCAGGCACTCCCGTGCTGTTCTCGCTGGAACAGGTGACGGTCCGCCGTGGCGGGACGCTGCTGCTCGACGAGGTGACCTGCCAGATCCCCGCGGGCGCGTGCACCGCGATCACCGGGCCGTCCGGGGCGGGCAAGACCACGCTGCTGCGGCTGCTGAACCGGCTGGACGAGCCCGACGCCGGCCGGGTATGCCTAGACGGCCGGGCGCTACCGGACCTGAACGTGCTCGCGCTGCGCCGCCGGGTCGCCCTGGTCGCCCAGGCGCCGGTCCTGCTCACCGGCCGCGTACTGGACGAGCTGCGCGCCGGACAGCCCAGCCTGAGCGAGGACCAGGCCGCCGGCCTGCTGGAACAAGCGGGCCTGCCATCTGGGATGCTGGACCGGGGCACGGCCGGGCTGTCTGGCGGCGAGGCCCAGCGGCTGTGCCTGGCCCGCGCCCTGGCCGCCCGCCCTCAGGTACTGCTCCTGGACGAGCCCACCTCGGCGCTGGACGCCGCCAGCGCCCGCGCCATCGAGCAGCTCGCCGCGTCCTTCACCGCCGCCGGCGGCACCGTCGTGCTGGTCAGCCACGACACTGTGCTGACTTGCCGGATCGCCGCCCGCACCCTGGAGCTGCGTGCCGGACGGCTGACCGTGACCGGCCCGGCCCCGCATACCGCCGACCTTAAGGAGCGCCCGTGAATCCCGCCGTCCCCACCTGGGCCGGAGTCGCCGCCTCCCTGGCCCTGGTCGCCGCCGCGATAGCCATCGCCTGGCGGCAGCGGCTGCACCTGGCCCGGGAGATCACCATCGCCGCCGCCCGCGCCGGGATCCAGCTCGCCGCCGTCGGCGCCATCCTGCTCCTGGTCTTCCGGCACGGCGGCCTGGCCGGCGCCGCCGGCTGGCTGACCCTCATGGTGATCATCGCCGGGCAGGTCGCCGCCCGCCGCGCCCGCGGCCTCCCGCGCGCGCTGCCGGTCGCCACCGCCGCGGTCGCCGCTGCCACCGTCGCCACCATGGGTACCCTGCTGGCTCTCGGCGTGATCAGCACCCAGGCCCGGGTGGTGATCCCGGTCGGCGGCATGGTCGTCTCCGGCGCCATGGCCGCCGCCGCCGTCACCTTGACCCGGCTGCGCGAGGAAGCCGCCGCCGCCCGCCCCGCCATCGAGACCCGGCTGTGCCTGGGCCAGCCCGCCACTGACGCGTTCGCCCCGCACCTGCACGCCGCGCTGCGCACCGCGCTGATCCCCTCGATCGACTCCACCAAGACCGTCGGCCTGATCAGCCTGCCCGGCGCCATGACCGGGCTGATCCTGGCCGGCGTCAGCCCGCTGACCGCCATCCGCTACCAGATCGTCGTCATGTACATGCTGGTCGCCGCCGCCGCCCTGGCCGCCCTGACCGCCGCCCGCCTCGCCGCACGCGCCCTGTTCGATGACGCCCACCGGCTCCGCCCGCTCCCCGCCCCCACCGCAAAGGACCACCGGTGACCCCCCGGCCCCGCACCCGCCTGCTCATCGCGGCGGCGGCCGCTGCGCTGGTCGCCGCCACCGCCGCCGTGACCCTGGCCAGCGTGACGCGGACCAGTCACCCAGCCCGGGACCTGCCGCTACGCCGCGTCGGCGAGCTGGCTCTGCCCGGCGGCAGCACCCGCTTCGACTACGAAAGCCTCGATCCCGGCCGCGGCCTGCTGTTCATCGCCCACCTCGGCGACAGCCAGGTCATCGAGACCGACATCCGCGCCAGCCACGTGGTACGCGTCATCAGCGGCCTGGCCGACGTGCACGGCGTCCTCGTAGTTCCCGCGCTGCACCGCGTCTACGCCACCGCCACCGGGGACAACCAGATGGCCGCCGTCGACGAGGACACCGGGAAGATCCTCTACCGCGCTCCTACCGGGGACTACCCGGACGGCCTGGCCTACGACCCCATCCGGCACGCCATCTGGACCACCAACGAGACCGGCGGCACCGAAACCGTCATTGACGCGGCCACCGGCACCGTGCGCGGCACCGTCACCTTGGGCGGCGAGGCCGGCAACGTCGCCTACAACCCGGACGGCGGCCACGGCACCGGCCAGATGCTCGCCGACATCCAGACCCTCGGCCAGCTCGCCGTCATCGACCCGGCCACCCTGGCCGTTACCCGCCGCGTCCCCCTGCCCGGCTGCGACCACGACCACGGCCTGACCCTCGACCCGCCCGGCCGGCTCGCGTTCATCGCCTGCGACGGCAACGCCCGCCTGCTCACCCTCAACCTGACCACCTGGCACATCACCGGCACCAGCACCGTCGGCGACCAGCCCGACGTACTCGCCTACGACCCCGCCGCCAGCCGCCTGTACGTCGCCGCCGAATCCGGCGATCTCACCATCCTGGACAACCACGCCGGGCACCTGACCGTCACCGGCCGCGCCCACCTTGCCGACGGCGCCCACGTCGTCGCCGTCAACCCCGGCACCCACGACAGCTACTACCCCATCCCTGACGCCCCCGGCGGCCACCCCGCCCTGCTCACCTACCAGCCCGCACTCTGAAAGCCCATCCGCGGCGTACCGGCCTAGACGGCAAGACCGGACAGAACTGTCAGGCTGGCCGGCGACCCGGATACCACACCGATCAGCAGAGGGAGTCAGATGATCATGAGCCAGGGACAGCGGATGCCGCGTATCGGGATCCTGTGGCGGGGTGACCGGCGGGCAGAGTCGCCGTTGCCGGCCGCGGACCGGGGCCTGGGCCCGCTGTTCGATGCCTTCGCCAGGCTGCCCGTTGTCATCGAGCCGGTCCCGTACGGCGATGATGCCGCCGCTGAGGTCCGGGGCCAGCTGCTGGGCCTGGACGGCGTGCTGGTGTGGGTGAACCCGATCCAGGACGGCGCCAGCCGCGCCGTGCTCGATCCGCTGCTGCGCGAGGTGTCGGCGGCCGGGGTGTGGGTGTCCGCTCATCCTGACGTGATCCTTCAGATGGGCACCAAGGAAGTCCTCTACCGCACCCGGCACCTGGGCTGGGGCAGCGACACCAGCCTCTACCGGTCCGCCGGGGAGTTCGCGTCCGGTTTCCCCGGCCGCCTCGCGCAGCGGGGCCGCCTGGTCCTCAAGCAGGCCCGCGGCAACGGCGGGAACGGCGTCTGGAGAGTCGAGCTGCCCGGCGGCCAGCCAGGCCAGGCCGGCCCCGATGCGGTCGTGCGGGTGCAGGACGCCCGCGCGCGGGACGGCTCAACCGAGCTGGTGCCGCTCGCCACGTTCATGCGGCGGTGCCAGGAGTACTTCGCCTGGTCCGGCTGCCTGGTCGACCAGGCCTTCCAGGACCGCCTCGCTGACGGGATGATCCGCTGCTACTTCTCCCGCGGCCAGGTCGCCGGGTTCGGCCGGCAATATCCCAAGGGCCTGCTCGACGACCCGGGGCCGGGCCCCGCGCCTGCCTCGGTCATGCACGGCCCTGATGTCGCGGACTGGCAGCGGCTGCGGGTCAAAGCCGAGTCGCAGTGGGTGCCCCAGATGATCAGCGTCCTGGGCATCGGCGCGGACGACCTGCCGGTCATCTGGGACGCTGACTTCCTGTTCGGGCCGAAGACCGCGGCCGGCGAGGATACCTACGTGCTGTGCGAGATCAACGTGAGCGCCGTGTGGCCCTTCCCGCCGATGGCGGCACCGGCCGTCGCGGCAGCGGCCCTAGACCGCGCCCAGGCCGTCCGGGCGGCCATGTCAGCAGCCCCGCCCGCGGGCACTGCGTCATGAGGTGCTGCCAGCCGTTGTCATCGTGGCCGTCCTGGTGGTGGCCGCAGCCCCGGCTCGTCGGCGCTGAATCTTCTCGGGCTGGACCGCAAGGTTCCACGGTCCGCATGCTGAAAGCAGTGACCTTGAGACGGTACGGCGGTCATGGCTGGCGACGAGACAGTGCTCCGGCGGAGTGGTTACCCGTTGCGGAAGGCGGCGGTGGAGGTGCTGGCCCGGCTGCGGAGCCCGGCGGCTGGCGGTCGGGCGGGACCTTGATGATGGCGCACTGGCTGATCTCGCGGACGTCCCCCGGCCGCGCCCACGGTCCGCGGTATGCCGCTCACGTCCGCCTCTACTCGGCCCGTACCGGGGCGAGGTGCTGCTGACGGAGCTGACGACGGGGCAGGTGCAGGCGATGTTCACCGCGATCATCCGCCAGCACCAGGCGCTCTGCACCCCGGTGTCAGCCGCCACTTTTGACCCGGATTCGCGCCACTTTGCGAGTCGCTTTGAATGCAGCGATCGGGCGGGGGCTGATCAGAGAGAACCCGGCTGCCAAGGCTGAGCTGCCGCGGCCGCGGCAGCCGCGGGCGGTGGTGTGGACGCCGTCCCGGGTCGCGCAGTGGCGCCGGTCCGGGGAACGCCTGTCGTTGCGGTGTGGACAAGCGCGCAGACCGTCACGTTCCTGACCGCGATCCGAGAGCACCGGCTGTACGCCGCCTATCGCCTGATCGCGCTGCGCGGCCTGCGCCGGGGCGAGGCGGCCGGGTTGCGCTGGCGTGATGTGGACATGGACGGCAAGACCGCGGTGCTCAGCCAGCAGCATTCGCGGGTCTGGCCCGGTCACGCTCGGCCTTACGGGTCTCGCGTGTCAGCTCCTTCCCGGCCTGCTCGGCCTTGTCGGCCTGCTCATGCACGAAGGCGCGGGTTGACTCGGCCTGATTCCGCACGAGGCCACTGAGCGAATCGGCTTGCTCACGGACCACGTCGGATAGCATGTTCCCCGCTACGACCCACTTGATAGTGAAGTCGCGGCTTATGTCTACCGTTCGTTGCACGAACTTGAAGTAGCGCTCGACTGCCGTGATCAGGTCAGCCTGCGGCAGTTCCGGAAGCGTTTGGTAGCTCAGCGTTCGCACGGCCTGCGTCCAGAAGTCGGTGACGTTTTCTACCGTGCTGGTCGCCCGGCTCGCCGTTGCGCTGTATTGCTCTGTGGTGCTCATGTGAACTCCTTCTTCGCCGGCGTCGCTGCGCCCCACCGGCGAAGGATGCCTAAGGGAGTGGATGCAGCGTCAGGTCGACTCATTGCGCGAACCCCCGTGACTCTCTTGCTCGCCCCGTGGATCACCCTGTCGCGGGCTGGCCTCCAGCACGGCCCGCGCATCCCGCTTCCCTTGACAAATCAGGTCTTTTATCCTGTCAGGTGAAAAGTCGACATCCCCCGAAATCTGTTCAAAGGGATAGGACGAGCGCCCGATGCGCACAACGTCCAAATAAATGCGCTGCTCTATCTTCATCTTCTCCCATTGGCGCTTGCCTTGCTCTATTCGTCTCCTAAGCGACGCGTCAAGCCCTTCCGCGGCAGACAGCTCTTCCAGGAGTCCGTAAAGCTCGATACAGCAATTTACCCATTCGCATGCCTTGTCATCGTAGCGCGTCTTATCCAGGTAGACTATCTCATTTATCCGCCTCCCGACCTCCCAATTTGTCAACGGAATAGGATTCTCCGGGTCCACGATTTGCTGAGGAAAGGTATCGATGATGTAGACTTTGTAGCTATTGCCGGCATCCTTTCGGGGCCTCTCCGGCGGGCACTCTTGCAGCACGTTGAGCACATCTGGTAGGGGTGTATTACTCCACAGGCCGCCGTCCCAGTAGTGTCTGCCCTCGATGATTGTCGCGGGGAAGCTCGGCGGTAGGCTGCTGCTGGCTAGGACATGCTCGGGAGTAATATCCTGGACACCGTTATGGAATGGTACCGGTTTTGTCTTCTCCAGTTCCACCGCTGTCACGATGAGGCGAGGGAGAGCACCTTTAGGATAAACGCCGGGTCGGCCCTTCCCGGCTCGGGTCAGTGCCTGGCGGGCCGTTTGCCGCAGTGCTTGTGTGCTATAGAAGTACGTGATGGAAGGCCATGAGATTGGCGGAAACCAGTACCATGGCGGCACCAGAGGGTTAAAGATATGACGATTGCCGAAGAGCAGGCTTGTATTGACCGCGTTCCATGCCCGCGTCCGGGCGCCCGAGCCAGGGATGAACGGAACGGTCGCACTGGCGAGGACTTCAGTCCAAAAGCGTTCCAGATCGTCCGCCCCGCCATCCTCTGCCTCCATGTAGTGTGCCGCCACGAAGGCCGCGTTGAGGGCCCCGATAGATGTCCCCGCTACTACCTCCAAAGGCTCATGCAGCTGCTTTTTAAGATACGGTCCCAGGACTTGGTAAACGCCGCATTCATATGCCCCTAGCGCACCGCCGCCCTGGAAGACAAGGATCACCGGGATTCTCTGGTGCCGCTTTACCATGCCGGCTCACGCTGCCTAGTACAGCTCAAGCCGCTTGATACGGTTAGGATACTTTTTAACCTGATCGATGAAATCGGTGACTGCCTTGGCCAGGTCCTTATACTCGGGCTGCCAGCCCCAGTCTTGCTGAGCCTGCTGGTCATTCAAGATGCCGAAGCTCGTGACAATCTTCGTCAGAGTGTCATCTGGGTTATCGAACGAGATGGCCGGGGTGTTCGCTCCGAGCGCGTCCCTGACCGCAGCTGCGATCTCACTTGCCTGCGGGGCCTGATCGTTGGCGTTTCTGATCCCGCTGACGTTATAGACACGGGTCGTTAGCTTGGCTGCGTCCGCGTCATGTAGGCCCGTCAGGGCCCGGACCGCGTCTTTGACATACATGACATCCAGTCGGGTGTCGCCAGGGACATAGACGCTGTACGGATTGCCCAGCGCCGGCTGCTGGACCATCAGCGTTGAGTAGACGGTTGTGCCTCCCGGGCCGCGCGCGGCACCGATAACTGAGGGAAAGCGCACTGCCCTGAAATCCACCCACTGCTTGCGATGGTACTGCTCGCCCAGGCGTTCGCTTGTGACCTTGGATGCACCATAAAATGTGGTGGGCATCTGAACCGATGCGTTGGCCACCTTGCTGTCAGGGGGCTGCTGGTCAGCAGGAAGGTGGTCGCCAAAGCTCGCGATCGTGCTTGGGAATAGCACCTTCAGCGGTTCTGGGTTTCGCCCGGTTTCAAGATGCAGCCGAGCGGCCTCGAGTATATTCCAGGTGCCGATAATGTCGACCCTGATACCTAGTGTAGGGTTCGCCTCGGCGCCTGCTGACAAGAGCGCACCGAGATGATAGACACTGTGCGGTCGATAAAGGTCGAATATGTCGAGCAGCACATCTCGTTCTGTGATATCGCATTGCGCAAAGATATACTGGTCACTATTGATTCCGAAACCGTCGATACGCCGAGTGTCGGGGTTGCTGTCAACGAGAATGACCTTCATGTGCTTTTCGATAAGGTTATTTGCCAGGTAGGAGCCAATGAATCCCGTGCCGCCCGTAATAAGCACGGTCCTCTCATCGCCGTATACAGTGGACATAGGTCCCTCCTCGGCAGTAACCACGCCGCCTCACCGGCTGTGCACGGCTTGGCTATGGATTTCGCGTGGCTTGGTGACAGTACTCATCTACCCGGCTGCTACGCCATGGCTCCTGTTTACATAAGCGACAGCAACGGCTGAGTGCCAGACGTCGAGGCCTGTATGCGCCTGGCCGACATAACCATCCGTCCGTGTTAGGGCCAGCGGCGACTTCGTCCTTGTAGGATGACATACAAGCATAACGCTCCGAATGCGCCTGTCAAGGCACAGGATCTCACTCACCCGTGCCTGCCGGTGGTCAGGAAGGGCAGGCAGGCGAATGGGAAGTCTCGGAGATGTTCGAGCAACTCCAAGGAGCGCTTGACCAGGGCCACGTTCTCCGAGATTGCGTATGAAATAACATCTCACGATCTGTTTCCATTTAAGCAGGAATTGCCTCTATTGCCAATTCAGCCTCACTAGTTATATTCTGTCCTATTGCCCGGCTGGGCGGCTTTCCGGCGGGCAACGATTTCCAGTCCCATGTAGCGGCGCGATCCAGTCCATTCGTCGTTCTGCCCGGCCACGGATAGGCCAGTCACCTCGCCAAGCCGCCAGGCCAGGGTCGATTTGCCGGCGCTGCCCTGGCCGAGGATCACCACTCGCCGCATCTTCCCCTGATGGTGCACGGTCGAACACGGGCACCAGCCGTGCACGCCTATGTCGAGCGCGAGGCGACGAGAAGGTAGTTCACTTGGAGAAAGCGCCTCCGAACTGGTGGCCCGATCCGATGTGTGCCGGGTGGCGGGCTGTGTGCGCGGCTGGCCGGGCTTGCCCGGCCAGCGGTCTTAAGGCCTAGATCTGCCCGGCTTTGCGTCGGTCGGCTGCGGCGGCGGCGCGGTGGAAGGAGGTCATCTGCTCGTGCCCGGCGTCCCCGGTCATGCGGGCCGCCCGCTGGTGCGCGGTGGCCGCGCTGTCGTGCGCCTGCGCGGAGCGGTACAGGGCGTCCCGGCAGGACAGCAGCGCGCGGCGGGCGGCCAGCTGCGATTCCAGGGCGCGCCGCCTGGTCAGGGCGAGGTACCCGGCGGCCGGGCGGCCAGGCAAGGCGGCCAGTTCGTCCAGGCGCCGCTGGATGCTGGCGTGGCGCTGGCGCAGGGTCTGTAGCTGCGCGGGCCGGACGGCTGGTGGTTCCACTGTCTCAGAATGACCGCTGGCGGGGGCTCCGTCGAGCAGAGCATGAGCGAACCACTCAGGCGCCATGCGGCGGCATCGCTGAACGCGGCGGCAGGCTCTGCGCTGGGCGCCTGCGCGATCGTGCTCCTCATCTCCAGGCGTTGCGTCCGAGGATGCCGATAAAGGCGATCGCCCGGACGCTGGGGATCTCGAGGAACACGGTGCGGGCTGCTTTGGCCAGCGAGGGCTGCCATGGACGGGAACCCGGCAGACCGACAATGGGAGCCCTGCTCGCTGTGGTCTTCGTGCTGGCCCTGGCCGATACGCCGCTATCCGCGGCCGCTGCGGCCGGCGTGGGTCAAGGAGCGTAACGACGCCGCGTCTTCGGGGGACTGAAGGATCATGACATCGCATCTGCACGACACCGCCGAGGGCCGCCGGATTGCCGCGGCGGACTCAGGCGGGCCGGACTGGCGGGCATGGGGGCCGTACCTGTCGGAGCGGGCCTGGGGCACGGTCCGCGAGGACTACAGCGAAGACGGTTCGGCCTGGAACCACTTCCCGCATGATCATGCGCGGTCGCGTGCCTACCGCTGGAACGAGGACGGCCTGGCCGGCCTGTGCGACGCGAACCAGGTGTTCTGCTTCGCGCTGGGCCTGTGGAACGGCCGGGACCCGATCGTGAAGGAGCGGGTCTTCGGGCTGACCGGGCCGGAGGGCAACCACGGGGAGGACGCCAAGGAGTACTGGTGGTACCTGGACTCCACGCCGTCTCACTCCTGGATGACCTGGCGGTACCACTACCCCCAGGCCGAATTCCCCTACGCCGGCCTGGTCGCGGAGAACGCAAGGCGGGGTCATGACGCGCCCGAGTACGAGCTGGCCGATACCGGCGTCTTCGACGAGGATCGCTACTGGGCGGTGACCGTGGACTTCGCCAAGGC
>Ga0070717_10003872_pt1 | contig 10760 bp, 5 predicted proteins | sample LARL113metaG_FD_71366 | JGI IMG/M metagenome (GOLD analysis project Ga0070717, IMG submission 71366) | Corn, switchgrass and miscanthus rhizosphere microbial communities from Kellogg Biological Station, Michigan, USA - LAR L11-3 metaG | ecosystem: Host-associated > Plants > Roots > Rhizosphere ...
TGACCACCCAGCGGACAGTGCTGGCGCTGGCCATTCGAACCGCTACACCGGCCTCACTGCGTTCTTGGGATAACTCGTCTAATCTCATTTGGCCTCAGTGCAGTACGTCAAAGACGAGAACCTTGGCCTCAGCCTTAGTTTCTCCGGGAGAAACTGCAACAAAGAGTCTATTCAGTTCCGGCACCAACAGGGCCGTCTTGGCGCCGGTTGTCGTGGGCACCTTGGCGAGCAGGTCATAATGGTCGGGATCTCGCTGCGAGAATACTGAGATGTATCCTTCTCCTCCGGGCACATAAACGCGGTGATTCTGGCGATCGTAAACGACATCGTCGGCACGAGCCGCGGCCGGATAACTCGCAACCACAGATCCATCATCCGAGTTCATCACGACCAGAGTCGCCGGCTTGCGGCACACTACGATCAGCCGTTTGCCGGCTTCGTCGAAAGCGATGGGAGAATTCTCGGCCGCAACCCCCACCTTCCACCGGGCATTCACTCTCATGGTGTCGCGGTCAATGACCGCAACTTCGTTTTTGTCCGTGACGTTGACGAATAGGCGCGGGCCGGCCTGTTCCAACGCCATTGCCTCAACGTGGTTACTCTCAAAGCGAATCTCGGAAGCCGCCTTGTTAGCGGAGAGATCGACCTGGGACAGAAAAGAGTAGTCCAGGGGAACATCTTTACCGCCAGTGACCACAAACAGACGACGCGATTTTCGATCGTAGCCAATCGAGTCCGCGCCCTCGACCAGCTTGATGCTGTCCACGACCTGGTAGTCACCGCCGCGAAGGATCTTGACGGTTCCGTCGGCGCCATCGGTCACATAGATTTGATCCTTCTCCGGCAAGTACAAAATGCTGTGCGGCGTTCCGAAACCCGTAAGACTGCGAAGCCTGCGACCTTTCTCGATGTCGATGACTTCGACCGTCTTGTGATCTTCACCGGCCAGGAAGAGTCGTTTGCCTTTTAGATCGACGGCGAAGTGATCAAAATCGCCAGTGATCCCGGGAAGCGAAACCGTTTGCACGAGCTTCAGAGGAGGCGAAGTCTTGCCCGCAGTGCGAAGGCTCGATTGTCCTGGTGAACTCAAGGTACTAAGAAAGAAGACGAGGATGATGATGAATGATCGCATTTCTGCTCCGCAAGAAATCAGTGATGTCGCGTTCGGACAACGGTCAGCCCGCATCAGTTGACGGGCTCGAAAAGCTTTTCCAGGCTGGGAGTTTGCTGCTTCATCTCGTCCCGAATCAGCTCAGCGTTCTTTTGATACTCGGCTTCTTTGCCCTTCACATAATTGAAAACAATCCCGGCTGCGCCGATGGTTTTGCCGGACTGATCCTGCAAGACCAATTCGACTTCATAGTGATCGCCCTTCTTATTGACCTCCAGATTGGGCTTGCCGGTTTCGATGACACGCGTGTCGTCTTCGTCCGCCTTCTTGCCGATCCGCCCAATGTTTGAGGCAATGATCACGTTGTCGCTCTTGCCCGGCGGCGTGACGTGCAGGGCCATGATCACAACGTCTTTGTGTTTGGCCAGCGTTTCATCCACAAGTTTCTGAGCGTAAATTTTCTTCGTCTCTTGGCCCGAAGCAGCGAGTGCGACTATGAAAAGCAGTAACGTCGCGGCGTAAACTATCTTTCCCAAGCGTGTCATCTCATCTCCTTTGATTGAAAAGGCAACCGTTAATTCGCAGCTTGCTGCTCCTTTACCAGATGAACTTCAGTGCGAACTGCATCTGGCGCGAATTGGTGGAAGTGGCCGATAGCAGACCAGCCGTTGGATTCGGTGCTCCTGCCGAAGTGAATACCTGCCGGGCAGCCGGCGCGGGCGGCGCGAAGTTGGCATGGTTTGCGATGTTGAAAATTTCCCAGCGGAACTGCACATTGAACGTCTCCGAAATCCAGCGGATTGGATTGTTCTTGAATAAAGAGAAGTCCAGGTCCCTGATGCCCGGCCCAATTACCGAGTTACGTCCGCCGTTACCTAGAAGGTTCGCACAAGTACCAGCTATCGAACCGAAAAGGCGGCATTGCGCTGCGATTGCCGGCGTCTGCAGCGGTAGAGTAAAGCAGTTGGGGCGGAGGTAAATGAGCCCGTCGCGCTTGAAATTCGAGTCGGTCGTATTGCAGCCCGGCGTCCGGTTTGGGAACGCATAGTTATCAGCGCTGCTGAGGCCGAGCGGATCACCACCGATAATCGGAGTAAATGGCAACCCACCGGACAAAGTGAAAATGCCGCCGACTTGCCAACCGGACGCCACCCACTTCGGTGCTTTTTCCCAGGACGTTGGGCCGGGAATCTGCCAAAGAGCGTTCATAGAAAGGACGTGGCGGCTATCGAAGTCGGACAGCCCCCGCCGCAACCGCGAATCGAAAAACGGCAGGCTGGAGACGGAGTTACCGAAGGTGTCACCGGCAATCCCCGATGAACTCGTATCAATGGTCTTGGCAAAAGTGTACGAAGCTTGAACCTGAACGCCATGGCTTAGGCGCTTAATCGCCTCGACATTCAGTGCGTGATAGGTGGAAACAGCGGTCCAGGTGTTGGCGCTAACCTGCCCTTGCACATTCGCATTGGTAAAGAGCCGTGGCCCGCCGCCGACTGTAGTCGGCCAAATGTAGCCTGCGCTGGTCAGTGCCACCGGCTGGATGTCGTTGATTTCGTCCGTATGGTAGGGCAGGTGAACACCATGCGAACCAACGTACCCGGTGGTCAGGGTGAAGCTAGGGAACAATTCGCGCTGAATATTGAAGCTCCATTGTTCCACGTAGCTGCGACGCGGATTCGGCTGCACGTAACCATAACGCAGCTTCGCCGGAGCGGCCGCTTTCGAATAAGCGAGGGTTGGGAAGTCTCCCGGAACAACCGTTGCGTTGCCGCCTTCGGTGAAGGGAGCGGAAAGCAACGTCAAGAGCTCGAACTGATAAGGCAATGGCAGGACATCGTAAATCCCAAATGCGCCCCGAAGAGTAGTCTTTCCGGTCTTAAACGGATCCCAGGAGAAGCCCACTCGCGGAGCAAAATTCCTGAGCGTTGGATTGGAAAAATATGGAGAACCGATTCTTGGTCCGGCGTCGGTGAAGTTGACCAGGGTCGCGAGTTGATTTGATGTCTCGGTGGGCACCGTTGACATCTCATAGCGGAGACCGCCATTGATCGTAAGATTCGGCAAAACTTTGTAATCGTCCTGAAGGTAACCACTAAAGAGGGTCTGGCGAAGATCACGCGGAGTAAAAATGGCACCGAGTCGAGTGGCGAAACTGCTCGGGTTGTTAGTGAGAAACTGCGCCAGGCTGCCAAAGGTATAGAACCCGTTCGGACTCGATCCTCTGGTGAACTGATTGTCCTGGATGCGCTCCGCCGAAAACCCGACTTTCAGCGAATGCTTGGTATGGGTCCAGTAAAGATCTTCATAGAACTGAAACGAGTTGTAGTGGAAATCATATTCGCCAATCGCTCCCAGACCCCCGGAAAACTGGGTAATGCCCGAGCCCACGGTGATGATTCCTGCCGGGCGGCCGGGATCGAACCCAAAAGCCAGATTGGAAGCGGCTGGATTGATAGCGCTCAAGGTACTGTTGGCGACGACCACATCCCGGTTAAATCCGAAACGTGCTGTGCTGAGAAGAGCTGACGTGAAAATGTGGGATTCCTCCACGGCAAGCGTCTGGCGGCGCGATTGATTGCCGTTGATCTTAATGTTGTAAGCATCGGGGTTAGAAATCTGCGCTTTGTCGAATACATAGCTTCCTAAGAGGCTGTCGGAGGCGGAAATCCGGTGATCGACTCGTCCTGTGACGAAGTCCTCCGTCGTTGGCTGTTTGGAAACGAAACTGTACGTGCCGGTGTCGCCGGTGATGGTGCCGTTCGGTAAGGGAAACAGACAACTGCTGGGAGAGCACGCGAGGAAAGGCGCTACGCCCGGATTCACGATCACGGTACCACCCACGAGCGCGCCGGTGCGGGCGGTCGCTGTCGGTACGGTTATGTTGCTTGTGCTGCTCAGGCTCTGCCGTAAGCCTTCGTAGTCGGCGAAGAAGAAGGTGCGATCCTTAATGATCGGCCCTCCCACCGATCCGCCAAATTGGTTCCGCCGGAACGGCGGTGTGATGACACGGCCGGAGGAATCCCTCGATTTGAAGTAGTTGAGTGCATCGAAGGCGTTGTTGCGGATAAATTCGTAGGCCGAACCGTGAATCGTATTGGTGCCCGAGCGCGAAACCGCGTTGATCACGCCGCCGGAAGTTTTCCCGTAGTCGGCGGGCGCATTGCTTGTGATCACGGAGAATTCTTTCACCGCATCCACGCCCATCACGCCTCCAGTAATGCTGCCGGGGGCGCCGGAGCTGTAATCGTTAATGCTGACGCCGTCGAGGCGATAGTTGTTTCCCTGCGGGCGATTGCCGCCGATGGTGATGTCGACTCCTAAGCCACGGTTGGGACGATCATTGCCGATGCCGAGCGCTTTTTGCGTGTTGATCTGTGCGACGCCCGCTTCCAGCAGCGTCAGCGAAGTCCAGTCGCGACCGTTGAGAGGAAGATCGACAACCGTGTGAGAATCAACCACGTTCCCAAGCGCGGAAGACTCCAACTGGACGTCTGAGATCTCGACAGCGACTGTAATCTTGTTCGTATTCTGGCCGATCTTCAGCCCGACGTTGATCTCGCGCCGTTCTCCAACCGTAAGCCCGATGCCACTTACGACGGATGGGGCAAATCCGGCCGCTTCCGCCTGCACTTCGTAATCGCCCGGCACCAGGTTCGGTGCGGCATAGAGTCCATCGCTGTTGGTCGACACAGTGCGCGTGACGCCCGTGTCTATGTTCTTAATGGTCAGCTGGGCGCTTGCCAATACCGCGCCACTCGGGTCGGTCACGGCGCCGAGGATGGTTCCACCAGCGACCTGAGCATCCGCGGTCTGGAAGGCTGCTATGGTCAGCACAACCGTTAACAACATCAAGAGTACGGTGCGGACCGCTGCGGCTGCTTGCCTGTCGATTGTCGTCGTCATTGCTCGCCTCGCTCTCCGGCGACCCCGGTCTGCATTCTTGAAGCTCATGCATGTTGGGCGGCCCTAAGCTGTCTTTGTTTCGGACAGCTCCCCTACGGGCCGCGACTGTGCCGCATCTGCGGTTTGAATGCAATCCGCAATGCGTCGAATCGAAAGCATTTCTATATCCTCAATCACCTAATTGAAAACAAAGAAAATAGGCCCCGTTATCACTTTTGACCTCGGGTGGAAACGACGATATACTTGCCGCCGGTATGGGGTCTTCCGTCGTTCCCGGCAGGATCTTGCGGTTCAGTGTGTTCGAAGTTGACCTGGCAGCGTGTGAGTTGCGCAAACACGGTCTCCGCATCAAACTTGCCGAACAACCCTTTCAAGTGCTGGCACTGCTTCTGGAGAAACCAGGAGAGGTCGTAACCCGGGAAGAGCTCCACAGCCGTTTGTGGCAGGCCGACACGTTCGTTGATTTCGACCACGGACTGAACAATGCCGTGATGCGCGTCCGGGAAGCGCTCGGTGACTCTTCGGAAACGCCGCGTTATGTGGAAACGGTCCCGCGGCGTGGTTATCGGTTCATTGCGCCGGTGGAAGGGGCCGCCTTCTTAGTACCTGCAACTGCCGAATCTGCGCACGAGTCTCGGATCGCTCCCCCGGTCGCTTCACAACCCTCCGAAGCAGCTGTACTTGACGCTAGCTCGGCACCGGCACGTACCCAGCCGCGGCCCTCAGCGATACGGTTCGCGATCCTGGCTACGGCTTTTCTGGTCATTGTGGGACTGCTCGTAGCGGGTGTCTTTCGCTACACTCGGGGCAGGGCGACCAACGATCGGGCGCGCAAATCCTTGATCGTGCTGCCCATTGAAAATCTGTCCGGTGACAAAGAGCAGGAATACTTCGCCGACGGCATGACCGACGATCTGATTGCGAATCTGGCTAAAATCCGATCATTGCGTGTGATTCCTCGTTCGACGGCGATGGCTTACAAAGGTACGCGCAAGCCGTTGTCGCAAATCGCAAGTGAATTGAACGTGGATGCCGTGTTCGAGGGCACGGTCTTGCGTGTGGGCAACGGCGTAAGAATCACCGCCGAACTGGTGCAGGTGTCCACCGACCGTCATTTGTGGGCGGAGACGTACGAAAGTCAGATGGGGGATATCCTCGCTCTGCAAAATCGTGTTTCGTCCGCGATTGTGAATGAGATTCGCATCAACCTGACGCCGGAGGATCAGGAACGACTTGCCAAGGCTCCAGCGGTCGCCCCGGAGGCATATGAGAACTATCTGAAGGGCCGCTACTACTGGAACAAGCGGTCGGATGAGAACCTGACCAGAGCCATCGGATACTTTGAACAGGCAACCAGGCAAGATCCGCAATACGCTCTTGCCTACGCGGGCTTGGCCGATTGCTATGCCATCATCAGCGCCGAGATCTTCGGGACCATGCCCGCGGAGGAAGCTGCTCCCAAGGCAAAAGCTGCCGCTCGAAAAGCGCTCGAGATCGATCCGACACTGGCGGAGGCCGAAACTTCACTCGCTACGGTCAAGTTTAATTATGACTGGGATTGGAATGGCGCAGCCGCGGGCTTTGCCAAATCCATTGAGGACAACCCCAGTTACGCAACTGCCTATCAGAGATACTCGCTTTACTTAATGGCGACGGGTCGTGCGGAGGACAGCGTCGCGCAGATCAATAAAGCTCGAGAACTTGATCCGCTCTCCATCAGCATTAATTTTAGTCTGGGCTGGCGGTTCTATATGGCGCGACAGTATGACCGGGCCATCCAGCAGCTGCGCAATACGCTGGAAATGGATCCGTCCTACGAACTTCCGCATCTCGTTTTAGGCATGTCATATGCGATGAAGGGTGATTTTGTTTCGGCCATCCCGGAATTGCGAAAGGCCGTTGAGTTGTCCCACGGAACCCCCCTGATGACCTCGGCATTGGCGAATGCTTATGCACAGTCGGGAAATAAAGCCGAATCCGAGAGACTTCTTGCGGATCTTTCCCAGGAATCAAGAACGCATTACGTCTCCCCGTACTATTTCGCGCTTGTATACGTGGGTCTCGGAGAATCCGACAAAGCGATCGATGAGCTTGAGAAAGCTTTCGCCGACCGTTCCAACGGGCTTGTGTTTCTGAAGGTGGAACCCGAACTCGATAGCTTGCGTTCCGACCCACGTTTCCTGGCGCTGCAACAGAGGCTTCACTTCCCCGAGTAATGCTCAAACTCGAAGAACACGGGTGCTGTTAGACACTTGTCATGCTCTCGGAGCGATCCCTTGCGAAGATCGAGTCGACCGACTTCAGCGTCACCATAGCAGCAACTACCACCATCCGAAACAGTGCAGGCGCCGCATAGCTTTCACCTCCATTTCAAGGAAAACAACGCCACTAGCACCGCTCCGGTTGGATCAGGGGGGCAAATAGGAAGTCGGTCGCTAAGAGGGCGGATTCGTAACGACAAACGCGCGTGTGTCCACCAATGGGGCAGTTCTGGGGGGAACAGGAATTCTGCATCGTTGCGCAGCACGATCCGCGATTTGCTGAACCTGCGGATCACTCGCTATCATCATTTGGTGCTGCTGCCCCGGATCTGGCAACTGCGTCATAACCTCTCGGCACATGATACAGCCTATATCGCGCTTGCCGAAAAGCTCGGCGCCGCGTTAGATACGCGCGGCCGGCGCGACGCTTTCGCGTCGAAGAAAGCGGCTGCAATCAGTTGTTTCGATTCGAAGTGGCGCCAAGGCATCCGGCGGAGCAACAATATTCGTATTTCCAACACGGCGTCGATAACCCTCACAACTTGCACTTCCTACACAATTTCTTCTGATTCTGGTACTTGGAGTTTGCGGACTGCCGCTTTCGAACTGCTTCGGGATCTCTACCCGCTGCTTCGGAGGAACCCATGTTCACTGCAACTGCCAATTTGATTCTGCCGAGTACTACCACCGGATCTTTTCCACGTCCACGTTGGTATGACGTCAGCATGTGGGGTCGCCCCCTCGACACCTGCATGCAGGATATTCGCTTCCGCGAGAAATTTCAGGATGCCCTGGCCGTGGTGATCAGCGACCAGGAGCGCGCCGGCCTCGATATCATTTCGCACGGCGACTTCCACGTTGATGAAGACCTCGCCGGGCGTGCCTGGCATCACTATCCCCTTCAGCGCTGGGCCGGCTTCGAAGGAGATTACCTCCAACCTGAGGAGACCACAGCGCCGTGGCTACACTATCCGCCAGGCACGCTACTGAACGAAATCTACACCGGGTGGCGCTGGCCGCACGTCGTCGACAAAATCGAACATCGCCCCCTGGACTACCCTAAAGTGTGGCGCATCGCACAGGGAAAGACGCGGAAGCCTCTCAAGTTCGGAACCTGTTGCTCACAAGTAATGGCCCTGTTTTTAGACATCTACACGTCAAAATACAAAGACAAGCGGCAAGTCATTTGGGACATGGCCGAAGCCATGAACAAGGAGTTGTTATTGCTCCGAGACGCGGGTTGCCGCTGCATCCAGATCGAGGAACCCACCTTCCATTTCATGGCCAACACGTATGGGAAGGACCATGAAGAAGTGAAGTTCATGATTGACGCCTTCAATCGGGAAGTACAACAGTTGGACGACGTGGAATTGTGGATACACACATGTTGGGGAAATCCCAATATGCAGCGGGTCATGGACAACACCAGCTATGCGAACTCCATCGAAATCTACTTGGAGCGCTGCCGTGGCGACGTCTGGACTCTCGAGATGAAAGACCGTAACCAGGCGGACCTTGAGCTGTTCGAACCTTTTAAGCACGATCTGAAGAAGAAGATCTGCATCGGCGCCGTGAGTCACCGCATGCTTCAAGCTGACCGCCCGGAAGACGTGGCGGCGGAAGTCCGTAGGGCGCTGAAACATATTCCGACTGAAAAGTTGATTATCTCCAACGACTGCGGTTTTGGACGTCAGGGCTGCAATCGCGAGATCGCCTTTTACAAGGCGAGCGCCCTTGCACAAGGTTGCAATATCGTACGTCGTGAACTCGGATTCCCGACCACGTACATCCCCGCCGCCGACCCCAAGCTTCAAATCGATGTGGTTCCTGGCCGGTAGCGATTTTCCTGCCGGTTCGCCGCAGCGTCTAAGACCTAGAGCGCTCTGTCGGCAACTTTCGGGGACTTGATGAAGGCGCCCTTCTTTTACATTTCGTATTGTGAGATGGAGGTCTCCACGGACCAGCTACCGGGATTCGCCACCGAGATTCGATTCTCACCGGACCGGGACCTAGAGATCAAGGAGCGATCGACTCGGAACACCTGTCACGGAAAGTGCGGGCCAATCGTCGATAATCCGGAAGTAATCCAGATGGCAACGAGCGAATCAGTACCGAGAAGCAATTTCTCATCGTCGTCGCTCTGGTTAGGTTAACCCGTGGCAGAGACAATCTCAACGCCTTCGGTCGGCGCGGGGTTCGTTGCGTTTCTACATTCTGAAGTTTGGCTAGGGTGACAGGTGTGATGGGCGTGAAGCGATGGTGATTCCTGCGGATTCTTTGCGCCGCTTCAGCCCTCTAAACTCCGTCAGCCGCTGCACTCATCGCCACTCAGCCAATGAGCTTGAGATTCCGTCTGAGTTGCTAATGCTCTCTCGCGGGGCTCGAGATTCAGGGAATTGGCTGGCGCGAACGGTGGCTTCGCTGATCTGATCCCGGGTCATCACGCGTGCCAGGTTTTTCATTCGTGCTGTACCGCGTTCATCTCCCTCGGCCGCGGCTAGCATGTACCAGGTATAGGCACTAACATAGTCCAGGGGAACTCCTTTTCCTTGTTCAAAAAGGTGACCAAGGTCGATTTGCGCACGAGCATAACCCCGTTCGGCGGCCTTCGTCACCCACGCGGCTGCCTCCGAATAATCGAGCCTCACACCTGTTCCGGTGTAATACATCCACGCAAGGTTTTCCTGGGCGGGTGCGTAACCCCGCTCGGCGGCAGCTCGAAACCACATCGCCGCTTGTGCATAGTCTCGCCTAACGCCGCTGCCGCGAAAGTATAGGGACGCCAAATTACACTGAGCCGTCACCTCGCCACCGCCGGCCGCAGCCCGATACCAGCGAACCGCCTCGGCCAAGTTCTTTCGAACCCCCTGCCCATGCGCGTAGAGAGAGCCAAGATTGTTCTCCGCCGTAGGATGACTGTGTTGAGCGGCGGCAGTATAGTGCGTCACGGCTTGGCGGTAATCTTGCCGAAGACCCTTACCTTGTTCGTAGAGGTAACCCAACCCAAATTCTGCATCGGCCGAACCCTGTGCGGCGGCCTTGCGGAACCACGTCGCTGCTTCCAGGTAGTCCTGGGAGACCCCGGCCCCAGTCAGATAGGACATGCCGAGTGAGTATTCTGCCTTCGCGTCACCGCCCATGGCTTTCTGCTTGAGAGAGTCAAGCTGAGAGGGGCGCGTCTCCTCGCCCAGAGTCTGCCGAGGCCGATCTTGTGCAATACCCTCAAAAGACCAGAACCAAACTATGAACAATAACGTAACTGAAAGAAGCACTCGCGAGTTTATGATCATGTCCTTAGGTCCTTGTGGCCGTGTTTCCGGGCAACGACCTGCCGCTGCAAGTCTCAGGTCGGCGCTCGTTTTCTTGTCGGCTCCTGGTGAACTCTTGCTTGAACCGGGGCGGGCTGACAATGCAATCGCACGCACGCGTGCCACACCTGTGGGTAACGGGGTAAGTTCCTCAACACGCACGGCTTTCTTCTCAGC
>Ga0070717_10003873_pt1 | contig 10760 bp, 9 predicted proteins | sample LARL113metaG_FD_71366 | JGI IMG/M metagenome (GOLD analysis project Ga0070717, IMG submission 71366) | Corn, switchgrass and miscanthus rhizosphere microbial communities from Kellogg Biological Station, Michigan, USA - LAR L11-3 metaG | ecosystem: Host-associated > Plants > Roots > Rhizosphere ...
GGGGTCGGAAGCCGACCCTAGCGATCGGGTGAACGACCATCCCCTTCCGGCGCGATCAGATCCGCCGGCAAATGGCTGCCAAGGGCGCATAGCAGACAGTCAATAGGACTCATGGAGCTTCCCTGCGCGTACGTAATCGTATCTCAAACCCGTCGATTTGCGCCTTGGAAGCGGCATCAGCCCTTCTTGGCGGCGACCTGGACCTTGCCCGAGCGGGCGATCGACGACCAGCCAACGCGGGGACCCCGAAGTGCCTGCACCACGGCCTTGATCACGACGTAGTACATGACCTGCCGGTAGCCAAACCGCTGCGGAATGAGCCAAAGCATCAACCGCCAATTCTCGCGCCGCTCGAGCGCAAAGGCGATGAGCCCGGCAGTCAGGTCGATCGCCGCGAACAGGATCCAGAACAGCGCCACGTGCTGAAGGTCTCCCTTCACGGCCGTGTACCCATGCTCGTGGATGGAGGAGACGGTCCAAAAAATATTCAGGACCAGCGCCAAATCGATGATCGGCGAAATCAACGCAAAAAGAAGCTGGAACGTAATGGTCTGCGGCAGGCCGACGAACGCCAATCCGCGGGGCCACCCATCCGCGATCACACGCTTGTGCTTCCACACGCACTGGATCGTCCCGAAAGCCCACCTGAAGCGTTGTCGAGCGAGCTGCTTCAGGGTCTGGGGCGCCTCGGTCCAGGCAACTGCACCCTGATCGTAGGCGACATTCCAGTCCTTGCGCTGCACGGCGATCGTCAGGTCCTGGTCTTCAGCCAGCGTCTCGGGCGGATAGCCGCCGACCTCGAGAATCGCCTGCTTGCGCCAGGCGCCGATCGCGCCGGGGACGACGGTCATCGCCCCCAGCCGGGCAAGCGCTCGGCGCTCAAGGTTCTGGGCAGTGATATATTCAAGCGCTTGCCACTTGGTGACGATGTTGATGCGATTGCCGACCTTGGCGTTTCCGGCGACCGCAGCCAGGCGATCGTCGGACGCGAACCAGCGCGCGAGACGGGCGATCGTGCCCGGTTCGAACTGGGTGTCGGCGTCGAGCGCGATGACGATCTCGCTCCTGGCGAGGGCTAGTCCATGGTTGAGAGCGCGCGCTTTCCCACCATTCTCAAGCTTGATGAGATGAACGCGTGGGTCGTCGGCGAACGCCTTTTCGATAATTTCAGAAGTCCGATCCTTCGATCCGTCGTCGATGACAATAACCTCGAGTTGCACATTTTCGCTCGACAGGACGTGCATCACCGAGCGCTCGATCACGCGCTCTTCGTTGAACGCCGGTATGAGAACGCTGACGAAGACTTCAGGGTCGATCGGCGGTCTTGGACGGCGCATGTCCTTCCAGGCTGACAGCAATCCGAGACCGGTCAGCACCAGAGCGCGCGCAATGCCGAGGGTGATCGCCAGCGCGAACAGGAAGCCGAGGGCGCGAATTCCAAAGCCGAGCGATTCGAACAAAGCGAGGTCGACCCCCGCAGCAAAATGGTCGGAGCGCGAAAGCGGCGGCATCGCCTGCTCTGGTGACAATCCCGCAAGTTCGGAGACCGGAACGAACCGATAGCCCCGCGAGCGCAGAGAATTGATGATGATCGGGAGCGCTGCGAGCGTCTGGCTGCGGTCACCCCCCGAATCATGAAGAAGCACGATGTTACGGCTGCACTGGGATTCAGAATTGTTGTCGCAATTAGGGGGTGCCGTCAGGATCCTCGCCAGCACATTATTGACTATCGTCGGCACGCCCGGTCGCTGCCAGTCCTCGCTGTCGACGTGCAGGCCGACAGAGATATAGCCGCGATTCTGAGCGTCCCAGACTGGCAGGATTTCGTCGGCAGTCGTCGGCTCGGCGTCGCCGAAGAATGGCGCCCGGAAGAGCTTGAGCGTCCGACCAGTAAAGGCCTGGAACAATCGCTGGGTTGCGTTGAGTTCGAACAGGGTCCGAGTCTGATCGACCGTAGCGAGGTTCGGGTGCGTGTAAGTATGGCTTCCGACTTCGTGTCCCTCGCTGATCATCCGCTCCAGCAGGCCGCGTTCCGTCAGCGCATTCTCCCCGACGATGAAAAAGGTCGCCGGGACGTGCATCGTCTTTAGGATGTCGAGAATGCGCGGAGTCCAGCGCCCGTCGGGACCATCATCGAACGTCAGCGCGACAAGTCCTGGCCGATAGCCCGTCCGGGTAATCGTGAAACCCCGAGGTACTTGAACGAAATCGACGTTCGCGAGGAGCCCGTTGGGCCCGAAAGTCAGTTTTCGCTCGCCGGGCGTCGGTAGAGCGGTGATCCGCAGGATCTCGCCCTGTCCTTCGATATCGACGTTGGTGCCCTCGGGCCTGTTAAGATCACCAGCCGCCAGTTGAGTAAGACCACTGGCATTGCGCGGCGTTCGGACATTGCGACCAAAAATCGACCACAAACCAGGATCTTCGGCTCCCAGGCGCCATAGCGCCACTTCGTGGAGACCCGCACGGTCGAGCAGGGTCAACTCGTTAAAGGCGCTCGCCGCGTCCAACACCCAGACCGTGTGGGGGTGGCCGTTCTCGTCGTCATAGGCGAACGTGCTGTTGCCAGCGACTCGATCGAACACCGGCGCCGCCTGGCTGTCGGCTGCATCGACCCAGGCTTCTTCGACGTTCTCGGGATCGCCTCCGTTGTCGTGCCAGTCATAGGCATAATTCCCGATCGTGACGATCGCCTTGCCGCGAGGGATCTGCCGGACGGCGGCTGCAACGTTGCTTGCCCACCATTGCTGCGACGCGATCGGGCCAGGCGGCCCGTCGTTGGAATGTTCGTCGTAGGCCATGACGAACAACTTGTCCGCGACTGTCGCGAACGCGCGGTAATTCCACTGTTCAGCGACCGGCACGGCGACAGTGACGAGCCAACCCCGCTTGAGGAAGCGCGCGCGCGCCTCGCGCAGGAGCTGCAGGTAATTGAACTGTCCGGGCGGATCGAGCTCTTCGAAGTCGAACACCGCTCCGGAAGCGTGGTTGGCAACGAGGAACGCTTCAAACTGATCCAAAAAATGCCTCCGCGCACGCGCATCGGCAAGGAGCGAGCGAATTCCGCCCGGATCGACCTGTCCGTTCGCAAAATTCTGGACAACCGGGAGAATCAGCGGCCGGCGTGGTGCCGACGTCACGACCGCGCGCCCGTTTCGGTCGGGAAGCTCGTTGAACTGGTGGTTCGGACCGGTGACCGTCGCCCAAACCGGCGCCAGCCAGTCGAGGTCACCAATGTGCCTCTGCAGCGACGTGGTCGAGTTCTCGTCCCACGGCGTGTAGAAACCGACATACAGCGGTTTGCTCATCGCCGCCGCCACTGCCGTCGCCTTGCGTGCACCCACCTGACGGGCAGTCGGCGGCTGGGTCCCAAGCAGCACCCGGATCGCCTGGTTGAACCGGCGCGTGGTGCGGGTCAGCAGCGACAGTTTCGGCGGGGGTTGAGGGACCCCGTGTTCCAGAGCGACCGGGAGTGGCTCCTGTGCCGGAACCACACGGATCGTCGCGAACAGCGCGGCGACGGTCAGAATGTTGAGGAGGACGAACATGGCAATCGCCAGCGTAAAACGCTTACGACGGCGCCCCGAGGGATCGTAGAAGATCTGCCGATCAGCCATGGTTTCGCGCTAGTGCGATCGGCCCCATCGCGCCAATGACCTTTCGTTCACAAGGGATCTCGATCAACGGCCGTGCTTGGGCTTTGTCGGGTGCGAGGGCACCTTCAGTGATGCGTTGCGGATGCAATGTTCGAACCCAATCCAGTCGACGCGATATCCGCCGCGGTTCGCGTTGCGGTTGCAGAGTTGAACGCGCCAGTGGGGCGGATGGGAGCTGGCGACATATTTCAAGGAGCGCTTCATCGCCACGCGTTGCTGCGTCATGCATTGCGACTGCCATTGGCAGCTGATGCCGATGTTTAGCGCGACGGCATCATAGAGGATGGGCCCCGCGCGAGCCTCATCGCAGGTTGAAAGGGTCGCCAAGGCCCCCGTGGCGGCCGCGAGTATCCACCTCATCCCAATTACAACGATACAGCGGCGAAACCGTGCCGCAAATCCCCGTCACGCGAGACTTGAGCCCAAAAGAGAAGCGGCGGCACCAAAAAGGCGCCGCCGCTTTCCTTTCGTCGCGACGATCGCTCTTAGCTGAGCGAGTTCGAAACGTTGTTGAAAGTCGTATTCAGCTTGTTGCCGATGCCCTGCATCGCGCCGATGGCGGCAACAGCAATAAGAGCGGCGATCAGACCATATTCGATGGCCGTCGCGCCCTCCTCGTTCTTCAGCAACTTGATCAACTTGATCATTTCTGGTCTCCCACATGGCTCCAAGACGGGACAAGAGCCTGCGCAACCCAAACCGACGTAGGCTGAGCCGGAATTTGCCTTCAGGTGGTTGAGGAAAGGTTAAGATCGCTCTCTGCGACCATGAACTTTCGTTAACTGCCGATCGTTGGGCAATTATCGACCCGAATGAGCGCCGAATCAGCGATCACCGAACAGGTGATCGAGCTGCCTTGCAAGGTCACGCAGCGGCTTCGTAGCATTGCTCCATTCGGGTGGAAGCGGACTCCTGATGCCGGGACTTGTCGGCCGGGGGCGGAACTTGGCCGGCAACTCCGGTCCACGGGTATGATCGATTGCCAGGGCCGAGCTCATGAAGCTGCGCCAGATCTCCGCTGGGACCGTCCCTCCGCTGACCTTTCCCAACGACTTGTTGTCGTCGCGCCCGACCCACACGCCAACGACAAGGTTGCCCGCAAAGCCGATGAACAGCGCATCGCGATTTTCAGAGGTCGTGCCTGTCTTGCCGAAAGTTGGAACAGCCAGCGCGGCTCGCCGTCCGGTGCCGTTGTTGGCCGCGGCATAAAGGAGGTCCAGCATTGGCGCCCAGTCGCGCTCACGATCGAGAGACCCTGCGGACCTAAAGAACGCCTGCAGTCCCTGCGGCTGCTGTTCCTCCGGCAATCCGCGCGCGGCGATCGGGAATCGACCGCTCGCAACGGCCGCATAGGCGGAGGTGAGTTCGAGCAGGGTCACACCGGCCGTTCCGAGTGCAAGGCTGGGTTTGTCGGGAAGTTCCGTCGTGATTCCGAGGTCTCGAGCCGCTCGGATGACATTGGCGCGACCGACCCGCTGGGAGAGCCGCACCGTTGCAGCATTGCTCGAACGGGCGAAGGCCTCCCTAAGGGTAATGCTCCCTCGATAGATCCGATCGCTGTTGACCGGCGTCCAGCCGCCTATCGTGATCGGCCTGTCCTCGATCATGCTGTCGGGGGTCCAGCCTGCCCGGAGCGCGGCGAGGTAGACGAACAACTTGAACGCCGAGCCTGGCTGACGGCGTGCCTGAGTTACTCGGTTGAACGGCGAATCCGCGTAGTTCTTCCCTCCCACCATCGCGACCACACGTCCGTCGGGACGCATTGCGACGAGAGCAGCCTGCGCATCGCCGATCGGCTCATGCGCGATTGCCCGAGCTGCCAGCCGCTGGAGATCATAATCGAGGGTGGTACGAACACGCACCTGGCCGAACTGCGATTCGAATGCCTGGCTCGCGGATGGAGCGACCCAGTCGGCAAAATAGGTTCCGGCGGGGAGCTTGGCTTCCTGTTCAACGGGGCGAGCGAGCGGCGTCGAGTGCGCCCGATCCGCCGAGATGACGCCGGTATCGGCCATGGCCTGCAGTACGAGCCGGCTGCGCCCCTGAGCTGCAGCGAGATGCTGCGTCGGTGCGAGCCTTGAAGGAGCCTGCACCAAACCCGCAAGCATCGCGGATTGGCCCAGGGTCAGATTTTCCGGGTCGCGGTGAAAGTAATGATGTGCCGCCGCGCGAAGCCCATAGACCCCATCGCCGAAATAGACGCTCGAGAGGTAACGCGAGAGGATCTCCTGCTTCGTCAGCCAAGCCTCCAGCCAAAATGCGATGATGATCTCCTGGGCCTTGCGCTTGATCGTGCGGTCGCCGGACAGGAAATTGGTCTTCGCGAGCTGTTGAGTGATCGTGCTCCCGCCTTGTCGTACTCCGCCCCCTCGCATGTCGGCGACGAAAGCACGCGCCATTCCCCGGGGATCGATCCCCCAGTGCCGATAGAAACGGCGATCTTCGATCGCGACGAACGCCGCGGGCGTCAGGGGATTGAGCTTGGTGACGTCGACCGGCGCTTCCTTGATCGCGCCGCGCAAGGCAATCGGCCGCCCATCGTCGCTCGTCAAAAGCAGCGCCGGGTCGGAAAGCGGCTCGAGCGCTCGAGACAATGGCGCGGTGATCACGAGCCACAGCACCGTGATGAAGAAGATCGCGCTGACCGAGTAGAGAACCAGCGGCCAGCGCCGCCGCCGCGGCCGGGCTGGCCGCTCGACCGTATCGGACTGCGGCGATCCCGACCCGAGCGGATCGGGCAATTCCTCGACCGGCACTCCGCCGCGGGTCCAGATTGCGTCCCTCTCGGCCACCTTCATTCCACTCGCCGGACTCGCCTGACTGCCTTATATAGGTAATACAGTCGGCAACAGATATCCAGATGCTTGCTGAATGAAGCGTTGCAGCTAAACGAGCGCCCATGCGGCGTCATTTGGCTTTGCTGCTCATTCCAGCGATCACGCTGCTGGTGCCTGCGTGCAAACCTCAGCCGCAGGGAGCGCTCAAGGCCGTCGTTATTGGCGAGGAACCGAAGATTCGCGATCCGGCGCTCGGGCCGCTGCCGCCTCCGGATGCCGAACTGCTGCAAAATGTCGCTCAAGGCCTTGTCCGTTTCGATTCGAGCGGCAACATTGTCGCTGGCCTTGCCGAGCGGTGGAACGTCAGCGAGGACGGTCTCAGCTACATCTTCCGAATTGCTTCGGCCGAATGGCCGGATGGCCGCAAGATCACCGCAGAGCAGGTCGCGCGGCTGCTGAAGCGCCAGCTTGGCCCAAAGAGCAGGAACGATCTCAAGGACGCCGTCGGAGCGATCCAGGACATCGTCGCCATGACCGATCGGGTGATCGAAATCCAGCTCGTCGCTCCCCGGCCAAATCTCCTCGCCGTACTTGCCCAACCGGAGTTCGCGATCCTCAGTGGAAACGACGGGACGGGACCGTACCGCGCAATCTGGACCGGCGGCCCCAACGGTGAGCTGCGCCTAAGCCGCGACATCGTCTCGAGCGACGCAGAAGAGACGCAGCACGAGGAAGTCCTGCTATCCGGAGAATCGGCCGGCGATGCGATCAATGACTTCGCCGCCGCCAAATCCGATCTCGTGCTCGGTGGCACCTTCGCGGACCTTGCACTCACGCGTCGTGTTCGACTGCCCGGAGGAGCGCTGCGCTTTGATCCGGCATCTGGGCTGTTCGGCCTGCTGCCGGTGCACTCCGGTGGTCCGCTCGACAGGCCGGAGGTGCGTCAGTTGCTTAGCCAGTCGCTCGATCGCGCCAATTTCATCAACGCGCTTGGGGTGCCCGGCCTTGCAGCGCGCGCGACCCTTCTTGAGCCCGGGCTCGATGGCATTGCCGCACCGGTCGTTCCCGACTGGTTCGGCGCGCCGCTCGCCGACAGGTTGCCTGCGCTTCGGACTCAGGCCGATCGCCTGCTTGGCAAAACCAAGCCGGTGATCACCGTCGCACTTCCCCCGGGCCCCGGCGCAGACCTGCTGCTCCAGGAGTTGAAGCGGGACTGGGGTGCGATCGGGCTTGCCGTCGAACAGGAGCAGGATCCGGGTTCAGCGGATCTCGTGCTCGTCGACGAGGTCGCCCCGTCGTCCTCCGCGGCCTGGTTTGTCCGTCGATTCCGTTGCAGCGCCGTAGCAATCTGCTCGGCGGACGCCGACCAGCTGATGGAGGCCGCACGGCTGATGCCGGTGCCGGCTCAGCGCTATGCCCTGCTCGCGCAGGCCGCCGAGCAGATCGACGCTGCGCAGCTCTTCATCCCGATCACCGCGCCGGTTCGATGGTCGCTCGTGTCGGGCCGAGTCCAGAACTTCGCGGGGAACCGTTACGCTCGTCACACGCTCACTGATCTCGAGCAGAAAGGCGGAGGTTCGGACTGATGACGATCCTGAAGGACGAGAGATTGTCCTTCCCCGGACTCGGCACCGATCCTGAGTCCGTTCGCCAGCGCGTCGAAGCGATGGAGAAGCTGCTCGAACGACTGTTCGTTATCCCCGGAATTAAGCGGCCTGTCGGGCTGGACGCAATCCTCGACCTGGTGCCGGTCATCGGAGACGTCGCCGCCGCGGCGCTCGGCAGCTACATCGTTTGGGAAGCGCGCAACCTCGGCATGTCAAAATGGCAGATGGCGCGCATGGCCGGCAATGTCGGCGTCAACTGGCTGCTCGGACTGTTCTCCGTTGTCCCGGTGGTCGGAGTGATCCCGACGCTTCTCTATCGGTCGAACACCTACAATCTCAGGATCATCAAGCGTCATCTCGACAAGCATCACCCTGCCGGAGCGATGATCGCCGGCGAAGCGAAGCGAATCGATTGACGCAATGCCGCGCAATGCAGCTCGACCGCCCGGGCGAGCCGCTGCGCGAAGTCACCAAAGAGCTTCCTCATCCCGGCGGCACGGACCTTTTGATCGAGATGGCGGCGTGCGGGGTCTGTCGAACCGACCTCCACATTGTCGACGGCGAGATCGATGGAATGCTGCCGATTGTGCCGGGCCATGAGATTGTCGGGCGTGTCGCCGCAGTTGGGTTGGCCGCGCAAGGATTCGCGATCGGCGACCGACTCGGTGTGCCGTGGCTCGGCGGAACAGACGGAACCTGTTCCTACTGCCGGCACGGAATGGAAAACCTGTGCGATGATCCGATCTTCACCGGCCTAACGCGGGACGGCGGCTATGCAACGCATGTCCTCGCCGATTCCCGTTTCTGCGTTGCAATTCCCGAGCAATATGGCGACGTCGAGGCCGCGCCGCTGCTCTGTGCCGGTCTCATCGGCTACCGCGCGCTGAAACGCGCCGGCGACGGAGAACGGCTCGGGTTCTACGGCTTTGGTGCAGCGGCTCACATCCTCGTACAGGTTGCGGCCTCGCAAGGCCGCCGGGTGTTCGCTTTCACCCGCGACGGCGACACGGCCGGCCAGCAGTTCGCCCGTAACCTTGGATGTGTCTGGGCGGGCGGCTCCAGCGAATCCCCGCTCGAAGAGCTCGATGCCGCGATCATCTTCGCACCCGCCGGCCCGCTTGTGCCAAGGGCGCTGAGGCAGGTCCGCAAGGCTGGCCGGGTGGTCTGCGCGGGGATCCACATGAGCGACATACCGGGGTTCCCCTACGAGATCCTGTGGGGTGAACGGGAGGTCGTTTCCGTAGCGAACCTCACCCGCGCGGACGCTCGTGAGTTCATGGAGATTGCTGCGCAGGCGCCGATCAGGACGCATTCCAGAGTGTTTTTGTTGGGCGAAGCGAATGAAGCATTGGCTGAGCTCAGACGCGGAGCGGTCGAAGGCGCGGCGGTGCTCGTGCCCTAGCGAACGTGTGCAATCCAGTCGTGCTCCCCTTCGACTTCGTCTTCGATGGGCCGCCCATAACGGTCGGTGCTGGGACGATAAACGAAGCGCTGCTGGATGAGTCGGCAGGTAAGCGCGTCGAGCTGCGGGACACCGCTCGAACGTGTGACCGTGCAGCGCCCGACACGTCCGTTGGGTTCGACCGTGAAGACGAAACTCACTCGCCCGCCGATACCCGCTTCGCGCAGGTCCCGCGGATAGTCGTTGGAGGTGATCTCGCCGGCGATCTGCTCGAGGTCAGTCCCTCCTTCATCAGCGCCATAGCCGTTTCCGCCTGTTCCTCCGCCAGCACCGGCGCCGATCGCCGGCCCGCTCCCGCTACCGCCCCCCGAAGGAGCGACCGACGGCTTGACGGCGACGACCGGCGTTACTGATGGCGGAGCATGCGCGGGCCGGGGACCCGGCGAGCCGCCGAGCTTCTCGGGTACCGCCTTGGGCGCGGATGCCTGATGGTGCTGGGCCTTGGGCGGCGGCGGGACAACAACCGGTGGCGGAGGCTTTCGCAGAGTGACATTGATGAGTCGCTGCACGATCTCGCCCGAGCGAGTGACGTCGACATGCAAGCCAGTCAGTAGCGCGAACCCAAGCCCTGCCTGGACGAGCACGACCGCGGCGAGCGCCAATGCTCGCTCCCGCGGCCGAACCGTCTTGGTCTTCTGCGCATAAGCGGGCATCGAGCGCCCGCCTCAGGCACTCAACGGGTGTAGTAGCAGCGCCGCGGAGCGGTCATGCTGCGGTCGATCGCGCCGCCTGCAACCGCGCCGCCGACCGCACCGGCAGCCGTGCCGAGCAGTCCATGGCCAAGCAGGCTATGTCCAACGACGGCGCCCGTGACTCCGCCGACGACAGTGCCGGTCGTTGCGGAGGAGCGGCGGCACACCTTGTGCCGGTAGTAAGTACGGCCATAATAGTGATGGCGGCGGGTCCGCGCATCGGCGGGCCCATCGAACGCGGTCGCCGTGGTCGCAGCCAGCGCAGTAGCCATCATGATCTTGGTGAATGTCTTCATTTGCCAGTCTTTCTCTCGTTCTGTTTCGCCGATCTAACGAGAATTTCGGCCGCATGTTTCCCGATAGCGCCCGGTAACGACAGTCCGTGCACGTCGGTAGACGTTCAGCGGTGGGCAACCGGGGTGTTTAACGGCGGTTGCGCCTTCGTGTTCCGTTGTGGTGCCGAAACATTCCAATCCTGCGGCACTGCCGTACGAGGGGCCCGGTTGGTTTCGTGATCAAGAAACCGTCGCCGCTGGAGACCGTGAAAACATTCTCGAAGCGATCAGCTT
>Ga0070717_10003874_pt1 | contig 10755 bp, 9 predicted proteins | sample LARL113metaG_FD_71366 | JGI IMG/M metagenome (GOLD analysis project Ga0070717, IMG submission 71366) | Corn, switchgrass and miscanthus rhizosphere microbial communities from Kellogg Biological Station, Michigan, USA - LAR L11-3 metaG | ecosystem: Host-associated > Plants > Roots > Rhizosphere ...
ACGCCAATGCGCTTGAATACGTCATCACCGGAAAAGAGAAAACAGCCGAGCAGGTTTCGTAAATCGGTTTCGCGCGATGAAGGTGCGACCTTGCCGAGATCGTCAAGGATGCGCTCGTTCTGGTCCAATTCCTTGTATTGGTCCTGCGCGAAATAATCCAGCTGGACGTTGTGGCCCAAACTGTATTGCCCCTGGGTCAATGGTTCGATTCCTGAGAGCAACTTGATCAGCGTGGATTTGCCCGCGCCATTTACCCCGACCAGTGCGATGCGGTCGCCGCGCTCGATCATGAAATCCACATTTCGAAAGACCTGTTTCTCGCCGTAGGACTTCGCGACCCCGGCGAACTCCGCCACGATCCGGCCGCTCGGCTTCGGCTGCGGAAAAGAAAAATGAATGGTCTTTTCTTCTTCCGGCAGCTGAATGCGCTCCATCTTTTCTAGTTCTTTTATACGGCTTTGAACCTGCTTCGCCTTGGTCGCCTGGTAGCGAAAACGATTGATGAATATCTCGAGTTGCTCAATTCGTTCACGCTGATTGCGGTATGCGGCCTCCAGTTGCTCCCGCCTTTGAGTCTTTAGCGAAAGATATTTTTCGTAATTGCCACTATACGTCCAGATCTTTTTGTTCCAGATTTCGATAATTCGGTTCACTGTTACATCCAGAAAATAACGATCGTGCGAAATCAGGACCAGTGCGAATGGATAATCGGCGAGATACTGCTCCAGCCAGTTGCGGGATTCCAGGTCGAGGTGGTTGGTGGGCTCATCCAGTAATAAAAGATTGGGCTTCTGCAGAAGTAATTTTGCCAGCGAAATGCGCATCTGCCATCCGCCGGAAAATTCGTCGGTCTGACGGTTCCAGTCTTCCGGGCCGAAACCTAATCCGGCCAGCACGGATCCCACTTGCGCATCAATCGCATACCCATCGTGCACTCGAAATTCGTGCTCGATCTGGTGGTAGCGTTCCGCGACTTGCTCATACTCTGTTGAAGTGTGGTCGATTTCGGCCATGCGCGAAGTAAGCTGCTCGAGTTCCTGTTCCATGTCGCGCAGACGCGAGAACACTGACATGCATTCGGCGAAAACCGTGCGTCCAGTAAGGGTGAGCCCATCCTGTGGAAGATAACCGGCGGTGATCCCTTTCGCCACCGAAACACCGCCGTAATCCAAGGTTTCTGCGCCCGCCAGGATTTTCAAAAATGTCGATTTACCGGTGCCATTTGCTCCGACTAGCCCAACCCGGTCGCGCGGCGTGATCAGGAGGTCAGCGCCGTCGAATAGCAGTTTGTGGCCGTAGCGTTTTCCAGCAGAGTTGAGTTGAATCATCGGTCTAGTTCAATGTTCTCATGAAGCGCGGTTTTGCGGAGATGAATGGACCCCAGGTTTGGGGCCGGTCGAGCCGCCGAAAGGTATGCCGAAAAACTACGGAGCTAGCTCACGTATTCGCGCTCGAGTGATCGCATGCTGTGCAGAATGATGGAAAGGACGTTTTCATCGCCAACCACGGTGTTGATCATCACGTGATAAAGCGACCGCGTAGGCCAATCCGCGCCAAAATAGTGCTTCACGAAAAGAATGCGCTCGCGATCCACGCTATCGACCAGCTCTTCAGCATCGCTTAAGCTTTTGCCGAGGCTCTGGATACGCCGCAGCTTTTCTGCGCGTGGCGCATAGAGAAATACGTGGAATGCGTCTCCACGGTCACGCAAAAAGTAAGGTGCGCCCCGCCCGACGATTACGCAATAGCCTTGTTCGGCAATCTTGCACATGACTTCTTCGCCAACTTCCACCATGCGGTCTGGACCGAACGGCTGGTGCGAGAGGCTGGCGCTACGCTCGTAGCTTCCACGCCAAAACACCTTAACCAGCCTCTGAAATGTGTTGTCGACACGCTCTTCACACATCGAAACTGAAGAAGGATCGACCTCTGCGACCCGGGCAATCTCCGCCGTCAATTCCCGGTCCCAAACTTTCCAGCCCAGTTTAGATGCCAGCTTGCGAGCGATTTCCCCGGCGCCGCATCCGTATTCGCGTTCAATGGTTATGACCCGATACATATATTGACTCGAAATCGGCGCACTCAAGCGATCTAGCGAGCAAACTTTACCGCAACCACACCTTCGGTTCAACCGACATTCCCGGACGCAGGTCGTGCGCCTTGGTCTCGCCCGGATCGAAAGTTATCTTCACTGGAATGCGTTGCACAACTTTTACAAAGTTTCCGGTCGCGTTCTCCGGGGGCAATAAACTAGTAATTGCGCCGCTGGCCCCGGAAAAACTCTGGACGTGCCCTTTGTAGTCCTTGCCGGTTGTGTCCACGTGAATCGTAACCGGCTGCTTGATCTGCATGCGCCGGAGTTGAGTTTCTTTAAAGTTAGCAGTGACCCAGATGTCGTCCAGATTGATGATTCGCATCAACTCTTGTCCGGCTTGGACGTTTTCCCCTGCTTCCACCGTGCGGTTGGTCACGAATCCGTTAACCGGAGCTACGATAGTCGTATATTGCAATTTTAGTTTTGCCGCATCCAGTTCTGCCCTTTTCTGCTCTACCAATGCCTCGGCGGATTGCGCGCGTGAACGGATAGCAGCCACTTGTTGGGGGCCGGTTTGTGCGGACCGCAGATTTGCCTCGGCCACGGCAACCCGGCCCTGCGCGGCCTTCACCTGCTCCTGCGCGGCTGCGACACCGGACCGGGCAGCATCGACTGCCGCTGCTCCGCCTTGAGCCGCCGCGTAAGCCTGATCGTACTGCTGCTGGGAAATCTCCTGTTTCGAAACTAATTGCTTGTAGCGCGCCAAGTCGTTCTGCGCTTTCACATTGTTTGCTTCCGCTTGCACAAGTTGCGCATTGGCGGCATCAGTCTGCTGCCGGGCCGCGAGCAGGTTCGCCTGTGCGGTCGCAACTTCCGCAGCAGCCGATGAAAGCTGGCTGGTGGTGCTGGTCGTAGTGATGGGCACATTCACGCCCGCCGTCCTGGCAGCGGCAACTGCATTGTCATAGTCGGCCTGAGCCCGCGCCACCAGCACCTGGTAATCGGAAGGGTCGATATGCACCACTGGCTGACCCGCCTTGACGTACTGATTGTCATCCACCAGAAGTTTTTCCACGTGCCCCGAAACTCGCGCGCTCACCGGATTCAGGTGTCCATCGATCTGTGCATCATCGGTCGATTCGTAACTGCTGAAGTACCGCCACAGAAAGAATCCGGCTACCAGTAAGACAACGATGCCAATGATCAGGAACATGCGAAAACGCGGGTTTCGCGAACGGAACTCCCGCCACTTCATGTCGCGTTCGGAGAGAGCCGGCTGCCGCGACTGCTGCGATTGCCCTTGCGAAGTCGACGCTTGAGGCGCCTGTGCTGGCGGGGCGGCCTGGCTCTGCGGCGGCCGCTCCTGAGTTTCAGTCTGCTGTGCCATATCTCACTTGTCTTTACCTTCCAAATATTGTTTCACGCCTTGCTCCGCAAACCCAATGGCACGCGCCAGCAGCACCTTGGCTACGTTGTGAGAATAGAGGCTGCCAATGTAATTCTCGTTGGCTGAAGCCACAGCCTCCTGCGCTTGGATCACTTCCAGATTATCCGTTACCCCAGCAGTAAAGCGGTCGCGAGCTTGCACCAAAGTCTGGTTGGCTAGGTCGAGCGCTGACCGCGCTACTTCGACCTGATCAGCCGCAGCCGCGAGATCAAGCAGCGCGGCACGAACATCGTAATCAATTTGTCCCCGCAGGTTATCCAGTTGCTGGCGGCTTTGCCGCAACGTAGCGTCCGCCTGAAGCACGTCGGCATGGGTGCGCCCGCCGGCAAATATTGGGATTGTGAGTGTCGCGCCGGCCACGAACACTGCGTGTGAATCGCCGACGTTTACGCCGGCGGCCCCGTAATTCCCTGATAGATCCAGGGTAGGAAAGTGTTCCGCGGTTGCGGCGCGCCGGAACTGTTCCGCCGCTCGCACTTGCTGTGCCGCTGCTTGATAATCTGCCCGCGAAGTATATGCGCGTTGCAACGCCTGCTCGACAGTCATCGGGGTCAACGGCTGATAAGGGGCCTGCTCGGTTAAATTGAATTCCTGTCCCGGCGGCAAACCGATCGTGCGCCCCAGCGCAAGTTTCTGCTTCGCATAATTGTTACGCGCCACAATAAGTTGTTGCTGCCGGGTTTGTAGTTCCACTTGCGCACGAAGCGTGTCAATGGCTGGCGCCACTCCCGCGGTCTGCTGGTCGCGGGCTTTGTTATACAGCGCCTGTGCGGTTTCGAGTTGCGCTTGTGCCGCATCGACGCGGGCGGCCGCGGCAATGGACATTAGATATTCGTTTCCTGCAGCCAACACTACTAACTCGCGTGCGTCATTGTATTTATATCGTGCAGCAGCTTCGTTTGCTCTGGCGCCGCGTTCTCGCTCAACCGCATGCCAATCGAATAACGGTGCGGTCAAGTAAAAGCGAGCATCGAAGACCCCCACCGGCCCAACCACTGGTGGAACTCCGGGAAAATTAAATCTGAATCCCAGTGCGGCCAGGTCAATTTGCTCCGCGCTTTGGTTTGCGGAGGCGCTGAGGCTCGGCAATAGATGGCTGAGTTCCTGCAATCTCGCGCTTCGCGCTGCAAGCGAGCTGTCACTGGACAGCAAAAGGCCAAGATTGCTCCGCAGAGCGCGATCAATTGCCTCTTTGAAAGACAAAGGAAGGACGGTGCCCGTGGCTTTTCCTTCAGGCACGCTACTCAAGAAAGGACTCTGGGTCGTACTTACACTGACTGACGGCGCGGCTTCGTTATTGTTCGATTCGGAATCGCTGGATACGTGAGTTGAGTTTGGCGGCGCACTGAATCCGCCGTGCTGGATCTGTCCCAGGGCAGGCGACATGCTCATAAAAATTAACGAGCCGAAGCTCAAGGCCAATACACCCGCAGATTTTGCCCTCGAGCGTGTTGTATTCATCGTACTCAGGATTGCTCAGCCCAGGCGTCTAACGGCAACCTGTATGGATTCGTTTTTCCGAGTTATAGATGCAAATGATTGTACCTACGGCAGGCTCGATGAGAAGAAGATTGGCCTAAGAAACGGAGCTTCGTTTAGTTGGTAATTGGCAGAAAAATGGCGAAACAGGTCCCATGCCGGGTACCGGTCCTGCTCCGCAGCCGAATTGATCCGCCGTGCTTGTTAATGATTCCGTGACTGACCCACAGGCCCAGCCCCGTGCCCTTTTGTCCCTTGGTAGTGTAAAAGGGATGAAATAAGTTCGCCTGCGTCTCTGCACTCATCCCTGGACCATCGTCGGCCACAACTACGCGGATGCCGCGCTTTCCGAGATTTCGCCAATCAGGAGACTCGTAAACGTGCAATTGCAGCTTCGTTCCGGTCACACCCAGAGCGTCAATTGCATTTGCCATAATATTGGCGATTACCTGCCGCAGCTCTCCCGAAACTCCGATTACTCTTCCAGAAGAATCGAAATGTTTCTCGACCTTCACTCCGAGCGACTGCACCTGCCTCTGATAGAACATGAGCAGATTGTCAATCATCTCGGACAAGCTAACTGGCCCCGGCGTGGTATCACGCTCGCGATAGAGTCCAAGGGTGCTGCGGGTAATTTGCGCGATCCGCCGCAGCTCCTCATCAGCAATCTTTAGGTGTTGTCGTGCCGCTTCATCTAGTTTCGTATTGCGTGATAAGAGATACAGAATGTTGGTGACCGTCTCCAGTGGATTATTGATTTCATGGGCTATGGTCGCCGCCATGCGCCCGGCGACTGCCAATCGTTCCGAATTGCGCAGCGCCTCTTCCGCCATTTTGGTCTGGGTAATGTCCCGAGCTATGGTAGATGCGGCAATGACTTGTCCCTGCACGTTATAAACGGGGGAAATCGTCAGCGAAACCTGGACGGTGCGGCCGTCCTTGGTGCGCCGTGCAGTCTCAAAATGTTCGATCCTCTCCTCCTGGCGCAGGCGTCGCAATATTTCGGTGACCTCTTGAGGACGATCCGGTGGCAGCAGCTGCGAAACATTTCTTCCTATCATCTCCTCGGCGCGATAGCCGTACATGCGCTCTGCGGCCTTATTCCAGGTCAAGATGGTGCCGTCGAGGCTTTTGCTGAGAATGGCGTCAGCACTATCATCCACGATTGCAGCGAGCAGCTCCTGAAGTGGGATTGCCTCTGCACGAGCGGAAAGCTGGCCCGGTGAGGCGGAGCCGCGCGAACGCAGCAACTGCTGTACCGTTTCAAGCAATTGCTCAGGGCCTTCGGTCTTACTAAGAAATGCGTCCGCATGCACCAGAGGTTCCGGTACGGTGCTGGTGCCTGAAAGCAGGACAATGGGGACCGCGGGCTTGGCCCGTTTCATCTCCTCGGCCATGTCATTCCCAGTCTGTCGTCCCAGAAGATGGTCGGTCACCACGATATCGATTGGATTGCCGCGGAACAGAGTGAGCGCTTCTTCAACTCCGGTGCAGCTGAGGACAGTATGCCCGGCATGCTCCAGGATGAGCTTGCGGAAGTATAGTCCCGAGCTTTCGTCGTCAACCGCGAGAATCAAAGCCACTATATTTATGCGCCTGTTGCAATGTTAGTCTTAGGGTACAGACCGAACAACACGAGAGAACTTATATCCGGCACGACCCAGTGAAGCCGCGTACTCAACCGCTCTTTGGATGCATTTTACGACAATAATTCTGTTGAAGTCGTTGAGGCATTTTTTTGCGTCGGTTAACCCCATTACACAACGCTTACGCTGGGTCATTTACCAGCGGTCGTTCCGCCGTTCGTTGCCCCAATCACCTCGACCCCAGCCGCGAAATTGGGTGCCATCGACGGCGCTACCTTCGCGAAACTCGAACATCCGTTCGCGCCCATCCGGCCCGCGGGTATACAAACGTAAGGCCTTCACTCGTCCGGGATCGGGATCGATACCGAAAGTGCCGTTACCCATCAGAAAGGTGCGATCCGATCGGGCAAGGTCTTTCAGTCGATCGGTGACGTCTACATGGTGGCGCCGCGTGCCATATTGGGCACTCAGAATCACGTACTGGCCCTGATCGCGGTCGTAGTCCCCGACGCCTTCCCACCTTCCGCTCCAAGCTTCGCGGCCCCAGTCCCCTCGGCCCCAGCCTCGAAACTGTGAACCGTCAACCAAGCTGCCTTCGCGAAATTCAAACATGCGCTCGCGGCCTTCCGGCCCGCGGGCGTAGATGCGCAGCACTTTTACGCGTCCGAAATCAGGATCGACGCCGAAAGTATTATTGCCCATCACAAAGGTGCGATCCTGCCGGGCAAGCTCTTTCAGGCGCCCGGTGACGTCAACGTGGCGCTCTCCCGTCCCATACTGCGCGCTCAGAATGATGTACTGGCCCTCGTCACGGTCGCCGCGATGCTCGTCACGATCGCGGTCATCGCCGCCTTCCCACCGCCCACTCCAGCGTTCTCTACCCCAGTCTCCCCGGCCCCATCCACGGAACTGGGAGCCATCGATAGTGCTGCCTTCGCGATACTCGAACATGCGCTCGCGCCCGTCTGGCCCACGGGCATAAATCCGCAGCACCTTTACTTGTCCATAGTCGGGATCCACTCCAAAACTATTGTTGTCCATCCGGAACAACTGATCTTGACGAGCCAGTTCTTTCAGGCGCTCGGTGACGTCCACGTGGTTGCGTTCTGTCCCGTACTGGGCGCTCAGAATGACGTACTGACCGGAATCACGGGAGTCAGGGGAATATTGAGCGCTTAACGTTCCTGGCAGAAATGCCGCTGTCAGCATCAAAGTAAGGGCTAGCCGGATATTGAACATGAGGTTCTCCTGGTACGCTGAGATCTACGTGCATTGACCGTGCTTATGGCCGTTCTTGAATATATCTAACGACAAATAAGGCCGAACCCAAATACACGGGCCACTGCTTTAAGCTATCGGCCGACGAAGATGCCGCCTATAGCCCAATAATGTCAGAGAGAGAATTTCTTGGTCGGGGCGAGAGGATTTGAACCTCCGACCCCCTGCGCCCAAGGCAGGTGCGCTACCAGGCTGCGCTACGCCCCGACTGAAATCGACATCAGCGATTTTAAACTAAGTTTCACTTATCTGTTTTGACTTCGTCCCCGGGATCCTCATGCCCGCGTTATAACCAAGCTTGATCTTGCCAAAGCGGCTGACTTCGATTTGCAGTTGTTAATTCGGAATATTCACGGAGTTCGCCCCCGCATGCCGATCCTGAAAGTTTCTGCGCGTAGCGGCGAAGGAATAGAAGACCTGGAGCAATTTCTGGTTTCCAGCCGAGCTGAGTTGAAACTCGTCCACCTGCAATAAATTTGGTCGAATGGGACCAAATGCCGCCGGTTCAACCCACCGAATCCTCGATCCACTTCAGATATTCTGCGCTGCCGTCTTCCACCGAAATCACAATGAACTCGGGCAAGTCATAAGAATGTAATCCTCGGATTGCAGCCTGCACTTCCGCGCCTAGTGATTTCGTCGTTTTGACCACAACCAGATACTCATCCGCCGTTTCGACCTTGCCTTCCCATCGATACACGGACTGGACTCGAGGAACGATATTTACGCACGCCGCGAGCCTGCGCTCAACCAATGCGTGCGCGATCTTCCGCGCCTCTGCGTCATTTCCCGCGGTGGTGAGGACGAGCACTTTATCTGTCATATAATCTGCCCTTGCATTCAACATCGGCTATGGAAAGCCAAAGACAACTGCAACAACCCAACACCCCATGACTACCCAAATCAAGTTTGGCACATCGGGATGGCGTGCGGTCATGGCGGAGGAGTTTACCTTCGCCAATGTGCGCCGCGCCGTGCACGGAATTGCGCGCTATGTGAAGTCGCAACGGCCTCAGGGCGCACGCGTGGTGGTCGGCCGTGATCCGCGCTTTCTGGGCGAGACATTTTGCTCCATGGCCTCAGAAATTCTGGCAAGCTATGACATCACTCCTTTGGTCATCGGCGAAGCCGCTCCCACGCCTGCGATTGCCTACGCGGTAATACACGAGAAAGCTGATGGCGCGATCAACTTCACGGCTTCGCACAATCCGCCTGAATACAACGGAATTAAATTTTCCACTGCCGACGGCGCTCCCGCTTTGCCCGAGGTCACTCAGCAGATCGAAAGGGAAATCCGTGACGACGAGCCCTCGGTTCCTGAATCCAAATCCAAGGCCACATTGCAAAGCCTCGATCCTAAGCCTGCATACCAGGCACGCCTGCGCGAAGCCGTCGATTTCGCATGCATTCAGAAAGCTGGATTACGCATAGTTTTCGACCCGCTCTGGGGTGCGGCTCGCGGCTACCCGGATTCGCTGTTGCGGGAAGCCGGTGTGAACGTCACGACCGTTCACGACTACCGGGACGTCCTCTTCGGCAACCATGCGCCCGAACCTGACGATCATCTACTCGAACCTCTGCGCGAAAAAATGCGCGAAAAAAAGGCTCATATCGGAATCGCGACCGACGGCGATGCTGACCGCTTCGGCATAGTAGACGAAGATGGCACCTTCCTCCAACCGAACTACATCATTGCGCTATTGTTCGACTATTTGGTCGAAAGCCGCGGCTGGAAAAATGGCGTTGGCAAGTCGGTCGCTACTACGAATCTTGTCAATGCTCTCGCCAAATACCACAAAGTCGAATTGCACGAAACGCCAGTCGGCTTCAAATTCATCGGCGAACTCATCAAGCAAGACAAGATCGCTATCGGTGGGGAAGAGAGTGCCGGCCTCTCGATCCGCCATCATGTGCCCGAAAAGGACGGCATCCTCGCCGGCCTTCTCTGTTGTGAGCTGGTCGCACAGCGCAAAAAATCACTTGGGCAGCAATTGCAAGAATTATTTGCCAAAGTTGGTTCCTTCTACCCCATGCGCGAGAACTTCCGCTTGACCCCCGAGGTCAAAGCCAAGTTTACTGAGAAGTTACGCGTTGATCCGAAAGATTTCGGCGGGCAGCGGGTCAGCGAGGTGGTGCGCAAGGATGGCCTGAAGCTGGTGCTGGCTGATGGTTCTTGGATTTGTTATCGGCTTTCAGGGACGGAGCCCGTCGTCAGAGTTTATTCCGAAGCGCCGAGTGCGCAGGAGCTGCGAAGGCTAAGCGCCGCCGCCAAGCAATGGATCTTCGAATAGGACTTCCTAAAATCCGGATCGTCCCTTCTTCAGAAGAAAGGCTGCGCACCCTGGTGCAGGGCGCGGACCATGCCGAGGCCTGGGCCGGGAAAGCCCGCGCGCAAGCCGAACCTCTCTTGGAAAAATTATTTTCAGTTCGCCGGCGCCTGGCGACCGGCACGGTAGCAATTGTCGCAATCTGGCTCTTTGTGCACGCTATGTTGGGCGCAAACGGGGTCACGGTTTATCGCGCCAAGCGCGCCGAATATCAGAGTTTGCAAAGTGAAATCAACAGCCTTCAGAAAGAAAACGACGCCTACTCCGAGCAGGTCACCCGGCTCAAATCCGATCCCAGGCAAATCGAGAAAGAAGCTCGCGAGCAGTTTCATTACGCTCGTCCCGGCGAAGTGGTTTATGTGTCGCCCGAACCGCCTGCCTCCGCACGGCCGGTTATCCACTCCGCCAGGAAATAATCTCCTTACAACTGGAAATTTGCGTTGTGGTATAGTTTCGACGATTTACAGTGCTGTTGCTACCGGATCTCCTGCCGTTGAAGGAGATTATCAATTGCGGCTCAGCCGCTTAGCTTGAGGAGATATTCGCTATGAGAAAACTGTTGCTGATGTGTATTTCACTCGCGGTCATGTTCATGTTCGTTGG
>Ga0070717_10003875_pt1 | contig 10753 bp, 11 predicted proteins | sample LARL113metaG_FD_71366 | JGI IMG/M metagenome (GOLD analysis project Ga0070717, IMG submission 71366) | Corn, switchgrass and miscanthus rhizosphere microbial communities from Kellogg Biological Station, Michigan, USA - LAR L11-3 metaG | ecosystem: Host-associated > Plants > Roots > Rhizosphere ...
TGGCCATCGGCCTGAACTACGCCGACCACATCGCCGAGTCAGGCATGGAGGCGCCCCAGTTCCCGGTCTTCTTCAACAAGCAGGTCACCTGCGTGGTGGGTCCCGACGACAACGTCCACATGCCGCGGGTCTCGAACCTGCTCGACTATGAGGGTGAGCTCGCGATCGTGATCGGCACGCGCTGTCGGCACGTTCCGCTCGAGCGCGCGCACGAGGTGATCGCCGGCTACACGATCGCCAACGACGTCTCGGTGCGCGACTGGCAGGTGCGCACGCCGACCATGACGATGGGCAAGTCGTTCGACACGCATGGCCCGCTCGGGCCCTGGCTGGTCACGCCCGAAGAGCTCGGCGATCCACACGACCTCGCGATCAAGACGTACGTCAACGACGAGCTGCGCCAGGACGGCAATACGCGCGAGATGATCTACAGCTGCTTCCAGCAGGTGGCGCACCTGTCCGACGCGTTCACGCTCGAGCCAGGCGATGTCATCGCCACCGGCACGCCCGCCGGCATCGGCGCCGCGCGCCAGCCGTTCCCCGACGGCTTGCTCAAAATCGGCGACGCGATCCGCGTTGAGATCGACGGGATCGGCGAGCTTTGCAACACCGTGGTCGACGAGCCTGAGGACTACCTCGCCCCTGAGTCGGAGGTCGAGGTGACATGGGCGCCTTGACTACTGAGAACGAGCTGCTGTGGCCTTCCTTGCGCGGCCCATCTGAGCTCGCCGACATAGAGCGCATCCCGCTCAGCGAGCGCGGGCTGCCCTCGAGCACCTACGAGCTAGTGAGGCGAGCGGCCAGCCTCTGGCGCGACCGCCCGGCGGTGTCGGTGCTCCCCGACGCCGAGTCGTTCCGCACGCCGTTCGTCCGGACCTTCGCTGAGCTCCTGCGCGACGTCCACCGCGCGGCCGCCGTCCTGGTCGCGATGGGGGTGAGGCGCGGCGAGGCCGTCGCGGTCATTTCGCTCAACTGCGCCGAGATGGTGCCGCTGCTGCTCGCGGCGGAGGCAGTCGGGATCTACGCCCCGATCAATCCCGGCCTCACGGCCGGGCACGCCACCGAGCTCGTGCGCCGCTCCGGCGCGAAGGTCATGGTCGCGTCGGGCCCCGAGCTCGACGCCGACGTGTGGGCACAGGCGCGCGCGATCGCCACGAACACCGGCGCCCGGGCGCTGCTGGCGCTGCGGCCCACGGCAGCGGCCGACGAACCGCCCGCGCTCGAGCCGCTCGCCGGCACCGACGTTGCGTACCTCGGCGAGCGGATGTCCAACGCAGACGACGCAGCCCTCCCGGTACCCCCACCGGCCTCGTCTGAGCTCGCGAGCTACCTGCACACGGGTGGCACCACCGGCACCCCGAAGCTGGCCGCGCGGACGCACGCGAACGAGGTCTCGAACGCGTGGATGATGCGCGCAAGCGGCGTCCTCGACCAGGACAGCGTCATCTTCGCAGCGCTGCCGCTGTTTCACACCAACGCCCTCGTGGTGACCGTGCTGGCGCCACTGCTCAAGGGCCAGCATGTCGTGTGGGGCGGACCGCTTGGCTACCGCGACCTCCCTCTGTTCCAGAACTTCTGGAAGATCGTGGAGCGCTATCGGATCGCCTCAATGTCCGGCGTCCCCACCGTCTACTCGGTCCTCGCGCAGGTCCCCGTCGACGCCGACATCTCCAGCCTGAAGCTGCCGGTCGTCGGCGCCGCGCCGCTCCCGACGGCAGTGGCCACCGCGTTCGAGGCCCGCACCGGCGTCGCACTGTGCGAGGGCTATGGCCTCACCGAGGGCACGTGTGCCAGCACGCTCAGCTGGCCTGACGCCCCTCGCCCGGGAACGGTGGGGCAGCGCCTGCCCTACCAGCAGGCGTGCGCTGTCGCCGTCAGCGAGGTGACCGGAGAATGGACGTTCCTCCCCGAAGGCGAGGTCGGGACGCTCGTGCTCCGGGGTCCCAATACCTTCGCCGGCTACCTCGTCGGAGGTGACCCCGGCGCGCAGTTGCGCGCTGACGGCAAAGTCATAGACGGTTGGCTCGACACCGGCGACCTAGCCTTCGTGGACACGGATGGGTTCATCCGGCTCGCCGGGCGCGCCAAGGACCTCATCATTCGCGGCGGCCACAACATCGATCCCGCGACGATCGAGGATGCGCTACTCGAGCACCCGGCGGTCACCGCTGCGTCCGCCGTCGGGCGGCCCGATCCGCACTCCGGCGAGGTGCCTGTCGCCTACGTCACCCTCGCGAGCGGGAGCGGCCTGACCCCCGACGAGCTCGAAGCCTGGGCAGTCGACCGTGTTCCCGAGCGGGCCGCCGCCCCCAAGCACGTCGAGATCGTCCAAGAGATCCCGCTGACCACGGTGGGAAAGCCGTACAAGCCGGAGCTACGGCGCCAGGCGGCCGAGCGGGCGGCGCAGGACGCGCTCGCGGAGACCGCCGTAGGCGATGGGGTGCGGGCCGTCCTCGTGGATGGCGCTGTCGAGATTCACGTCCCGAGCTCGGCGCAGGACGACGACATCGCAGAGACGCTCTCGCAATACACCTGGACATGGAAGCTGACATGAAGGAGACACCGATGAGCACAACAACCCCCCGCCCGACCGGCGTACACAGCATCGAGAACACACGTTGGCGGATCGACCCGTCGCGTTCACGCATCGAGTTCCGTACCCCGACGTTTTGGGGCCTCGTCACCGTCAGGGGTCGGTTCGAGCACTATGACGGCACCCTCGATCTGCGTCACGAGCCGGCAGTTGAGCTGACGATCGACGCAAACAGCCTCGACACGAACAACAACAAGCGCGACAAACACCTGCGCTCGGCCGATTTCTTCGACGTCGACAAGCACCCACAGGTCCACTTCGTGTCTGACGGCGCCACGCTGGAGGGGGAGCGCCTGACGGTCAGCGGCCGGCTGTACGCGGCCGGAACGAGTACGCCGCTCAGCCTCGACGCCAGGCTGCGGCGTGCCGGTGATGAACTGGAAGTCGAAGCTCGTACCTCGGCCGACCATCGTACGCTCGGCATGACCCACAGCCCACTGGCGATGATCCGGACCCCAAGTGAGCTGATCGTCCATGGCCGGCTGGTCCGCGACGCGGAATAGCCAGCCCGGAGCCTGACCTCATGGCAGCGACCTCGACACCAATGGCGGGAAGCTCTTCAGAGCCGGGTCTGCGACTCGCCGCCCAATCAGGGCTCGACGTGATGCTCACCGACGCCGTGCTCGACCGCGGAGGCCTGGGTCGGTTCCTGAAGCCACGGGCCGCTGGCCGGACCATCGCGGGATTGGCGCGCCATCCGCGCCGTGCCGCCCGGGATTCAGCGGGCTTCGGTGTGGAGCTCGCGCGCGTGGCGGCCGGGCGCTCCGACGCTCGGCCGGCCAAGGGCGATCGCCGGTTTGGCGACCGGGCGTGGCAGGACAACTGGCTCTTTCATCGCATGATGCAGGGCTACCTCGCCGCCGGCGACACCGTCGACCGCTTGATCTCGGATGCCGAGCTCGATTGGCGGACCGAGCGGCAGGCGCGCTTTGCCGCGAGCAACATGCTCGACGCACTGGCGCCGACGAACTTCCCGTGGTCCAATCCCGCCGTGCTCAAGGAGAGCATCGACGCAGGAGGCGCCAACCTCGTGAGGGGCAGTCGTCGCCTGCTGCACGACCTCGCACACTCACCGCATCTGCCGGCCAGCGTTGACGTCAGCAAGTTCGAGGTCGGAGGAAATCTCGCCAACACGCCTGGATCGGTGGTGCTACGGACCGACGTGTTCGAGCTGATCCAGTACCGGCCGGCCACCGAGCAGGTCTACCAGGTGCCGCTGCTGTTCGTGCCGCCGACAATCAACAAGTACTACATCCTTGACCTCTCGTCCGGGCGGAGCATGGCCGAGTGGCTGCTCGGCCAGCAACAACAGGTCTTCACGATCTCGTGGCGCAATCCTGGTGCCGCCCAGGGACATTTCGATCTCGACACCTACGCGCGGGCGGTGCTGGAGGCACGAGACGCAGTCGCCGAGATCACCCATCAACCTGCGGTGAACGTGAACGCGGCGTGCTCGGGCGGAATCATCACCGCCGGCGCACTCGCGCACCTGGCCGCGATCGGACAGGAGGAGAAGATCGGGGCGCTGACGTTGATGGTGTGCGCGCTGGACCAGGCGAGGATGGGCACGGCCGGAGCGTTCGCCACCCGGGAGCTCGCCGCGGCGGCGGTCGCCGAGTCGGCGCGCAGGGGGTATATCGACGGCCGCGCGCTGGCGGGAGTGTTCGCCTGGCTCCGCCCCAACGATCTGGTCTGGAACTACCTCGTCAACAACTATCTGCTCGGCAAGGACCCGCCCGCGTTCGACATCCTTTACTGGAACCAGGACGCGGTGCGGCTCGCCGCTGGCCTGCACCGCGATTTCGTCCGCATCGCGCTCGGGAACGCCCTAACCGTCGCGGACGAAGTGGAGGTGCTCGGGACATCGATCGATCTCGGCGCGATCACGCGGGACTGCTACACCGTCGCCGGCCTGAACGACCACATCGTGCCGTGGGAAAACGCGTACCGCAGCGCGCAGCTGCTCGGCGGGTCGAAGCGGTTCGTGCTGTCGACGAGCGGCCACATCCAGGCGCTCGTCAATCCGCCCAGCGCCGAGAGCCGGGCGAGCTATCGCGCCACCGACGACATTGAGGGAGACGCCGACGAGTGGGTGCAGGCGGCCGGCGTCAGGCGGGGGAGCTGGTGGCCGGACTACGCGGACTGGCTCATCCAGCGCGCCGGAGAGCTGAAGCCGGCGCCGACGACGCTGGGGAGCCGCAAACACAAGGCGACCGCCAAGGCTCCGGGCAACTACGTACATGCCAGCTGACCGCTCGGCCGCGCCCGTTCCGCCGGGCGAGGGCACCGATGCCGCGGACGCGGACCGTGGACGGCTCGTCTTCGGCGCCGATCCGGCCCGCGACCGCTGGTGGGGCCGGCCGCTCGCCGAAACCCGATGGTGCCTCGAGCTGGGGCGCCTGCTCGCCGACCCGGTGTGGCACGGGGCGAGCGTCCCGCATGGCAACGGCCGGCCAGTCCTCTTGATGCCGGGCTTTCTGGCCGGCGATCAGACACTCCGGCTTATGGCGGCTTGGTTGGGGCGGGTCGGGTATCAGCCGCACTTCGCTGGCTTTGTGACCAACACCGATTGCTCTGACCGTGCCCTTGACCGTGTCGAGCGCACGGTCGATGAGCTCTGGGCCGCATACGGGCGCCGCGTTGCGCTGATCGGCCACAGTCGCGGTGGTCACTTCGCCCGCGCGCTTGCCGCCCGCCGCCCCGACGGTGTCTCTCACGCCATCTCGATGGGAGCCGACCTCCAGGGCATGTTCGGCGCCAGCACACCCACCCTGTTCGCCGTCAGCATCGCCCGGCGCGCCGTCCACATCGGCGGGCGCGCGCGTCGAGACACGTGCCTGTCGGCTCACTGCGGCTGTCCGTTCAGCCACGATTACGCGCGGCCCTTCCCGTTTGACCGTGTGCGGCTCACCAGCATCTACTCAAAGGGGGACGGGGTGGTGCACTGGCAATGCCAGGTGATCCCTGACGCCGATTGCGTCGAGGTGACCGGCAGCCACGTCGGGTTGATCTTCAACCGCAAGGCCTACCGGGCCGTGGCCAGCGCATTGGCGCTTCCGGAGTTGTCCACGACGGCAATACGATGCCAGTCATGACCACGGCCCCGGATCGGCATGCACGCCGACGCGAGGCGACACGAGCGAAGCTCGTCGAGGCTGCCAAAGCCCTGTTCGCCCGCCAGGGTGTGGACAACACGCGCATTCAGGAGATCACGGACGAGGCCGACGTCGGCTTCGGATCGTTCTACAACCACTTCCACAGCAAAGAGGCGCTCATCGAGCTGGTCCTGGCCGACACGATCGCTGCCCAGGGGGCGGACATCGACGCCCTCACGGTTCGGCTCGACGATCCCGCCGAGATCATCTCTGCCGCACACCGCAGCTTCGTCCGCCGCGCTCGTGACGATCCCGACTGGGGCTGGCTGCTCGTGCGGCTCGACGTATCCCACAACATCCTGCTCGCCGCCCTCGGCCCATACGCCCGCCGGGACCTCCGTGCCGGTATCAGGGCTGGCCGCCTCAGCGTGCCGCATGAAGGGGTCGCGCTGCACGCCTCGGGCGGCGCACTTCTCGCCGTGATGCGAGCCGTGCTCGACGGGCAGGCGCCAAAGGACGCCGACATCTACCACGCCGAGGGCGTGCTCCGGCTCCTGGGTCTGCCCGCCGCTGACGCGGCAGAGGTCGCGCGTCGCCCGCTGCCGGCGACCTCCTGACCGCTCCGCTAAGACTGGGGTCGTTCGCACGAACGACGGCTCGATCGAGCACCCATTGATGGAGGCGGCGCGCCGCGCGGCGCCGAACCTGCCGACCGCGTCGCAGGGGCAGAAGCGGATCCTGGCGATCCACCATCCACTCGTCTACCGGCTGCGGCATGGTCGCTGGCGTGGCGCGACCTGGCTGGAGGAGGACGCCACGCGGTTGTGGCTGCTCGCCGGCGCATTGCGCGCCACAGGCTCCCGCGACGACGCCAACGAGATGTTCGTCGCCAGCGCGATGTGTTCGAGCGCGATGCCCGGGTTCTGGCCGCCTCGCGCGCCGAGGCTCCTCCTGTGCTCAGTGCCGCCGGTCCGGTGACATCGCGGAAGCGACTCAGACGTCGTCAAGGGTAGACGTACCCGCCGCGGTGATCGAAGTCTGAGCCGTACTTGTGCGCGACGTCCCACACATTGCCCTCCGGATCGCGGAAGCTGAAGCCGCAGCCGAAACCGGATCGCTCCGGCTCGGCGTCGAGATCGACGATGTCGTCGAAACTGCTCACGCGCCGATGCGTCTCGATGACCAAATCGATGTCTTCGACCATGACGCTCAGGCTGAACCCACGAAAGCCCACAGCCAAGGGGCCGCGGTCACCCTCGAGCATCCTCTGGGAGAAGAGCCCCAGCACGACACCGTTGTCGCACTGGAAGACCACGTGCTCGGGCACACTGGTGGGTGCCTCGGGCCAGTCGAACTGCCGGTAGAACGCTGTCATCCGCTCAAGGTCACGACACGCGAGCGTTACCGAGCTGATCCTGCAGGCGATCCCCACTTCTGCAGTCTACGTTCGTGGCGTACAGAGCCATCCACGGACTTTGGGCTCGGCAGCCGTGGGCGCTGGGGTCATTGCGCGTTGCCACTTCTCAGTTGGCCCGGTAGCGTCCCCAGGCAGCGTGATTGCCTCCGCAGGGCGCGGGTAACGAAACCCCGCGGGACCCTCGGATGACGCCATGAGTTCCCCTTCTTCAGCGCACGTGTCGCGGCGCCGGACCCCGCCGGACCGCGCGACGTTCATGCGCCGACGGCTGGTCGCGGGCATCGTCGTGCTGGTGGTGTTGGCGCTGGCCGTCAAGGCACTGGCTGGCTCGTCGTCTTCCACCCATTCCTCCTCGACGCCATCGACCTCCCAGGCGACGGTTACGGCGCCGACGAGCTCATTCTCGTCGCCGCCGAGCACCGGCACGGTCCCTAAGACGTCCGTGTCGAAGACGTCTGCGTCGCTGCCGGCGCCGTCCTCGGCGTCTCAGCAGCCGGGGCCCTCGAGCGCGGGAGTGGCCGGGGGAGCGCCGTTGTCGTCGGGCGCGAGCGCGCCGTCCACCGCTACCAGCCCGCCGCCGGCGGGCCCGGTTGCGCCGGCGTCGGGCACGCGCGCCCCGACGTCGTCCCGGCAGGCGAGCGGCGGGGTGACGCGATCAGGCGGCGTCGGGCCCAACGGGTCGGCCTCGCAGGGGTGTCGGGGCGGGTCCAGGTCGGGAGGGTCGGGGCTGACGTCCGGCTGCTAGACCAACCGGGAATCGATCAGCGCGCGAGCGTGTCGCTGGGTCGTAATCACCGGGGGCCCCGGGGAGCCGGACGGGACACTCGCCCCGCGGGGTCGATGCGCCTCCGATCTGCCGCTGATCACGCCGCTGGCGCTCAGAAGAAGATGAGCAGCGCGAGGATGACGATCACGAGCACGAGGCTGCTGAGCGCCAGCCAGCGAGACGCCCGATCGTGGACGGAGCGGCGCACGCGAACGGGGTTCGGGCTTGCTACACGCGGGGCCTCGGCGACGGTCAGGTCGGCTGCTTGGTCGTACACGGAGCCCATACGAGCAGCACGCGCGCGCGCCGAGCGGTGGAGGCGGCGGGCCGGCACAGGAAAGTCGCGCGGGAGGGCCTGGGTAGTGGCCACAGGGGTCGACCCTCGTTCTCCAGATCCGCCACCGGTCATCGGTTATTCGGGCTTGCGCTTCCAGGCGCCGATCAGCAGCGGCCACAGCGCCGGACGGTCGGGGTAGCTCACGACGTCGCGCCCGATCTCGGACTGCCATGCGGCCGCGCGCTCTTCGGTGGTGAGACCGTGCGCGATCGCGGTCGACAGAACGCCGCTGTAGACGCCCCTGAAGAACCTCTGCGCGTCGGCGAGGGGCTCGAGCTTTCCGGTCACGTCGGTGCCGTCCGGCGCGCCGATGCCCGCCTGCGCGAACAGCTCCGGCAGCCGCGAGCCGACGTACACGTCGCAGCCTGCGGCCGTGAAGGCGGCGACCACGACGCGCTTGAACTCCTCGATCGTCTCGAGCGCGGGGACGACGGCGACGGTGCGGACGTCGTAGTCCTGGATGACCAGGTGCCCGCCCGGCGCTACGGCGTCCCAGAGGCGACGCAGCACCGCGACACGGTCGGGAAGGTGATAGAGCAGCAGCCGCGCGTAGACCAGGTCGCACTGCGGGCCGGAGATCGGACTGTGGGCGGTCAGATCGGCGTGCTCAAAGCGACACTGGCGATGGCCATAAGCGTGAAGCATCGCGATGGCCGCCTCGCCCAGCGGGGCATCGGCATCGAGCCCCCTCACCGATCCGGACGGACCCACACGCTCTGCCATCAGCCGCATCGTCTCTCCCGGACCGCAGCCCGCGTCCAGGCAGCTGTGGCCGGCGGCGAGCCCGACGTCATCAAGCACCCGCGTCGTGGCCGACTCCCACACCCGCGCCTGAGCACGCAGTCGCTCGTACTCCTCCGGCGCTCGGGCCAGCGCGTAGCCACCGTGTGCCTGGTTGGCCGTGGCTGATCCCGTCATGATCTCCCCCTTTGCCGATGGTTCGCCGGTCCCAAACCGGCGCGGTTAAGGGAGATACGGCTGAGCGGGCTCGATGGTTCGCACAGCCATCGCATCTGACTCCGCCCGCTCGCCCCGCCGCCCGGTCTCCCAGGAGACCGCGATCTTCCTCACCGACGCCGAGGCCGCGCGGCTGGCCGGCCATCCCGGCCGGGCCGACGTCCGATGTCGCCAGCATGGTGGCTTCGAGCCCAGGCTCAAGTCCCCAACCGATGACGTGGCGATGGCGCATCCGCTCATCGCGGCCGGCCTGGCCGTCGCCTGGCTGCCATCGCTTAACCTGGCGAAGGTACTTACGAGAGCGCCCACTTAGTGCGCGCGGTCGTATGCCCCCGCGATGGCCTTCCAGATGAGCGTCGACGTCGGCTGGCTCCCGGCGATCTGGAGGTTGGTGGCGACGGCGATCGTCAGCTGGCGCGAAGGGTCGCTCCAGTCCTCGACCTCGAAGCCGCCGAAGTAGCCGCGGTGTCCCAGCCAGTAGCGACCGTCGAACGGCCGCCCTCGGATACCGAAGCCGTAGTCTCCGCGGCCGATCGCCGCCATCTGTGCGACGGCTCTCGGCCTCACGAGCCGGCCGCTCAGCAGGGCGTTGGCGAATCGGGCCAGGTCAAGCGAGCTCGAGGCCAAGCCGCCATCGGTGAACACCGGCCCCCACACGGCGGTCGACACTCCGAAGCCCGGGATCCACTGACTGGTGAGTGAGCCGTTGCGAGCGCGCAGGTAGGGGTGGGCCATGCGCGCCTTGGCCGCCCGCGTGGGAACAAACGTCGCCGAAGTGATGCCCAGCCGTCTGGCGATCAACTGCTGGAAGTCGCGCTGAATCGAGCGATGGGTGATCCGCTCCAGAATCGCCCCGAGCACGATGTAGTTGGTGTCCGAGTACTGGTATGCGCGTCCGGGGAGAAACCTCGGGAGTCCCAGTCCCGTGCCCAGGCCCGTCAAGACCTGGTCCACTGTCCAGTGGTGCCGGGGCTCGTGGCGGATCATCCACTCGATCTGCGGGTTGTAGAGGTAGTCCGGGAGCCCGCTGCTCATGTTGAGCAGCATCCGCACCGAGATCTGGCCCGCGTTCGGTAGCCAGGGGTAGAACTGCGACAGTCTCGTGTCCAGCGAGAGATGACCGTCCTGAATCTCCTGCATGACCATCGTGGCCACGACGGTCTTGGCCGCGCTATTGAGGACGAACAGGGAGTCGTTGTCCGCCGGACGTTTGGAGCGTAGGTCGAGGACGCCGGTCGCATCGGCCCACACTACGCGGCCGCACACCACGACCGCCGCGGTCGCGGCGGGGGCGTGGATGCGACTGCGGGCCGCGCGCAAAGCCGCTCCGAGAACACCGTCGAGCCCGGACCGCCGTCCATGCGTGGCGGACGCACCCGTTCCGGCGCCGGCTGAGCTCGACCCCGGCCGGCAGGTGCCCGGTCGGGAGCCCCCGATGGGCACCGGCGCCGACGGCCGTGTTCCCCCGTGCCGTGCCTGCGTTCCCCCGTGGCCTCCTGGCGTCAGCAGCGCGACGACGGTGATCGCGCCGATCGCGATCACCAGGAGGGGCACCATGGCGCGCGGATGCGGCAGACGCCAAGCGCTG
>Ga0070717_10003877_pt1 | contig 10753 bp, 10 predicted proteins | sample LARL113metaG_FD_71366 | JGI IMG/M metagenome (GOLD analysis project Ga0070717, IMG submission 71366) | Corn, switchgrass and miscanthus rhizosphere microbial communities from Kellogg Biological Station, Michigan, USA - LAR L11-3 metaG | ecosystem: Host-associated > Plants > Roots > Rhizosphere ...
GGCGACAAGGGCCGCGGCAAGGATGGCGAGCCGCTGGGCAACTTCGAGCCCGGCACCGACATCAATGCCCGCGTCACCGTCCTGGCGGAGGGCTGCTGGGGCCACCTCACCGGCGCCGCCATCAAGGAGTTTGACCTCGCCGACGGCCGCGAGCCCCAGGTGTGGGAGCTGGGCGTCAAGGAGGTGTGGAAGGTCAAAAAGCCCCTTGACCGGGTCATTCACACGTTCAGCCAGCCGTGGCCGATGAAGGTCTCCCCCAAGTATGGGCAGCTCGGCGGGACGTGGATCTACCCGATGAAGGACGAGAAGACCGGCGACAATCTGGTGTCGATCGGCTTCGTGGTGGACCTCAACTACCGCGACGCAACCACGTCCGCCCATGACCTGCTGCAGACCTTCAAGACCCATCCGTTGGTCAAGGGCATCCTCCACGGCGGGGAGCGCGTGGCGTGGGGCGCCAAGGCGCTGCCGGGTGGGGGCTACTGGTCGATGCCCAAGCTCTCCATGCCGGGAGCCGTGCTCGTCGGCGACTCTGGCGGCATGGTCGACACTGCCGCGCTCAAGGGGGTGCACCACTGCATCAAGTCGGGCAAGCTCGCCGCGGAGGCGATCTTCAGGCACCTGCAGATCGGCGCTTCCCTGGAGTCCTACGAGCAGGCGGTCGAGGAGTCGTCGATCGGCCAGGAGCTCTACCAGGTGCGCAATGCGCGCCAGGCGTTCCAGAGGGGCTTCATCAAGGGCAGCCTGCTGGCCGGCCCGGCGATCATGTCCAAGGGCAAGGTCCCGCCCGGTCGCCAGGTGTGGCACCGCGACGACGCCGAGCCGCTGTTCGTCGGCGACACCCGCGACGCCTATCCCAAGCCTGACGGCAAGTACACCTTCGACAAGCTCTCTTCGGTGTACATCAGCGGTAACGCCACGCGCGATGACGCGCCCAACCACATCCGGGTGCATCGCAACGTGCCGCGGGAGATCGCCGAGGGGTGGCGCTACATGTGTCCGGCGGGCGTCTACGAGATCCCCGACGACGCTCCGGCGCACGGCAACGTCGACGTGGTCGTCAACTACACCAACTGCGTGCAGTGCGGCGCCATCACGGCCAAAGGCGGACGCCTCACCCCGCCCGAGGGCGGCGACGGCCCGCTGTACACCGTCACCTGAGCCCGGAGATAGCGGGAAACTTCTCGGTCCCCCGGGGGTTAAGGGGGAGGTATGAGGGTCCGCCGCTTCGTCACCGGGCTGGCCGCTCTCGGCATGCTCGCTGCCGTGCCGGTGGCGAGCGTTTCCGCCGCGGCTCCGCCTCGATCCCAGATCACCGACTTCGTCTGCACGCACGCGCTCGATCCTGGCGCGCGGGCCGTGTCGGTCGAAGCGGTGATGCGTCCGCTGACGGGCACCCGCAAGCTGGCCATCCGCTTCGAGCTGCTCCAGCGGACGCCCGGAATGCCGGCACAGTTGGTGGCGGTGGGCGATCTCGGGATGTGGAAGAGCCCGCCCAACCCCACGCTCGGCCGCTTGTCGGGCGACGTGTGGCGGCTGCAGAAGCCCGTCTACAACCTCGCCGTGCCGTTCACCTACCAGTTCCGCGTGGACTTTCGGTGGACCGGCGCGCACGGCACGGTGCTGGGGACGGCGCGCCGCTACAGCCGCACGTGCCGCCAGCGCGAGCTGCGCCCCGACCTGCTGGTCAAGTCGATCACGGTCAGCCCCATCGTCGATCACCCCAACAAGCAGCTCTACACCGCGATCATCGCCAACCAGGGCTTGACCGGCGCCGGCCCGTTCCAGGTGCTGTTCGCGCCCGGCGACACCTCGGCGCCGACGATGACCACGATCTCGTTCCTGGGGGCCGGCAAGAGCCGCATGCTGTCGTTCGAGGGCCCGGTGTGCAATCCCGCCAACCCGCCGACGATCAGCGCCGATTCCGCCAGTCAGGTCGACGACTTTGACCGTGACAACAACGTGATGAGCGCGGTCTGCCCGACGACGGGGACCTCGTAGCGCAAGCGGGTTGCCGGGCCGTGGGGCTGCGCACGTGCGCCGCTAGACTCCATATGACTATGAAGACCGAGATTCACCCCAACTATCAGGAAGCACACGTCCGCTGCACCTGCGGCAACGAGTTCATGACGCGCTCCACCCAGGCCGAGATTCACGTCGAGATCTGCTCGGCGTGCCATCCCTTCTACACCGGCCGCCAGAAGCTGGTCGACACCGGTGGACGGGTCGAGCGCTTCCAGCGCCGCGTCGCCAAGGGCCGGCGCAGCGCGCGGGCCACAGCCGGCTAACCGGGCGGGCTCCGATCACAATGACCCACGGCGGGGGCGAGGGCCGAGAAGACCCAGTCATGGCCACGCCCGACGCTCCCGTCGGCGTGGCCACCGTCGCGCCTCAGGCCCCTGCCGGGCCACTGACGGCGACCCGCGACGCTCCCCTCGGCGGCCAGGCCGTGCTCGAGGGCGTGATGATGCGCGGCGTCAAGACGTGGGCGGTGGCGGTGCGCAAGCCCGTCGCCGAGGACGCCCCGCCCGACGCGCTGGGCGAGATCTCGGTCAGCGCCTTCCCGATCAAACCGCGCACCCGCCGCCGGCGGCTGTACCGCCTGCCGGTCATCCGCGGCGTCGTGGCGCTGGTGGACTCGCTGGCCATGGGGCTGCGCGCGCTCGGCATCTCCGCCAACGCCCAGCTGCCCGACGGCGAGGGCGACTCCGAGCCGCAGGAGATCTCCGGCGGCGCCTGGTTCTTCACCGTGCTGGTGTCGGTGGTGTTCGCGATCGGGTTGTTCTTCGTCGTCCCCGTCGGCGTGACGAGCCTGATCAAGCACCAACTGGGCTCGTCACTGCTGTTCTGGGTGGTGGAGGGCGTGCTGCGAACCGCGATCTTCCTCGGCTACCTGTTCCTGCTCTCACGCGTGCGCGACCTGCGCCGCGTCTTCGAGTACCACGGCGCCGAGCACAAGGTCATCTCCTGCTATGAGGCCTCCGACGAGCTCACCCCGGAGCGCGCCACGCTGTACTCGCGCCTGCACCCGCGATGCGGGACGAGCTTCCTGCTCATCGTGATGATCATGGCGATCTTCGTGTTTGCTCCGATCGGCCTGCCGTCCTGGTGGATCCTCGTGCTGACGCGGATCCTGGGCGTGCCGCTGATCGCCGGTCTGTCGTTCGAGGTCATCAAGTGGGCCGGGCGCAACCGGCGCCACCGCTGGGTGCAGTGGGTCATGTGGCCCGGGCTTCAGCTCCAGAAACTGACCACCCGGGAGCCCGATCTCGATCAGCTGGCGGTGTCGATCGCCTCGCTTCAGGCGGTGCTGGCAGTGGAGACCCCGGGCGAGGCCTCGGCCGAGGACCTCATCGGCCTCGAGGTCGTGGCCTAGCTTTTTGCCGCGCTGCACCGCCGGGTAGGCGTTCCTAAGAAGGTTTTTGTCCACGGCAAAGGAGCGCAATATGTCTGATGGCACGGTTGACCGCACCAAGGGCAAGGTCAAGGAGGCCGCCGGCGACCTGACTGACGACCAGAGCCTCAAGAACGAGGGCAAGGTCGACAAGGCCGCCGGCAAGACCAAGGACAAGGTCGGCGACGCCGCCGACAAGGTCAAGAGCGCCGTCAACCCCAACGACTGACGGCGGCGCACGGGGGTGTGGGGGCCCGCTCGGGCTCCTACACTCGCGTGCATGATCGACGACCTCGTCACCCAGATCGAGACGCGCTTTCGCACGCTGGAGGGTGAGCTCTCCGATCCGGCGGTGATCGGTGATCGCGAGGGTTTCGCGGCGGCGAGCCGGGCCTATCGCGAGCTCGAGCCGGCGGCCAAGCTGGCGGCCGAGTACCGCCACGCCGCCGACGACCTCGAGGGGGCGCGCGAGCTGCTGGCCGAGGACGGCGACGATCCCGAGCTGCGGGCGCTGATGGAAAGCTCGCGGGAGCGGATGGACGCGCTGGAGGACGAGATCCGCCTGGCGATGGTGGAGCGCGACCCCAACGACGACAAGAACGTCATCGTGGAGATCCGCCCCGGCGCCGGCGGCGACGAGGCGGGCATCTGGGCCGGCGACCTGTACCGGATGCTCAGCCGCTACGCGGAGCGGCGGGGCTTCAAGGTCGAGGACCTGGCCATCGGGGCGGATAACTACACGTTTGCGATCAAGGGCGACGGCGCCTACTCGGTGTTCAAGTTCGAGGGCGGCACCCATCGCGTGCAGCGCGTGCCCGAGACCGAGTCCCAGGGCCGGGTCCACACCTCTACCGCCACCGTGGCCGTTCTGCCCGAGGCCGAGGATGTGGAGGTGGAGGTCGACCCCAACGACCTCCAGATCGACGTCTACCGCAGCTCCGGGCCCGGCGGCCAGTCGGTCAACACCACCGACTCCGCGGTGCGGATCACCCACAAGCCCAGCGGCATCGTCGTCTCCATGCAGGACGAGAAGTCCCAGCTGCAGAACCGCGAGCGAGCGATGCGCGTGCTCCGGGCGCGCCTGTACGAGCGGGCATTGGCCGAGCAGCAGGCCGAGGTCGGGGCCAGTCGGCTGGCCCAGGTGGGCACCGGGGATCGCGCCGAGAAGATCCGCACCTACAACTACGGCGAGCGCCGGGTCAACGACCACCGCATCAACCTGCGGGTGCACAACCTCGACGAGATCCTGCTCGGCGAACTGGGCGAGCTCACCGACGCCCTCCAGGACGACGAGAAGCGGCGGCGGCTGGAAGAGCGTGCCGCCGGCTGAGGTTGGCGATGCTCTGAGCGCCGGGGCGGCACGGCTGGCCGCGGCCGGGTGCGACACGCCGCGTCTGGATGCCGAGGTCCTGCTCGCCTCGATCTTGGAGGTGGATCGGGGCCGGCTGATCATCGACCGCGACGACGTGCTGGATGGCGCCGCGGCCCGGCGGTTCGAAGCGCTGGTGACGCGGCGCGAGGCGCGCGAGCCGGTCGCCTACATCACCGGCCGCCGGGGCTTTCGACGGCTGGAGCTGTGCGTGGACCGGCGCGTGCTGATCCCGCGGCCGGAAACGGAGCTGCTGGTGGAGGTGGGTTTGGAGCTGACTCGGGGCGCCTCGGTGGTCGATGTCGGGACGGGGAGCGGTGCGGTCGCCCTGGCGCTCAAGGACGAGCGCCCCGATCTGCGGGTGAGCGGCGCCGACCGGTCGGGCGACGCGGTGGCGGTGGCGCGCGCCAACGCCGCGCGGTTGGGGTTGGACGTGACCTTCGTGGTGGCGGACCTGATGGCAGGCGTCTCGGCGGATGCCGTCCTGGCCAACCTGCCCTACGTGGCCGCCGGGGCCGAGCTCCCGCCCGAGGTGGAGCTCTACGAGCCGCCGGGTGCGCTGTTCGCCGGCGCCGACGGGCTCGATGTCATCCGCCGGGCCGTGGTCGCAGTCGCGGGTCCGACGGTGGGTCTGCTGGCTCTGGAGATCGGGCCCGAGCAGTCCGTGGCGGTGCAGCGGCTGCTGTGGGATGCGGGGTTTGGCTCGGTTGGCGTGCGCCAGGACCTAGCGGGCCTCGACCGCGTGGTGGTGGGAACGGCATGAGTCAGGTTGAGGTCTTCGAGCGCTGCATGAGCGTCGGCGGGGTCGCCGTGTTCCCGGCCGACACCGTCTACGGCCTGGCCTGCGACGTCCACAACCGGGAGGCGGTGGAGCGGCTGTACCGGCTCAAGCGCCGCCGGTTGGACAAGCCGTCGGCGGTCATGTTCTTCGACGTCTCGATGGCGCTGTCAGCGCTGCCAGAACTGGGCGAGCGCACGCGCGCCGCTCTGGGGCGGCTGCTGCCGGGGCCGGTGACGGTGCTGCTGCCCAACCGCGCGGGCCGCTTTCCGCTCGCGTGCGGCGACGATCTGACGACGTTCGGGCTGCGGGTCCCGGTCGTGCCGCCGCTGGCGGGCGTGTCGTGGCCGGTGCTGCAGTCAAGCGCCAACCTGGCCGGTGAGCCGGATGCCCGGCGTCTGGGTGACGTTCCGGAGGTGTTGCGGCGCGCCGTGGACCTCGTGATCGACGGGGGAGAGCTGCCCGGGACCCCGTCGACCGTGGTGGACCTGCGGTCGTTTGAGTCGTCGGGGGAGTGGGAGATCGTGCGCGAGGGCGCGCTCTCGCGTGACGAGGTGGCGGCGGCGTTCGAGTGGCAGTTTCACTTCGACCCCTCCACGTACGCGGAGATGATCCAGGCCGACATCCCCTGGTACGACGAGTTCCAGGACGCGGTGGCGGACGCGAGTGGCTCGGGTGCTGCGCGCGTGCTCGAGCTGGGGACCGGGACGGGGGAGACCGCGCGGCGGCTGCTCGCGCGCCACCCCGACGCGCTGCTCGTGGGGGTGGACGAGAGTGCCTCGATGCTGGCGGCGGCTCGGGAGGCCCTTCCGGGGGAGAGGGTTTCGTTGCAGGTGGGCGCGATCGAGCAGCCATTGCCCGAGGGGCCGTTTGACGTGGTCGCAAGTGCGCTGTGCGTGCACCACCTCGAGGGGGCGCTGAAGCGCGACCTGTTCGCGCGCGTGCGCACGGTGCTGGCGCCGGGTGGCCGGTTCGTGCTCGGCGATGTGGTGGTGCCCGACGATCCTGGGCAGGCATCGATCCCGCTGTCAGAGGGCTACGACCACCCCAGCCCGCTGGCGGACCAGATGCGGTGGCTGGCCGAGACCGGGTTTGAGGCGCGGGTCGTGTGGACGCGCGACGATCTCGCGGTCATCGTCGCCTCCGCGACCGCCGTTACTATGTGACCCTCCGTGGCCGCCGACCTGCCCGCTGATTTCTTCAACCGCCCGCTGGCCGAGGTGGATCCCGAGATCGCCGACGTGCTCGGCCGCGAGCTCGAGCGCCAGCAGCGGACGCTGGAGATGATCGCCTCGGAGAACTTCGCACCACTGGCGGTGCTCGAGTGCCAGGGCTCGGTGCTCAACAACAAGTACGCCGAGGGCTATCCCGGCAAGCGCTACTACGGCGGCTGCGAGTTCGTGGACATCGCCGAGCAGCTGGCCATCGACCGGGCCAAGGCGCTGTTCGGGTCAGACCACGCCAACGTGCAGCCCCACGCGGGTGCCCAGGCCAACGCAGCGGTCTACCACGCGCTGCTGCAGCCCGGTGACACGCTGATGGGGCTCGAGTTGGCCCACGGCGGTCACCTCACCCACGGCATGAAGATCAACGTCTCGGGGCGGCTGTACCACATCATCGCCTACAACGTGGACCGCGAGACCTCGGTGATCGACATGGACGAGGTCGAGCGGCTCGCTCACGAGCACCGGCCGGCGATGATCGTGGCCGGGTGGTCCGCCTATCCGCGGCATCTGGACTTCGAGCGCTTCCGCTCGATCGCCGACGCCGTGGGCGCCTACCTGATGGTCGACATGGCCCACTTCGCCGGCCTGGTCGCGGCCGGGCTGCATCCGTCCCCGGTGCCGTACGCCGACGTCGTCACCACCACGATCCACAAGACGATCGGCGGTGGACGCGGCGGCATGATCCTGTGCCGCGACGAGTTCGCCAAGAAGATCGACTCCGCGGTGTTCCCCGGTCAGCAGGGCGGCCCGCTGGAGCACGTCATCGCCGGCAAGGCGGTGGCGCTGAAGATCGCCGCGTCCGAGCCGTTTCGCGAGCGCCAGCAGCGCACGCTGGACGGCGCGCGGGTGGTGGGGGATGAGCTGCTGTCGGCCGGCGATGGCGTCAACGTCCTCACCGGCGGCACCGACGTGCACCTCGTGCTGTGCGACCTGCGCGAATCAGAGCTCGACGGCAAGCAGGCCGAGGATCGGCTCCACGCCGTCGGCATCACCGTCAACCGCAACGCGGTTCCGTTCGACCCGCGGCCGCCGGCCGTGTCGTCGGGGCTGCGGATCGGCTCGCCCGCCCTGGCCACCCGGGGGCTGCAGGTGGACGACTTCGTCGAGGTCGGCAAGGTCATCGCCGAGGTGCTGACCGCCGGCGACGGGTTTGATGACGTGCGCGCGGGGTTGGCGGAGCGGGTGGAGGCGATCGCGGATCGCTATCCGCTGTACGCGCAGTTGGGCGCTGCGGCTGCCGCTGTGTGAGCGTCGCTGGGTTGGGCTGGCGGTACGACGGGGTCGGTCGGAGGCCGTCGTGAGGGCGCGGTCGTTCGGTTAAGACTGGCATCGAAGGGGGGTGAAATGGGGCGCCCTGAGGGCTCTTAGTTATATGGGCCCTGATGAGGGGGGATTTCGTTCCGAGCCGGATTCTGTGCCGGTGATTTGGCGCGTAAACCACGCTGGAGGGGGCTCCGGTGGGAAATCGGAGATGCCGGCGGAGGTTTCCCACGTTATGCCCCCTGGTGGGTGGGAGGGCGGTCTGGCCGGTGCGGCCGCGGCTCAGCGTGGACTGGTCACTCGCCCGCAGCTCATCGCGCTCGGGTTCAGCCCCAGGGCGATCGAGCATCGGGTCGCGAAGGGTTGGCTGCATCGCGTCCACCGCGGCGTGTTCGCGGTCGGCAGTCCGGTGCTGCGGCCGTGGGGCGCCGAGATGGCCGCGCTGTTGTACGCCGGCGGCGATGTGGTCCTCACCCACGAATCTGCCGCCGCGCTGTGGGGGTTCGCTGCCCGCCCCTCCTTCGTGGCCATCACGATGGTCGGCCGCAAGATCCGGAGCCGGCCGGGCGTGCGGGTCCACCAGGTCAGCGGGTATGACCTGCGCGACGTTCAGATTCACGACGCGTTGCCGGTGACGACCCCTGCGCGCACGTTGATCGACTGCGCGGCGAGGTCTGACATCGACCGCCTCCTCAACGAGGCGCGGGTGCTGAAGCTGGTCAACGACGCCGCGATCCACGCCGCGATGGAGCGGTGCCCCGGGCGAGCCGGCGTGGCGACCATGCGGGAGCTGTTGGAGGTCGAGAGGGACACGGGGTTCACCCGCTCGCGGGCAGAACGGCGCCTGAGGCGGATCATCAAGGCGTCGGGGATTGAGCCGCCCATCTTCAACACCCATGTACAGGGGGTGGAGGCCGACGCGTACTGGCCACGGCTCAAGGTCGTGGTCGAGATCGACGGGTATCAGTTCCACGGTCACTGGGCCGCGTTTCAGAGCGACCGGGCCAAGGCCAACATGCTGGTCGCGGCGGGGTATGTGGTGCTCCGGTTCACGTGGCAACAGCTCACCCTCAGGCCGCTGCAGGTGGTGGCCGAGGTCGCCCGGACGCTGGGTCGTGTGGAGGCTCAGGCGGGGTGAACACGCACGCGCAGCCCCTGCAGTCGGGCAGTGCTGGCATGCTTGTCGGGCATGCGGTACTGGGATGCCGTGCTCTCGTTTCTGGTGGCGGCGGCGGTCGCTGCGGCACTGACGCCGCTGGCGGCCCGGCTGGCGCGGCGCGTCGGCGCCGTGGACCGGCCGCGGGACCGGGGGCTGTCGCGGCGCGAAACGCCGCTGCTGGGGGGCCTGGCGATCCTGGCCGCGGTGCTGGTGGCCGGCTGGATCTGGCTGCCGGCGAAGATCTATCTGCCCCATGTCCCGCACACGCCGCTGGGCCCGGGCGGGGTCGTCCACATGTGGGCGGTGATCGCGGGCGCGGTCGTCATCACCGTCGTCGGGGCGATCGACGACATCTGGGACCTGCCCCCCGCCGCGAAACTGCTCGGCCAGACCGCGGCCGCGGTGCTCGCGGTAGAGGGGGGCGCGGTGGTGACCTCGGTGACGCTGCCGTTTTTGGGATCCCTGCAGTTCCCCAACGCCGGCGGCGTGCTCACCGTCATCTGGCTGGTCGGACTGATGAACGTCGTCAACTTCTCCGACGGCGTCGACGGGCTCGCCGCCGGGCTCTGCACGATTGACGGCGTCGCCTTCGCCATCATCGCCTTCGACCTGCATATTCAGGGCGCGCCGATCCTCGCCGCGATCACCGCGGGCGGCGCGCTGGGCTTCCTCTTTCACAACTTCTACCCGGCCTCGGTCTTCATGGGCGACGCCGGCGCGAATCTGCTGGGCTACCTGCTCGGGGTGACCGCCGTGGTCGCCTCGCTGAAGACCAACGCGGTCGTGGCACTGATCGTGCCCCTGGTCATCCTCGTCATCCCGTTCCTGGACACCGGGTTCGTCATCGCCAAGCGCCTGAAGTACCGGCGCAAGCCGTGGTCGGCGGACGCCAACCACTTCCATCACCGGATGGCGCGGATCGGGTTCTCGCAGCGCAAGACCGTGATCTACCTGTACGCGTGGACGTTCTTGATGGCCGGCCTGGCCGTCGGGCTGCGCATCGTGTCTCACCATCACCGCCATCAGGCTGGCTGGATCATCGGGCTCATGGTGTTCGCCGTGGTGTGTGCCGCCGCGAGCGTCTATCTCATCTACGTCCTCGAGATCTTCAAGTTCAAGGGGCTGCGCACGATCGAACTGCGACGCGTCGATCCCGACACCACCGAGCACGACATCGAGGACCAGGTGGCCAGAGACATCGAGACCGGCGAGTTTGAGAGGGTGAAATCGCCCTGATCGTCAAGGCCAACCTCCACGACCTCACCTCGTTCATCACGGCCGACGGCTCCTCGATCCGTGAGCTGGCCGGGCCGTCGTGGACCGCGGCCCGCCATCAGAGCCTCGCTGAGGCGACGGTCAACCCCGGCGGCGAGACGGCCGAGCACTACCACCCGCGCAGCGAGGAGCTGTACTACTTCGTCGCCGGCGCGGGCCGGATGAGCTTGGACGGTGACGAGGCGGCGGTCGCGGCGGGTAACTGCGTGGTCATCCCGCCGGGGACGCCCCACAAGCTGTGGAACACCGGGAGCGCTCCGCTCGTCCTGTTGTGCTGCTGCGCGCCGGCGTA
>Ga0070717_10003878_pt1 | contig 10751 bp, 10 predicted proteins | sample LARL113metaG_FD_71366 | JGI IMG/M metagenome (GOLD analysis project Ga0070717, IMG submission 71366) | Corn, switchgrass and miscanthus rhizosphere microbial communities from Kellogg Biological Station, Michigan, USA - LAR L11-3 metaG | ecosystem: Host-associated > Plants > Roots > Rhizosphere ...
TTTAGCCAGCCGCTCCCGTCGCTCTGGGTTGAGGATCGCCAATAGTCTGAGATCAATCGCAACGTGCACCACAGTCGGAATCAATAAGCTTCCGGTTCCGACATACATTTGACCAAGACAGAACCCAATAGCAGTGTTCCCCGCAACTCCCCTCCAGCCTTGGTATAGGTGAGCAAGGCCGAACGCAACCGAACAAATCAAGATGTTCTCCCACCAGTTCAACCTTGGAAAGGATGCCCACATATACCAAAAGAGGAAACCGCGATATAGAAGTTCCTCGGAGATCCCTGCACCCAATCCGACGGCCGCGAACCAGAGCTGCTCGGGCCGAGAAATCGGCAACAGTGAGCCAACCATCTTTTGCAGTTGCCCGAATTGCCATTCGCCGCGATACCGGAAAATCACGATCGACACTGCGATTGCGCCAAGAAGTATTCCTAAGATTCTGGCGCATTCCATCCATGAGCGGGGCGCGGTCAGACCTAGGTTCTCCGCCGGAATTGGCCCCAATAGCGCGAGGAAGACGACGCTTGCTGTCAGGATCGCTTGACGTACGAGCATTCTCTGGTAAGCCCGTGCTCTGGCATTCGGATCGCCAGTCGCTAGTTGCTTTTGAACCTTGCGATACCTGTAGCGGCCAAGCCAAGGCGCCAGAAAGATCAGATACCCGACAAGAAGAGTAGCGAGAGCAGGAATCACTGCCTGTGATTCTAGACTAGACAGCGGAGTTCAATCAGATTCAGGGACAATCGATCAGCGCCACGAGCACGCGCGATTGGCCTGCTAAAATCAATATTTCACGCCCCATCATGGATTCCTCCCTAATCCGCAACTTCGCAATTATTGCCCACATCGATCATGGGAAATCTACGCTGGCGGACCGGTTGCTGGAGCTTACGGGGTCGCTTACTGCGCGCGAGATGCAGGCGCAGGTGCTCGACTCGATGGACTTGGAGCGGGAGCGTGGGATCACCATCAAGGCGCATGCCGTGCGCATGATGTACATTGCGCAGGATGGGCAGACGTATCAGCTCAATTTGATTGATACTCCCGGCCACGTGGACTTTTCTTACGAGGTTTCGCGGTCGCTGGCGGCATGCGAGGGAGCGCTGCTGGTGGTGGACGCCTCGCAAGGCGTCGAAGCCCAGACGCTGGCGAATTCTTATCTCGCCATCAATCATGGGCTGGAAATTATTCCCGTCATCAATAAGATCGATCTGCCCAGCGCTGATATTCCCCGCACTAAGGAAATGATTGAAGGTGCAGTTGGGCTGGATGCGTCCGACGCGCTGCTCATCAGCGCGAAGACTGGCGAGGGTGTGCCTGATGTGCTTGAAGCTATCGTCAAACGCACGCATGCGCCCAAGGGCGATCCTGATCACCGGCTGCGGGCGCTGCTTTTTGATTCCTGGTTCGACGCTTATCGCGGCGTGATCGTGCTGGTGCGCGTGTTCGAAGGCACGATGCGCAAGGGGCAGAAGATTCGTCTGTGGTCGAATGGCCATGTGTTTGATGTGGAGGCGCTCGGCGTGCTCACTCCCAAGCCCGTTGAAATTGGTGAGCTGCGCGCCGGCGAAGTCGGGTTCCTGATTGCGAATATCAAGAACGTTGCTGACACCAAAATCGGCGACACCATTGTTGACGACGCCAATCCTGCCATCGAACCGCTGCCCGGGTTCGAAGACATTAAGCCCATGGTCTTCGCTGGCCTCTACACCGTGGACGCGCACGAGCACACGCAACTGCGCGAAGCTCTCGACAAACTTCGGCTCAACGATTCGTCGTTTTTCTTTGAACCGGAAAGCTCCGTTGCGCTCGGCTTCGGCTTCCGCTGCGGCTTTCTTGGCCTGCTGCATATGGAAATTATTCAGGAGCGCCTGGAGCGCGAGTTCAATCTTGAGCTGATCACCACCGCTCCCGGCGTCCGCTATCAGATCACGAAGACCGACGGCGAGCACATTGAAGTTGATAACCCTTTTCGTTGGCCCGACCCTAGCGAGATCGCCAAAGTCGAAGAGCCGGTGATTCTCGCCACCATTCTCACCAACGAAGAGTACGTCGGCGGAATTCTGGCGCTGGTTGAAGAAAAACGTGGCAAGCAAAAAAGCTTTGAATACGTGACCTCTAACCGCGTCATGCTGCAATACGAGCTGCCGCTGAACGAAATCGTGCTCGATTTTTACGACCGCCTGAAGTCCGTCTCCCGCGGCTACGCATCGCTCGACTACCACCTCGCCGGTCACTGGGAGTCGCCCATGGTCAAGCTCGACATCCTGGTCGCTGGCGACCCGGTGGACGCGCTCTCGATCATCGTGCATCGTGATTTTGCTTATGAACGCGGCAAGGCCCTGGTGAGCAAGATGCGCGAACTCATTCCACGCCAAATGTTCGAGGTCCCCATCCAGGCCTCGATCGGCGCAAAAATCATCGCCCGCGAAACCGTCCACGCCATCCGCAAAAACGTCCTCGCCAAATGCTACGGCGGCGACATCACCCGCAAACGCAAGCTCCTCGAAAAACAAAAGGAAGGCAAAAAGCGCATGAAGCGCATCGGCCGCGTGGATATCCCCCAGGAGGCGTTTTTGGCGGTGTTGAAGGTGGGCGAGGGAGGTTAAGTCCGCTTTTCGTGGCATAACCATCCGGTAACAGCCTGCCAAGGCTGTTTAACGGTGTGAACTAGCATAGTGCCTCGCCCTCACGCTGTTCGAAGGGTGAGGGCAGTGCACCAAACCACACTTTGAGTTCAAGAATTCCAAACGGCGCGGCAAATGGGATCGCCCATAGGTTCAAAACCACAAAAACGCCGAATTGCAACGAGTGGAACTCGCCCTTATTAAGCTCTTCATGGGGTTCTGGCTTTCGCTGCTGAGTAATGGACGCGATAACAGAAAGTCTATTGATGATGGTGGTGCTCTTCTTCGCTCTCGGTCACCGGAATCACGCAGCCGTGCGCTACTTCGCAGACCGCGTGCTCGAACTGAATGGTGGTGTGGTCAATGCGAAAATCCTGGAGCAAGCGTTCTTTCACGTCTCGCAGGATGCGCTCGCTGGCTGAAGGCGGGATGTCGGCGATGGAAATATGGCAGGACAGCGCGCTGGTTTCCGATCCGATGCTCCACACGTGCAGGTCGTGAACATCGTTCACGCCATCAATTTTGCGAATAGCGGCTTCCACTCGCTCGAGCTTCATGCCGCGCGGCGTGCCCTCGAGAAGGATATTCAGAGCCTCGCGCATGATGCCGAAGCTGGACGATAAAATCAGGGCTCCAATGCCGAATGAAAGCGCCGGGTCAATCCACGGGTGCCCGGTAACCAGGATCGCCCAGCCGCCGCCGATTACAGCCGCCGTGGAGAGCGTGTCGCCAATTTCGTGCAGCAGGGCGCTGCGCACGTTTACATCGCGGTCGGTGCGGTAGAGCATGAAAGCGATAGCGCCGTTCATCACCACTCCGGCCGCGGCTACCCACATCATTAATTGCGCGTGCACCGGCTGTGGTTGCTGGATGCGGCGGACCGCCTCATAGAAAATCAGGAACGAAATTACAATCAAAGTGGCGACGTTAACCAGAGCTGCCAAAACTCCAGCGCGGTGGTATCCGTAAGTATGGGTTGCGCTTGGCGGCCGCGAGTGGAAATAAACCGCCACCAATGACAGCAGCAACGCGACGAAGTCGGTGAGATTGTGCCCGGCTTCAGACAGCAACGCCAGCGAGTGGGCGCGCATTCCTGCGACCACCAGCAATCCGATGTAGGCGGCGGTTACAAGCAGCGAAACCTGTAGCACCTTCGTGGTCCGCTCGTTTCCGCCATGGGCGTGGGCGTGCATCTATTTAGTCTAAGGAGGGTTGGGGCGGGATTCAAGAAGGCTCTAAAACCGTCGTTGGTTGTTCGTCGTTGGCCGTTGGCCAGACACTTCAGGCCGCAATTTTGGTCATCGAGTGGATGAGTAAGCTAACGACGCTTTCACTGCCTCAACCCCATCCACTTCTCCGAAACTACCATTGAATTTCCCGGGTTCTGCGGATCGTAGCGGACCGATGTCGGCAGTCCCAAGCGGCAAGAGTGCAAGTTGACCCACTGCCGCAAGTAGGTCACGTCTTGCGAGGCTTCGTAGGAAACTCCTCCGACATCGTAGTGAAAAATCAGCATGGTCGCGGCGTGATGTCCGTTGGGAGTGATTTCCTGAACATCAATTACGGTGCCATCGGTGATCCGGCCGATCTGGTTCAGCCAGTCGCGGCGCTCACGTTCAATCTCCGCCGGAGTTTTTTTCTTGCGGCCAAACGTCAGGTAAGCGGCAAACACGGCGGCCAGTCCGCCGGCAACCAGGAGATAAAGACGAAACGAGAACATATTTTTGGTGCTAGCCCCCGGAGCGAAACCGGAAGCCCTGTCCTGAAACAAAGCATAAGACGAAAACTGCGATCAGGGAAGATACTGTTCGGGTTACGAAAGGGGCAGCCCCGATCTCTGCCCAGAGGTCTGCGTCGCCACTACGACGACGGATACTCGTCACCACCGGCTGTCATCATCAGCATGCTTGGCCCGGCGGCGCAATTTGTTCGTCGAGATCCTGGAGCAAGTCGGGCGGGTTGGCCCGCTCTTGAACAACGCGTTTTCGCAGTGAGACGAGCCCTAAGCTACAATCGCGTATCTTCACTGCAAGTCTTTCGGAGGCGCGATGGAACGAAGACTGTGGTCGGTAGTAGCACTTCTTGCTGCCACGGCTTTGGCGCAAGCGACTGACAAGCGTCCGAGGATTACGGGGATTGATCATGTGGCTTTTTATACGACCTCGCCGGAGGCCAACCAGCATCTCTATGCGACGGTGCTGGGCCTGGCGACGGCCGCTCCGATTGAAGCCAGGCAGACGCAGCGCTTTCTTATCGGCGGACGAGCGGCTGGCATGCAGTGGGTGGGTTACAGTCCTGCTCCGGATGCAAAGGCGACCGACCGCATGGACCACATTGCGTTTCTCACTGACGATTGCGCCGCGCTGCGCAGCTATCTCGCAGCCAAGGGCGTGAAGGTTCCGGATTCCGTCGGCAATTCAAAAGATGGGAACCGCAGTTTCAGGGTGAAAGATCCCGAGGGCCACGAGATCGAATTCGTGGAAATTCGGGGTGCGGGAATTCAGCCTCCGGTGAGCACCATGGCGGGAAGCAAAGTTGTGACGGACGCCGTCTCGCGCCACATGATTCATGCCGGCTTCATTGTGCGCGATCGTGACGCGGAAGACCATTTCTATCGAGACACTCTCGGATTCCACATTTATTGGCATGGCGGGATGCAACCCGACCGCACCGACTGGGTCGCGATGCAAGTGCCTGATGGAACGGACTGGCTGGAGTACATGCTGAATGTGGACGCGAACCCGAGCCTGCGCCTTACTGGCGTGATGAATCACATCTCGCTGGGCGTGGCAGATATGAAACAAGCTCAAGCCGAACTGGAAGCGCACGGCTGGACTCCACATGGCGACGAGCACTCGCAGATGGGAAAAGATGGCAAGTGGCAGCTCAACCTGTTCGACCCTGATCTGACGCGAATCGAATTGATGGAATTCAAGCCGGCGCAGAAACCTTGTTGCTCCGATTTTCAAGGCCCGCATCCGCAGGGGCCGTGACGCGAATCGTGGGGCGGAAGCATTGGTCCGAATGGCTGGGTCGCAACCGTTGCTTTCTCCCCTTCGAATCGTGTCGCAGAGTCGAGTTTTCACACACGCTCTTAAACCCCGCCTCTGAAAATACGTGGCCGTGTGACGGCCATCACAGCACCTGATCCATCTCGCTTTTAAAGTAATTGCGTGTCGCGCCGCGTCTGGTGCAGCTGATGACAAAACCGTCTCCGTTTCGCGCGGCAAATTGTTGGTGGATGGTGCTCTCATGAATTCACATTCCGAAGATCAAAATGACCGCGCAGCGTGGCTTAAAGGGCATTCGGCCCAATGTTCGGGCGTTCCCGAAGGGAGGGAGCGGCCTTGGCGATTGGTGTTGCTAGGCGCGCCGGGCGTGGGTAAAGGCACCCAGGCCGATCTGCTGACGCGACGTGTGGGGGCTTGCCATCTTTCCACCGGCGACGTGTTCCGGGAGGCGAAGACCCGCAACGGGCGCGAACAGACCCTGGCGATGGCGGCCGCCCTGAATTTCATGCGGCGCGGCGCGCTGGTGCCGGACGCCATCGTGTGGGAATTAATTCGCGAGCGGACAAGTTGCCTGCACTGCCGTAGTGGTTTTGTGCTTGATGGATTCCCGCGCACACTGGCCCAGTCGCAGGCGCTGAACGTATTGCTGGAGAGCGAGGGGCTGTTTCTCGACGCTGTGATCAACTATGAAGTGCCTGTGGCAGAAATTGTTGCGCGGCTGAGTGGCCGTCGCACATGCGAAAGTTGTCGAGCAATTTTTCATCTAACGTCGCATCCTCCGCTTGCTGAGGGCATCTGCGATCACTGCGGCGGCGCTCTTACGCAACGTGAAGACGACCGGCCTGAATCTGTTGCGGTCCGTTTGGAAACTTACCAGCGCAGTACCGCGCCCTTGATTGATTTTTATAGACGGCGTGGGCTGCTCATCAATGTGGTCGCGACTGGTTCTCCGCAGAGTGTGTTTGAACGCACCATTGCCGCTCTTGAGGTTCGAGGCAAGTTGGCAGGAGGGGCATCCGAAAGCGAATGTGCAGTTCCGGTCGCGCCCTGAATGCACTTTCAACATATCAAGTGCCCTCGGCGGTAGTCCTAATTTGACTCTCTCTGCGAACTCCGCGGGATTCTCTGCGGGCTCTGCGGTTAGAATCTTTGACTTTCCTCACAAAAGAGAAAGAGTTTTTACGCAAAGGTCGCTAAGAAAAGACCGCCAAGGACGCGAAGGTCTTGCGTCAACTACGTTAGGACACCGCCCGAGCGGATTGCTGTCCCGAGCGGATTGCTTGACACGTCCGCATTGTTCGATTAAGAATGCGTCGCGCGAAACGCTTGCAGACAGCGGCGTACGGTCTCCAATTCGCCGAAGCGGCTGCCTTCCTGTTCCAACAAGTAATACTCGACACCGCCAACGCTTTCGGCAACGGCGAAGATGTCCTTCCACTTAGCGTCGCCTTCGCCGAACAAAACGTTGTAGCCCTTGCTTGGATCCGACGACCAATCTTTTAAATGCAGCGAATGAATTCGCCCTGGATTGGAGCGGATCCAGGCTACCGGATCGGAGCCTGCATCGAGGCAGGTGCCCACGTCGAGTTGCAGCATGACGGAAGGCTTTGTGGTTTTGGCGAGAATTTCCATGGGGCGCGTGCCATCTACGGGCTTCCACTCTGCCTGATGGTTGTGATACCCGGCTTTCAGGCCGGACGGCTCCAGTTTCTCGGCGGCCGTATTCAGCTCGTCGGCGATTCCCTTCCAGCCGTCCAAACCACCCTTTGGTTCGGAGTACGCCATGACCATGTACTTGCAACCGAGTGTTAGGTTCATGTCGCGTGCGCGATTGATATTGTCAGCGCTGAAATACTTTTCGTCGTTGTGCGTCGAATAGCAGCGGATACCCAGGTCGTCCAGCAGTTTGCGCATCTGCTTGGTTTGAGTTTCACTCCAATCAAAATAGGGAGCATAAAATTCGACGCATTGATACCCCAGTTGAGCAACCGCCCGCACCGTGCCTTCGAGGTCCTGCTTGAGCGCCTCGCGGACCGAATAAAGCTCGAGGCCGATTGGGATGCTCTGGGATGCGTGTGCTCTAAGCGCCCAAGGGAGCATCGCGGAGAGAGCGATAAATGAGCGGCGAGAAATCGGCATGACGCAAATCGTACTCTGGAAACAAAGATGGAGAGTATAGTTATAATAATATGCCTATAGTCATGATATTATGATTTTCGAAAGAAGTCTTATGAAAGAGATGCCTGCGGGTGAATTCAAGGCGCAATGCCTTGCAGTCATGGATCGGGTACAGCAGACTGGTGAACCGGTGTTGATCACCAAACACGGCAAACCGGTAGCTAAGCTGGTCCCTGCTCCACGCGCGCCCGAAGAAATTTTCGGCTACATGGCCGGCAAGGTGAAAATTTTGGGCGACATCGTAGGGCCGATCACTCCACTGGAAGACTGGGAGCACAAGTGATCCTCCTCGATACGCATGTCCTCATCTGGATGGCGAGCGATCCCAAGCGCCTGTCCAAAAGAGCGCGAGAGGCAATTCTGGACGCGAGGGATAAAGGGGGGATTGCCGTAGCAAGCATCACGCTTTGGGAGCTGGCGTGGGTGGCGGAGAACCATCGCGTAGTTTATTCAGGCAGCGTCGAGTCGTGTGTACGGGAGATGGTGTCTCGGGTCGTGCTCATTCCGATGCGTCCCGAAATTGTGGCGCTTGCGGTCCGATTGCCGGATACTTGCCCTAAAGATCCTGGCGATCGAGTAATAACCTCGACCGCAATAGTTGACGGCATTCCATTGGTGACCGCCGATGAACGCATCCGCCGCGCGAACGTGGTGCAAACCATTTGGTGAAATGAAGTTCGCGAGATGCCGGCTGTCTTTACATCGTCTGCAATCCCAGCGCTATGTACCGAATCTTTGCGCCGCGCGGGCTTTAGCCTTTGCCGCCTCTTCCTCACGATTCTTCGGCGGTGCCGTGGTTTCGAGCGAACGCAGGAGGCGGTTCGCGACTCCGGCGATTTCCTCGACTGCATTCAAGAACGCGCCTTCGTTGGCTTTTGACGGCTTGCCAAAGCCGCTGATCTTTCTCACAAACTGCAGCGAAGCTGCGCGGATTTCTTCCTCAGTAACCGGTGGATCAAAATTAAAAAGAATTTTGATATTTCTGCACATTCACCCAGCCCTCAATTTGCATTTTAATGCAACTGGCGGGTGTACCAGACATTGCCGGGCGTGAGCCAGTTGTAGCCTTCTCCCCAGGCAGTTTGGGTGTGCGACTGGTTGTCGATGTCCATGTCGAAATAGTCGCCAAAGGGGAAGCGAAAGCCATCCGTGAAAATGTAACTGTAACCGGCGACGTAGGTCGAAAGCACGGTTTCGCCCGACCAACTAGAGCCGCCATTGATGGAAGTCCGGTAATAGACGTTCCAGTGCGGCGAATTACGCTGGTCCATCCATGCGATGCGAATGTCTCCGGCCCCGCCCGCGGCAACGGATGGAAATGCGTGGTCAACCCCAGCGGGCGCAAGCGAGACGCCAGCCTTTGCACTCCAGGTAGAACCCTGATCAGTAGAAGTCGAGAAAAATATCCGCTCCGGGCCTCCATCGACGGTACCGGAGTTCCATAGCACATAGAGTTGGCCAGCCGAATCCGATGTCATAGCGATGCCGGGACCAAGAAAGGCCCATCCGCAACTGAATGCGGAGCAATCGGGCGGCGAACCGGAGACATCAAGCAACGTAGGTGTCCAGGTTTGGCCGCCGTCTGACGACTTGGTAACGTAAAGATTCACTGGGCCTTTGGCGCCTCCGTTCTGCGTGTAGCCGTCCCAGGCGAAGTAAACATTGCCCGCTGGATCGACGGTGCCGCCGCCGGTGAGCGACCATCCAAACTGGGCGTTGGCGTTGACCTTTACTGAAGTCCAAGTCTGGCCGCCGTCGTGCGACGACGAGCACCACACTACCTGCGCGTGATCGTAGGCGACGTAAACATCATTACCGCGCACGGCGAGGATGTCTTTGTCGGTGCCCGCGTTGGTTGAGTTTGCGATCACCGTGGTCCAGGTCTGGCCAAAGTCGGTTGACTTGGCGACTTCGATCAGACTCTTTTTGTTCTGCAACCATGATGCGTACACAGTTTTGCCGTCAACCGGATCAACTTTCACCTGCACATCAATTTGTCCCGAGCCGGGATCAGCAATTATGCGTGGTGCCGACCAAGTGCTGCCGTTATCACTTGAAACCACGAGATAGGCGATCGAACTTGGACAGCCTTTGCAACTCGGCGGGAAATCGGGAATCAGCACATAGATGTGCCGGAAGCGATCAGCGGCTATGGCGGGTTCCCAGGTGTCTCCGGGGAGGGTCGCAGCCAAACGGGTTTGCGGCTGGAAGGTTTGGGCGAGGAGAGGAAAGGTTGTTAAAGCTCCAAGCACCATCAAATAACGAACGGCTGCGCGAATCATGGAAGCCTCCTTCATTCATTCATTAAGGAGTCGAAGAGCGCCTTATAAGCCGCGCGAAAGTATACACCGCGACGAGCCTGTATAAGCCGTCTCATAGATGCAGACGCTGCGGTTCAGGACGTCTGAAGCTGGAGGAAGTTCGCCGGACTGGATATCGCTACGGATTACTGGTCGTTGCTGGGCGGGGGAGCAGGTGTGGGGCCTGTGGGGCCAGATGCTGCGCCGGGTGCGGCGACAACTACTCCGCCTTCAATTTTTGGGATACCGAAGTGTCCGGCGAGATGAAGCAGATCAATTGGGCTGATTGATCCGGAGACAGCGACAAGGTCGATCTCAGTTTGACCAGCATGGAGAATCGCAACGTTGCGAATTGCGTTGTTCTCGAAGTGCAACCAAAGGTCGGTTGCCGTCGGCTGGCCATCCTTCCCGTGAGGATTTGCTAATCGCCTCCAGCCGGCAGCGTGGTACTCCGCCCGCAGGGCGTCAAGGGCTGTGGAATCGTAGCCTGCGGGACCACGAAAACGGAATTCGTGCACGGAGACGCCATCCACGCCCGCAATCACCCTGCGCAGGTCCTGATCGTCCTGATCGAGCTTCGACGCAAACACCAGCATTGAATGGTCGAGTGAGAACTCGGTGCGCGAGGA
>Ga0070717_10003879_pt1 | contig 10749 bp, 8 predicted proteins | sample LARL113metaG_FD_71366 | JGI IMG/M metagenome (GOLD analysis project Ga0070717, IMG submission 71366) | Corn, switchgrass and miscanthus rhizosphere microbial communities from Kellogg Biological Station, Michigan, USA - LAR L11-3 metaG | ecosystem: Host-associated > Plants > Roots > Rhizosphere ...
CGCCGAAAACGACGATCGCGTCCTCGAAGCGGATCAGTGGCCGGGGCGCCGAGCGCCGCAGGATCTCGTATTGCTGGGCCGTATCCGCGAACATCCACAGCGGCGCAGACACCGGGCTCTCCCGCACATGCCTCACCAGCGACACCATCGCCTCCTGCACCGCTTGCAGCGGCGCCTCCTCGGCCGGCCGGCCGCGGATCGCGTCGGCGAGGCGGTCCATCCAGACGCGGGCCTCGTCAGCAATGAGTCCGGCCTTGCCGTCGAAGTAGCGATAGAAGGCCCGTTCATGACTGACAGCTTTCAACAAGGGGGCGTTTGATGATCGAGACTCTCGGGACCTGGGCAGCGCGGCATAGCCGGTGGGTGATCTCCGGCTGGCTGGTCGCGCTCGTGGCGGTGGCGATCGGCAACCATGCGCTGGGCGGCCTCTACAGCGACACGCTGACCATTCCGGGCAGCACGGCTCAGCAGGGGCTGGACCTGCTGCGCGCCCATGACAAGACGGCGGGCGGACAGGCCGGGCAGGTCGTATTCGTCGATCATGGTGGCTCGGTCAGCTCCCAGCGCTCCGCGCTCGAGCAGACACGTTCCAACCTCCAGGCCCTCCCCCACGTCCTGTCGGTGTCTGATCCGTTGGCCCAGGGGTCGGTTTCCAAGGACGGCAGCACCGCGTACAGCACCGTCAACTTCGACACCAACCCGCAGAGCCTGGGCGACTCCTACATCGCCAAGGTGGACAAGGCGGTCGCGCCCGCGCGCAAGGCCGGTATGAAGGTGAGCTATGGCGGCCAGCTGGGGCAGGCGGCGGCGCCCAAGCCCAACGACGTCGCGTCCGAGCTGATTGGCCTCACCGTCGCTCTCATCGTGCTGCTCGCCGGGTTCGGCAGTGTCATCGCGGGCGTCCTGCCGCTGGCCAGCGCCATCATCGGCGTGTTCACCGGGCTCGGCCTGCTCGGGATGGTGGCCGCCGCGATCAGCTTTGGCACGAGCTCGCCGACGCTGGCGACGATGATGGGGCTGGGCGTTGGCATCGATTACGCCCTGTTCCTGACCACACGCCATCGCCAGCGACTCATCGAGGGTGACGACGTGATCGAGGCGGTCCGGACCACGATGGCCGGCAGCGGACGCTCGATCGTCATCGCCGCCACCACCGTCGTCATCGCCATGTTGGGGCTGTACGCGTCGGGGATCGTCTTCATCGGCAAGCTGGGGCTCGCCGCGGCCATCACCGTCTCCGTCGCCGCCTTCGCGGCGCTCACCCTCGTGCCCGCGCTGCTCGCGCTCGCCGGCCGTCAGATCGACCGCTGGCACGTCCGCACCCCGGTGGCCGAGCCCCACAACCCCGACGGCCCGCTGCATCGCTACACGGCCCGGCTTGAGCGCCATCCGTGGCGTTATGCGCTGAGCGGCATCCTCGTGATGCTCATCCTGGCCATCCCGGTCCTGTCGATCCGCGTCGGCCACGTCGGACCGGGGTCGGAGCCGACGAGCTACAGCGAGCGCCAGGCCTTTGACGCCATCAAGCACGGCTTCGGCGCGGGCGCCAACGGCCCGCTGACCGTGGTCGTCAAGCTGCCAGCGTCGGCGACCGACCAGGAGCGCTCGCAGCTGGAGCAATCCTTGCCCAAGACGCTGAGCACCACCCCCGGCGTCGCCTCCGTGAGCCCATTCCAGGCCAGTTCAGACGGCCAGTTGCTGATCGGCAAGGTGGTCCCGACGAGCGGGCCCCAGAGCGACGACACCGCGTCACTGGTCAGCCACCTCCAGGACGACGTCCTGCCCAGCGCGCTGAAGGGAGAGCACGCCAGCGGCTATGTCACCGGCACCACGGCGGCCACCATCGATTTCCAGAACACCGTGTCCGCGCGGCTGCCGGTCATCATCGGGGTCGTCCTCCTGGCGGCGTTCCTGCTGTTGCTGGCGTCGTTCCGCAGCCCCCTGCTCGCGCTCAAGGCGGCGCTGCTCAACCTCCTGTCCATCGGGGCCGCCTACGGGGTCGTCATCGCGGTCTTCCAGTGGGGCTGGGGCTCGAGCCTGATCGGCGTCAGCGGCACCGTGCCGATCGAGTCCTACGTGCCGATGATCATCTTCGCGATCGTTTTCGGTCTGTCGATGGATTACGAGGTGTTCCTGCTCTCGCGCATCCGCGAGCACTGGGTCGCCGACCACGACAACATGCTCAGCGTCGCGGCCGGCCTCAGCCAGACCGCGCGCGTGATCAGCTGCGCCGCGTTGATCATGGCCAGCGTCTTCTTCGCGTTCCTGCTCTCCTCGAGCGTGGTCATCAAGATGCTCGCCCTCGGCCTTGGCGCGAGCGTGATCATCGACGCGACGATCATCCGCCTGCTCATTGTCCCGTCGCTGATGTTCGTCTTTGACAAGGCCAACTGGTGGATCCCGGCGTGGCTGGACCGCATCCTGCCCCGCCTGGAGCCCGAGCCCGCCCCGGCTGCACAACCGGCACCGGAGCCCGTCGTCGTCGCCGAGGCCGCCGCGCCGGCCCCCAAGACGCCCGAGCCGGTCGCCGAGGCCGCCGAGGCCGCCCTCGTCGCCGAGCCCGCCCCGTCGCCTACGGCAGCGGCCGCGGAGCCACAGCCCGACGGCGACGGCCCCCAACCGGCCGCTCCGGCGGGCGCTGAGGGCCGCTGACGCGAACCAGCCCGCTGGCGCACTCGGGGCACAGCGCGACGTAGCGCACCGCCTCATAGCTCCAGCGGGCGCCGCACCCGGTGCACCGGTAGACGTCCCCGCCGGTGACCTCGGCAGACCGCCTCATCGAGTCGCCTCATCGCGCTCGATGAGGCCGCGCGCGGCGGCCCAGTGGGTCACCTCGTGGCGGGAGCTGAGCTGGAGCTTGCGCAGCACCGCGCCGACGTGGGACTCGACGGTCCGGGCGCTGATCCCCAGCCGGGCGGCGATCTGCTTGTAGGCATAGCCGCGCGCGAGGTGATGCAGCACCTCGCGCTCGCGCGCGGTCAGGGACTCGAAGCCCGGCTCGGTCGCCTGTGGCGCGGCCGGGGCGCTGAACGCCTGCAGCACGAAGGCGGCGAGCCGGGGACTGAAGTACGCGTCCCCGGCGGCGACCCGATCGATCGCCGCGACGAGATCGGCGGTGTCGATTGTCTTGGTGACATAGCCGAGCGCGCCGGCGCGGATCATCGGCACGACATCGTCCGCGGCATCGGACACCGAGAGGGCGAGCACCGCCGGCGGGTCCTCGCCACGGGCGGCCGCCTCCAGGCCCTCGAGCACGACCACGCCCCCGCCGTCGGGCAGGTGGACATCGAGCAGCACGACGTCCGGCCGCGCGGTCGCGATCACCGCCAGCGCCTGCGCCGGGTCGGCCGCCTCGCCCACGATCTCACAATGGTCGGCCAACTCCGCCCGCACTCCCGCGCGGAACAGGTGGTGATCGTCGACCACGACGATCCGCGTCCGCGGTCGCGCCGCGTCGGGCGCGACGGCCCCGTCGGCCCCGTCGGCCCCGTCGGCCCCGTCGGCCCCGTCGTTCACCTGGAGCCTCCCGGCGACCGCAACATGAGCGCCACCTCGGTGCCCTCGCCCGGCGCCGACTCGACGGTTGCGCGACCCCCGCTGACCGCCATGCGCCCGATGATCGCGTCGCGGATCCCGCGGCGTTCGCTGGCGACTTCGTCCGGGTCAAAGCCGGACCCCTGGTCACGGACGAACACCTCGGCGCGGTCGCGAGCGATCTCGCAGAACATCGTCACCGGGGCCCCCGGCGCGTGCCGGCCGGCGTTGCGCAGCGCCTCGCGGGCGGCGGCCACGAGCGCCTCGCCCCTGGCGTCCAGCGGGCGGTCGCCGATCGCCGTGAGCTCCACGGTCATGCGGTACTCCTCCTCGACCTCGGCCACGATCTCCCGTAGCGCCGCCGCCAGGGTCTCCGATGCCAGCTCGGACTCCCCCGCCATCCACGCGCGCAGCGCGTGCTCCTGCCGGCGGGCCAGCCGCACGACCGCGGCCGGGTCGTGAGCCTGGCGCTGGACGAGCGCCAGGGTCTGCAGCACCGAGTCGTGCAGGTGGGCGGCGAACCGCTGGCGCTCTTCCTCGCGTGCCCGCCCCGCCTTGTCGCGGTCGATGCGCAACAGCGCCCCCACGAGGAAGGGCCCGCCGATCAGCACCGCAGTCCATCCACCGATGCCGAGGAGTGCGAGCGCCTCGAGCTTCGCGTGGCCCGCGACGTACCGGTTGGCGAGGCCGATCGCCAGGAACGCCGCGAACAGGATCAGCGCCGCGCCGGTCACCATGCGCCATGCCCCCGGTACGGGCGGGGCCTCGGGAGCGGTCATCACCCGCCATGGCGCCCGGTGGCGCACCGCATGCGGCGAGAGGCCCAGCTGCACGCGCACGGAGTCGGCCAGCAGGACGAGACCCCCGGCCGCCGAGAGGAGCACGGCCACGAGCGGCAGCAGCGATATGCGCCCGATCTGCCACGGCCAGCCGGCGCCGTTGTCAAAGATGCGGTACGTCAGGTTGTAGGGCTCCACCACGTACGGGTACGGGATCCCGGAGGCACCACGACTCCCGCCGCTGAGACCGTCGGGGAGGTGGCCCGCGCGGCGCAGGCCGGTGAGCACCCACAACGTCGCCAGGACAACGAGCGCGATCACCACGACAAGCCCGGGGACGCGGACGAGCGCCCGCATGCCGGCGGGGAGGAGCAGCGCCAGCGCCCCGAGCACGCCGGCGGCGGCGAGGAGGGCCCCGTATCCCCATGCCACTCCCGGGAGCAGCACCAGCGCGAGCCCGCCGAGGATCCCCGCACCGGCCAGGGCAGTCGCCGCGCGCCCACCGTCCGCGAGACCAGGGAGCCGTGCGGTGCCTGCCCCGGCGGGGTTCATGGCCGGCTCCCGTCCCGCGTCGCGCACGGCCCCGGCATGAGCGCATTGATCACGCGGGCGTTGGACACCTCGGCGGCGCGACGGGCCTTCCAGTGGGCGATGAGCCGCTGGGCGGCCTTGCGCGGCGTCCCTGAGACATCCGGACGCGGCTCGACGTGCACCTGGTACCCCGGCCAGTCCGGCTGGACGTCCGGGTTCACCGCATCGGGGTAGTCGCGGACGTACAGGCTCCCGCCCTGGGAGTGGAAGTTGATGTTGACGGTCGGCGCGCCCGGCGCCGGCGGCTCGGCGAGGACGCCGCGCGACGCGAAGTACAGCCGGCCGAAGGCCACGAGGTTGGAGAAGATCGGCCGCGTGCGGCCCGTGACCAGCGCCGTCATCCGGACCGCGAACGGATCGACGTCGTATGTGACGACGACCCGCACGCACTGGTTCTCAGGCAGGGCCACGATCGTCCGGCGGACCCCGGCGTCGATGTGCACCGGCACGATGCCCGCTGCCGGCAATGGCGTGTGGCGCAGGTCGATGAGCATGGTGTTCAGGCCGCTGCGGAAGACGTGACCGCTCACCACACTGGCCGACGCCGGCGCCGTCACCGACGGGGCCGTGCTGGTCGTCAGCCGCACACCGGCGGCGGCAAACGCGATCGCGGGCAGGCTGAGCGCCGCGATCGGGAGCAGCGCCCACGCCGGTCCGGTCCGTCCCCACCCCGCCACCGCGCACACGAGGATCGCTGCGGCGACCGCCACCACCACCCAACCGAAGCCGAACACGGTCGCCACCCCGCCGAGGACCCCCAAGACCAGAAGTCCGAGCACGGCGGCGCAAGCGCGCGCGACCGTCACCAGCCCGCCGCCCCCGGGACACTCCGCGTTCGCTCCCTCCGCCGGCATGATGAGCCAACACGCCAGGTACAGCGCGATCCCCACGCCCGCGAGCAACGCTCCCAGCACGAAGGCGAGGCGGATCCAGCCGACGCCGACCCCGGTGCGCTCCGCCAGGCCGGCGCACACGCCGCCCAGCCACCGCCCCTTAGATCCCCGCGAAGGGCCGGCCGGTGGCCCGCATCGCTCGTTCCACGTTGCCACGGTAGGCATTCTCTGCCATTGCGGCGCGGTCGCGCTAGTGGTGATGTCCCGGAGCGGACTCCGGAATGTCCCGGAGTCCTACAACCCCCGGGCGAGGTGGTAGTAGACCCGGTTCCAGCGCAGTTCGTCGGCGAACCGGGGGATGGTGGTGTCCTGGTTGATGACCACGAGCTCGACCTCGGCGATCGCGGCGAGGTCGCGCAGCGCCTCCAGCTTCAGTGCCGACGTGAACACGCTGTGGTGCGATCCGCCCGCCATCAGCCACGCCTCGGCGGCCGTCGAGAGCCCGGGTCGGGGCTCCCAGACCGCGCGGGCGACGGGGAGGCGGGCGAGCTGCTCGTCGGGCGCCACGACGTCAACCTCGTTGGCCACCATCCGCAGCCGGCCGCCGACGTCGATGATGCAGACCATGATCGCAGGCCCCGGTGGCGCGGTGAACACGAGGCGCACGGGATCCTCGCGGCCGCCGATCGACAAGGGATGGATCTCGCATGAGGGCCGCTCGGCCGCGATCGAGGGGCATACCTCGAGCATGTGGGCGCCCAGGACCTTGGCCGTCCCCGGACCGAGGTGGTAGACGTAGTCCTCCATGAACGACGTGCCCCCGGACAGCCCGTCCCCCATCACCTTGAGCACGCGCAGCAGCATCGCGGTCTTCCAGTCGCCCTCGGCGCCGAAGCCGTAACCGTCGGCCATCAGCCGTTGGACCGCGATGCCGGGGAGTTGGTGCAGACGGCCCAGGTCCTCGAAGGTGTCGGTGAACGCGCCGAAGCCCCCGTCGAGTAGGAGCGAGCGCAGGCCCACCTCGATCTGAGCTGCCTGGGCCAGCGACTCCCGGCGCGCGCCGTCGGGGCGCAGTTCGTCCACGAGGTTGTACTCGTCGTCGTAGCGTTCGAGCAACTCATTCACCGCGGCGTCCCGGGCGCTCTCCACGGCGTCGGACAGCGCGTCCACGCCGTAGCCGTTGACGGTCGCACCGAACGTGATCTGGGCGCCGACCTTGTCCCCCTCGGTGACCGCGACGTCGCGCATGTTGTCGCCGAAGCGCGCGATCCGCAACCGCTGCGCCTCCTGCCAGCCGCACGCGGCACGGACCCACGTCCCGATCCGGTCCTGAACCAGGCGGTCTGACCAGTGCCCGACGACCGTCTTGCGCGCCACCCCCATCCGGCTCTCGATGTAGCCGAACTCGCGGTCGCCGTGCGCGGACTGGTTGAGGTTCATGTAGTCCATGTCGATCTGCGACCACGGCAGCTCGCGATCGAACTGCGTGTGCAGGTGCAGCAGCGGCTTGCGCAGCGTGTTGAGGCCGCCGATCCACATCCGCGCCGGCGAGAACGTGTGCATCCACGCGATGACGCCGATGCACTCCTCGTCACTGCCGGCGTCGGCCAGCACCCGTCGGATCGCGTCGGCGTCCGTCAGCGGCTCGCGGTCCACGATCGCCACGGGGATGGCGGGGCTGTCGTTGAGCGCCTGGGCGAGCCTGCGCGAGTGCTCGTGCACTTGGCGCAGCGTCTCCTCGCCGTACAGATGCTGGCTGCCGGTCACAAACCACACCGAGCCTCTGGTCTCGTCGATCACATCGGCCTTTCGATTAGGTGAGCGCTCACATCCGCCAGGACGCCGCATCATATGAGACGGCGGCACACCCCCGGCGGGCACCCACCCGGCGGCCGGCGCGCCGGCCGCCGAGGCTCACAATGCCGCGGCCAGCGCCGTGCCGTTGGGGGAGCCGAGCCCGGTGCACGCGTCCCAGCCGGGGCCGGCGAAGTAGGCGCCGTTGTCCCCAGAGGTGATGTCGTGGAAGGAGTCGCTGCCCAGCAGCGGGTACAGCGCCGGCTGCGCGAACCCCAGCGGTGAGCCGACGTGCTCGTTCAGGCGCGCGATCAGCCCCGCCCAGAGCGGCGCCACCGCGCTCGTCCCGCCGATCACCTGTTGCGCGCCATCCACGAGGATCTCGTAGCCGGTCTGGGGATCCGCGTTGCCGCACACGTCGGGGACCCCGCGTCCGGCGGCCTGCGTGTCGACGTTGACGGGCACGGAGGCACTCGACTGGTAGCTGGGCAAGGGGAACTGGTCGCTGACGCCTCCGCCGGTGGCACCGTCGCCGGGGTCGTTCCAGACGGTCTCTGACTGGATCGTCGACCCCGACGCCTGCAGCGACGTGCCTCCGCACCCCAGCGCGTGCGGCGCCGACGCGGGGAAGTCGACGTGCTGCTGGCCGTCGTTGACGGCGTCGGTGGAGCCGTTGTCGCCGGACGCCACGGTGACCGAGACGCCCATCCCGCCGCCCTCGGTGAGGATCTGCTCCATCTGGCTGCGGGCCTGCGCGCTCCAGGCGTCCTCGGACTCGCCCCAGCTCACCGAGACCACTGACGGCTTGTGCGTGGAGTCGTGGACGGCGCTTGACACCGCGTCGATGAACCCCTGGTCGGTGTTGGGAGCGAAGTAGACGACGATCGCCGCCCCGGGCGCGACGGCGCCCACCACCTCGATGTCGAGCATCACCTCCCCGTCGGCATTGGGGTCGGTGCCCGGCGAGTTCTGGCCACCGTCCACCGAGACGGCGGTCACGCTCGGTGGCGTCAGGCCGAGGCCCTGGAAGTAGGTGGTGAGGTCCTGGGTGCTGAACCCGCCGCCCAACTCCACGATCCCCACGGTCTCGCCCTGCCCCGTGGTCCCCGCCGGGAACTGATAGGCCTCGGCGACCTGCACCGGTGTGTATGACGTCGCGGCGGCCGCGGCGGCCGCCGCCAGCCGGCGCAGATGGGCCCGGGCCTGGGGGCGGTCATCGATCCCGAACACGCCCGTTACCACGTCGCCCAGCGCGGCCGGGACGCTCAGCGCGCCGGAGCGCGCACGGTACTCGCGGGTGCCCTGAGCGGCGCGAAAGCGCCCTTCCATCGTGGCCCCGAAGGCGCCCACCGCGTCGCCCAGCGAGCCGCGCAGCGCGACCGCGCGCCGCGCGGCGTGGACCGCTGTGACGGTGAGGCCCGCGTCGTGGGCGAACGCCGTCACCGCTCTCAGATCCTCGTCGGAGGCGCCGTGGACGTCGGCCCAATCCTCGCGCGAGACCAGGCGCCGGGCCGCTGGCGGGCGCGCCGACTCGGCGTCCACCCACTGCGCCGCGCTGCGCGGACGCACGTAGACGGTGAGCTCGATCTCCTGTCCGGGGTCAACATCCCCGACCCGCTCGTGGCCGGGCGTGAGGCGACGCTCGCTGCCCGGTACAGGAACGCGATCAGACGCTGCCATGGCTCTCCCTCCCTGCCGAGGTCCCCTTGCGATGCGGCCGAGTCTACGCCTCGGGCTCGCTGAGTCAGCGGTTCGCGAGCCTCCCCAGAAATGTCATGAGGTTGCTGAAGAACGCGTTATTGGGATACGCGCTCGCGGGGTCGTTGTGGGCGTAGGTGCCCTGGCGGCTGACCAGCAGCAGGTTGCGCCGCGGGATGCGACTCTGGCGGGCCAGCGCCGCCGCGTCCTTGGTGATGAGCGTGCCGCCGTAAGCCCCGAAGGCGTAGATGCGCAGGGCGCGGGGCAGCTTGTGACCCATCGTCGCGGCCACGTTCAGGACCTTCTGCGCCGGATTGCGGTTGCCCTGGTCCACGGCGCCGGTGTCGTCGGTGAGGCGCTGCGGGAAGTACCACTCGCTGCCGTCGACGTTGCTCATGCCGGCGCCCGCGAGCATGCTCGCCCAGCGGTCGATCGGCGTAATGGCGCCGGCGCTGGACCAGCCGGCGGGGCTGACGCTCGTGTTGAGCTCGCCGACGTGCGCCTGGGCGGCGAAGACGAGTTTGGAGGTCTTGACGTCGGTGTCGTAGCCGAAGGTGGCGAGGTTGGTGGCAGCCTCGGGGGGCTTGAGCACGCCGGGCGTCAGCGGGAACGACTGCGACAGCGAGGGCTGGTTGGGCGCGACCAGCGCGGCCGTCGAGCCGACCGCAGAGAACAGGCCCAGCAGCGGCGCCGGCACGCCGCTGAACGCCAGCCACGGTGTGCCGGCCGCCAGCTTCGTGAGTTCGCCGCGGGCGGCGGGCGCGGTGAGCGGGCTGGCCGAGCTGCCGCCGTCGTCGTAGACCAGGCCCGTGAGTTGGTCGGCGCCGGGCTTGCCGGCGAAATTCCAGGTCGCGTATGCCGTCACCACCGACCCGCCCAGCGAGTGCCCGCCGAGCACCACCTGCCCTCCCAGCTTGCGGGCCGCGCCGATGACCGCGTGGAGGTCCTCCACCGCGACCTTCAGGCCCCACTGGCGCGCGAACGGCACCGCCGAGTCGGGCAGCGGGCGGATGTGGGTGGTGATGCTCCGATCGGCCAGGTAGCCCAGGTAGTAGTTAAACATCTGGGTGGCGCTGACCTTGTGCTCCTTGGCCAGGTTGAGCTCGGACTGGTCCTCGAGCAGGTTCTCTCGCCGCTCCACCGACCACACCTGCCAGCCGTGGGCGCGGGACACGATCCACTGGGCCAGCGGCACGAAGTAGCCGCCCCCGGCCGAGGTCCCGGGCTCCAGGACGAGCACGTTGCGCGCGCTGCGCGCGCCGACCTTGATGACGCCCACCTTGTTGTACTTGGCCGGGGTCCCGGGGGCCGCGTAGCCGTTCATCCAGGTCACGCCGAGCTTGGCGCTTGCCGTGGAGGCCGCCGCCAGAGAGATGCCGATCACCGCGAGGGCGAGCGTCGCCTCACGTAGCCGCCGGATACCACGAGCCATTCCCGCTCCTCCTCGAATGTCGACAAGACGCGCGTCAATGCGTGTCTCAAAAACGCGGGCCGGGAGTCTACGTCGCCGGTTGGCGGCG
>Ga0070717_10003880_pt1 | contig 10749 bp, 6 predicted proteins | sample LARL113metaG_FD_71366 | JGI IMG/M metagenome (GOLD analysis project Ga0070717, IMG submission 71366) | Corn, switchgrass and miscanthus rhizosphere microbial communities from Kellogg Biological Station, Michigan, USA - LAR L11-3 metaG | ecosystem: Host-associated > Plants > Roots > Rhizosphere ...
CGGCCGGGCGCGCAGGCTGGCCGTCCAGGCCGCGGCGATGAGGGCGACGCCGGCGGCCAGGGCCAGCCACGACCCGAGGTCCACCGAGCCGAGTGCCGAGCCCGAGCTCGCCGGCGCGGCCGCCGAGACTGGCGGCAAGCGATGCCCGGCCGCGGCGGCCAAGTCCTCGACGATCCGGATGGTCGCGGGCACCATCGGCGTGGACGGGCCGTGGACCGTCAGGGTCGGCTGCGTGCCCCCCGTCGCGCCGCCCTCAGCGACGCCGAAGCCGCTGGGCATGGCGACTACCAGGGTGCCCCGGTACACCTCGGACAGCTCCTGGCCAAGGAACTGCGCGTACGCCTGGGGCCGGCGCCACAGCGCCGTCACCGAGCCCAGATCGGCCGGGGTGGCGATGAGCGCCACCCGGATCGGGACGCCCGCCCGCCGGGAGGCCGCCAGCAGCCCGCTCAGCCGGCTCGCCTCAGACGGCCGGAACCCTCCGTCGGCGGGCAGGAAGAGCGGCTGCGACGCCAGCACGTCGCTGGCCGGGTCGCCGTCGGCGAGGGCCGGCGTGGGCACCGGCGCGGCGACCGCCAGCAGCGTACAGGCGCACCCGAGCGCCACGGCCGCCGGCCGGCGGCGAACACGGCTAAAGGGGTGCGTACAGTCTGGCAATGGATATGGGCGTGTGGCCTCAGCGCGGGCGAATCGCCGGGGCGCTCACTGTGATTGTGGCGGCTCTGGCGTTGCCGGCGACCGCGACCGCGCACGGGCCTGTGGACCCGGCGGCGTCCAGCTACCTGGCGCGCCTCGGCCCGCTTCCCCCGGGGATCGAGGCGAAGGTCATCGACGGTGACCAGCGGCTGTGGCTGCGCGTGAGCCCGCGTGTCAGCGTCGTGGTCCTCGACTACCAGGGCGCGCCGTACCTCCGGTTCTCGCCGCGCGGGGTGGCGGTCAACACCGCCTCGGCGATGTACTACCTCAACCAGGTACCGGCGGAGACGCCCCCGGCCACCACCGGGCCTCGGGTGCCGCCGCGCTGGTCGGCGGTCAGCGCCGGTCACACCTACGGCTGGCACGACGGGCGGCTGCACGCGCTGGCGGCGACGGCGTTGGCGCCGGGCGCCACCTATCTGGGGCGGTGGCGCGTCCCACTGCGCGTCGGCGGCGCGCCGAGCGCGATCACCGGTGGGCTCTACTTCGCCGCCAGCCCGTCGATCGTGTGGTTCTGGCCGATCCTGGTGACGCTGGCGTGTGTGGCGGCGGTGCTGCGGCTGCGCCGGCCCGAGCTGGACGAGCGGCTCGCTCGTGGCCTGGCCGCGGTGGCCCTGGTCGGGTTCGCGTTTGCCACCGCGGGCCAGCAGCTGCACGGGCGCCCAACGGTGTCGGTCGGGCAGTGGCTGCTGCTCGGGGCGGCGCTGGCGTTCGTGGCGTGGGCCGGGTGGCGGCTGGTTCGCCGTCGGCACGGCTGGTTCACGTTCTTCCTGATCGCGGCGCTGGCGATCTGGGAGGGCGCGTCGCAGATCGCCGTCCTGCTCGACGGGTTTGTGCTGATGGCGCTGCCGTCGCTGCTGGCGCGGGTGGCGGTGGTGACATGCCTGAGCGCCGGAATCGGGCTGCTCCCGGTGGTGTTTGCGCTGGCCGAGCGCTCGGGCCGCCGGCGCGACGAGGACCGTGCCGGCGACGGGAGCGACGATGGGCTGCAGAGCACCGAGCCGGGTTACGGCGGCGAGGCATGGCGGGCCGGGGTCTAGGCGCGGCGGCGGCCGCCGCCGTGCTCGCGCTGGCCATCGCCGCGTGCGGCGCCTCCGCGACGCCACGACCCGCCGCGGACACCATTCCCGCTGCCCTCATCGCGCAGTCGCGGCCGATCGGCCACGGCGCCGCCTTTCATCCGCCCGCGCGTGGGCCGGTGCCAGGAGACTGCCGGAGCGGCCGGGGCGCGCGCAACGGCGCCCACGTCGAGCTGTTCGCGCGCAACCGCGTGGTGCTCGTGGCCGCCGGGATCGGGGTCCGCGGCCCGATCACGCGGTCCGGTGGGCGGATCACGCAGGCGCGCTGCTACGGCAGTCTCGTGACGCTCGAGCCGACCGGCGTCGTGCTCGTGCGCGGTGGAACGCGCGCCACCCTGGCCGACCTGTTCCACGCCTGGGGTCAGACGCTGACGCCGCGTCGCCTGCTCTCCTTCCGCGGTCGCGTGCGCGTCTACATCGACGGTCGCCCGCACCTCGGACCGCCGGCCAGGGTGCCGCTGCGCCGGCACGCGGAGATCGTGCTGGAGGTGGGCCCGCACGTCCCGCCGCACCCGGCGTATCACTTCCCGCCCGGCGCGTGAGGTAGAGCCTGTCAGCGTGCGTCGTGGCCGCTGGGGTCCGCGGACTCGACGCGGTGGGGCCCTGCCTTGGCCGCGTCGGGCGCGCGGTCGGCGCGACGACACGTCCAGCGGTCGTTGCCCACATCGAGGCAATGCGCAGCACATCGGCCGAATCGGTGGTCGGCGTAAGCGTCGCGAGTTACGCTTGGACCGTGGCCAGCCTGGAGGTTGAGTCCAACGAGCTTGTGATCCGGCTCAGTGGCGTCGAGCAGGCGGCGGCCATGCGGCGCGAGGTTCGCGTCCCGCTGGCGTCGATCCACAGCGTGTGCGCCGAGCCCGATCCCTGGGGGGCGCTGCGCGGTATTCGCGCGCCGGGCACCGGCATACCGGGGGTGGTGGCCTACGGCGTCCGCCGGGTGACGGGCGGGGCGCCAGACTTTGCCGCGATCCACGGCTGTGGGCCGGCGGTGCGGGTCGACCTCGAGCCGGGCGCGCCGTTCGGGCGTCTCGTGGTCACCGTTGACGACGCCGAGCGCACGGTGGAGGAGGTACGCGCGCTGGCGCACCCTTGATCCGCCGGGAGGGGTACGTTGTTACCGCGCAGCGCGCGACCACGGACGTCAGGAGAGGTGTGTGCAGATGGCCGTCAAGGCTGGTGATCTCGAGCAGGGTCTGATCGAATCGCTGGGCCAGACGGTCGGCCAGCAGTTGGCCGAAGAGCCGCCGGGGTCCTATCGGGAGTTCGTGCGCCAGTACTACCACTGGGTGCCCGCCAAGGATCTCGCCGACCGTGACCAGGCCGACCTGTGCGGCGCCGTCATCGCCCACTGGCGCCTCGCTCGCCACCGCGCGCGCGGCGAGGCCAAGGTCAACGTCTACAACCCGGAGCGCGAGCGCGACGGCTGGACCTCGCCGTACACCGTGGTCGAGGTCATGTCCGACGACATGCCGTTCACCGTGGACTCGGTGACGATGGAGCTGAGCCGGCAGGGCTACAACATCGAGCTCATCGTCCACCCGGTGATGCGCGTCGTGCGCGACGAGGAGGGCGAGCTGACCCGGGTGCTCGAGCCCGGCGCCACCGCGTTCGGCTTCATCACCGAGTCGGTCATCCACGTCGAGGTCGCCCGCGAGCCCGATCCCGAGCGGCTGTCGGTGCTGCGTGCGGGCGTGGAGCTCGTGCTCGAGGAGGTCCGCTCGGCCGTGGAGGACTGGGCGCAGATGCGTGCCAAGACCACGGCTCTGGCCACCGAGCTGCGCCGCCAGTCGCCGCCCACCGATCCCCACGAGCTCGCCGAGGCCCAGGCCTTCCTGGCCTGGCTGGCCGACGAGCACTTCACCTTCCTCGGCTACCGGGAGTACATGCTCGCGCCCGGCGAGGACTCAGCCGAGCTCAGCGTCGTCGAGGGCTCGGGGCTGGGGATCCTCCGGGGCGCATCGCCCACGCCGTCCAAGACGCTGACCGGGAAGGCGCTGGCTCTGGCGCGGTCGCAACACGCGCTCGTGCTGACCAAAGCCAACTCACGCGCCACCGTGCACCGGCCGTCCTACCTGGACTACGTCGGGGTCAAGCAGTTCGCGCCCGACGGCACGGTCACCGGCGAGCGCCGTTTTCTCGGCCTGTACACCACGACCGCGTACAAGACCAGCCCGCGCGACATCCCGCTCTTGCGTGACAAGGTCGAGAGGGTCCTCAGCCACGCGGCGTTCCCGCCCGACAGCCACGACGCCAAGGGCCTCATCGACATCTTGGAATCGCTCCCGCGCGATCTCCTCGTCCAGATCGACGCCGACGACCTGTTCGAGATCGCCATCGGCATCCTGGGCCTCGGCGAGCGCCAGCGGGTGCGTCTGTTCGTCACCGCCGACCAGCTGGACCGGTTCGTCGCCTGCACGCTGTGCCTGCCCCGCGACCGCTTCAACACTGAGAACCGCCAGCGGGCGGGACGGATCCTGGCCGACGCGTTCAACGGCGACCATGTGGACTGGCGTCTGCACCTCTCGGAGTCGCTGATCGTCCGCGTCGATTACGTCGTGCGCACCCCCGGCGGCGTGCCCGACACCTACGACGTGGGCGAGATCGAGGCCCGCATCGCCGAGTCCACGCGCGCGTGGACCGACCACCTGCGCGCGGTGCTCATCGCCGCGCACGGCGAGCGGCACGGCGCCGAGCTCCACGCCCGGTACGGCCAGGCGTTCCCCCCGGGCTACCGCGCCGACCGCAGCGCCGACACCGCGCTCCTCGACGTGGACCGCGTCGAGGAGCTGTTCGCCGCCGGCCATCCGATCATCGACATCTACCGGCGCCCGGCCGAGAGCGAGCACATGTTCCGCTGCCAGCTGCTCAGCGCCAGGCGGGTGTCGCTGTCCGACGTGGTGCCGACCTTCGAGCACATGGGCGCCAAGGTCGCCGACGAGCGCCCCTACGAGGTCAGCCCAGCGGGGCTGAGCCCGGTTTGGATCTACGACTTCGGTCTGTGGTGCGACCCGCAGGGTCTGGCGCGCGCCGGCACGGCGTTCGCCGACGTGATCATCGCCGTGTGGTCAGGCCACCTCGAGGACGATCGGCTCAACGGGCTGGTCATGGCCGCCGGGCTCACCGGCCGGGAGATCACGATCATCCGGGCCATCCTGCGCTACCTGCGCCAGGCCACCGTCGCCTTCTCGGACTCCTACATGACCGCTACCCTGCTGCGCCATCCCACGATCGCGGTGGCCCTGGTGCGGCTGTTCGAGTCGCGGTTCGATCCCGATGGCGCCGACCCCGCCCGCACCGAGGCGCTCACCGCCGAGATCGAGTCCGAGATCGACGACGTCCAGAGCCTGGACGAGGACCGCATCCTGCGCAGCTTCCTGGCGGCGGTGCTGGCGATGCTGCGCACCAACTACTTCCGTGTCGACGCCGGCACCGATCCGCCATCGCCGCTCGGCTACCTGTCGTTCAAGCTGGACTCGGCCAAATTGGACATGTTGCCGCGGCCCCGCCCGCGCTTCGAGATCTTCGTCTACTCGCCACGGGTGGAGGGCATCCACCTGCGCGGCGGCAAGGTGGCGCGTGGCGGCCTGCGCTGGTCGGACCGCCGCGAAGACTTCCGCACCGAGGTGCTGGGGCTGATGAAGGCCCAGATGGTCAAGAACGCGCTCATCGTGCCCGTCGGCTCCAAGGGGGGCTTCGTGGTCAAGCGGCCGCCGAAGTCAGGCGGGGCCGAGGCGCTGCGCGAGGAGGGCATCGCCTGCTACCGCACGTTCCTGTCGGGGCTGCTCGATCTCACCGACAACTACGCCGGCAGCGCGGTCGTGCCCCCCGACCGCGTGGTGCGCTATGACGACGACGACCCCTACCTGGTGGTGGCCGCCGACAAGGGCACGGCCACGTTCTCGGACATCGCCAACGAGGTGTCGGCCGACTACGGGTTCTGGCTGGGGGACGCGTTCGCCTCCGGCGGGTCGCACGGCTACGACCACAAGGCGATGGGGATCACCGCCCGCGGCGCCTGGGAGTCGGTCAAGCGCCACTTCCGCGAGCTGGGCACCGACGTGCAGAGCGAGGCGTTCACCGTCGTCGGCATCGGGGACATGTCCGGCGACGTGTTTGGCAACGGAATGCTGTGCTCGGAGCACATCCGGCTCCTGGCCGCGTTCAACCACGCCCACGTGTTCCTGGACCCCGACCCAGACCCGGCCGCCAGCTTCGCCGAGCGCCAGCGGCTGTTCTCGCTCGGACGCTCGAGTTGGAGTGACTACGACACCGCGGTCATCTCCGAGGGGGGCGGCGTGCACGCGCGCAGCCTCAAGTCGATCCCGATCACGCCCCAAGTCAAGGACGCCCTCGGGATCGAAGCCGACCGCCTGTCGCCCACCGAGCTCATCCACGAGCTGCTGCGTGCGCCCGTGGATCTGGTGTTCAACGGCGGCATCGGGACCTACGTCAAGGCCGCGGAGGAGACGCATTCCGACGTCGGCGATCGCGCCAACGACGGCGTCCGGGTCGACGGATCGGAGCTGCGCTGCCGGGTGGTGGGGGAGGGCGGCAACCTCGGCTTGACCCAGCGCGGCCGGATCGAGTATGCCCTGCGCGGCGGGCCCGACCAGACCGGCGGCCGCATCAACACCGACGCCATTGACAACGTCGCAGGCGTCAACTGCTCAGACCACGAAGTGAACATCAAGATCCTCCTGGGCGACGTCATCGCCGAGGGCGAGATGACCGATGAGGAGCGCAACGCGCTGCTCGAGCAGATGACCGACGCCGTCGGCGCGCAGGTGCTCTACGGCAGCTACACCCAGACGCAGGCGCTAAGCCTGGCCGGCGCCCAGGCGGTCTCGATGATCGACGTGCACGCCCGCCTCCTTCGCCGGCTCGAGCAGGTCGTTGGCCTAGACCGCGAGATCGAGTTCCTCCCCTCCGAGAAGACGATCGCCGCGCGCCGCAGCGACCGCCGCGGGCTCGTCGGGCCCGAACTGGCGACGCTGATGGCCTACGGCAAGATCTTTTTGTACTCGGAGCTCGTCGAGTCAGACCTGCCCGACGACCCCTACCTCGTCGCGGACCTCGAGCGCTACTTTCCCGCCCCACTACCCGAGCGCTTCTCCGAGCACATCCGCCACCATCGCCTTCGCCGGGAGCTCATCGCCACCATCGTCGCCAACCAGCTCGTCGACCGCGCCGGGATGACCTTCGCCTTCCGGCTGGCCGAGGAGACCGGCGCCCGCGCCCCGCAGCTGGCCCGCGCCTACGCGGTGGCCCGCGAGGTGTTCGAGATGCGCCGCTTCTGGGACGCGGTCGAGGCGCTGGACAACCGGATCGAGGCCGGCACGCAGCTGGCCATGCTCATCGAGGCTCGCCGCCTGGTGGAGCGCACCGCACGCTGGGTGGTGCGGACGGGGCCGCGCGCCGGCATCGACGTCACCGCGATGGCCGACCGCTTCGCACCCGCCGCGCAGGTCCTGGCCGCCGCCGTGCCCGACGTGCTGCAGGGGCTCGATCGCGACCAGTTCGCCGAGCGCAAGGCCGACCTGGAGGCCGGCGGCGTGCCGCGGGAGCTGGCCCACCGCGTCGCGAGCATGCAGGCGCTGTTGTCGGTGTTCGACATCGTGGTCGACGCCGACACCACCGGAACCGAGCAGGCCGTAGTCACCGAGGTGTACTTCGGCATCGGCTCGCGGCTGGGGCTGGACTGGCTGCGCGACCGCATCCTCGAGCTGCCGCGCGCCGATCGCTGGCAATCGCTGGCCCGAGCCGCTCTCCGCGACGACCTCTACCGCCTGCATCGCTCGCTCACGCGCGAGATCCTGCTGTCGGCCATCGAGTACGGGGCATCGGAGCCGATCGACGACTGGCTGGAGCGCAACGCCGAGGAGGTGGAGCGCGTCGACGCGGTGCTGGCCGACGTCAAGGGCTCACGGGAGTACGACACCACGACGCTGCCGGTGGTGCTGCGCGAGCTGCGCAGCCTCGTGGCCGATGCCGGTCAGCTGACCTGAGCCGGGCTCGCCGGCGTGGCTCGCCGCAGATCAGCGCGCGGCCTCACCCTCGAGCCGAGCGGGCCATGCGAGCGCGGGCCGACGCCAGCGCATAGGCCAGAACGTCGATCACCCCGCCGAGCAGGAAGGCAACCGGCCCGGTGACGACGCGCGCTGCAAACCGCCCAAGCATGCGGTCAAGCTATCGTCTGCGCGACCATGGCCACCGTGAAGACAAGCGTCACCGAACTGCCCGAGTCGCGGGTGCGCGTCGACGCCGAGGTTCCCGCCGAGGAGGTGGAGCGCAAGCTCCAGCAGGCCGCCCGCAAGCTCGGCGGGCAGCTGCGCATCCCCGGCTTTCGCAAGGGCAAGGTCCCGCCGCCTGTCGTCATGCGCCGGCTGGGCCGCGAGGCCGTGTTCGACGAGGCGCTCCGCTCGAGCCTGAGCGAGTGGTACATCGACGCCATCGACACCGCCGGCATCGCTCCGATCGGCGAGCCGGACATCAACTTCGCCGAGGAGGTGCCGGGGCAGGGCAAGCCGCTGGCCTTCTCCATCGAGATCGGCGTGCGACCCACCGCCACGTTGGGCCAGTACAAGGGCCTAGAGGTGGGGCGCCGCGAGCCGGTGGTGGCCGACGACGCCGTGGACGCGGAGATGGAGCGCCTGCGCGACCGGCTGGCCACCCTCGACACCGTGGAGCGCCCCGCCCAGACTGGTGACTACGTGGTCCTGGACTACCTGGGCCGGGTGGACGGCGAGCCGTTCCCGGGCGGCGAGGGCCGCGACCAGCTCGTCGAGCTTGGCTCCGGCCGCCTCGTGGAGGGCTTCGAGGACCAGCTCGTGGGCGCCGCCGCGGGCGACGAGCGATCGATCAACATCACCTTTCCGGATGACTATGTCCCCGAGCTGGCGGGCCAGGACGCCACGTTCGAGGTCAAGGTGGGCGAGGTCAAGGCCAAGCGCCTGCCCGAGCTCGATGATGACTTCGCCGCCGAGGCCTCGGAGTTCGACACCCTCGCCGAGCTGCGCGCTGACATCACCGAGCGGCTGCGTCACGCCGACGAACACGCGGTAGAGCGCGAGTTCGAGCAGGCGGTGCTTGAGGCGGCGGCCAACGAGGCGGAGGTCGATCTGCCCGACAAGCTCGTCCACGCGCGCGCACACGAGATGCTCGAGCAGACCTTCTCGGCGCTCGCCCGCCAGGGGATCGGCAAGGACACCTACCTGAAGATCGCCGGCAAGGACGAGGAGGAGCTCGCCCACGAGGCGGAGCCCGACGCTGCCGCGGCGCTGCGCCGCGAGGCCGTCCTCGCCGCGGTCGTGGCCGCCGAGCAGGTCGAGCCTTCTGACGAGGAGGTGCTGGAGGCGCTCAAGCCCTCCGCCGAGCGTGACGGCTCGGATCCCGCCGAGTTAATGGAGCGCCTGCGCAAGGCCGGGCGGCTGGAGGAGCTGCGCCAGGACGTCGCCACCAGTCAGGCGGCGGAGCTGCTGGTGCGCGAGGCCACCCCGATCACCGTGGAGCAGGCTAAGGCCCGCGAGAAGCTGTGGACACCCGGAAAAGACGAGCACGAAAGGGATCCCGCGCGCCCGTCGAGCCAGCTCTGGACCCCTGGCAGCTGACCGGTCAGACCTTGTCCGATGCGGCCAAGCCGGCGGGGCTCACCTGTCCGAAGCGGCTGGTCTGAGGGGTATCGGGCGGTTGCTACAGTCGGCAGGATTCCGGCGCAGGACGCGAAAGTTCTGTACCGCCTCTGATCTGATGAAGCGAGGACGATGAGCCCACTCGTACCGATGGTCGTTGAGCAGACTTCCCGTGGGGAGCGTGCGTTCGACATCTACAGCCGTCTGCTCAATGAGCGGATCATCTTCCTCGGCACGCCGGTGGACGATCAGATCGCGAACCTGATCGTCGCCCAGCTGCTGCACCTCGAGTCCGAGGATCCCGACAAGGACATCTCGGTGTACGTCAACTCCCCGGGAGGGTCGGTCTACGCAGGTCTGGCGATCTACGACACGATGCAGTTCATCAAGCCCGACGTTCAGACCATCTGCGTCGGCATCGCCATGTCGATGGGGGCACTCCTACTCGCGGGCGGGGCCGCCGGCAAGCGCATGGCCCTTCCCAACGCCAAGATCCTCATCCATCAAGTCTCCTCGAGCTTCCAGGGCCAGGCCACGGACATCGAGATCCACGCCCGCGAGATCATCGACGTCCGCCGGCGCCTGGATGAGATCATTGCCAAGCACACCGGTAAAGATCTCGAGGAAGTTCGGAGAGATACCGAACGTGATTACTTCATGAGTTCCGAGGAGGCCAAGGAGTACGGAATCATCGATCGCGTGATCTCGCAGCACTAGTCCATTAGGCTCTAGTGCTGGAGAACGCCGACCGAGTCGAGCTCTGGGAGGGGATCTATGGCACGTCCGACCGACTCCAACGAACAGCTTCTGTGCAGCTTCTGCGGTAAGTCGCAGAGGCAGGTCAAGAAGCTGATCGCCGGCCCGGGCGTCTACATCTGCGACGAGTGCATCGATCTCTGCAACGAGATCATCGACGAGGAGCTGACCGCTCCGCCGAGCTTCGACATCGAGAACCTCCCCAAGCCGCGGGAGATCTACGACGTCCTCAATGAGTACGTGGTGGGCCAGGAGCAGTCCAAGCGATCGCTGTCGGTAGCGGTCTACAACCACTACAAGCGCGTTCAGATGATGCAGTCCGATGAGCACGACATCGAGCTGCAGAAGTCCAACATCCTCCTGCTGGGCCCCACCGGATGCGGCAAGACGCTGCTGGCCCAGACCCTGGCCAAGATCCTCAACGTCCCCTTCGCCATCGCCGACGCCACGGCGCTCACCGAGGCCGGCTACGTCGGCGAGGACGTCGAGAACATCCTGCTCAAGCTCATCCAGGCCGCCGACTATGACGTCAAGAAGGCCGAGACCGGGATCATCTATATCGACGAGGTCGACAAGATCGCCCGCAAGGC
>Ga0070717_10003883_pt1 | contig 10746 bp, 6 predicted proteins | sample LARL113metaG_FD_71366 | JGI IMG/M metagenome (GOLD analysis project Ga0070717, IMG submission 71366) | Corn, switchgrass and miscanthus rhizosphere microbial communities from Kellogg Biological Station, Michigan, USA - LAR L11-3 metaG | ecosystem: Host-associated > Plants > Roots > Rhizosphere ...
ACCGGCACGATGATTCCGTCCTCAGCTTCAATTGCGACGCCGATGTCGATGGAATCGCTCTGCACGACGCGATTGCCGATCAATTTCGCCGCGGCGGCCGGACTTTCCGAAAGCGCGATAGCCAGCGCGCGCACTGCGTAAAGCGCCGGCCCAGGTTTCGGATCGCGTGATTGTCGATCTTGCAGAAGCGGATCGAGATTCAGGGACGCGCCGATTGTCGCGAGAGGTCGCGACCAGCTTCGACGCATGGCGTCGGCGACTCCAGCACGAATCGCGGAAGCCTCGCTCGTTTTCTCCGCGTTGATCTTGTGCAAAAAATTTTCGAGATCTTTGATCGTCACGCGATTTCCCGCGCCCGTTCCCATGATGCCGGCAAGATCGGCATTGGTTAATCGCAGTTCCACCATACGTGCTCGGACGCGTGGGGAAAGAAATCCCGTGCCTTTGAGACTCACCGGAACTGGCAAACCTCCAGTGCGGGCGCCATTGCCTCCGCGAGCTGCGGTTTTTTCCTGGCGCGCGTATGCAACTTCCTGATCGGCGCGTGCAGGAATTTCCTCCGCGACTTCCTGTTCCAATTGCGCTGGCGGCATTTGCTTCGCGAACTTGGCGGCGTCGGCTTCGCTCGCCTCCACATAGCCCAAAACCGCGCCGACTGGGTAAGTTTCCTTCACTTGCACGGCGATCTTGTCGATCTTGCCCTTGCACGGCGTGGTCACGCCCATGACCGCTTTGTTCGTTTCAACTTCAATAATCTCCTGATCGACCACTACCTCATCGCCTGGCTTTACTTTGACATCGACGATTGTGGCTTCGGCGATCGATTCGCCGAGCTGCGGCATGATGATTGGAACTTGTGGCATAAAATTATTCCCGAAGAAGTTTTCTCGCGCGCTCCGCGATCCCCTTTGCGTTCGGCCGATGGGTTGACCAAAGATTCGGGTGATACGGGATCGGCGTGTCCTTGGCGTTGATCCGCGCCGGCGCGGCATCGAGCAGATGAAATCCAGCGCTCGCAACGCGCGCAATCACTTCTGCCGTCACGCCGCCCCACGGAAATGATTCACCGACCGCGAGCAATCGTCCGGTGCGCGCGACCGAGGCCAGCACCGTGTCGGTATCCAGCGGCTTGACGGTGCGAAGATCGACAACCTCAATTTCAAATCCTTCCCGCGCGAGTTCAATCGCAGCCAGCAATGATTCCTGCGCCATCGCACTGTAACTCACGATGGTGAGATCGCGCCCCTCGCGTGCGATTCGCGCCTTGCCGACTGGTGTTCCGTCGTTCCCCAGTTTGTCCGCCTTGAGGTGGTAATAAAGATACTTGTGCTCGCAATAAACAACCGGGTCATCGATTGCGACTGCTTGGATCAGCATCGTGTAGGCGTCTTCCACCGTCGCCGGCGTCATGACGATCAGCCCCGGATAGTGCGCGTAAATCGATTCCATCGACTGGCTGTGAAACGGCCCGCTCCCCTTCGTCCCACCTGATGGCAAGCGCACTGTGATCGGTACCGCGACGTTCGTTCGCCAGTAATGCGTGCCGGCGTTGTTTAGAATTTGGTTCAGCGCAAGGCTGGAAAAATCCGCGAACTGCATCTCCACGATCGGCCGCATCCCATGTATGGCCGCGCCAATCGCCGTGCCGACGATCGCGTCCTCGCTGATCGGTGTGTTCAGGACGCGCCCCGGAAATTCCTTGGCAAGCCCCTTCGTCGCTTTAAATGCGCCGCCGAAGGTGCCGCCCACGTCTTGTCCGTAAATAAAAACGCGCTCGTCATCGCGCAACAACTTCGCCTGCGCCTCGCGGATCGCTCCAAGATATGTGATGCTCATTCGGCGGGGTCGACCAGCTCACGCGTTGAAATCGCGCACCAGTTTTCGGCTCCCCCGTCGGGACCCGGTTCTTTCTGCGCGGTTGTAATTGCTTCCTCCACTTTTGCCGCGGCCTCGTCCCGCCAGGACTGCAACGTTTCCCCATCGATGAGGTGAAGATCGACAATCACTTTCTCCGCTACCTTCAAACAATCACGCGCGAACGGCTCACGCTTGATTTCCTCGGTTACGTAACTCGCGTCATCATGTTCCCCGTGACCGGAAAGACGCAAAACTTCCGCAACAACCAACTGCGGTGGACGACCCGCGCGCGCGCGCCGGACCGCTCCGCCAATCACATCCAAACATGTCGCCAAATCGGTGCCGTCGATGCGGTAGCCTTCGAAACCGTAGCCGACAGCGCGCTCAATCAAATCGGAGCAGGCAAATTCGCGGTCGTTAGGCGTGGAGTAGGCATAATGGTTGTTCGTCGCCACGATCACCAGCGGTACCTGCTCGACGGCGGCAATGTTCATTCCCTCGTGAAATGCGCCAGCTTGCATTCCACCCTCGCCAACTGTTGTTAGGCCCACAAAATTCTTCTCGCCGCGCCAACGTTTGGCCATTAACGCGCCGACTGCTACTGAAACCATCGCACCCAAGTGACTGATCATTGCCAGCTGACCGTCGCGTGGGCGCCCGCGATGAATGTTGCCGTCGCGCCCACGCATCGGGCCTTTCACCGAACCGAGATACGTCCGCGCAACATCGACCAGTGGTTCGCCGAAAGCTGATCGCCCCGCCTGGTCTCGAATGAGCGGTGCAAAAACATCGCCCTTTTGCAAAAACATTCCGCAGGCGACGCTAACCCCTTCCTGGCCTTTGCCGATGTAAACACCCCCGGTGATCTGGCCACCGCGATAGAGGCTGACCAGCTTTTCTTCAAGCGTGCGCGCCAAAAGCATCCACCGAAATGCTTCGAGAAATCGCTCATGCGACGCGGCGCGGGTTATTGATTTTTGGGGCGCGGCTTTCGCTGTAGATCTTTTCCCTTTGCGTGCGGCCGTCTGAAGCATTTGCCAAGTTTAGCCAACATCGGCAATCGCGCGCAAAAAATTTTCGCCGGATGCCGTCGCACACCGCATTTCTGCGGAGCACAGGCTAGCCTGTTCTTTTCGGCAGCTCGCCGAAAAGCTTCTGGTGAATGGAATGGTTAGTCGAACCGATGATGTCGTGGACAAACTGTCGACAACTGCAGCCTAGCAACCTGCGCTCCCCAGATTATCGGGCAGCGAAGGTCGACTTTGGCTCGCCGTCTCCGTTTTCCGCCAACGCGAACTGCCGTTGCGAAGAAATTGTTGCGCTTGCCAGGGCGCTTTGTTCGCCAGTCGGCGGCGCGGTTAATTTCATGCCGACGAGTTTGCTCACGCCACGCTCTTCCATGGTCACCCCGTAAAGCACATCGGCTTTCGCGATGGTGCGTTTGTTATGCGTGATGATGATGAATTGGCTTTGTGCAACGAACCTGTCCAGCACGCGAACGAAACGGTTGATGTTGCTCTCATCCAGCGGCGCGTCGATTTCATCCAGCACGCAGAACGGACTCGGCCGCACCATGTAAATGGCGAAAAGCAGCGCGACCGCGGTCATGGCGCGCTCGCCCCCGCTGAGCAAAGAAATGTTTTGCAGTTGTTTGCCCGGCGGCTTAGCAACGATATCGATTCCGCAGTTGAGCGGATCATTTTCATCCATCAACGACAAATCCGCGCGCCCACCACCGAACAACTCGGCGAACATTTCACGGAAGTTGACCCTAACTTGCGCAAAAGTTTCGGCGAACATCTTCCGGGTTGTTGAGTTGATTCGTGCGATCACGTCGAGCAATTCGCGGCGCGAATTTGTCAAATCGTTGTTTTGCGTTTCAAGAAACTTGTAACGCTCTTCGAGCTCGTCGTACTCGTGAACCGCATCGAGATTAACCGGGCCCATGTTGTCGAGCTGGCGCGTAAGGTCGACAATCAAGTTTTGAAGATCTTCGTCCCGAAGATCGCGGTGGATCGCGATCTCCGAGCGCGCTGCTAAATTCGACGCGGCTTCGCCGCCATTATTAACATCGCCCGCGGAGCGGTCGATCCACCTCTTCAACTGGGCGCGCAACGTTTTTTCGAAAGCCGGCTGGTCAGCGCTGAATGCGCGCAAATCGAGCTGATAACACCGTGAAATGTTCTCGGCCAGATTTTCGATCTGCATTTGCAACTGCGATTCACGCACCTGCTGATGTCCGCGCTGATCTTGTAATTCGCTCAACGAATCGCGTAAATGGCGCAGCGCTGTTTCGTGCCCGCCGATGACAGAGACTCGAGCCGCCCGCGTCTTCGCGATAGCGACCGCACTTGCCTCGGCTTCGCGGCAGCGCTGCGTTTGTTCTTCGATTGCGGCTGACGATTCGCACGACTCGCTGGCTTGCGCCCCTAATTTATTTTCGTAACTCGAGATGTCGGTACGGCGCGTTGTGATTACTTCGGCCAGCTCGGCTACCCGCGCGGCCATCGCCTGCCGTTGCGTGAGTAAATTTTCATGACGCTGGCGCTCGGTCGCAATCGCGAGCCGCAGTTCGTTTAGCTTCTCCACCGTTTCCGACTCGCGCGCGATTGTCTGTTTTCCAGCAGTTTCCGCGGCCTTCTGCTCAGCTTGCTGCTTCGTAAGCTCGACGCCCCCATCGTGCAATTCTCTTTGGAGGTGTGCGATGTATTCGGCGGCGGCGCCGATTTGTTGCTCCAAAGTTTTCCTTTCCGACTGGAGATTGTCGATCTTGCGCACCGCGTCATTGTGTTCGCGCTCAAGCAGCGAAATCGTCCCGGCCGAGGTCGAGTGAGCGAGATGAGCAGCCTGGTGACGCTCACGCGATTCGTTTAGATTTTTCGATGCGGCTTCAACCGCAGTCTTTGCTTCGTCCCGCTCGCGCGCGAGCGCATCCCGCCGTTCCAGTAACGACGTTTCCTCTTTCTCGAGATTAGCGATTTCCGCCTTGCGCTCGAGCAACGAATCGGATTTTGCGGTGCCGCTTCCGCCGAAGACAATTCCCTCCGCGGAAACAAATTCGCCCGCCAGGGTGGTCATGGCGAGGGTCGGCTCATCTTTTTTACATTCGAGAGCTTGTTCCAATTTCGAAAAGATGGCGACGTTCTCGAGCAGTTGTCGGACGAGTTCTTCGAGCGATCTCGGTACGGCGACTTTGTCGATTGCCCAGGCGAGCGCGGTTTTTGGCAGCATGGTTCGCACGGATTGGGAGAGAGGCGCGTGCGCTTGCGGAAGAAGAAGCGCAGCTTGTCCGAGCTTCTCCTGCGTCAGTCGGGCGATGATTTCGGCTGCAGCATCGCCGTTGCTCAAAATGATCGCGTGCAAGTTGCGGCCGAGAGCAGCTTCAATCGCGGCAATAAATTTTGAATCGACATCGAGCTGCGAAACAAGCGGGCTGACAATTGCTTCGCGGAACTGATCGCCCATCTGACTGAGCACGGCTTGCGAACCTTCCGCCAGGCCGCATCCTTTTTCATTGAGCTGACGCAGAACCTCGAGGCGTGATCTTTTCTCCGCGAGTGTGCGCTCGAACTCGATCACGCTTTTTTCGCCCTCGGCCAGGAGCTTTTGTTGCTGATGTAAATTCTTTTCGGTGCTCTGCGTCTCGGCAAACAAGCTCTGCAACTGTTGTTGCTCGTTCGCCGTCGCTGCGCGCGCGTTCGCGATCTCAACCGCGATTTCCTCGGTCGCTTCTCTCGCTTCGCTGATCTCAGACGCGAGTGCGTCGATTTGCGCAGCGGTCGCCTCACGCCGGGCCGTTAGGCCAGTCAGTTCGTCCTCGAGGGCTGAGATTTTGCCTTCCGACTTAGTCAACGCGATTCGCAGTTCCTCAGCGCTTCCTTCGCGCGCGGTGCGTTGCGCCCGCAACTGGCTCAACTCTTCGCTCAGCTTTTTCAATTCGACTTCTCTTGCCTCAAGAATCTGCTCGCTTCTCAGAATAAGCGAATCGGCTTCCTGAATTTGCGTGGTCTGTTGGCTGCGCTTTGCCTCTGCCGAGCCAATCTCGTTTTGCGCGCGCTCGATCAATTCCCCTAACTCCTGCGCGCGTTCCTGATTGAATTCAATTCGGTTGCGATCCGCGGCGATCTGGTTTTGCAAACGCTGAACCTCGGCGCGGGCGTCGGCGATCTGGATGTCGATCTTATCCAACGCACCACGTTCCTGCGCGATTTCCTTTTCGCCGCTGTCGATCTGTCCCCGCGTGTTTTGCTCGGACTCGGCGAGCCGTTTGATTTCGGCGCGACAAGCGGCGAGCTCTCGCTCGAGCGCATCGAGTTGTTTGCGCGAATAATGGGTATCGAGCACGCGTAGATCTGCGTGCAACGTCTGGTAGCGGCGCGCTTTGCCGGCCTGCCGTTGCAACGAACCGATCTGGCGTTTCACTTCTTTTATCACGTCGCCGATACGAAGAAGATTTGCTTCGGTGGCTTCGAGCTTGTGTAGCGCGTCCCGTTTTTGTGCTTTGTATTTGGTAATGCCAGCGGCCTCTTCAAAAACTGCGCGCCGATCTTCCGGGCGCGAACTGAGAAGCAAGTCGATCTTGCCTTGCTCCATCATCGAGTAAGCAGCGCGAGCCATGCCGGTGTCAGCAAAAAGGTTTTGGATGTCGCGCAAACGGCAAGGCGTTTTGTTGAGCAAATATTCTGAATTGCCGTCGCGATAAACCCGGCGCGTCACCCGCACTTCGTTCCAATCAACATTGAGTTCGGCTGCGCAATCCGTGAACGTGAGCGAAACTTCGGCAAAGCCAAGCGGCTTGCGCGAATCGGTGCCGTTGAAAATCACGTCAGCCATTTCGCCGCCTCGCAGCGATTTGGCCGATTGCTCGCCCAACACCCAGCGAACGGCATCGAGCAAATTGGATTTCCCACAACCGTTGGGGCCGACAATCGCGGTCACGCCTTCGTGAAAATTGAAAATGGCTTTGTCGGCGAACGATTTAAAGCCGAAGAGCTCGAGGGATTGTAAATGCATCAGGTGCCGATAAGTTCGGCTTTTGGAGCTGAATATAACCAGCACGGAAACATGACAAGCTCAAATAAACACCAAATGCGGTGGAGCAGCAAAGCCCGACCGCAACATTTTGTGTTGTGCGAGCTTGGACAGCTTTTTCTAACCAAGTCTCGCGAAAAAAGATCGACCTGTTCGATTGCGTTGATTTCCTCCAGGGAAAAACTCGCTTCGCGGAAAAGATTTTTTCGTTAAAGTGCGAACATGCGCGACAACTATCTCGAAGATTTTTATTCATTCCTGCGGTTTCCGAGTATTTCCACGGACGACCGTTATTCGGAAAACCTACGCGAATGCGCGCACTGGCTGGTGACTAAACTGTCTGCAATCGGACTGGAGGCGCAGCTGGTTTCCACGGCCGGGCATCCTGTTGTTTGGGCGCGCAACAAGCCTCGACAAGGTCGCCGCACGGTTTTGATTTATGGGCACTATGATGTGCAGCCGCCGGACCCGCTGGATCTTTGGGAATCGCCACCTTTTGAGCCGGTTTTGAAGGACGGATTCGTGTTCGCGCGCGGCGCAACGGACAACAAAGGCCAGATTCTTTCCCACATTCTCGGCGTCCAGGAGAAAATCGAGCGGGCGGGTGAGCTGCCGGTGAATGTGCATTTCGTCATTGAAGGCGAGGAAGAAATCGGCAGTGGCAATCTCGGCAATTTTCTTCAGCAGAATCGCGACGCGCTCAAATGTGACGTGGTCGTTGTTTCGGATACAGGAATGATCGCGCGACTCACACCAACTTTAAGTTACGGATTGCGCGGAGTCGCGGCGCTCGAAGTAAAGGTGACCGGCGCAAAAATGGATTTGCATTCCGGAATTTACGGCGGCGCAGTGGCGAATCCAGCCGCAGCATTGGCGCAGCTACTCGCAACTTTGCATGATCGCGAGGGACACATCACAATCGAAGGATTTTATGATGACGTCGCGCCGCTACAGGATTGGGAACGCGACGCTTGGAAAAAATTACCTGTGGATGTTGAGGCCGAAATTTTGAAAGAAACCGGCGCGCCGTCGCTTTTCGGTGAAGCGGGCTTCAGCGCGTTGGAGCGAATTTGGGCGCGCCCGACGGCCGAGATCAACGGGATCGGCGGCGGTTATCAAGGTCAGGGAACGAAAACTGTGATTCCAAGTTATGCGTTTGCGAAGCTAACGTTTCGTTTGGTGCCAAATCAGAAAGCCGATGTTATTGTCGATCTTGCGCGGAAACATCTCCGAAAAAATTCGCCGCGAGGCGTGACTCTGGAGATGGCCGACGGTCATCACGGCCCATGGTACTTGACCGATCCACACAACGAATTTGGCACAGCAGCGCAACGCACGTTGCGCAAAACTTTCAATAAAGAGGTGGCCTTAATTCGCGAGGGCGGCAGCATCCCGATCGTGTCCGACTTTCGAAACATTCTCGGCGTGGAAACACTTCTGATGGGACTCGCGCTGCCAGGCTGTCGCGCGCATTCCCCCAATGAAAATTTTCCACTCGAGAATCTCGATGCCGGCATCCGAATGAACCAAGCTGTCCTGCAAGAGCTGGGTGGCTGAGAATGAGACGAAGTCGGGCGAAGATGAAGCTGCGAACTTTCCTCGTAATCGGGATAAGCGCAGCCCTGGCGATCAGCGGCCAGGCACGCGGCGTCAACGACGAAGAAGAACCATCGTTAGGTCAGAAAATTAAAAGATTCTTCACTGGACAGTCGCCGACTCCGCAAAAAAAACTCCACAAGAAAGCTAGCCCGACTCCGAAGAACGAAAAGCCGAAGCGCTCATCTTCGCCGAGTGAGACAGGTTCCCGATCGTCCCCGAGTGAGACAATCTCACCGGAGCCAAGCGCAACGGCCATGCCCGAGTCAACATCGACAATCACGGTCGAGGCGGCGACGCCGAGTGCGGCTCCGTCGCGCCCACCCTCTGTTCAGCCCACGCAAACGTTCGAGCCATTACCACACCCAAAAGAAACGCCACTGCCGAAAGCGGCGGCTTCCGCTTCACCGAAAAAAGGGAATGCCGCGGTTGCTACAATTTCGCCATCGGAAATTGCCGGTTACGAAAATTATCCTGCGGAAGTCCGCCAAATTCTCGATCTGGGATTAAGCCTAACGACCCAAAATCTTGGCTACAAGTATAACTCGGCTGATCCGACAAACGGGGGGATGGATTGTTCCGGATTCATTTATTACGTGCTCTCGAAGACCGGCATCAAGGATGTGCCGCGCGACGCGCGTGACCAATACATTTGGGTGCGCAAAGCCGGAACCTTCCAGGCTGTCCTGGCACAGCGTGATGACACGTTTGAACTTGATGCGCTTAAACCCGGTGACCTGCTTTTTTGGGCGGCCACCTACAGCGTCAACCGCGACCCCGAGATCACGCACACGATGATTTATCTCGGTCGCGAAAAAGCCACCGACCAACGCATCATGGTGGGCGCGAGCGATGGGCGCACTTACAAAGGCCAGCGGCGATTTGGCGTGAGCGTTTTCGATTTCAAAGTCGGCAGCGCGCATTCAAAAAAAGATAATGAACCCGGACCAATGTTTGTCGGGTATGCGCCGATTCCGGGGTTGCGCGGCGAGTAACTTGTCGATCTAAGGCCGGTCGTCTGTCGTTACTCGCTCTTGTTCGACGTGGGAGGATGCCGTCGTTACCGATCTCGATGTTAACGGTGCAATTTGCATGTAGGCATGGCGATAGCGTTCTGCGAACGTCACAACAAGCAGGACGATCATCATTACGACAACGACGCGTTGGTCGCCCTTGGTCAAAACAAAGATTTGCCGCAGATTTTTCATGGTGCCGCGTACTGAATCGGATCGTTTATGCCCGCTTCCCGAAAGCCTTTCAAGCGCAACTGGCAGGAATCGCACTCGCCGCAGGCGCGACCGTCCGTTGCCGGATCGTAGCAACTGTGCGTAAGGGAAAGATCGAGATTGAGTTCCACCGCTTTATGGATGATCTGCGCTTTTGAAAGCTTGATCAGCGGGGCGTGAATTTGAAAGCGCATCCCTTCAACTGCCGCTTTCGTCCCGGTGTTGGCCAGCATCTCAAACAACGCGATAAACTCCGGGCGGCAATCGGGGTATCCGCTGAAATCAATCGCATTTGCCCCAATAAAAATGTGCGCCGCGTGAATAACTTCCGCCCAGGCCAGAGCGTGTGCCAGAAAGATCGTGTTGCGTGCAGGTACGTATGTGGCCGGAACGCCAGCGCCGATTTGCTCTTTGGTTCGCTTTTTCGGCACATCGACATCGTCAGTTAGGGCTGATCCGGCGAAGAGCCGATTGTCGATCTTGACGACGCGGTGTTCTTTGGCGCCTAACGACTGCGCCACACGCCGCGCGGCTTCCAATTCCAGAAGATGCCGTTGCCTGTAATCAAACGAAAGCGCGTAGGTTTCGTAGCCTTGCGCCATCGCAATGGCGAGAGTCGCGGCCGAATCAATTCCGCCACTGAGAAGAACGATCGCGTGCTTCATCCCCCATCGCAGCCAATTTTAGGCGGGTTTTTGTCCGGATACTCGGCGCGCACGCTCAGGGCGATCCCGCCCCGCGCGGAAAATTGCGCGGTTACGGTAGCTTCGCGGGGGGCGCAGGCTTTCACAAAATCGTCGAGAATGCGGTTGGTAATCGCCTCGTCAAAAGCGCGCACGTTTCGATAGGAGGCAAGATAAAACTTGAGCGATTTGCTTTCCACGCAGAGTCGGTCCGGCACATAGGCGATGTCGATCCTCGCAAAATCGGGTTGGCCCGTAATCGGGCAGACAGAGGTGAAATCGTCAGTCTCAAAGTGAATCCAATAATTTCGGTGCGCCGGGTTGGGAAACGTTTCCAATCGCGCTTCGTTAGG
>Ga0070717_10003884_pt1 | contig 10745 bp, 8 predicted proteins | sample LARL113metaG_FD_71366 | JGI IMG/M metagenome (GOLD analysis project Ga0070717, IMG submission 71366) | Corn, switchgrass and miscanthus rhizosphere microbial communities from Kellogg Biological Station, Michigan, USA - LAR L11-3 metaG | ecosystem: Host-associated > Plants > Roots > Rhizosphere ...
TCACGCCTATTGATCTCGGTTTCATCGCGCGCCAGCATGAAAGGGCCGACACTGGGATCCATCTTAGGGGCGTACAGGCGGACTGAAAAGATCCTTGCCCTCGAAAGAACTTCCTGAACGTCCGCGAAGCGCGTCACCATAGTGGCGGCGGGAGTCACGAATATCGGACGATTGGCTCGAAGCTCGCTGAAGCGAGTATCCGGTTCACCACGTACGTACTTGAAGAAGAGCGCCATTTTCTGAGCGGGTTGGCTGGCGTCAATTGCGTCGTACTGTTCCAGAAACGTCATTGCAGTTGCTCCTCTTGTCTGGTCACAGCGTTTTCAGATATTCGATAAGCGCCCAACGTTCCCCATCGCTGAGTTCCGGCCCGAGCACGCCTTTGCTGGGCGGACCATTGCGGATGCATTAGAGTTTCCTGTCTGCTCCGTGCGGAATTCAAAGGCACCGTCGATTTTCGTTGTGCTTACGCCCACGTTTTTGGGATCGAACTCGTGGCTACCGAGGTAGAAGATCTTGTCGCGCCGATCCGCCGGAAGCAGCAGCTGGTACAAAGTCGGCACTGACCCGTTATGCAGATACGGCGCCGTCGCCCAGATTCCCGCTAGCGGCCGCGCCTTGTAGCCCAATGGAGCGAGCACACGGTCATCGCGGAACCCATTCCACTCCATTCTCTGATCCGGAGATAAACCAAGCTGGTCATATTTCGCATCGGCAACGTTGCGTGTGACAATGCGAAGCCCATCGGCCGCAGAAACCGTTCCCAGGCCCAAAGCACCTGTCTTGGCAGTGCGCTGAGACCAATCAGTCGCGGCATTGGGATCGGTGCCGATTTTTTCGAGCGGAATTACATTCATATGCAGAAAACGATGCCCCCGCAAACCGTCGCGCCAGTAGGGTGAGTTCGCAGCCTCAATGTCAGTGGAATCGAGCGGCGGCAGATGGCAACCCTGACAACGATGCTGATAGATTTCTTTTCCCCTTTCTGCCTTTGCCCGGTCAATTGGCCCGAGTATCTGTTCCGGCCAGGCAGGACGGCCCAGCCCCGCGAATGGCGCCGGTCCGGCCAGCAACGTCTCGATCTCGTGAAGGCTTTTGACATTAACAGTGGAGCGAAATAGCTTCGAGGGATCAGTGAGGTTCACCCGTGCTCGAACGCCCAGCGCTTCGCCCACGTTTCGCACCATGGGTTGTTCAATGGATGCGTTATATTGCACCCAATCAAACCAGGGCGCGTACCACAGGGGAGGGAAGCTGACTGGAGCGTTAGCCACGCGTAAGTTCGTGTTGTCCAACTCGGTTCCGAAAACAAAGTTGCCGATGCGCGCAAGCGCATCCGTACGCCCGAATCCGCCGGCAGCCGCGTAGAGCCGCCGGTTGTCGGCTTCGTTTTTCTCGTCAAGCCCTTTTTGAAGGAAAGCCTCAAATTCCTGGCGGAGCTTGCGCTTCGTGTCGTCAGACGCGTTTTCGCCCAAAACCACCTTAGCGAAGCGATCAAAGCGCAACGGTATCTTGTCAGCAAATCCGACCGCGTAGCCCAGCTCAGTCTGGAACGAAGCCAGATCAACATTTGCCTGTCCGCCGTCGATCCGAATCCCTTTGCCTTTGTATTCCAGTTGGCCCGTATGGCAGGCGGAGCAAGTCAGGCCCACCACCTCAACAGTTTCTCCCGAGTTCGGGTCAACAACGGTGTCCTTTGCGACGCCGACCGGTAAGCCATCAGGATTTTGCGGATCGGGGAGAAAACCAAACCGCGCCAGAGCCCTGCGTGATAGAACCATTGCCGCTGCGCTGCCGACCACTGCTGGTCGGGATAGTAGATTTCCGAAACCGGCTTGTGCTGAGGCATCTTCTCGCTCGGCCTGGTGATAATGAGGGTTTTCAGTTGCTGGCAACCGCTCATCGTGAGAGCGCAAATTGTGATTGCTACCAACAACAGCGGAACAGCATGCCGTTTAGTCATTTGCGCGGCACCCCAGACCGCACTCTTCCGACACAAAACATCGCCAGAATTTCCCGAAGAAAATCCGGCGAGATATTAATGCAAAACGTAATTAAGGATTTACTTATTTCTTCGCGAACATACTTCGAGCTATGTCATTACAAGTTTCCTAGCACGCGAGGCACCCAACTGTGAGGATTCTGTTAACGTCAAATGCTTCTCGTTAACTGACGGCCATGCAACGGGATGACAGCGGGATTTCAAACGAAAATTCGGAGCCTGTTACGCCAAATCAATTTGAGGCTTAATCGTTCGGATAGCGACCTATCCATTCGGATAGCTGTCGCCTGGAAGGGAGCGTCTTTTTCAGCAATGGCGCACGCTTGCGCATCTGCCCGCCCGCCGACGATACTGGAATGCAAATCCATGAAAACGAATCTTTCTTTCTCCACTCCTGCGGAAGTTGAAACTGAGTGCCTCGTAGCGGTCGTTCTCGATCGTGGCGAGAAGGAAAGGACCGAAGTCTTCGTCCCTACAAACGACAAAGCCGTTCAGGATGCAGCCGCCGAGGTGATCGCCAGCGGGGAAGTCACAGGCAAGAATTTCGAAACTACGCTCTTGCACAGACCCGACAAACTGAAAGCCAAACGGCTGTTGCTTGTTGGCGGCGGGAAAGCCAAGCAATTTTCTTCAGTGGAGCTGCGCAAGCTGGCTGGAGCTGCGGTGCGCACGCTGAAATCAAAGAGCCTTCGCAGTTTTGCCTTCATCGCACCAGAAGACATACCGGCGGATGACGCGGTCAAAGCTATTGTAGAAGGGGCATTCGTCGGTAAGTTCGATCCCGACACTTACAAAAGTGACCGCAAGGACCAAACGATTGACGCACTAACAGTAGTCGCTCGCGGCGACCGGTCCACCCTGCAAAAAGCGATGGACGAGGCTCGCATCCTCGGCGAATCGCAGAACTTCACTCGGCAACTGGTCAATGAACCGGGCAATCGTATGACGCCGACCATCCTTGCCGATCATGCCCGCAAAATGTCTCAGGAAGTTGGGCTGAAGTGCGAGGTCTACGGCGCAGAGAAGCTGAAAGAGCTTAAGATGGGCGCGTTTTGGGGTGTGGCGCAGGGTTCCGATGAGCCGCCGGCTTTGATCGTCATGCGCTATGAACCGGCAGGCGCACCGGATAAACCTGTGCTTGGGCTCGTGGGCAAAGGGGTTACGTTCGATACCGGGGGCATCTCCATCAAGTCCGCTGATGGCATGGAGAAAATGAAGTACGACATGGCTGGCGGCGCCACCATGATTGGCGCGATGCGCGCCATTGCGCTGCTCAAACCCAAGGTAAAGGTCATTGGCATCGTCTGTGCCACCGAGAATATGCCGTCCGGGAAAGCTCAGAAGCCCGGGGATATTCAGACCGCAATGTCTGGAAAGACGATCGAAATCATTAACACCGATGCCGAAGGGCGGCTGGTGCTCGCGGACGGCCTCTGCTACGCACGCCAGCTCGGCTGCACGCATTTGATCGATGCCGCTACTTTAACGGGCGCAGTTGTAGTCGCATTAGGTTATGCCAACGCCGGCATCTTCGCCAACGATGATGCCATGTACGAGCGCTTCACTAAGGCACTGGCCAAGGCCGGAGAAAAAATGTGGCGTCTGCCTCTTGATGATGAATACAAAGAACAAATCCGTTCAAACATCGCTGACATCATGAACACTGGCGGACGTTACGGTGGCGCAATCACGGCCGCGATGTTCCTGAAAGAATTTGCCGAAGACACTCCGTGGCTGCATCTCGACATCGCCGGCACGGCATGGATGGAAGATAACAAACCGTGGATCGCCAAAGGTCCGTCCGGCATTGCGGTACGCACCCTAGTCGAATTCACCAAGAGTTTCGGAGCATAGCTTGGGACAGCCGATTCGGCCCTCGATGCATCCCACGCCGGTTAGATGGAGGCTTTCATGAAGGTATTGTTTGCAGTCGGGCTGGTGGTACTCGTCCTCGGTATTCTTTCGTTCTTTGTTCCGATCCCGCATTCGGAGAACCACGCGCTCAAAGCGGGTGACGTGAGCATCGGGGTGCGAACCGAACACAACGAGCGCGTCCCTCCCATTGCCAGCGTCGTAATGGTAGCCGCTGGTGCAGGAATGATGATTGGCGCACGCGGCAGAACTTAGCGCTTCAGTTTCCTTCTCTGAGAATGCACTTATGCGGCATCGTGAAAGATGATCCCCAGTGTGTAGCGCTCACCGCTGAGAACTTCGCTGACGCCGTGCCGGAAATTCGTGCGGTAGTAGCCGTGTGATCCCTTTGCTGGACGATATCGCGTGGTAATCACTACGGCTTCGCCCTGTTCCATTCGAATGGCATGAGCGATGGATTGCGCTCGCGGCCGCTGTTCGACTAGAAGCAACTCACCGCCCGTGAATTCCTCATCCGGCCTGCTGAGCGCAAAGATCACCTGAAACGGAAACACCAGGTCACCGTACACATCCTGATGCAGGCAGTTGTAATCACCCTTTTCGTACCGCAGCAAGAGCGGGGTGGGCCGCTTCTGTCCGCGGCGATGGCATTGCTTGAGAATCGAATCCAGATTAGCAGGGAACTCCGCCGTGATTCTCAACGCGGACATCCATTCGTTTGCGGTTGGAGCAAGAAAACGATAGAGCTCTTCACGAAGCTCTGCGACGAGATCCGGAAGCGGATTGGCAAAATACTGGTACTCACCTCGGCCGAAGCGATAGCGTTCCATATCGATACGGCTGCGAAACAACGATGCATTGGAATACAGAGATCGCAGTTCCTCGCACTGGGCTCGGGTCAGAAGTTTTCCCATGCGTCCGAATCCACGCGTCCACAAGCCGCTTCGAATTTCCGTCCAGGGAAGGTCAGGGATAGCAGATGAAACCATAACGCTGACAAGAATACGGTGTCTGCAAGTGAGCGATCTATCCGGTTTTTGCGATTAATTCGACAGGTGTCTTAATTTCATAACCCACGAAGGACACGAAGTTACACGAAGGGCTGAATCCCAAACGGCTTTCTTCGTGTTCTTCGTGCCCTTGGTGGTTAAATCAGTGGCTGTTGAAAAAGGAACCAAGACAGTAATTTCGTGCGATTCTCCAGCATTTCGCGAACGAACTATCAACCACTTACGAACGAATTTTCGTGCGATTTCTGCTCAAGAATAGTTTTTCAACAGCCACATCCGGAACTACCATTAATTCTTCTCCCTTGACATTCCACAGCCGCAGGCGTAATCAGAGGGAGCATTTTGCTTCTGGTGCTATTTGCAAGCTCAATAGGGAAGCCGGTGAGAATCCGGCACGGCCGCGCCACTGTAATCGTGGAGAACTGGCCACAACGCCACTGACGAAAGTTGGGAAGGCGGTCAGTTCGACGAAGCGAGAGTCAGGAGACCTGCCAGAAGCGGGATGAGATCGCCTTCGCGGGAAGGTGAATCGTGATGACCCGCCTCCAGCACGTTCCTTCGTCTCTGGTTGAGCGCTCGTTGTCTCAGTTTTTCTCCCGATTGAAAGCTCCTCGTCCGCCAAATCACTCTCCGTCGCTGGACAGGAGGAGCAATGCCCAGGTTTTCAGGAATTTTGTTATGTGTCTTGTCTCTCACCGTTTGGGCTCAAGAGCGAAAGATTGCCGGAACCATTCTTGATCCCGACCACGCCGCGGTCCCTCGCGTGACCGTGCGTTTGCTGAAGCCAGATGGCGCTGAAGTCGAACGCACTCTCACCGATTCTCTCGGGCATTTCGAATTCAAACAACCATGCTCCGGGGAATGCCGCACCGAGGTGCGGATTGCCGGATTTCAGACACAAACGCAGCCGGCGGATCAAAAAGTAATCGTGTTAGGTCTCGCTCCGGTGCAGGAAAAAGTTGTTGTAACCGCAACCCGCACGGAAACTCCGACCGAGCAGATCGGCGCCAGCGTCACTGTTATCACAGCTGAGCAGATCGAGCAGCAACAGCAGCTTCTCGCCGCCGATGTGCTGCGGCAGGTTCCCGGCCTCACCGTGATTCGCAGCGGAGGCCTGGGGACTACCACCTCCGTTTTTTCGCGAGGCGGTAATTTTGATTACAACAAGGTTCTACTCGATGGTATCCCGCTCAACGAGCCAGGTGGCAGGTTCGAATTCAGCAGCTTGGCGGCTAACGATCTGGATCGCATCGAGATCGTGCGCGGACCACAGTCAGCGCTGTTTGGCTCGGATGCCATGGCGAGCGTCATTCAATTTTTCAGCCGTCGTGGCGAGCAGGAATATAAGAGACCTCACCTGGCGCTCAACTTCGATGCCGGCAAGTACAAGACTTTCCACGGTGGGGCAGATCTCAACGGAGCGATCGGCGGTTTCGATTACGATCTCAGCTATGACCGGCTGAACACGGACAACGAAATTCCCAACAACGATTTCCGCGACTCAACTGGCTCGGCAAACTTCGGCTTGAGCTTCGGGCAGCATACGCAGCTCCGCTGGATTTCGCGTGGCGACTCAACTTTTACGGGAACGCCGGGACAAGTTGCATTTGGACAGCCCGACATCCCCTCCATTCTCGATTCGTATTTCCGGAAGGCTGACGGATACACGGGCTTCAGCGTAACCAACCAAACTACGAGCCGATGGGACCAGCGACTGGTTTACGGTTTCGCACGCACGCGCCAACGATCGACAGAGTTCGGGCTCGATCCTCCGTTCACCCCCCATTTCGACGCAAGCCAGGCACCCTTCGAGATCCCCGATTTCCTTTCGAATTTTGTGAATGATACCCGGCGCCACCATCTCGATTACCAGAGCAATTTGCGCTTGGGATCTGGCGGCGAGAGCTGGGGACAACACATTTTCACGTTCGCATTCGAGTGGGATCGTGAAAACGGATTTCTCAACGATTTCGCATCTAGGCAAGCTCCGACTCGTGCGCAACGTGATAATTTTGGCGGCACCTTTCAGTATCAGCTGGCTGTCGGCCGGTTCTTTTTGACGAACGGTGTGCGGGTTGAACAAAACGGCAGTTTCGGGCGCGCCATCATTCCTCGGAGCTCCGCTGCTTATTTGTTTCGACAGAGCTCAGGTCGCCTTGGCGCAATCAAGTTGAAATTCAATTTTGGGCTGGGCATCAAGGAGCCAAATTTCACCGAATCCTTCAGTCCTGATCCACACTTTCTCGGGAACCCCGATCTTCGGCCGGAGCGGACGCGCAGCTTCGATTTCGGAATGGAACAGCGTCTGTTGAATGACCGGATGAAAGTAGAAGTCAACTGGTTCGACAACCGCTTTCGCGACCTGATCGAGTTTCAAGTCACCAATTTCCAAACATTTTCGGGAACATTCTTCAATCTGAACCGCACCAAAGCGCAAGGGGCTGAGCTGATTTTTGAGGCAGCTCCGCTGAGCAATTTGCGATTGACAGCGTCTTACACGTATCTGAATGCAGAAATCACCAACAGCAACGTGCCTTCCGATCTTGTATTTGGAGATAAGAAGCAACTACTCCGTCGGCCGCGTCATTCAGGCTCGGTGGGGCTCGTTTGGGATCGGCGGCGGCTGACTGTTAGTACAAACGCGATCTACGTCGGACGCCGTGCGGACAGCGACTTTCTCGGCTTGGTGCCGCCCCTGACCAGCGATGCCCCGTATACCAACTGGCAGCTCGCTTTTGCGTATCGGATCACGAAACATTTTTCCTACACGGGGGAAGCGGACAATTTGCTCGATCAACATTATATGGAGGCCTTGGGTTTCCCCGCGCTGCGGATCAGTTATCGAACCGGAGCCAGATTCAATTTCTAGATTGTGGAATGTAGCGGCGGCGTCCCGCCCGCTACAGGCAGTTATGAAAGGAGAGCTTTATGGTTTATTTGATAATTGTCTTGGCGGTTTTGGCGCGCTTCTTGCCTCATGCGTGGAACTTTTCGCCAGTGTATGGGGCGCTGCTGTTCGGTGGCGCGCGTCTGAACAAAAGAGAATCAATCTGGTTCCCGGCACTGCTTCTGGTGATCAGTGACGTCATCCTTGCCGATTTCGTTTATCACCTGCATCTCGGATGGAGGGAGATCTTCCAGGTTGTTGCATTCGCATCAATCTCGGTGGCAGGGTGGCTGCTGCGCGAGCGCATCGGCGTGCGCCGGTTTGTGTCCGCAAATGTGGCAGGGGCGACCGCTTTTTATCTGATCAGCAATTTCGGAGTGTGGGTAGGATGGCGTACTTACCCTCCTACGTGGAGCGGTTTGGTGCAATGCTACGTCGCAGCCATTCCGTTCTTTGGGCGCACGCTTGGCAGCACAATTATTTTTTCAGCAGTTCTGTTCGGCGCCTACGAATACTGGCGGCGTGCTCATCACGCTGAGGCTCATACTCACATGCGGACGAGTTGAAACAAGGTCGAGGTTAAAAATATGCGAATCTGTTCATTCCTGCCGTCGGGGACGGAAATTTTATTCGCGCTTGGTTTGGGCGACTCGGTTGTCGGAGTCACTTTTGAATGTGACTACCCGGCCGCGGCTCGCTCCAAAGCCGTTGTTGTCTACACCAAGCTCCCGCCTGGACTTCCCGAACACGAAATTGATCGTCGGGTCAATGAGTTTTCATCGCAAGGGCGAAGCCTCTATCGGCTCGACGCTGAAAAGTTGCGCGAGCTCAAGCCGGAGCTAATCGTGACCCAGGATTTATGCCACGTTTGTGCGGCCTCTCCTGACGACTTGGCTGCGGTTCTCGGAACGCTTTCACCTCCCCCACAGGTTTTGGCACTGACTCCGCGCACAATTGCGGAGGTGTGGAATGACATCATCACTGTCGGCAACGCCACAGGACGCGCCGCCGAGGCTACGGTGTTGGTTGCAAACCTGGAACGGAAGCTTGCGCAAGTCCGCAAAGACCAGATTCAGAACCGCCCACGCGTGCTTTGCCTGGAGTGGCTCGATCCTCCCTTTGCCGCAGGTCATTGGGTACCGGAGATGGTCGAGCTTGCGGGCGGGATTGACGTGCTGGGGCGGGCAGGAGAACCCGGCGTCGAAATTACCTGGGAAGCGATTGAGAAGAGTGACCCAGACATTATTCTTGCGATGCCCTGCGGTTATCAGCGCGAAGAAATTGAAGCCGAGCTTAGAGTCGTTCCATTTCCTGAGGCTTGGTACCCGCTGCGCGCAGTGCAAAACGGGCGTGTGTTCGCCATGGATGCAAGTAGTCATTTTTCCCGGCCTGGACCACGCATTGCCGATGGAGTCGTTGCCCTGGCGGAGATCTTTCGCGAACAAACTCATGCTCATCCGAAGAAGTCTGTTTCAGCGGACCGGAGTTGGAACAAACTCGCGCGGGCTGGCCAGCGATGAAACGAATTTTGCTTTCCTGGAGCAGCGGCAAGGACAGCGCATGGGCTTTGCACCTGCTTCGAAAAAATCCAGACTATGAAGTCGCCGGTCTGCTTACTACGTTCAATCAGGCAGCCAATCGAGTAGCGATGCACGCAGTTCGAAGGAATCTGGTGGAAGCGCAGGCTTCAGCAGCCGGGCTTCCTCTCTGGGCGGTGCCCCTGCCATGGCCGTGCAACAACGAGCAGTATGAATCCATCATGGCAGCGACCTGTGCAAAGGCCGTCGCCGGAGGAATTGAGGGCGTCGCATTCGGTGACTTGTTCCTTGAAGACGTGCGCGCCTACCGGGAGCGGCAGTTGACGGGGACGGGGCTTGAGCCAATATTTCCGGTCTGGGGTTTGCCCACCCGAACTTTGGCGGAAGACATGATCGCCTCCGGTTTGCGAGCGAGGCTCACGTGCATTGATACCGAGAAACTGAACTCGTCGTTCGTAGGCCGCGAATTCGATGCGGAACTTTTATCCGCATTTCCGCCCGAAATCGACCCTTGCGGCGAAAGAGGAGAATTCCATTCTTTCGTATACGCCGGCCCGATGCTAAGCTCCCCGATTCCAATCTCATTGGGAGAGACCCTGATTCGCGAGCGCTTCGCCTTTGCCGACCTAATTTGAATTGACCTCCAGCGAGCCGGGCATTACATGTCGGAACATCGCGAAAACTTTGGGGCAGTAAGTCCCGTGATCTCAATCACGAACTGTCACCATTTATGCCTCGTTCCATGTAAGACCTTAAGGTAATTCTCGCGGCAAATTACTGACACGCCTGTATTTTAAGGGTGCCGGGCCTCGCCGAAAATATTGTGTTGCGCGCTCGAAAAGCGGAGGTCTCGTTTTATGCAACTCAAGAACAACTTTCTTTTCTTCACAGTAGCCCTAATGCTGGGAATGGCGTTGGTCGCATTTGCACCGGCGACTCTTCAGGCACAGCAGCAAGTCAGAATCACGGGCGGTCCAACGCTCGATACCGTGAACAGCAACTCTGTATTTATCACCTGGAGCACGAGTCTTCCCTCGAGTTCCCGGGTATGGTGGGGTAAGGATAAGAATAACCTTACCCATCTGGCGGAGGGACCCGAATCTGGCCAGACTAATCATCGGGTAGAGATTCTGAATCTGGAGCCAAATACAACCTATTACTTCACGGTTGAATCGGGACAGACGCGCGGCACCAAAGCTGAGAACGAAGCAGAAACGCCGAACGTTTACAGCTTCACGACAACGGCACCGGGCCAGAGCAAGCGCAATCAGACACCGCAGGTTGCCGAAGCCGGCGCCGCTGCCGGTAATCTAGAGAACGGTAAAGTACAGATCACGAACGGACCGGTTATCGAAGCTGCTTCCGGCAATTCAGCCAGGATCGCGTGGAGCACGAATAGCCCAGGAAGCACGCGCGTCAACTACGGTACCGACATA
>Ga0070717_10003885_pt1 | contig 10744 bp, 5 predicted proteins | sample LARL113metaG_FD_71366 | JGI IMG/M metagenome (GOLD analysis project Ga0070717, IMG submission 71366) | Corn, switchgrass and miscanthus rhizosphere microbial communities from Kellogg Biological Station, Michigan, USA - LAR L11-3 metaG | ecosystem: Host-associated > Plants > Roots > Rhizosphere ...
GACCTTGCGAGCCGATGATTTCCTGCCACACGTGGCTTAAATCTTTGAGCCCGCGCGCGGCAAATGCATTGTTGGCAAAGTACGGAAGCCACCAGATCATCGGTCTCGGCATGAGGCAGGAATCAGATTCGCTCCAGCCGTGAATCAACCCGTAGCCAGGATCATCCTGTGGCAAGCGCAGACTTTCATCATGCATGTCGCAAAGCATTGTGGCCGTGGCTTCGATTTTCGAGCGATGTTTTAAGAGCAATTCGCGGTCGCGCGTGTAATTGAAATAGCGCGCAAGCAACGATAGGGTCATGCCGAACTGCGCGGTTTCCGGGCCACGCATATTGATCATGCCTTTCGCGTCGACGAAATCGGAGAAGTAGTTGTCAATGACCGCACGCGCTGTCTCGAAACGACCCCATTCGAGGTTGGCGTAAACCGAACTGGTAAAAATATCCTGAAACCCGTCGTATTCCGAGCCGTAGTAATCGCGGTCAACCGCGCCGTACTTGGGATAGACTCCGCCCGGCCGGACCATGATTTCCTTGGCGAAGGCATGCTTCGACATGTCTATCCAGACACTCGCAGGAAGCGAAGTCGGCGCGAAATCGCTGAGTAATTTGTCCCAATACCCTGAAAAGAGGAGCAATGCGCGGTAAAACTCTTCTGGCTTGGGGTCTTTGCGCCGGGGAGGAAATGCCGGGTAGCTGTAACCGTAGACGACCTTCGCGATCTTGCCATTTTCGATTCGCGCGGTGCGATGGCAAGTCTGCACGATGAACTTATCTCGTGCTTCGACATCACCGAACACGATCACTTCGTCGTAAGCTGTTTCTGATCCTGGAAGGACTTTGCGCACCGCCGGCATCCAACTTCCCACAAGGCCGTCAAAGCGTTTCTCGCCAGCCTTGGGATGGTCTTCGGGAAAATATTGCACTGGATGATAAGTTCGAGTGCTTCCACTGGCAAACACCGGCATGGTGTCGAAGCATTCTTTGGTTCCAACAAAGGTGTCCCACGGCAGTCGCCAACTCGGGCCGGTGCTTTGCACGGATCCCATTGGCGGAGCCGCAGATTTCACCTGCTCCGGATCCGGATCGTCATCGTGTTCGAGCAAACGATCGGCGAGCAGGTCGGCGTTTGCCATTCCGATGTCTTTCAGGCTATGGCCCAGGTACGGAGTTGTGGCTTCGGCAAACGAGGCTTCGGCGCTTTTGGACAGTACGCGTGCGCCATGCGAAGAAACAAAGGTTATCGGCCCGTCGCGAGTGCGCAGATCTTCGTAAACTTTCCAGGCGATCGAATTGAGATTGAATTCGCAGACGAGAGTGTGGCCTTCGACGTCAGCTTTGGCAACCGGCACGAGTGCAGTGCGAACAGCCTGAAGAATTTTGCCGCGCGCAATTGGTTGAGAATTACTGCTCACAGGAAGATACGTGAGCGCAGTGGCGGTGATTGCGCTTTGCAAGAAACGTCGGCGATCCATGACTTCCCTTTCCTAACCTGCGTTCACCTGAGGCTGACCAATTACAAGCGGACTTCCTTCGGGTGTCCGTCGAACACGGCTAATTGTTTGGCCCCGTTCAGGCTTACCTGTATGGATCGTTGCAACGGCGGGAGCATTCGCGATCCTTCGGCGAGACGCAGAGTCAATGCGCGCCGCGAGTCGTTCCACGACATATGTAGGCCCATCCACTCTCCCTTGCGATAGGCGAACGACTTGCCATCGTCTTCATACAACAGAAACGAGGCGTCTGCTCCCGGATAAATTGAGATTGATAGCGGCTCACTCGAGTGCTCGTAAACGTGCTGCTTTACTGGGCCGAGAGGGAGAATCGATCCCGCGCGAACATACAGCGGTATGGTTTCGAGATCAACTGGCCGCGAGATCTCACGTCCGCCATCTACGCGCTCGCTGGTCCAGAAATCGAACCACGCGCCATGAGGAAGGTAGACTTGGCGTGTAGTTGCGCCCTGCTCAACCACCGGAGCAACCAACAGGTCCCTTCCCCACAAATACTCGTCGCTTCTCGCGGTGGCGATGGGGTCGTCGGGATAGTGCAGCCACAACGCCCGCATGAGGGGCATGCCGGTCGTCGCGCACTCGCGCACCGCGCTGTATATATAAGGAAGCATGCGGTAGCGGAGTTCGAGATACTCACGGCAGATTGGCTCGACTTGAGTATTGTGCAACTGGCTGGCATCGGGGACCGCGGCACCTTCGTAGTTCCTGATCTCGATCGGGCCTGGATCTCCGGCGTTCCATCCCCAGGGAAGCCGCAGCTTCCAATTGCGGCCGTGGCAGCGAAACAGCGGGCAGAATGCTCCGAACTGAAACCAGCGCAAGTACAGTTCAGCAGTAAATTCCTTTGTCGGAACAAACCCGCCGATGTCGGTACCCCAGTACGGAATACCGCTCAGACCTGTGTTGACGGCAATCGGAATGTGGGTCTTGAGCGTCTCCCAGGTCGAGTAAACATCTCCGGACCACAAGAATGATGCGTAGCGCTGCATGCCTGCGTAACCATTGCGATGTAAGGCATAGGGCCGCTCGTTCGGACGATCAATCTGCGGGCCTTCCCAGTACATGCGGTTGCGGACGAGACGGGATGTGATATCGAGGGGATCGCCCTCGTCCGGCCACCAACCGTCAACTCCCATCGCGAAGTCTTTGCGATGTGCATCCCAGTGGCAAGCGGCCTGCTCCTCGTCAAATCGGGTCAGGTCGCATGGCTCGTGCACAGTCCCAGTCAACTTGTCAGCGAGAATCACCGCATGGAGTACGACATGGAAATTGTCTTGGTGCAGATCAGCGATCATCGCCTTAGGATCGGGAAACACATTGGAGTTCCAGGCAAACGAACCGTTCTCAGTGTTCCATCCCGATGGGCAAAACCCGGTTCCCAAATAAATGAGAGCATCGCAAGGCAGTTTCTTTTCGCGAAAGGTCTTGGCCTCGGCGAGAACCTCTTCGCGGCTGGCGAGCGTCCGGTGCGATTGCTGATATCCGAGGCTCCACAGCGGAGGAATCTCGGCGTGTCCGGTAAGGCGCGCATATTCGGCCATGATGGTTGCAGGCTCGCGGGCACCGACCAAAAATATGTCGAGTGGCAGCGGGTTGTCGGAACTAGGCTGGAATTTGCTTTCTGTTCCCGTGAAATCAAATGTGCCGAAGGGTTGGTGAATGAACATTGCCCATCCCGCGGTGCCGATGAGCCAGGGAATGGGGACCCGTCCGCCATGCGTTGCCAACTTGTATCCGCCTTGGCCACTGCGCATGCTGTGAGTTGAGCCGCGACGGTCAAACTGCGGCCCCCCTTCGCCAAGTCCGAGTAGGGGCGAATCCCCGGTTAGAAAGGAGAGAGCGCCGGTTGAGCCATCAATCGTCAGCCGCTGAATGAGTGTATGTTTGGAGTCTGCGATGGTGAACGTGAGCGGATCGAGAGCAACTCGGACGTTCAGTTCGCCGCACCGGACGGATCGAGTCGCGGAGATCTCACGAAAGCGGGCGACTGGTACATTCCATTTTATTTGAACGAGTGATCCATCTTGAGGAACCGATGTGAGGTGGCCATTGTGGATGGGAAGAATCGTGAGCCGGAGGGTTTGTGCGCTTATTGAACTGAGCTGAATCTCAATTTCGTGCCCTCCGATCTGAATTCCGACGGCGCTGGCGATCATCTTCGTGGGAAGCAAAGCCGCAACCGAGGCTGTGCCCATGGTCTTTAATACTTGTCGGCGGCTGTATTGCGTGGTCATTGGGGTAGCGGTGTCGTCCCTGAAAGGACTCGCTTCGACTCACTCTCTTTTCCCGGCACTGCCGTGCGGGCTATCCTATTCCGCCGTTTCGCGAATGGTGTATCGCTATTGCCTTCGCCGGCGAGGGCCTGAGGGCGACAAGTCCTCCTCTTTAATTGTGAAGTCTTTCGGCGGTGTGACGCCTAGCAGAAACTGCACAAAATAGTCCCAGCGCCGGCGAATCAAGTATGGAGCGTGTGGTCCACTTTCTCCGTGATCCATGTTGGGCACCAGCAGCATGTCGAAATTCTTATTGGCGCTCATCAGGGCATCAACAAGTCGCATGGACTCGACGGGATGCACGTTGTCGTCAATATCACCGTGCTCGATCAGGAGGTGCCCTTGCAACCGGTCGGCCAGGGTGACGTTCGATTGCGCAGCGTAATCGTCCTGCACCGGATAACCCTGGTAAACCTCGTTCCACCAGGCTTTGTCGAGCCGCGCGTCGTGATCGCCGGAAATGGTCACCCCGGCCTTGTAGAATTCGGGGAAGACGAGCATGGCATGGGCCGCGCCGTAACCGCCTGCTGAAGTACCGTATATGCCGACGCGGTCCGCGTCCATGTATGGAAAGCGCGCCGCCATCTGCTTGATCATGGCCACGTGATCTTCGAAGGATCCCCCAAGGTTTCGGTATGAGAACAAGTGGAATGCGTGTGAGCGGCCGGTGGTGCCGCGTCCATCTACCATCACGACGATGAATCCGAGTTCAGCTGTGGATTGCAGACGGAGCATGCCGCTGAAGGTCTTGGGAACAAAAAAGTCTTGTGGACCAGTGTAAACATGCTCGATGATCGGATACTTCTTCGAGGAATCGAAATTTGAAGGCCGCCAAATCAACCCGTAGAGATCGGTCGACTTGTCGGCGGCCTTCCCTTGAAATGGTTCGGGGAATTTCCAGCCCATCTGCTGCAATGCGCTCACATCGGTGGTCTCCAACACCCGCACTTGCGAGCCATCCTTCGAGCGTCGCAGCACTGATTGGCCCGGCAGGTCCGGACGCGAATAATTGTCAACAAAAAAGATCCCGTCAGGCGAAACACTCACTGAGTGATTTGCATTTTCCGGCGTAAGCAGCCTCAGGCCCTTACCATCGAATCCCGCACTGTATAAGTGACTCTGGTAAGGGTCTTCGCCTTTCTCGCGGCCACCTACAAGGAAATAAACTCGCCGGCTCTTCTCATCCACATATTCGATTTGCCGCACCACCCATGCCCCCTGGGTGATTTGGTTCTCCAGTTGACCGGTCTTGCTGTAGAGATACAGATGGTTCCAGCCGTCGCGCTCAGAACTGAAAATAAGTTCGCCGGTCTCATGATCGAAGCGGAAAAAGGTTTCACCCGGATCGACATATTGGTCTGAGTGTTCGCGGAGCACAACTTTTTGCTCGCCAGTTTCGGGATCAACAATTCTGATTTCTTTCGCTTTGAAGCCGCGTTCGTCGTAGTCATAGAAAATCGTCTTGCCATCGGGCGACCACTCAAAACCCGGTCCATCTTGAAAGGGGAGCTCAATGGGCGCGGTCTTAATCTCAATTCGTTTTTCGGATTGAACATCAAAAATAACGGGCTGGGCTTTCGCAAGCACCTCCCCGGGCAGGGGATAGACAACGGTATAAGCCTTTGGCCTAAGCTGGTCTGGCGGCACGAATTGAAGACTGGTAAACCGACCAGAGTTGCGGGAATCGATTCGATAAGTAATGAGCTTCGAGGAATCCGGCGACCAAAAGACGCCTGCCGGTTGTTTCACGTCTTCGGTGCCCTGCTCTACCAGAAGCCGCAGCGCTGGAAGAGGCGTTGCGTAGTCCCATCCGCGCGCACCATCGTGAGTCAGTTGGATGCTGGTGCCGGTGGAAACATTGCGCACATAAAGGTTAAAGTCCTTAACATAGGCGGCCCACTTCTTGTCGGGAGAAAGCGCTTCGTTTGGATTTTCTCCTGCCTCGGGTTTGCATTCGTAACTGTCGAGCGTGCATGTCCAACGAGCTTTATCCAACTCGAAACGGATTGCCTTCTGATCTTCCGTGAACTCGATATCCTCGAAGGGCAGGTCCAAGGCCTGGAACTCCCGCTTAGTGATGCGAGTGAGCGCAGCTGCAAGTTTCTCGTGATCGAAGGCCGGAGCAACGGTGTTGTGGTCGGCATCAACCAGAACAAACTCGCTACCCTTTGGACTTACTTTGTGGTACCAAAAGCGATTTGTCTTATCGATCCAATGCGCAGACACATCCGCAACGTAGATGGAGTGGTGCAGGTTGCCAGGAAGAAACCGCTCAGCCCGTTGATAGTCATCGAGCGTGCCCTGCGCCGCAGCTTGCGGAATCGTTTGAAATAGCAGAACTACAGGCAGTACGATCCAGCACCAGCATCGACGCATCTTCTTCCTCTCAGTTGTAGGCGCGCGCCCCGAAACCGGAATCCGATCAACGGAATTAGGGGCCTACTACTTTGCTTTGATTTTGACCAGCACAACGCCGTGTGTAGGCACGTACGCGCTATATGAGTCTTTGAACGCGCCTTGGTCTTTCTTCAACCAAAGGTCGCGAACGGTGGCTTCGCCATCAATACCGATTTCTGAGAATTTGACCGTCATCTGCTCGACCGTGCGCTGCCGGTTGAACAGGCCCACAACCTTGCTGCCGTCGGACATCGGTTTCATCCAGATTTCGAACGGCCCTTCTTGCGCTATGCGGAACCCCTGCTTACCGAGAGGATCTTGGTCTACCGCAATCACTTCCCGGTTGGTCAGAATCTCGACTGTGTAGGGCGTCATCTTGGTCAAATCATTCCCAGCGATCAGAGGCGCGGCCAGCATCGCCCACAGACTGAAGTGGGTGCGATACTCGTCTTCATTCATGCCGCCGTTGCCGACTTCAAGCATGTCCGGATCATTCCAGTGCCCAGGCCCAGCAAACTTTTCCAGTCCGTTCTGATTGAAGCCAATCTCGGCCATGACGCGGTACTGATCGGTAATGTCGCCGGTGGTGCGCCACAAGTTGCCGCCTACCGACGGCCCCCATTCCCAAACCTTGTTCCATCCATATTCGCAAAGGCTCAGAATTATGGGACGGCCAGTCTTCTTTAGCGCGTCACGCATTTTCGTATAGGCGGCCAGCATCTGGTCGCGGCTTCCGCTGGACTGGCACCAGTCATACTTGAGGTAATCAATTCCCCACTTGGCGTACGTTTGAGCATCTTGCTCTTCGTGGCCCAGGCTGCCTTCGTAACCGGCGCAGGTCTTCGGGCCAGGAGAGGAATAAATTCCCAGCTTCAGGCCCTTGCTGTGCACGTAGTCGGCGAGCGACTTCATGTCGGGAAACTTCTCGTTGGACTGAATGAAGCCGTTCGTGTCGCGTTGTCCTTCCCAGGTGTCATCAATGTTCAGGTAGACATAGCCAGCATCCCGCAACCCGGTGGAGACGAGTGCGTCGGCGGTTTCGCGGACCGTCTTGTCATTAGTGTGCTCGGCGAAATGGTTCCAACTGTTCCATCCCATAGGCGGCGTCGCTGCAAGAATTTCTTGAGCGTGCACTGGGAGGGCGAAGGTCAAATAAAGAAGAACTGTTGAAAGCTGGAACGACTTGCCGACGTTCACGTCCGCGTTTCTCCTTGCAGTGCTAAACAGCGGTTGGACCGAAATGTGTCAACTGTCCGCAGTGCGTCGCGGGTCGCTGAAGATGAATTCTGGGCCAGCGGTATGTATATTGTATACATTCTTTGTCAATAGGTTAATTATGAGGTGCCTGTCCATGCCCGCCATTCTTGCGCGCGTCACGACGAACCTTCGATTGGCATTGCTCCTCCTTATTGCTGTTACGGCTACTGCTTCGTTATCAGCGGGAGCCTCGGCAACCGTGCGGCTGGATTTTTTTCATACTGGCAGCACGTCTCAGGAACTGTTCAGCGTTGATCGGATTGTGATCGAACCTTTGCCCTGGCCGGGAAATTCCAATCGCCCGCTTGATTCTACAAATCGCGGCACGTACTTCTTCGAAGTGCGAGATCTTGCCAGCAAACGCGTGCTTTACTCGCGCGGCTTTTCATCCATTTTCGGTGAGTGGATTACGACCGACGAAGCCAAGAAGGTGAACCGGACCTTTCACGAATCGCTTCGTATTCCAGCTCCGGAGTTCCCAGTTGAAATTGTGATGAAAAAGCGGGATGCGCAGAACACCTTTCGCGAAATCTGGACGACTACCATAGACCCTAGAGATAAAGGAATTTATGCGTCCAAACCTCCGTTCGCCGGGAAAGTGATTCAGATTCAAAAGAACGGCGATCCCTCGGTGAAGGTTGACCTGCTTTTTCTGGGCGAGGGCTACGACGCCGCTGAACAGGACAAATGCGAAAAAGACATTCACCGTCTCACCGATGGTCTTTTTTCGTATTCACCATTTCGGGAGCGACGGCAGGATTTCAACGTGTGGGCGATCTGCGCTCCTTCACCCGATTCCGGAGTGTCGCATCCAGCTTCTGGCATTCATCGCAACACACTTTTTGGTACGCAGTTCGATGTATTCGGAGAAGAACGCTACGCGCTCTCCTTCGATAACCGTGCCATTCGCACCATGGCTTCATTCGCTCCTTACGATGTGATGGGAATCGTTATGAACTCAAAAGAGTACGGTAATGGTGGCATTTTCGGTCTCTACGCCACGGTCAGTATTGACTACCCAAGCGGCGTCCAGGTTTTTGTGCATGAATTTGGCCATCACTTCGCCGACCTTGGCGATGAGTATTACTTCAATGCTGACGTCGCTTACTCTCCCGCCAACACACGCGTCGAACCCTGGGAGCCGAACGTCACAGCTCTGCTTGATCCACATCACCTGAAGTGGCAGGCGCTGGTAGAATCTGGGACTCCAATTCCCACGCCGTGGCCGAAGGACTGTTACGAAAAGAGTATGCGTGATTCGCAAAAGCTGATTGAGCAGATGCGTGCCGGAAATAGCCCGGCCGCTGAAATCGCCGAGGCCAGGCGTAAGGCGCGCGAAACCACACAGCGCTGTTTATCCAGCGGGATGTACGCTGACAAGGTAGGGGCCTTCGAAGGTGCAATGTACGAAACCAAGGGTTACTACAGGCCGCAGCAGCAGTGCATCATGATTTCAGGAGATGAATTCTGTGCCGTGTGCCGTCACGCTATTGAGGAAATCATTGACCTGTATTCGCGGCCATGAACGCGAGACGCTCGCGGCTGAATGCCCGCTATTTTGTTTGTCTTTATCCAGCAACCTGCAAGTTGTGTGGTTGAGCAACTGACTCTCTGGTCATTTCTCCGTCGATCATTCTGAAGATACCGAGCGGATTGCTGTCCTTCAGTTCGTCGGGTAGCGCCTCATCAGGGAAACCCTGATAACAAACTGGCCGGCAGAAGCGGTAGATGGCTTGAGTTCCAACTGAGGTAGAGCGTCCATCAGAGGTCGCGGGGAACGGGCCGCCATGGACCATTGCGTGGCAAACCTCGACTCCAGTAGGAAAGCCGTTGAAAATGAGCCTGCCGACTTTGCCCTCGAGGATCGAGACGAGGTCAGCGAACTCGCGCAAATCTTGGTCGGTGCCGTGAATGGTTGCGGTCAGATGTCCCTCTAGAGCACTGGCAATTTCAAGGACTTCTTCTCGGCGCGCATGCCGGACCAACAATGTTGAGGGGCCGAAGATCTCTGCAGCGAGATCTGAGTCTTTCAAGAAAGACTGTGCGTCGGTCTCGAAGAGCGCTGCGCCGACAGCAGTCCCCCGGCTTGTCAGGGGCGCTTCGGCAATTAGTCGGATATTTGGTTTTGTTCTGCGTCCGTCAATGCCCGCGCCATACGAGTTGCGTATGACTTCAGTCAGCAAGTGAAAGGGCGCCGACTGATCAACCGCGTGTTGGAGATTGGTCGCAAAACGCGAGGCATCCTCTCCTTCGGGCAGAAAAACCATTCCTGGCTTGGTGCAAAACTGGCCTGCTCCCAGAGTGAAGGAAGCGTGGAGTCCGGTTGCGATCTTGTCGGCGTTTAGACGTAACGCTCCAGGCAAGATGAAAACCGGATTGGTGCTGCTCATCTCTGCATAAAACGGAATCGGCTCGGGACGCGTGGCTGCTAAATTCATCAGGATTTTTCCCGCAGTCCTGGAGCCGGTAAATCCGCCGGCCTTCACCCAGGAATGCTGCATCAAGGCGGTGCCAACTTCGTTGCCACCGCCAAACAGAAGCGAAAATACTCCTTCCGGCAAATTGCATTGCCGGACCGCATTCTGTACCGCCCTTCCGACGAGTTCGCTGGTGCCCGGATGCGCTGAATGCCCTTTGACGATGACGGGATTCCCGCCGGCAAGAGCGGACGCCGTGTCGCCGCCAGCCACCGAGAAGGCCAATGGAAAATTGCTGGCGCCAAACACGACGACCGGACCCAAGGGACGAAGGATGGAGCGAATATCCGGTTTGGGTGCAGGCTTGCGATTGGAGTCGGCGCGATCAATGCGAGCCATCACCCACGAACCTTCTTCAACTACCTGCGCAAATGAGCGAAGCTGACCGCAGGTGCGCGCGGTTTCGCCCTGCAAGCGGGCTTTGGGCAGAGCGGTCTCGAGGCTGGCGCGTTCGATTATTTCTTCCGCGATAGCCTCAATGTTCGTGGCAATCTGGCGCAGGAATCTTCCCTTCTCGTGGCCTGAGGTGCGGCTGTAAGCGGCGAAGGCCTCATGCGCCAACCGTGCAGCCTTGTTGACCTCGTCTGGCGTTGCGGCGAAGAAATCTGGATCAAGCTGAGCGCCGGTCGTGGGGTTGTGCGCGCGGAAAGTCGCTCCCGCACGTAAGCCTTCATGGGATCCGATGATTGATCGGCCTGACAATTTCACTAATCAACTCCAAATCATTTTGCGGGCACAGCCTGTCCATTCACCAACTGTGGCCGGGTGCTCAACGCATCTTTGATGGTTTTTCGAACCAGCTCTAGTTTAGTTCCGTTCAATTCGAG
>Ga0070717_10003887_pt1 | contig 10743 bp, 10 predicted proteins | sample LARL113metaG_FD_71366 | JGI IMG/M metagenome (GOLD analysis project Ga0070717, IMG submission 71366) | Corn, switchgrass and miscanthus rhizosphere microbial communities from Kellogg Biological Station, Michigan, USA - LAR L11-3 metaG | ecosystem: Host-associated > Plants > Roots > Rhizosphere ...
GGCTCGGCACCTATGACTGGCAGCTGTAACCCTTCTGGTAGTATCAAACTCCGAGTCAGTCGGATAAACCCTTCATTAACTGCGCCCTGTCCTCGCGCATGACGATGCGGAAAATGCTGTGCTCGCTGCGAATCTGTGGTTCATGAAGAGCCGGGTTACGCGGGAGCGCAAGGCTCGGTTTACAGTCTGTGGCACGAAATCCGACCGAAGGTACCTCGGTCGCGTCCTGCATAATAGTCTCCACCTAGACTGCTGCCATTTGAGATTCTTAGCATTGCAGTGCCATAGTGCATGTGCATCGTTCTCGTCGCGTCGGCGAGGGGTTGGTTCTCATATTGGTAAATTAACGCGACGCCCTCTGGGTCCCAAACCTGAATAAATGCTACGCAACTCCTAGAGACAGAGGTGACAGTGGTGAGGAATATTGAAATTTGCGTCCAACTCTGGAAGATGTCCACGGCCAACTCGTGGCGCTTAGCATGGTTATCATACGAGGACGTGAGGTAACCTCGCCAGCAGCCCGTGAGGTTCGGCGTCTTGACCAGCCCCAGTTTGCGCATAAGGGGATGCCGCCAGAGACGTTTGTCAAAAAGGGCGTAGAGCACGCCGTAGAAAAACATGCTGGAGGGAGCTTCCGCCCACCACGGCATCGCCAAATGGACGGCGGCAAGCAGATTAGATGACACCCAAGCCAGAGCAATTGCCAGAGCTGCGAGGAAAAGAATGACGACTTTCTTTTCGTCAGTGTCTGTACTGTAGCCGTGCATACGGCACCTGCTCGGCTCTTCGGAGCCGAACAGGACCTTGAGCCTGTTGGATTGCGCCCTCCACCCCAGTTGCTGCTGGGAAAGCGCTAGGGAGAAGAACTTAGCTCATTCAGCTAGGTGGCTTCCTGATGGCTGTCACAAGAGCGAGCAAGTGATGATGGTGGCGCTCTTATTACTTAGACTACTCACTCTCAGGGAAAGGTTGGATGGCGAACTTTAGTGTTTCCGTCTGGCATCTTCCTGACCGGCCAAATTGCACGCTGGAGTCTCTGGTGGCAAAATCCACCTAGGTGCAGGATGGTATCCAAACAATGAGAAAGCTTTCCACGTCCCTGCGAGAGCTACAAACTTCGGACTCAATATCCCCAGAATTGTTTAACGAGGTAGCGCAGCTTGGTCACTTCGCTGGTGGACTTGCCGTCATTTGGGGCTCAATCGTTCTGTTTGGTTCAGGTTCCGTATGGTGGGCATTTGGCGCTTTGGCGGTGGTTGCTGGAGTAAAGGAATTTTGGTGGGACCAGCATCACGAAAGCGCGGTGGTTCGCGGCAGTAACTTCGAGGATTGGAGCTTCTACATGCTTGGTGCGATGGGTGCGATTGTAACCACCGCACTGAAGTCCTTCTTCCAAAGATGATGCAGAACGTGGAGTCAATTTCGACTGAGACCATCCCGCCGCTGTGAACGATGACGTACCGAAGATGAATCCGAGGCGATTCCGTCACGCTGGACAGTATACCCAAGCAGGTTTGGCGAACTGAATGCATCGGAGTGCTGAAGGAAAATCTGCTAACAGAACGCTGGACATGGAAACCGGATTGGCTAACATTCAAGCAGTCAATTTCGAATTAGATGTGGTCGGCCCGAATCGCGAAGCCACTGGCTACAAGAGCCGTGCTCACGTTTCCAGCCATCACAGTCAGCGCAGCTGGTTCGGAGGTTGCCAGAGCCTTCTGTACCACCGCAGCGAGCGCTCTACGAACGGTCACCTCGCACTGACGGTAGGTTCCGTACAGCAGAACACTACGCCGAAGGAATCGCGGGGAGTCGGGTGTGGTCCCAACTCGTTTAACAAGACCCTGCGAGTTCTCACTGCATACACAAAGCGCTTAGTAGTAACAAGACGCTCGAAAATAATGAGTTGAATCGCCCCCATCCGTTGAATGTTCGTACTCGCATTGCCCTTTGTCACTGATTGGGGCTCCGGTGGGACGACCCGAGACCCCATGCACTGGGCAGATGACCGATGGTCGCTGGGCATAAGCCAGTGACGCCAAGCCGCCGAGAACTGCAATTGTTGCTATCGCACGTTTGATTTTCATTTCTGCGCCTGCCACGAACGAGTTTGTTGCCGACTTCTTGGCCGAATCTTGAACTCGTCGTGCAGCCGTGCGAATGGTACCGTTTGTCCAATTCAGCAATGCGAGTACAGCGATGAAAAGTCGAAGAGCGTGGCCGCGAAATCTTAAGCAGTCTTTTTTCTCTTCGCCCAACGAGCCTTCTGCGCCAGCAAACTCCCGCCTGTTCGAATCCTTAGCCGCCTTCTTCGGGGACAAGATTTGTTAACAATCTCCAAGCGGGCCGCCGCGATTGCGGATGGGGCGGGGAGATTTGTTAACCAAATCCCTCGGCAAGACTGGTTCGCAACAAGAATTTGTTAACCACATCCAACTCCATCTCGATGGCCGCATGCCAATGTTAACCAAAACTTCCGCTCGTTCGTTCCCTGACAAAGATTTGTTAACCAAAGTTCAGGTGGGCATCTTCATTGCGGATGTGGGCGGGTTAACCAAACCTTGCCATCACATCCATGCTTCGGATAGCTCGTTTCCCCATTTCCCTCACCAGCATCCCGTCGTTGCCTCCGCTACTGCAACTCAGTTTACGACAGTTCGCTAGATGCCGAATCCCCGCAGTGTTGCCCAGATACTTTTTTCCATCAGCCGTGTTCATCACGCCATCGCGATATATTTTCTATCTGCGTCTGCCCACCTGACATCGACTTGAATCTTTGCTAACACGTATGTGATTCGCCGATGTGTATTGGATAATTTAGATGCGCGGGGAAATCCCGCGAAGCAAAACGGGGCAGAGTGGAGAAAATGGAACAAGAACAGCAGCCTACCTACGCGAGTGACCATCTGTATTTGGTGGCTTTCTTGACGTGCGCGGGTCACAAAATCGTCGGGACACGACGCCATGGGCATCGCGTGGCTTTTGAATTCCCGGAGACTCCCGAGTTGCTGGCGGATGTCGCCCGATTCATGGTTGGTGCTGCAATTCCTGCCCGGCAGTTTAGTTTTGAGGTGCTGAAACTTAAAAGGACGCTGAACGGAGGCTAATAAAAGTGAAAAAAGTGAATAGACATGAAAACCAAGGAGTTCGTCGCATCTAGTATTGAAGCAGCCCGCGCATACACTCAGCGCGGATTCTTCGTAGTTCAAATACCAAGCAAAAATAATCACCCCATCTTAGCTAACTGGCAGAATCTCCGGCTCACGCTGGACGATTTGGAGTTTCACTTCGCCGATACCGACAACGTTGGCATCTTGTTAGCTCCTAGCGGGCTCGCCGATGTAGACCTAGATTGCCATGAAGCTATCGCTGCTGCGGATGTGCTCTTGCCGCAAAGTGCGATGGTGCATGGACACATCAGCAGCCAACGCAGCCATCGGTATTATCGTCCGACCAACATTCCCAAGAACAAATCATTTAATGACCCACGTCAGGAGAAAAGCAAATCAACACGCTCAGTGATTGCGGAGCTGCGGACGAACGGGCAAACAGTTGTCCCGCCATCCATCAATCTTCGGACTGGCGAGCCCGTCGAGTGGGATTGTGATGGCGAACCAGCCACCGTAGATGGAGATGTGCTAGCTGCGGCAACTGCGCAGGTGGCAGCTGCGGCTCTGCTGGGAAGGCACTGGCCGAACGGCTCGCGGCATTTTGCTACGTTGGCGCTTGCAGGAATGCTCCTGCGGGTGCGATGGGCGGCTGATGATGTGGAACGCTTCATCTTAGCAGTCGGTTCCGCCGCGCAGGATGAGGAAACCGGTTCGCGGCTCCACGATGTTGTCAGCACAGCGCAGCGGCTCGACACGGAGCAGCCTGTTACCGGAGGCCGAACGTTGGCGGAGCTTATCGGTGACGATATCGTAGCGAAGGTACGGGAATGGTTACAGCTGGAAACGCCGGTCATTGTTGATGATTCCCTGCACCACACCGATTTGGGCAACGCCCAACGTCTTGTCGAACGTCACGGAACAAATTTGCGGTACTGCTTTGACTCTGGAAAATGGCTGACTTGGAATGGTCGTTGTTGGGCGACGGACAACGACGGGCAGGTCGAACGCTTGGCGAAGGAAACGATTAAGTCCATGTATTGCGAGGCAGGTTGCTCTACCAATATTTCGGACAGAGGAAACCTCGCCAAGCACGCGCTTAAATCGGAAGCGGAAGGCCGCCTCCGCGCGATGGTCAATCTTGCGAAGACTGAACCCAGCGTCCCGGTTAGCCAGTCCATGCTCGACGCCGACCCGTGGCTACTGAACTGCCAGAATGGAACGATTGACCTACGCACCGGCAAACTTCTTGCCCATCACCGAAGCAATCTCTGCACGAAGGAAGTTGCGATTGCTTTTGACCCGGACGCTAAATGCCCAACTTGGAGTGCATTTCTGAATCGCGTGATGGCGGATAACCGGGCACTCGTCAAATTCCTCCAACGGGCAGTGGGTTACGCCCTGACCGGAATGACGACCGAGCAGGTGCTTTTCTTCCTTTACGGAACGGGAGCGAATGGGAAGTCAACCTTCATTGAAACATGTCGGAATCTAGTCTGCGCTTATGCTCAGCAAGCTGATTTTGACACGTTTGTGCCAAAGGAAAATGGGCATCCCCGCAACGACTTAGCGCGCCTAACGGGCGCGCGATTCGTTGCTGCCGTGGAAGCGGCGCAAGGACGGCAGCTCGCTGAAAATATAATTAAGCAAGCCACCGGTAGTGACACCATCACGGCGAGATTTCTCTATCGCGAGTATTTTGAATTCACGCCGCAATTCAAACTGTTTCTCGTCGCGAATCACAAGCCCGTGATTGTCGGAACTGATGAAGCAATCTGGCGGCGGATTCGACTCATACCCTTTACCGTAACAATTCCGTCTCAGGAACGGGACAAACAGTTGCTTGAAAAGTTGCAGCGTGAACTGCAGGGCATCCTTGCTTGGGCTGTTCGAGGGTGTTTGGATTGGCAACGCGATGGGTTGGGGGAGCCTGAAGCCGTGTCAAAAGCTACCGCATCCTACCGACGAGAAATGGATGTGATGGCTGATTTCATCGACGAGAAGTGTGTCCTTGGCGAACATGAAACCGAAGACGCTGGGCTCCTCTATGAGAAGTTCAAGGAATGGTCCCTTCAAAACGGTGAGGGGGCTGCGACCCAAAAAAAAGTTTGGCGCGCAACTTCGGGAGCATGGTTTTGAAGCGGGTAAGAAGCGGGGAAGCCGCTGCTGGTTTGGGCTTCGGCTTCGTCACGCGGACGACAACGATTGATTGGACGGGTCGGACGGATTGGACGGATTGGACGCTTATTTCCGGGAACCCCCTATGAAGAAAATTTGCATAGCAGATTACCGAAACATCCGTCCAATCCGTCCGATGCGTCCATTATGCCGACCGAAAACGAAGTCAAAGGGGGGATTGTCTTTTTGACATCACATCGAATGAAGACGGCTGGACAGCTTCGAGTGGCTCGCTAAGCTTGAGATACCCGAGCGGGAATCCCCTCCCGCTTTGGCTGCACGTCGAGACGGAGTGAAATCCCCATCATAATGTGGGGCCTTTGTGAAGCCCGAATTCTGTGCTTCCGTCCGCGCGCGTGCGTTGGCGGAGCAATCGTCAGTTTCCCTCCTACCAACTCCATTGTGCTGTACCCGCTGTGGCGATATTATCCGCGCCACAACGTCATCACCGCCGAGCACGGAGGCAACAATCGTGCCACGGCGTCGGTTCCAGAAGGGACGCGTGTATCAACGAGGTAGAACCCAGAAGTGGGTCGGCTCGTTTCGGGATGACAAGATTGACCCGCTGACGGGACAACTGAAACGCATACGACGGACAGTTACGTTTGATTCGAACGTGACATCTCGCCGTGCAGCTCTTCGTGCGCTCCAACCGTACCTTGATGGGGTGAACGTTGACCCGCCTTCACCAAGGCGTGGCGGGAAAACGGTCGGCGAGCTTGTGGAGGAATGGAAAGAAGAAATACTGCCCAATCGGAAGCCGGGCGGAGCGCGGGCGTCTCTGTCTCACCTGCGGACGCATATCGTTCCTCTGCTCGGGAAAATGCCTTTGCGAGAACTGAATCTCAGAACACAACAGGCGTTCGTGACAACAGTCGGTCAACGAGTAAATGGAAAGAAAACGGTCGAAAATGTCTTTGGCACACTGAGTTCAGCTCTCAAAAAGGGGCGGAAGTGGGGTTACTTCGTTCCTGACGTCGGGCGCGTAGACATTGAATTTCCCTCCGACCTGAAGCCGAAATCACAAACGTTCTTCCTTGATGCGGACAGTGCGACGAGGGTGATTAATGCGGCGGTGTACCCCTTCCGATTGATGTTTCTCATCGCTGCTCTATGCTATCTGCGCATCGGAGAAGTGACGGCGCTAAAAACCAGCAGTCTGGATTTCGAGCGAAAAGTCATTCACATCCATGCCGCGCTTGATTACGCCACACGACAAGAAATCACTACCAAGACTAGCAAGAGCACTGCTTCGGTTCCAATGCCCGAATTACTGGCACGACATCTCCTGCATTGGCTTGAGAACTATCACGTGCCGAACCCCGAGGGCTACCTTTTCGTAAATTCGAAGGGCACGCCCTACTTGTCAGACTACGTGGTCAAGCAGGTTCATAAAGCGATGGCAAAGGTGGGAATTCGCCGTCCGAAAGGGGCTCGTGTCGGCGTTCACGCCTTCCGACATGGAGCGAGCAGTGAACTTCTGGACGCCGGAATACCCGTTAATGTCGTGTCTCGCTTGATGCGACACTCCGACTCGACAATAACGCTCAACAGTTATGCACACTCGGTGCGCGATTCCGAGCGGGTTGCGTCGGAGCAGCTATCGAAGAAAATCGAGCAAAAGCTGGTTCAATTGGAGTCAACTCACGAATTGGAGTCAACTTAAATCAAAACCATTTGAAACAAAGGAACTTGGCGGAAGCGTGTGGGAGTCGAACCCACCATCCTGGCCGCGAAGGACAGGATCAATGGCTTTGAAGGCCACGAGAATCACCGGATCCCTTTCGCCTCCGCGAACGATTATAGGGACGGCGATGTGCGCGTTCAACTTTTCGCGGGAGTGCTCGGCGCTTTCTTGCGGGCTAGTTCGAGAAGTTTAGGGTGAGTGCAGACTTCGAAGTATGTGCGGTTGCCTTGGGCGCCTATCTTACCGCCTGGCAGCAACTGGCGCACAAAACCCTTGCGGATGATGATTGGCTCGAAAGTGTCGCCGATCGGCACTTCACCAAAATAGAGTTGCACGCGTTCTTTACCCCACGGCATCGGGAAATTGCCACCCATGGGAGCGAGCGCGATTTCGGCGGCTACTTTCTGAAAACCCTCTTCGTTCAGTTCGATTCCATTTGAATTGTAACGGACGACCAACTCCTCGCCTTCGTCCTCGACCGCGTCTTCCATGAGCGTTTGCAGCAGAAATACGTTGAATGGCGACGGATTCTCTTTGAACAGACGCTTCGCCATCTTCGAGCAGCCTGAAAGCCGGTCCGAAAGATTGAGTGCCCGCGAAATCATCACGCGTGAATCGGCGTCCATCCAGAGCGACGGCGCTGAATCCTGAAACGCCACGCCAAGCCCCAGTTCAAGCGCTGGGAGGTTCGTCGTCCTTGCGCGCTGGTTATACGCCTGGGTCACGGCCAAAATCTCGCGAGCCAGTACGCACGCGCGCGCCACCGCTCTTTGAGTGGCTCGCTTGGCTTCCGTTTCGTAAATCGCAAGAATAATTGCATCGCCCTCGATGAACACCTTAGCGGCGCCATAGCGCTCGAGCATCCGTTTCACGGGCTCGTGCAGGTTCATGCTGAAGTGCGACGCTGGATTCATGCCCCGCGCGAGGAGATCCTTTGTGATTCCCGTGGAACCGCGAACATCGGCTTTAATAATTACGTGGGAGCTGACTGGGTCATCGTCCGGTCGTACCTCATCCGGGTGCAGGAATTCGTAGAGGCTCTTGTTTACTCGCGAAAGCTCGCGCGCGCGCTCGGAACGCACCAAGTTGATGCGTTCCATCCACGAGGCCACCTGCTGATAATTCCGGCGATCGCGGCGCAAGCGCATCAGGTCCTCGGCAAATTGGGTGCACGTGGCCAAAGTTTCCTCGTGGGTGCGGCGGCGAATGGCGCGCGAAGCTTCGTCCAATCGCTTCATCGAAATCTTGCGTGCCGGGAACTGCTCGAGAATCGTCTCGATTCGCTTATGCTCTTCGCGATGCACAATCGCTTTCTTCAGTTGTTGCAAGTGAATGGGCGGACAGTAGTCGGCGTAGATTTTTTGAAGTTCGTAGCCCGCTAGCACGTGAAACAGAAGATCGCGCTCTTCCAGCCGATGAGTCCATTCCTCGCGGAGTTGCGCCCTCGCTTCCGGGGGAGCTTCTCCGTGGGAATCGTCAGCTGCCGAACGGTGTGCGCCGAACAGCCTCGGAGAATTCTCGGGCTGGTTCAGATAATCTCCCAGTCGATTCCTGTACTCCTCTGTCAGGAAATCCAGCCGCTGCTTGGCCGCATCAATGGGCGGGGCCAGTTCTTCGAGGTTCTGTTCCGCCGACGAAAACTTTTTTTTGAGAGTTTCAAGCTCGGCTTGGATCTCGGCTGATGTTGCTGATTTCTTCTTGAACAGCCACGGAAACTTCTCATCGCCGGCGCCCGCTCGCGTCGAGAGTTCGCGCTGCTCCTCCTCAATCCTCTCGAGCTCAGACCGCAACTGCCGAGCCTGCTCCATCAATCGCTCGTAGACTTTCCGCGATTTGCTCAGTTCCTCGGAATCGTCATCGGCGAGAACGAAATCACGCACAAAATCCAGCAGCAAGTGGTCGAACACGTCGAAGCGGTCCGGGTCGTTGACGAAGTTCCCGAGCAGGACGTAATGCTGCAAGAAAAGGTGATCGTCATTTCCATTCTCTACAAAGAGAAAGCGATTCTGCAGCAGGTCGTATGTCTCGCGGAAATCGTCGCCGAAAAGTGCCCGCCGGGACTTCGAGATGATTCCCTCTTCCACTTCGCGCCATACTCGATGAAGTGTCTCGCCCACCTGGCGATAGACCTTCTTCTTGTCTGCTTGAATTTCGGCAATTTTCGACCGCATCACGTGGGCGGGTTCGCTATGTTCGAAAAGTTCGCCGCGCCCGCGGATCCATTCTTTGCATTCCACGACGATGCTCGAGAACTGGCTCGAAAGTTCTGTGGTCAAGTGCTTGAGAATCGCCAACTGGTGAAGGACATCCGTTTCGATCGATTGCTGATATTTTGCTCGAGTCAACGATTCCTGCAGAACATCGGTGAGCAGCTTGCGGAAAGACGCATGTTCGGGCGGACCAGCGCGCTTCTTGTCCTTTCCATAGACGAGGCTGATGTTGACGGTCTGGCGAACAAGATCGAGCAGATATTTTCGCGAAAAATCGACGAAGCGGGGGCTCAGAAAAACGTCATAATGGATGTTGTCGATGCCCAGGGTCAGACTCGACAGCCGGATTTCGGCGGAATAAGGCTCAAGTTTCATCCGGGCGGGATGCGTGGGTGAAGGCAGAGTATGAGTGTCGGGCATTTCTGACACCTGATTCGGATAAACTTCGACTCTAGGAGCCTACGGGGTGACGTGCAATGGAACTAGGCGTAAGGGTTAATGCCGGGTCGGACCACAAGGCCGAAGACATGCCTCTGGACGGCTTTGAGTGGCCTTCGGTCAATATTCACGGACTCAAGCAGGCTCGCAGGGTCCCGACTTCTGAGGGTTTTTCAGTGAGTCCGTCCGATCAGCCGACCCCGAAACCGCCGGTACCGAACCGCGTCTTGCCAGGCGATTTCGGACCCTGCCTCTACTTCGGGCCTGCGGGACAGCGATGCGATCGCCGAGCCAATCGGGATGGCTTCTGCCAACGCCATCAACCGGGCATACCCACGATCTCTGCGCCATTCCTAACGCCCAAGAAACTGGCAGCGTTCTTAATCGCTCTCGCGATGCTATGGCCAGAGTTGACCAGATTTTTGAGCGCGCTTGCTCGCCTGTTGCGCTAGCACCGCTCACACATCAGATGGACCCTCATGGATTCAGAAGTCTGTCTTCAATCTTGAAATTCAGGTTAAAATCCGCACATGTCGAAACTCCTTGAAGGCAAGACCGCAGTCGTTCTCGGTGTGTGGAATAAGTGGAGCATTGCGTATGCGATCGCGCAGGCGTTTATCCGCGAGGGTGCAACGGTATTGCTCACCTACCAGAACGATCGTGCAAAACCGACAGTAGAGGAATTGGGCAAAGAGCTTGGCGCCAAAGTGTTCTGTCCATGCGACGTCCAGCAGCAATCCGACATCGACAATCTCGCCGCAGCAGTCAAGGCGCAGGGGCACAAACTAGACGTTGTCGTTCATTGTCTCGCCTTCGCAAACCATGAGGATCTAGGCAATCCTTTCGTAAATACCTCGCGGGCGGGATTTCAACTTGCACTCGATGTGAGCGCGTTTTCCCTTGTCGCCGTGTCGAAAGCGCTTGTGCCGCTGATGTCCGACGGCGGCGCAATTATGACGCTCACTTATCTGGGCTCTACTCGCGTCGTGACGAACTACAACATCATGGGGGTGGCGAAGGCGGCGCTCGAAGCATCGGTAAAGTATCTCGCCAGCGAGCTTGGTAAGAACAAAATTCGCGTCAACGCGATTTCTGCGGGGCCCATCAAGACAATCTCTGCGCG
>Ga0070717_10003888_pt1 | contig 10743 bp, 6 predicted proteins | sample LARL113metaG_FD_71366 | JGI IMG/M metagenome (GOLD analysis project Ga0070717, IMG submission 71366) | Corn, switchgrass and miscanthus rhizosphere microbial communities from Kellogg Biological Station, Michigan, USA - LAR L11-3 metaG | ecosystem: Host-associated > Plants > Roots > Rhizosphere ...
GGTCACGTAGCGGGAACCGGGCCACCAATATCGCGGAGGCCCAGTTTGCTGGCTCAGGGAATTCACGACCCATAGCCACTTTACGTTGTCTGCACCCTCCCGTCGAAAGACGGTGACGACATGCCGCCAGGCCGCGATGAAATCTTGGGGCCGACTATGGTGGTAGCCCCAGGAGTACCAGAAGCCGTTCATCTCATGGCCGAAGCTTATAATAACCTGACGCCGAAATGCGCCGACGTCATCAGCGAAGGACTTCAGGTAGGCGTCGTACCTCCCCGCGGCTATCCTGGACAGCGAGATGTTGGTCGGGTCCATCTGCACGAGCGTGACAGCACCATGGCTGGCAGCCGTCTCAGCGAAAGCCTTCTGGAAAGATTCTTGCCAGCCGCTGTAATAGGAGACCAGGTTCGGCTGCCGGCCGACGTTATGCGCAAACCGCTCTATACCAGCGTACGAATGAGGTGCGTCAGGCTCGAATACGCCGAAATAACGTATCGGCGGAGCATGATGCACCGATATATGCGAGGGTCTACCGGACAGCTTGACACCGGCGACCACAACCGCCGCACAGACGACGATCGCGGCACAGGTCACCGCACTGGCATGCTCATTGACCCACTTCGCCTTCCGGTGCCGACCCCACTGGGCATAAGATCTGGGGTTCAGCCGCGCCACGCAAGGCTCCTTCTCCGACATCACCGGGGTCACGATCGAGGGTCATCTTACGGGCATCTCCGTCGTAAGGCTGACCTCTCGCGAAACAAGGGGAAGCGGTGCGCACCGCTCACTGCGCGCCCGGGGCGGCTAGCCCCACGCTGATCGGGGCCGGGCTGGCGCCCCAGCCCTGAGGCCCTGCCGGTGCCCCGGCACGGCCATCCTGGGCGCGGCTCATCATCAAGCGAGCACAGCAGAGGGCCCGTCCGAGCGGCAGGTTCCTGTCCGGTTAAGAACGTAGAGTCCGGTTGGCAACTTGTTACGAAACGTGTCGGGGTCGTGACGAAATGCACGAGAACGTTAGTTCTTTCCTAAAGCCGCATCGGAGGGCATGCGTTCCTGCTTCAATGTGGTCCATCAGGGTGAGATTAGCCCTCTGAGCATGCATTGTGACGGACAGTGACGAGTTAGCAGATGTGAACGCACAGCGAAGGCGACCCGGGGGCCAAGCACCGGCTGAGTGGTCAGCCGGGCTGTCTTGGCTATCTGTGGGAGGGGCGTCGTGCGTGAATCGCTCGCAGCTGGGGAAGGGCCTGCAGAAAGGGTTTCGATTGTCATCCCGGCCCGCAACGAAGCCCATAACCTCCCACACGTGCTCAATGCCCTCCCAGGGGGCCTGCACGAGGTGATCCTGGTCGATGGCCATTCCACGGATAACACGATCGATGTCGCCTTGCGGATTCGGCCGGATGTGAAAATCATCCAGCAGACCCGCCGCGGCAAGGGTAACGCGTTGACCTGCGGATTCGCCGTGCTGACCGGTGACATCGTGGTGGTGCTGGACGCCGATGGATCGGCCGACCCCGAGGAAATTTCGGCCTTCGTGTCTGCGCTGCTGGCCGGTGCTGACTATGCCAAGGGCACCCGCTTCGCCCAGGGTGGCCACAGCCACGACATCACGCGTTTCCGCAGGGTCGGTAATGCCGCACTGAACCACCTCGTTAATCTGCTCTTCAGCACCCACTATACGGATCTGTGTTATGGCTACAACGCCTTCCGAGTGCACCTTCTTCCACTGCTCGACCTCCCCCCGGTGCACGTCGCGGACGATCTGCCCAACGGCATGCTACGGGGTGATGGATTTGAGATTGAGACTCTGATCAATGTCCGTGCCGCCCGGGCTGGGGCTCGGATCACAGAGGTCGGCAGCACCGAGCAGCCTCGCCTGCATGGTGCCAGCAACCTGAGACCGGTCCCAGACGGGATCCGGGTGCTGCGCACGATACTGGCCGAGCATCGCCGTCGGCACGTCGTCGATAGTGATCCCGTCGTTAATGAGCCGACTATGGACGGGGCGACCATCATGGACGAGGCATTGCTTCGTGAGTCTACGTGATTGGATCAGGTCAGCCGCATTCGCGCCGCGTTGTCTGCCTTGTCGGCTCCGGGTGGCGTTTTACCTCCGGTATCAGCTACTACACGTGCTTGCTTGCGAACGCTCTCGCCGATCGCCATGACGTAGGTGTGATACAGATACGGCAGTTGATGCCGCGGCGCCTCTACCCGGGTCGTCGCCGTGTTGGTCAGCCACGTGCCCTTACGGAATATCGGCCTGACGTGTCCATCTGCGATGGTGTCGATTGGTGGTGGGGACGCTCGCTTGTGAGAGCAGTATCATTCATCGTCTCCCGCCGACCAGAGGTCCTGGTGCTGGAGTGGTGGACAGCCACGGTGCTGCATACCTATCTGGTCCTGGCCTTGACATGCCGGCTCTTCGGCGCGCGAATTGTTGTTGAACTACACGAGTTGCAGGACTCGGGCGAGCAAACTTTTGCACCTGTCCGCTGGTACGGGCAATGGGGGCTAGGGGTCTTGCTCCGCCTGGCGCATGGCTGCGTTGTTCACTCAACAGTCGACCGGGAAACTCTGAAGGGCGGCTATCGGCTTGAGGATATGAGCGTCACCGTTGCATTGCATGGCCCGTTTGATCAATATCTTTCCACTGGGGAACCATCCAAGAGCAGCGAATCTGCCATTACTGCCGTTAAGCAGGCCCCAGGGGCGGGAGTGATCAACCTCTTGTTCTTCGGCACAATCCGCCCTTACAAGGGGCTTGAGGACTTGATCATGGCCTTCAATGAGATCGATGCTGAAGAAGTATCTGGCCTGTGGTTGACCGTGGTCGGCGAGACCTGGGAGGGCTGCACGGAGCCGACCCGCCTCATTGCCGAAAGCCCGCATCGCGAACGTATTACCTTTGTCAATGATTACGTCTCAGATGATGTGGTGAGCGCGGCCTTCAGCCATGCGGATGTCGTTGTTCTTCCCTACCGCCGTTCATCCAGCAGCGGCCCTCTGCATGTGGCCATGAGCTGGGGGCTTCCTGTCGTTGTAAGCCGTGTGGGCGGCTTGCCAGAAGCTGCGGCGGACTATGACGGCGCGATATTCGTCCCGCCAAATGACAGGCAGGCGCTAAAAGCCGCAATCCAGCAGGCTGCGAAACTGGTAGGCCGACGCTTTACCGATCCCAGAAGCTGGACGGACTCGATTGAAGCACTCCTTTCCACGGCTGACGTTCCTGACGGCCGGCCTAACTTGGAGGTGCCTTCACTCGCCACCCGGGAGGGCTGATCAGATGGCCACGCCAGTACCCGCACTGGAACTCGGTGAGGCGTTTTCCCCAATCCGGGTGGTGGATGTCGAGCTCACCAAGCCGCTGCCCTCGATACGTTACGACGGCCGGAGCCGGGACGTTTGGGTGCTCGGGCGGCTGCATACGGAACCGGTCGGCGCATGCGTCGTTCACTTGGGCCAGGAAGGGCTGACCCCCGGGCAGCTCAGCATGCAGCTCTGGCGCGAACTTCGCAAACCAGTTACCGAACGTTTCACCGCAGCTGGGCTCTCCGTGCCCGGGGAGCTTTCGGGTAGCGGATTGGAATCCGATCCACTAGCGTGGCCCTTCCTGCGCCGCCGGTCGGAGCTGTTGGCTGCGGCACCTTTCATCAGTGTCGTCATCTGCACCCGCGACCGGCCGGATCAGCTAGTTACCTGCCTGCGGCACCTAGACCAGCAGATGTATCCGCACTTCGAGGTCGTGGTCGTAGAGAATGTCCCGACCGGGGACACTGTCCGGACCCTGGTTCAAGCCCGGCAGGGTCGCATGCCATACCGCTACGTTGTCGAGCCACGGTCCGGGCTGTCTTGGGCCCGCAACACGGGCGTAGCCGCCGCGTCCGGCGAGATCATCGCCTTCCTTGATGATGACGACGAACCGGACAACCACTGGCTTGCCGGGCTCGCGAACGGTTTCGCGCGGAGCACGGACATCGGCTGTGTCACCGGTCTGGTCGTGCCTGCCCGCCTGGACACCCCGGCGCAGGAGTTGTTTGAGCAGCTCGGAGGGCACTCCCAGGGTCGGGGCTTTGAGCTGGCTACGTTTTCCCGGCACGGCCCACAGGACCCGCTCTTTCCGCTGCCGCCGTTCGGGGTTGGTGCCAACATGGCCTTCCGGCGGGAGGTACTGGCATGCATCGGTGGCTTCGATGTGGCACTCGGTGCCGGTACCCCCAGCCTGGCCGGGGCCGAGACACTTGCCTTCACGCTGACATTGCTGGCCGGGTATCGCATCGCCTATGAGCCCGCCGCGCTCATGCGTCACCATCACCGCCGTGACCTAGACGGTCTCCGTCGGCAGTTGCACGGGTACAGCGTCGGCCTGACTGCCTACTATGCCGCGCTCATGCGGCATCGGCCGACCGCCGCCCTCGCCCTGCCGAGGCTGGCACCCAGAGCAGCCAGCTATCTCCGGAACACGGCGGTGCAGCGTTCCACGGTATCGCCGGATGTGCTGGCAAGGCTCAACAGGCGGCATCGCCAGGGCATGTTGGTAGGGCCTTTGGCGTATGTGAGGAGCATGCTCAAGCAGGCCGGCGTTGCCCGGAGCCGGGCCGTTACGCCAGACCGGCGGCAATGAACGCCCCGGCGGCGGGCTCGGTGTCCCACCCCCGGCCCGCTTGTGCTGTCCGCAGATCTTGCCCGCGGGGCGTCCCTGTGGCGCTCTCCCGATGGCTGCGAAATAATATTGACGCCGACGGCGGGGCGCTCTCGTGACAGCCGCTTCGCGGCGCCAAATCCGGGTCCAGGAAGGTCCCGACCACACACCTTACCCATCTCCCGGTCGACCATCTGACCTTCACCCGGCGGGCCCCGGCGGGCGAAGCCAGCGTCCAGCGCTTCTTGACGAAGGAGATACGTACCCTGCGCAGCGATCCACGGCACACCGGACGGTGACCGGCCGGCCGGCCGACGGGCGGCCCGGTGGCGGGAGGCACCGGCGGGCCCAAATCACCGATACCCCGGCGACCAGGGCCTACCTGCCGATCAGCGTCGTGGCTCTAAGCGCCGCCACAGGCGTCTTGGTGGTAGCCGGCGCCTATTCCGCGGGGCGTCTCGGCTACGCCAACTCACGGGCGGCCGACCTGGCGTACTGGCTCGGCCAAGCACTCATCGTGATTCCCGTGGCGTCCCGCCTGCTCAGCTTGAAGTTTCTGGCGGCATCCGAGACGGCAGCCCTGGTCGTGGTGCTGACAGTGGCGGAGTACCTTGTGAAGCTCTGCTACAGCCCTACCGGATTCGCTTTTGTAGACGAGCTTGCGCACTGGCGCAGCACGGTCAACCTCCTGCACACGAGCAAGCTGTTTACCGTCAACTACATGCTGCCGATAAGCCCGCGATATCCCGGGCTCGAAGAGGTCACGTCGGCTTTGACCTCTCTCACGGGACTTCCGGTCTTCGTATCCGGACTGATAGTCGCGGGAGTCGCCCATCTGCTGTTCGTGTGCCTGCTGTACGTGCTGTTCCGGCATATCGGCGGCCGCCGGCTCGCGGGCGTCGCCGTGCTCATATATTCCAGCAACCCAGATTTGCCGTACTTCGGCTCGATGTTCGTCTACGAGACGCTCGCCGTCGTGTTCTTCGGGCTGGCGCTGGCCGCCGCCTGGCGGGTGGCAGAGCGGCAGCCAGCTGGGCGCCGCGCTGGCTGGCTCACGATTGCAATCCTGGCCATCGCTGCGACGACGGTGACTCACCACTTCACCAGTTTCATGCTGGTGGCCGCGCTCGTGCTCGTCAGCGTCGGGAGCCTGCTCGCAGGTGACCGCTACTCGGCCGCATGGCTCGCCGCCCTGGCGCTGGTTTCAGGTGGCGTCGTCGTGTGCTGGGTGATGTTCATCGCCCCTGGGACAGTCCGCTACTTTCAGCCAGCGGCCGCCGGGCTGCTGCAGGGCTTTCATGCTCTGCTCGCTGGCAGGTTCTTCGCAGCTTCGTCGGCTCCGCCAGGGCCACTGTCGAACCAAGCACTGGCCGCAGTCGCTGCGCTGGCTATGTCGGCGTTGCTGCCGGCTGGCTGGTGGCAGGTCTGGCGGCACCATCGCCGCCAGCCATGGGTCGTCGGCATGGCCATCGGATCGCTCGGCTGGTACGTCATCGTCGTCATCCGTCTCGTGGCCGTAGACGGCAACGAACTGGCAGCCCGGGCGGCGACATTCGTATTCATACCCGCCAGCCTGATAGCTGCTATTGCCGGTGTCCGTATCATGCGTGCCGGAACTATGCGATGGCGGACTTCTGTCGTTACTGCCGTGGCCCTCGTATGCGCGCTTACATTCTTGTTCAACGGGCTGGTCAATGGCTGGCCGCCGTATTGGGAGCGGCTGCCAGGGCCTCACCAGGTTGCTGGGTTTGAGCGGTCAGTGGGCCCAGAGGAGATCGCCGCGGGCCTGTGGGCACTCAGCGCGCTCGGGCCAGGGAATCGTTTCGCTACCGACCTCGGTAATTACCCGGTGCTCGGCAGCTACGGCGATCAGAATCCGCTTCGCGATGTCGCGTACCTGTACACGTCACCCCGGCAGACACCGTCGGACGGGCTGCGCGCCCAGGCTGAGGGGGTTCGATACGCTCTGGTCGACTGGCGGCTGGCCCGCTCGCTGCCTGCCGATGGCAAGTACTTCCCTGTCGACCCCCACGCCGGCAAGTACACCCATCCGCTTCCGATCCTTGACCTCACCAAGTTCGGCCATATCCCCGGTGTCTCCCGGGTCTACGACAGCGGGAACATCGTGATTTACGACCTGAGAGGGGCCGGGCATGCGCCGTAGCCAGGCCGACATCGCCGTTACGGCCGCAGCGTCGGCTGCCTACTGGGCCGCTGCGATGCTGGGCGCCCCTGCCACCGTGATGACCGTACTCGGCATCGCGCTCATCGTCTGTCCCGGCTACGTGTGGGCTGAGGTTTTGGTCAGCCCCCGCGTCATTGGCCTGGAACGGGTCGCCGTCGCGGCCAGCCTGTCACTCGCACTGCCCGTACTGGGGGGAGTAGCCATCAACGCGGCCGGGATTCCCCTGCATCGCGCCGCCTGGGCTGGCTTGCTCGCCAGCGCCATACTGGCCGGTGACGCATTGCTGCTTGCCCTCCGCCGCACAGGCCGGCGCGCGCCGCCAAGCCGGCACGCGCCGCCAAGCCGGCACGCGTCGCCAAGCCGGCACAAGGATGCGCCGCCCCTGGCCGCCTGGCATGCTGCGGCCGTTGGCGTAGCCGTAGTGATCGCCGCTGGTGCGGTAGTGCTTTCCCTCGCCAGCGCCGCGAAGCAGGCCTATCCCGGCTTCACACAGCTGTGGCTGTCGACGAGCGTCCGCAACGCTCGCGTCGCTGCTCTCGGCGTCGGTAACCATCAGGGAGGCACATCGCGCTACCGACTGGTACTGCTTCGCCAGGGACATGTGAGCACGACCTGGAACCTCACGCTCAGCGATGGCCAGACATGGCAGCGAATGATCCCGGTCACAGATGGTTACTCCGTCGCCGCAAGGCTGTACCGGTTGCCTGACCTTGCCCGGCCTTACCGTTACGTCACTACCGAAGATCAGTCACCCGGGTGACCGACTTGCGGACCAGATCTGAAGTCAGCGGACCGGCCGGAGCAGGGCCGCCGACCTTGGCGCGTTACCGCTCTCCATGGTGGGGCTTTAAGGCCGCCTGGCGCAGGAACCGCGACCTGCTGGACGGCGCAAGCAGCCTGGCGGCCACGACAGGGGTGACTTCTGTACTGGGATTCGCCTACTGGGCGCTGGCTGCACGACTGTTCAGCCAGCGCGCGGTTGGATACGGCTCGGCTGCGGTGTCAGCCATAACGCTGCTTGGCATTGTTGGCATGCTGGGCCTCGGCACCGTCCTGATCGGTGAGCTCCCCCGCCGCAGGGTCCGCGGCGGCCTGATCTCCGCTGCGCTCGTGACGTCTGGCCTCGGGTCACTGGTGCTCGGGCTCGCGTTCATCCTTGTGGCCCCCCATATCAGCTATCACTTCCGAAATATGAGCAGCACACTTGCCCAGGCAACGCTCCTCGCGGCCGGGGTAATGCTGACCGGGGCCAGCCTCGTGTTCGACCAGGCCACGATTGGCCTGTCGCGTGGCGGATTGCAGCTGTTGCGCAACCTGGCATTCGCGGCCGCCAAGCTGGCAATCCTGCCCGTTTGCGCAATCATCCTTCATGACCAGTTCGGTGTCGGCATCACCCTCTCGTGGGTGACCGCGACGGCGCTGTCGCTGCTGCTGGTCGCCCTGCGCTTGCGACTCGCCGGAACGAGCGTCCTGCCCCGGCCCAACTGGCACGTCCTGCGAGGCCTTGGCGGGACCGCGATCGCCCACAGTTGGCTGAATCTGGCCATCACAGTGCCGCGGTCGCTGATGCCGGTGCTGGTCACAGTGATCGTGTCACCGTCGGCGAACGCCGCATTCTACGCCGCCTGGACCTTGAGCGGTTTCCTGTACCTCGTGCCGACACACCTGGCGACCGTCCTCTTTGCGGTCGCATCTGCCGACCCTCAGAAAATCGCCCGGAAGCTGCGGTTCTCATTGCGGCTTTCGGTCTTGATCGGTGTGGTGGGGATGGCCGCGCTAGGCCTCTGTGCCCGCCTTGCGCTGAGCATGTTCGGTGCCAGCTATGAGCGCGCCGCGACGGTGCCGCTGCTGCTGTTGCTCATCGGCTACCTGCCAAGTATTCCAAAGGTCCATTACATTGCGGTGTGCCGGGCGACGGGGCGGATAAAAACAGCCGCCGCCGTGCTTACGGCCGCCGCAACCCTGGAAGTGGCCGCCGCAGTGGCGGGCGGGGCTTATGGCGGCATGAAAGGACTGATACTCGCACTTCTGAGTGTGTTCGTCCTCGAAGCGCTGGTGACCACCCCTGCTGTGGCCCGCGCGGCAATTGGCCACGGCCGTCATCGGCGTGCTGGCCCGGTCCATCTTGCCGCCGAAGACCCTCTGAGAATGGAACAGGCACGTGGCGATCGCAGCTCCTACAGGGACAGCGGGCTGGCGGGTCGCGTTCCGTCGCATCAATTGCTTGCCCCCGCATCCGTGGGAAAGGACCGTGAGGCGGATGCAGCAGCCGACAGGCGGGCGCGCCAAGGGGAGGGAATTTCGGCCCTATTGTCGCTCGCGCGGTCCGCCAGCGTCTACCCTCCCCAGCTTCCTCCCTACTGATTACGTTTCGCGGGACTCCGACCCGGCGTACCTGTCGGCAACGCTCGGCCTCCTGGGTCCGGAGGACCCCAGATCCGCGGCTTACGCTACCGTCTCCGCAGCGCAGCCAGGTCCCGCAACAAAGTAGAATTCCCCACGCTCACCGCCTATTCTCATCACTTCATCTGCGGTGCGCTTTCTTCCATTTATGTAGTCAACGAGAAGCGAAATCTGCAGCCCTGCCTGCTCCAAAGTCGGTATGCAGTCCCCAAGCTTCATTGCCGCACACTCGAAAACGACAACGGGCCTAAAAGTACGAAGAATCTGAGCGGCGCCGCGGAGAACGGCAGCCTCTACGCCCTCGACGTCTATCTTGATAAATGCTATTGGTACCCCCGGGGGTATGCAGTCGTCAAGTCGACGCACGTCTACACGGATCGGCTGAACTTCCATCCCAGCCTCCAGGTCAGGCCGCTTTAGCAAGCTGCTGTACGCAGGATCTTCTGGAAGGTAATTGAAGTCTGCGACTCCGGTGTGGTCGGACAGTGCCAACTGCCCTACTGTGACATTAGGGAATTTTTCGCGCAGATGCGTGGCAAAACGGGGAATTGGCTCGAACGCCCAGTGCGATCCCATCGGGGACAGTTTCATTAGTGATTTGAGGATATGGCCTGCGTTGGCGCCGACATCGATGCTGTTACCGTCGCCTGACAGCGCCTGTGCCGCAATCTCGATTGTCTGCCGGTCATAATCGCGTGCCCGGACTACGGCGGCTGGGAGAAGTGGACTTGGAATATGATCAACATATGCGTAGTAGGCTTCCCTTGCAAACCATTCGAATGGCCCGCCAGTCACTAGCTTCGCCACTTGCTTACGCAATGCCACTATAGCCTTTCCTTGACAAGATCGCCTTCCGGCACCGCTCATGCTAGAGCATACGGAACTAGTGAGCGAATCTTGGGGGCGTGTTCCGTCGAATACGCTGGTCGAGTCGTGGAACAGCGCAATCTGGCAGGTCTTTGCCCAGCCCGAACCGCCGAAGGCGGCGAAGGGCGCGATGTTCGCCGTGTCGTGCGCGTCCGGCCCGACTGCAAGGCCACCGGTGAGTCGTTCACCGCAAGCCACATCGCGAACGGCTCTGGCCCGGAGTCGCGGCTCCCCACGGACCGGGTTCCGGCGGCCTGGATCCGCACTGTCCGCCCACTCGGCACGTGCCCGGACTAGGGTTTCGTCGTGGAAGTGCCCGTGGCCAACAAGCAGGAAACGATCCTCGCCAGCCTGAACACCCACGGCGGGCGCGGCGCGGACGGCCGGCCCTACGACCTGGAGGCCGCCTGCCGCCAGTTCAAGGCGGACATCGTCGTGCTGCAGGAGGTGTGGCGCCCGCACAGTGGGCCCGATCCGGTCGCCGATATCGCCGCGGCGCTCGGCACCGAGCTGCGCACAGCCGATCTGGTGGCCGACACGGACCTGCGCAGCTTCGGCATCTCCGGCGAAACGGCACGCGGCCGGTGGGGGCTGGCGACGCTCACCACGATGCCGGTCACCGGGTACGAGGTGGTGGACCTGG
>Ga0070717_10003890_pt1 | contig 10743 bp, 3 predicted proteins | sample LARL113metaG_FD_71366 | JGI IMG/M metagenome (GOLD analysis project Ga0070717, IMG submission 71366) | Corn, switchgrass and miscanthus rhizosphere microbial communities from Kellogg Biological Station, Michigan, USA - LAR L11-3 metaG | ecosystem: Host-associated > Plants > Roots > Rhizosphere ...
AAATGCAAATTGCTGTCCAGCCATCTGGCTCTCGTTCTGTTGGTTGTATGTTTTGCGGTCGCACAGGATGCTGCCAAGAAGAAAGTAACCAGCCAGGCCGATCTCCCGCGTTTTTCCTATCCGCTAAGTATCCCGGCATCGGAACTCGTGCAGGCCGATGCTGCCACTTTTGACGCCTTTGCCGCGAAGGTTCGCGCCGATGTGAATTCTGTCTTACAGGGCTATGAAATTAGCGATAAGGCGACCATGCGGACGCTGCTCTCAACCAAGGCGGACTTGCAGGAATTGGCAGGCGATTATTCAGGCGCGTTGGAGACGGTGAAGGCGATCCGTGGGATGGAAGATAAGCCTGCAGCACGGCTGACCAGCGGTTTGTTTACCGAATCCGAGTTAAAGGCCGCAATCGAGACCAAAAGCGTCAGTGGCACCGCGTATGAGCAGGCATTCACGAAATCGTACAGCGATGCAGTAAGCAAACTCCCGTGGGATGTGGTGCAGGACACGATGAAAGCCGCGTGGGCAGGTGCCAAGCTGCGAAATAAGGCCTCCCTTATATCTTTCGTGAAAACAGAGATCGATCCTGCGGTCGAGAAATCTAAAGCGGTGAATGTCGAGGAAACCCAAACTCTGATCTTTGTCAGGAGAGCTATCCAATTTGACCTTCCTTTGAATTCGGCGCGCATTCAGGTGCTTGGAGCTTACGTCACCGCTCACAATGTGATGAAGCCCGACATCTGGCAAGCCCGCGAGGTCACGTTTACGGCGGCTGACAAACTGACTCCTACGCTCGTGGGAATTTGGGACTCCGGAGTGGATGTATCTATTTTTGGCGATCAGGTTTTTACCGATCCGCACCCGACCGCCAGCGGCGATCACGGACTATCCTATCTGGATGATGGCGGCGTCTCGCATGCATGGCTCTATCCATTGACGGAGGCGCAGCAAAAGGAATATCCCGATTTTCGGGACGAACTCAAGGGCCGGCTGGATTTAGAAAACGGAGTTGATTCCCCGGAGGCACAGGAACTTCAACGCAAGATGAGCACTCTTACTCCCGACCAGATGCACGACCGCGCAGAACTGCAGAAGGTGATCAGTTATTACATCCATGGCACGCACGTGGCCGGAATCTCGGCCCGCGGGAACCCGGCGGTCCGCCTGGTGGTCGCGCGCTTTAACGATCAGCTTCCAGACCTCCCGTTTCCGCCGACTCCGGAGTGGGCGCATAAGCTAAGCGCAGACTTTCTGGAAATCTCGAATTACTTCCGCACGCGGAATGTTCGAGTGGTGAACATGAGTTGGGGAGACGATCCTCAGGAGTTCGAGTCTTGGTTGTCGAAAACTGGTGGCGCAAATGGTCCGGCGGAGGTCAAGAAGAAAGCCGCAGAGCTCTACCAAATGTGGCACGACGCGGTTGAAACTGCGATTAAGAACGCGCCCGGCACATTATTCGTTTGTGCGGCTGGCAATAGTGATAGCGATGCCAGCTTTCTGCAGGATGTTCCCGCAGGGCTTCGTTTGCCGAATTTGCTCGCTGTAGGCGCGGTGAATCAGGCCGGCGATGAAACATCTTTCACCAGCTACGGCCCCACGGTCGCGGTAGATGCAGACGGGTACGAAGTCGAAAGCTATGTTCCTGGAGGAGCGAAGCTCAAGCTTTCGGGTACTTCCATGGCGTCTCCGAACGTTACCAACCTGGCTGCGAAATTGTTTGCACTCGACCCTTCGCTGACTCCGCAGAAGGTAATCGAATTGATTAAGCAGGGCGCCACCCCCAGTGAGGACGGACGCCGCCACTTGGTCGATCCCAAGCGATCGATTGAGCTGCTGAAGAACGGGAAATCCACCTCAGCCACTGCCAAATGATTATCCGCGCAATTTAATAAAAGAAGTCACTCATGCTTGCAGCGCCGGCGGCGACGCCGGGAAAGCTGCTTACGCCTAGAGCCTTCATCAGCGTCTTTAAAGTGTTCTGGTGTTGATAGAAGAGGTTTGAGCGATACCCGCGCTTGACCTTTGGCCCAATCACCACGCACACGACCCGGCCGCCGCCGTGCTGGCGGTCAGCATCAACACTCTCATCGAAAACTATGATCAGGACGCCATCTTTTTGAAAAGTCGGGCTCGCGATTATTGGCGCGATGTGGGTCTTCAACCATGAATCAGCCACAGCGAGTGAGCCATCGTGCGCGTCGTGCAACAGATTCGGCACAATGAATGAATATTCAGGGAGCGAGTGATTCGCCAAGTCACCTGTAAATTGGCTGAATGGCACCAGATTGTACTTCTCATTACTGTTCGCGACATCGGAAAAATAAGCCAGCGGATTATGTCGTTTTACGTATGGATACTTGCCGCACCCGGTGTAGCCCGCTTGCGGAAGGCTTTCTGCGTAGGACTTAAAAGTCTTTCCACTCGTGAGTAGGTGGCGAACGATGTTGTCCTGTGTGATCGTGCTGCACATGCTGTCCTTATTCGTAATAACTCGACCGGTTGTCAGCATGAAGTAGTTACCAATTGAAGGATGCGTATTCGCATAGTACTGCGTGGCCAACCCGTATTTATTTGCCAAGCTGTTCAGGTAAGGCATTGACGAGTTGCCAATCACACTTGAGTATGCGTGATTTTCCTCGACCACAACAAAAACATGATTGGCGCTGGGTACGGTACTTGCAAGAATCTTAGAGTTAAGAAATAGAAAAAGTACAGTAGCGACAAATAGATATTTCACTGCAAACTCCGGGAGACACCAACGGAAATTTACTCAGAACTGACCGAAGCAGGGAATTGCCAGGTCGCGGGGTATCAGGTGTCTTTAACATGGTATCGAATGGCGCGAAACGGCTGCCAGTCTGAGAAGGGCATCCCTTAGAGAGCGGTCACGCATACCCTTAGAACAGGCTACTTCCGAAAATTCAAACAACGACTATACGGCGACTGACCCCTGTGAGGGCATATAGTTGACCGGCCGTTCGTGAAGCAGCAATTCAGTCGCCTGCACCCGTGGATGAGAGTGGAACCAGGTCTGTACGATTCCATCCGCCAGAAAATTCCCCAGTGCGAGCAGAGTCATGCCCTGGTGGTGCGCCATCCAGCAGCGCACCAGTTCACGCTCGTGACGCCAGGTTCGATTGCGTGAGGAAGTGAAATCAGCCGATTCGTAAAACCCGTACGTGCTGAACCATCCATCCTGCTGCATTCGGCGCAGGTTGATCAGAGATGCCTTCGGAAAAATATTGAGAGCAAGGAACGTGGAATAAGGCGAGATTACCAGCGCCTCCACGTCACCATGGAAAAGTGCCAGCTGCGGAACACCGAAGGCATGATATCCATAGTCACCTCTATCATTTCTCTCAGCGTAAGCGCACTCCGAAATTCCCCACGGGATTCGCTTCGGCGCAGTGAATCCCTGATGAGAAAGAACTGCGGAATGGTGCGATCGGTCGAGTAGAGTGCCGGGATAACTTCTCATCCACAAGGTGGGCATTAAATATTCAAACATGGTGCCAGTCCAGGAGATCAGGACTGCGCGGCCTTGATCGGTGGTGTGAATGCGGCTCAACAGGAACCAGGTCTCAGACGGGATCTCGTCCTTTGCGATCGCAACGAAAGTGCCAAGGCGCGATTCGGACGCGAGCAAATCGTAGCAAGCCGCGTGGATCTGGCCTTTCTCGCTCTCGAATCCGATGGACATGATTTTCCGCTGACGGTTCCACAGGAAACCAAACTCCATTTCTTCCGCAAACTTTCCCGCGTCCGCTGCCAGCAATTGCAGGTCCTGAATCAGGCGGACGCAGTCCATCCTCGCGCCCGACACCAGCGAAAGCAATCGTTCCAGGGAGTTTCGTGATGCAGGCGGAGATACGGACTCAAGCGCCACGTGCAGCCGGGTAGCAAGCCGTGTGAGCAGGTCGGGTAGGTCCTTGAGCTTCACATCCTGGCGTGGAAGGGAGAGTGAACCTTCGGCTCGGAGGTCCGCAAAGTCCGGCAACATCCACGGAGTAAATCGCACCAGGGTTCGACGGAATTGGCTTAACCGGGCAAGCGCTTGCCCAGAGAACCATCGCGTGTCCTTGGTTGACTTTTTCTCGTCTGCGGCGATCCGCGTCAAGGCAGCAGCGGGAAACTTCAGGAGGGGATCGATCCAATCGTTGGCATGCGTTTTTGCTTCAATCCTGGCCAGCAAGCGCTTCGGGAATACGTCAAGTTCGGTCAGTTCCCGTAAATGGTCGAGGAATCCATAGGCGAGTTCACGCCGCAAAATAGGTTGATCGAGCAGGTGCAGGCAGCCCTGTTGAAGGGTCCAAAGCGAAGCTGCCAAATTTCCGCTATCTACGGACGAAACGAAGAGCGGCGGAAGAGGCTGAAGCGTCTGCGTGTCGTACCAGTTGTAAAGATGCCCGCGGTGCCGTGGCATTTTGCGCATGGTGCTGAGCGTCTGCGATGTTTTCTCCACAAATTCGGCAGGAGTCAAATAGCCAAGCTCGCAAGCCACCTGACGCACGTTCAGAAGAAACCCGGCATTCGTAGGCGAAACCCGAGGGGCGGCTTCGAAAGCCTCTTCCTGAACGTTGTCCGGAATGAGCCAGTTGTGCTCTTCAGTACTGAACTCCGCAAAGTACCGCCAGGTTCGGATCGCTGCGCGCCGAAGGAAGAGTCTGTCTTTTTCCGAAATCGCGGCCTGCGCCATGAATGCCGGGCTGTCGAGCCATTTCGATACAAGCTTGCTGCACGCCCAGAGCACTAGCACTGGCACAGCGGCGACCAGAGCCGGCCGGCGAACCAGAAACACAATCAGCCCAAGCAAAATAGCAATCACCGGCATCCAGTTCAAGTAAGCATCTACCGGAGTACGTTTGGCCACGCCGGCTTCGGCTTCAGCGGCTGTTTCCCATTCGAGCAAGCGCTGCCGAGTAAAAACCCGCCTGATTAATGTCCGAACCACCGCGTCGAGAGATACCAGCATTTGGTGCGGCAAGAAGATGATATTCAGGAGTGTGCCGACATTCGAACTGAATAACGCCGAGAGCGCTTCGCGCGCCACAGCCATTTTCCGTTCCGCGACCGAGCGCACCAGCGTGAACAGAAATTCAAACCAAACCGGCATGAACAAGATGAAAGCCGTTGCCAGCGTCCAACTACGCGCGTATCCGGGAAGCACTAGCCATCCCAACACGAATAGTAGAAACGTGGCGGGCTCTACCAGGCTGCGGCGAAGGTTGTCGAGAATCTTCCACTGCGAGACTAGCGAGATCGGGTTCGGCACTTTGCGCCCGGTCTCATCGGGCACGCGCGAGAACAACCAACTCGTGATCTGCCAGTCGCCGCGCAGCCATCGGTGCTTGCGCCGGTTGTAAGCGCTATAGTGCGATGGATAATCTTCGATGACTTCGACATCGGTAACTAATCCCGCGCGGGCGTAGGCCCCTTCGATAAGATCGTGGCTTAGCAGAGCATTCTGAGGGAACCGGCGGTCGAGTACTTTGTGCACCGTCTCGACTTCATAAATCCCTTTCCCAGCAAAAATTCCTTCACCATAAAGGTCCTGATAAATATCGGAGACGGCGCGAGTATAGATGTCGAAGCCGGTCTGGCCTGAGTAGATATTCGCCAACCGTGAACTGGAGGCGCTATGAACGCTGATCCTGACTCGCGGTTGAAGAATTCCATAGCCTGCAACCACGACGTTCTTCTCAGGATCAATTACCGCTCGGTTCAAGGGATGCGCCAGGGTTCCAATCAGACGATGAGCAGAGCCCCGCGGCAATTCGGTGTCGGCGTCGAGAGTGATCACAAAGCTCACTTCCGCCAGCACGGCAAGATCTCCCACCTTGACCGGAAAGCTGTCACGCTCGCGGGTAAGCAGCTTGTTGAGGTCCATCAACTTGCCGCGTTTGCGCTCCCATCCCATCCATACTTTTTCGCGGGGATTGTAGATGCGATGGCGGTGCAGCATCAGGAATGAGCCCATGTTCTTGCCCGAGTACTTCTCGTTCAGCTCCTTAACAAGATTGCCGCACAAATCAACCAAAGGATCATCTTCACGTGACGGAACCGGAGAATCCGCAAGGTCTGTAAGCAGTGCGAAATGCAGATTGCGATTGTGATTGCCGAGGAAGCGGACTTCCAGATTTTCCACCAGCCGCCGAACCTGTTTTTCATTCAGCAACAGCGCCGGCACCGCGACCAAGGTCGTGCAATCCTCGGGAATGTCTTTGGAAAAGTCGAATTTCGGCAGGATTTCCGGCCGAAGCAGCGCGGTGGTCAGATAATTCATAAGCTGTACCGCACTTTGCGAGCACGGCAGCAGCAAAACCAGCATGGAGAGCAGGATTAAAATCGGCGAAGTGAAGGTGCTGGTAAGCAGCAACACGATGGCCGACATCAGCCCGAAAGTAAGAATTTCAATACCGGGCAAATAAAACTCGTCTGGATGCCTGCGCAGCAAGGCTCGAATTTTGTGCGCGAGTGAAGGACGAAATCCAATGCGCGCGCGAAAGTCGGCTGATCCGGCGCCCACCAGGTAATAGCCAACGTGCGATTCGCGAAGTGCGATGCGAGAATCTTCAGCCGGCTGCTGTTGGGATTGGCGCGCCAGTTCCAACGCCTGTGAAGCGACTTCCATTTCAGTGGAGTCGGAGCGTTCGGCGATCAATACCAATTTTTCGCGATATAGATTGCGAGACTCAAAATCCATTCGCGCGTACGCACCGGAAGGATCCTGACTAAGGACCTGGTCAAACGCTATTTGTGGTTCGAGCACCTCCTGCCAGTGCAACTGGTTGATCTCAATCAGGCTGCGTACGCAATCGCCGACAGCCTGCGAAGGTTGTGTGTCATCGAAAACGTTCTTACTGCGGGCCGCAATTTGTTCAAGTAACGCCAACTCCATGGCTGGAATCAGTGCCCACAGTTCGCGGAACTTTAAGATGGTGGTTTTCTGAAACGTGCCTACATATGCAGTGAAGCTGGCTTCGCTGAAGTTGAATGCCGAGGCGTAAAGGTAAGCCTCAGTAATAGCGGCGGCACGCGGGATAGTGGTGCCCCGTGGCGTAAGCACGTGCGGAAGGCGTCGCAGTTTCTTGAACGCGTTTCGTGTGTTCCATAACTCCGCCCACAGCAAATGCAGATTTTCGCGGATCCATCGAAGATCTTCTGACTCCGGCAGCTTGCGAGAGCGACGTCCTACTTTCTCAAGAACTGGACGCAAGGTGGCTGACATCACCTTCCATCGAGTCGAAAAGAACCCGGAGGCGTGTACGCTTGGGTTCCAGGCCAGGCATCGCGCAACCTCCTCCGCATTTTTGCGCAAAGAAGTGAAGTCCTCACCCGGGCGCTTCTTTTGCTCTGCGATTCGCGTCGCTTCGGCCATTTCAATATGTATGTTCTGCGGCATCCAATCCTTAACGGTAGCTGGCAGCCTGCAACTCAAACATCTCGGCGTAACGTCCGCCCAGCGCGGTCAACTTTTCGTGCGTTCCCTCCTCAACGATGCTGCCATTTTCGAGTACCACGATGCGATCCGCCATACGTACAGTTGAAAAACGATGCGAGATGAATAAGGCCATCTTCCCGGCGGTAAGCTCGGCGAACCGCTGGAACACTTCATACTCGCTGCGAGCGTCGAGCGCTGCCGTGGGCTCATCAAGAATCAACAGTTGAGAATCTCTCAAATACGCGCGCGCAAGTGCCAGCTTTTGCCACTCGCCGCCGGAGAGATCCACTCCGCCTTCGAACCTCCGGCCCAGCATCTGCTCGTATCCTCCACTGAGTCTCGAGATGACTTCGTTAGCAAGACTCTTGGCAGCCGCGCTCTCCACTGCTCCAGAGTTGGATAGATCTTCGATCTTGCCCACCGCGATATTTTCGCGAGCTATCATTTCGTATCGCATGAAGTCCTGAAAAATGACTCCGATTTCACGGTAGAGGTCTTCCAGGTCGTACTCGCGCAAGTCAATTCCATCGAGCAGGACTTGCCCATCGCTGGGATCGTACAGTCTTGTGATGAGCTTTACGATGGTGGTTTTGCCTTGCCCGTTCTCGCCAATTAATGCGACGCGCTCTCCCGGCCGCAAGGTGAAATTCAAGCGGTCTATCACCAATCGGTTCGTGCCGGGGTAGCGGAATGAAACATCGCGAAACTCGAACCCCTGGGTGATCGGGCGGGGCGCCCGCAGGGCATTCGGCTTCGAGCGGATTGTCGGCTTCATCTCGAAGAACGCCAGCAGATCGGTCAGGAACAGGGCTTGATCGGCTATCCCCGAAAGTGTTGAAAATACCTGCTGGATGTTGCTGCTCGCCTGCAGAATCGCGGTGCTCAGGAAATAAAACGTGCCAATCGTCCATCGTCCCGAAATGGTGCGCCAAATTACGTACGCGTACGCGCCGTAATAGCCTCCGGTACTCACGAACGACAGGGCCGAGCCAACTCCAAGCCGCCGTTTCGCAAGATCGACGTCCTGGTGATAAATAATGTCAGAAAGCTTCGCGAAGCGCTCTGTAAAGAAGCTGCCCAGGCTAAACAGCTTCAGTTCCTTTGCTGCTTCCTTCGTGGCTCCCGCCTGGCGAAGATAATCAAGTTGACGCTTAATCGGGGTCTGCCGGAAATTCTTGGCATAACCGAGAAATGCGAAATGTGTCTCCCCGATAAATGCGGGCAATACGGCCGCGATGAGCAGCAGCATCAACCAGGGGGAATAGATCATGACCGCTACCGACCAGCCGATGGCCGTGATCAGTTGTAACTGAAGCCGCCCGATGGATTGGATCATCACCAGCCGGTCTGTGGCTTGTACACGCGCGCGCTCCAGACGATCGTAGAAAATGGGATCTTCGTAAGCTGTAAGGTCCAAAGCCGAGGCGTGCTTCATCACCTGAATGCTGACGTGACGCGTGTACTTATTGGCAAGCAGCGCGTCGGAATAATCAATCATCCGCGTGACGATGCTGCTTAGAACAGCGAGCCCGAATTCGGCGCCGACCAACCACCATAGCTTCACAGGAACAGAGCTGTGCGCGTGTAGGATTCGCTCAAGAATGTCGATGATCAGCTTTGGAATGTAACCGAGGGCTACCGGGAGCAGCGCCGCGATGATCCGCGCGACAATCCCGAAAGTGACGACACCCGGGCCCGAGTCCCACACGATCTTCAGGATCGGCGGAACGTTGCGGAGGGCTGAGAGGCGCTCTCGCCAACTGCTCCAGACATTTTCATTTTGCGACATTAGGCCCGAATCCTGGCCCGACACGGTTAGGGCTGACGCGACGGCTTCAACAAAGATGCCCAAACCAGGTGCAAGGTTTGACAGGCGGTGTGCCAGACGTTACCCGTTGTCCGGGATTCCTTCACCACTGAACAAAGCCGCCCACAGGATTATAAACACCGGTTTCATGAGCCCACTCGGTGTAGCGGCATGCCGAGCTAAGGCGTTCGTCTTAATTACTGGCGTTATTCAGATGTCTGAGATTTCTTTGACTTGCGACTCCCGAGACGACAACATGCGGATAGAGAAGAATTGTCGCGATCTGAAGCAGCTTTCGTGAAAAAAGTTCACGACGCAGCGAAAAAACTTTATTTTCAGACTAGTTCGCTGATCTGAAAAAACCAGTTCTCGCTGATAATCAGAGCACAATTCGTGTGTAGATGAATCCGACCCGTCGTCAATTCCTTCGCGTGGCGCTGACCGGGGCCGCAGTTCTTCCGTTAACAGGAAAAACTCTGGCTTCAAGTGTTATTGCGCGCTCTCAATATGCACCCGTCCTCGGCGACGACCAGTTGCTTGAGGAGATCGAGCGGGCGGCATTCGAGTTCTTTTGGACCGAGACCAACCCGGTTACCGGTTTGGTGATGGACAAAGCCAACGCCGACGGCGGCGGTTCGCCAGGAATTGCCAGCATCGCAGCCACCGGTTTCGGTCTCACCGCCTTGTGCATCGGACATCAACGAAAATATCGTCCTCAGGCGCAGATCGAACAACGTGTCGCCAAAACGCTCCGTTTCTTGGCGCAAGATGCACAAGTCGAACACGGCTTCTTATATCACTTCGTCAACGCTGCGACTGGAGAACGGGCAAGGGCCTCTGAAATCTCGCCGATCGATAATGCGATCTTGCTTTGCGGTGTTCTTACCTGCCGGGAATACTTTAAGACTGCCGCGATCGATCGTGACGCGGCCGCAATTTTCAACCGGGTTGACTGGCCTTGGGCGCTCAACGGCGGTAGTACCTTCGCTCTCGACTGGAAGCCCGAGCATGGCTTTAGCAGGCTGCGATGGGATTCGTATTGCGAATCCATGATGCTGTATTTGCTCGCCATCGGATCGCCAACCCACCCCATTCCGGCGGAATGCTGGAATGCCGTGCGGCGACCGAAAATGGTCTACGGAGGCAGACAGTACGTTTCGTCTCCGGCTCCATTGTTCGTACATCAGTTTTCTCATGCCTGGTTTGACTTCCGTGACAAGCACGATGATTACGCGAACTACTTCGAGAACTCGATGATCGCATCCCACGCTCATCGTGAGTTCTGCGTCGAGTTAGCGCAGAAATTCCCGTGTTATTCAGAAAACGTTTGGGGCATCACTGCTTCAGAGTCCAGTGAAGGATATGTCGCCTGGGGCGGGCCACCGTTGCTGGGCCCGATTGATGGCAGCCTGGTTCCAGCCGCCGCTGCGGGGTCGTTGCCGTTTACTTTTCGCGAATCTATCACCGCTCTGAAAACGCTACGTTCGCACTACGGCAAACA
>Ga0070717_10003892_pt1 | contig 10740 bp, 6 predicted proteins | sample LARL113metaG_FD_71366 | JGI IMG/M metagenome (GOLD analysis project Ga0070717, IMG submission 71366) | Corn, switchgrass and miscanthus rhizosphere microbial communities from Kellogg Biological Station, Michigan, USA - LAR L11-3 metaG | ecosystem: Host-associated > Plants > Roots > Rhizosphere ...
ACAAGGAACAACAGTAGAAAGGCAACTCAGGTAGCGATCAGTTCACCAAGTGGCAACAACCATTGCCGACCGAAGGCCTGCCGACACCGCAGACCATGGCCGAGTCCGTGCATAATCTAGGTGTTAATGCGCAAAGATCATGTTTTCTTTATCGCACACCAGGGGGAGCAGAGACGACACGTTAGTGCACGAAAGCAACACAGAGGGACGTGGCCAGAAGGGCAATGCGTGCGATAAAACGATGGTTCTAAAACCGGAGGCATCAAAAACGACCTAAGAGGAACTGAGGTGTTAAGACTGACCTAGAAGAAGGGCACTTCTCAAAGAGCGGCTTGGAGTTTTGAGAATCATCGGGAAAGACATGGCGCCGACCAGAGAATAACGGGTCTCAATCGTGCGAACCAAGTCTCGATTGATCCCAGGAATTGTCAGGAAGGAAACTGGCTGAGAATCAACCAATGCACGGCTCGTTTTTCTTCATAGTCAGGAGTGGACGACTCCCTCCGATACAGAAGAAACCGCAAGCATTGTTCCTGTGAGCTACTATCCTCTTTGTCGGTCGACGGCTGCCTCGCACGACTTCTTCGAAAACCGGGCTGGTCCAAGCCATAACTTTCGCCTTTAGGTCAGAGATTTTTACCCTTACCGGTCTTCCAAAGGCAGGGCACTGACACAGAGGATCATAGCACCGCTTTGCTTGCTTTTCATCCCGGAACGTCGAAAGCGGCACGGCCCGAAAGTGCCATTTTCTATGGTTCCCCTCGCCGTTCATCGTCCGGAATGAGTGACCGGGCAGAGCCCTGACCCCCGTACTACGGAAGAGCGTCCCTCCAACCCCTTTTTGCCCAGAACGCTGCTAGTGGAACAAAAGTGTGATTCCTTCGATCCGCCATATTCTTCGTCTACAGGACGTTTTATCTTGACACTTCAGCTACATAAGGCTAATGTTTTGAAGCTTTTTAACTTCCGCTCCCACTCTGCGGTAGTCGTCGCGAAGTGATGAGTAGAAGGTCCTTCCCCAATCCCCCAATAATTTCATCCGACCGATGCACTGAGGTGTTTCATGCGCCGCCGCGTCTACCCGTGTCCACATACGCTTGTATTGTCACTATTCCTCGCCATTTGCGCTTCAATTACCATGGCGCAAGCCAACGTGCAGGGGCAGTGGAACACTCTGCCTTATCTCATGCCCATCAATCCTGTCCATGTCGCCCTTCTCAGCAATGGCAAAGTACTGGTGGTGGCAGGATCGGGAAACTGCCCGCCATCTTTGACGGGTTGTCCCTCCGGTCCGCCATATGGTCCCTCGAATGGCTCAGGAGCATTGCTGTGGGATCCAAATGCCGGAACAATCTCTCAGTTTTCATTATCCTGGGACATGTTCTGTAATGGCATGGTGCTGCTGCAGGACGGGCGCGCACTGATCGACAGCGGCACGATCCAGTATGACCCTTTCCATGGGCAGCTAAACGTAGCAGTTTTCGATCCAGCCACGAACCTTTTCAGCAACGTTCAAAACATGGCACACGGGCGGTGGTATCCGACGGTGCTGACATTGGGGGATGGGCGGATAATGGCATTTTCGGGGCTGAACGAGACAGGTGCCACCAACACTGCCGTGGAGTTCTACACGATTGGCTCGGGCTGGAGCCCGCAGTATCCTGCATCCTGGACACCGGATCTCTACCCGCGCTTGCACCTTTTGCCTGATGGCAAGGTGTTTTACTCTGGAGCGCAAACCACTTCGAAGCTCTTCGACCCGTCGACGACGACGTGGAATACGAACGTCGCCACAACGATCTACAGCGGAACCAGAAACTACGGCACGTCGGTACTTCTCCCGTTGACCCTCGCCAGCAACTACGATCCAAGAGTGATCATCATGGGCGGCCATAGTCCGGCCACCAATACGAGCGAGATCATCGATTTGGGAGCGCCAATACCTGCGTGGCAATCTGGACCCAATATGAGCCAGGCGCGCATCGAGATGAATGCGGTGATTTTGCCCGATGGCAGAGTATTGGCCGTTGGGGGTTCGGTGAATGACGAAGACACAACTACGGCCAGCCTGAACGCGGACCTGCTGGGAGCTGATCCCAACAACCCCGGTAGCTATATTTTCTCCTCAGCCGGTGCAAACTCCTATGCGCGTTTGTACCATTCGGTGGCACTGCTTCTTCCAGATGCTACGGTGTGGCTTGCTGGCGGCAATCCGCAGCGTGGCACCTACGTGCAGCAGATGGAGATTTACCAACCGCCGTACCTCTTCGACTCGACTGGGGCGTTGGCGACACGGCCCTCAATCACCAGCGCGCCGAGTTCCGTCTCCTACGGAAATGCGTTCTCAGTGCAAACTCCGGATGCCGCGAGCATTAACCGCGTCGTTCTTGTACGTAACGGAACTGCGACGCATGCCTTCGGTATGGACCAGCGTGAAGTGGAATTGTCCTTCACGGCGCAGAGTGGATCCCTGACCGTCGCAGCTCCTCCCAATGGCAACATCGCTCCTCCCGGCTATTACATGCTGTTTCTCTTGAACAGCTCAGGAGCGCCCTCGGTGGCAACGTTCGTTCAGATGCTTCCCGTACCTCCGCAGCCAGACTTCTCGGTGGCCGCCACACCATCCTCCCAGACGATACCGCCGGGCACAGGCACGAGCTACACCGTCAGTGTGGCATCCTCAAACGGATTTAATGCAAATGTGACTTTCAATGTATCGGGCTTGCCTTCCGGTGCGACTGCGACCTTCAATCCGAGTTCCGTTACGGGTTCTGGATCCTCCACCATGTCTGTCAACACGTCGAGTTCGACGCCTGCGGGCAGTTATCCACTGACGATCACAGCGACAAGTGGCAGCCTCACTCACACCGCGCAGGTTACCATGGTCGTCGCGGATTTCTCGATTGCCGCCTCCCCGAGCAGTCAAACGGTAAGTGGAGGATCGAGGACGACCTTCACGGTGTCGGTTACGGCGCTGGGACCGTTCTCTGCTGCTGTTAATTTCAGCGTAACCGGATTACCCACGCGTACGAGTTCCTCATTCACTCCTACGTCAGTTTCGGGTTCAGGCAATACAACGCTCACGATATCAACCAAGCCAAAAACCGCGACTGGCACCTATCTCCTCACGATCAAGGCGACAGGTGGAGGTCTCACACATTCCACCAGCGTGAGCCTTGCAATTAAGTGAAAGCGATTTTCAACGGAGTACCACTATGACTAGAGTCTTCTCGTCCAGCATTTTCCTGTTCTTGTTGCTGTTGTTAGGGGCAACGATAGGAACTGCCTCACCATGTTTCGCCAGCGCGGCCGACGATCAGAATACGCCGTCTAGTTCTGCGCAGAAGCCAGCGGCCGATTTCAGAGGCACTTGGTCAGGCACTTTGTTTTCGAAGCATGCCAATGTTGCGCCCTTCACCATGACAGTAGTCATCAGTTCCGACTCAAACGGACACCTTGTGGGCGCCTCGACTCTCAATTCCGACTGCCTGAAAGATGTTCGCCTTGAAGTTACCGTCAAAGGTCCAGAGATCACGCTTTCGGGCAGCGACGACGAAGGGAACAACATCACCGTCCGAGGTAAAGTCGACAACACGGGCACAATCGTGAAGGCTAACTACATTCTGAATGGCAGTGCCTCCGGAAGATGCGAAACGGATGGCGGAAGCGGTACTTTGGCGAAGCGTTGAGGGCCTAGCTTCGGTTCATTTGCGCTGGTCCGCTGACGGATCTTGCCTCGCGGGGGTGTTCTGTCCTAGTCCTTGCTATCTTGTCCTTTTCTGATTGCGTCGCGATGATCTAATCTATCGCACATATTTTCTTTTCGGGGTTCGCATGATCACTTCGCGCAGAGGCTTTCTTCGGTGGTTGGGCGCCAGCAGTACCGCTGGGATGGCCATGCACTGGCCAATGATGTTTGCCTCGCGAGCAACCACGCTCGAACCCTCCATGCGGGACGATGGCTTCATCCGTTTAGACAGGAATGAAAATGCCTACGGTCCTTCGCCAAAAGTGGAGGAGGTCATAAGGTCTTCGAGCGGCGCGAACCGGTATGCGCTCAAAGAATCCCGATGGTTGCTGGAAAAAATTGCTAGTCTGAACCACGTGAAGTCGGACCAGGTGCTGCTGGGCTGCGGATCTACTGAAATTCTGCGCATGGCCTGTTTCGCGTTTCTGGGCGTTGGTAAACAGTTGATCCAGGCTTCCCCCACGTTCGAGGCCATCGAACGTTATGCGCGTTCAGCCGGCTCCGAAGTCATATCGGTGCCCTTGACTCCGGTATTTGCCCACGATCTTAATGGCATGCTGGCGCATGCCAGTGCTTCAACAACGCTGGTGTATATCTGCAATCCCAACAACCCCACGGCGTCCCTGACTCCCAGGAAAGACATCGAGAGCTTCATACGTAACCTTCCTGCGTCATCGTTTGTCATCATCGATGAGGCCTATTACCATTACGCTGGCCAGTCTGGAATGTATGCCTCATTCATTGATCGACCATTCGACGATGAAAGGGTGATCGTGACTCGGACGTTTTCCAAGGTCTACGGCCTTGCGGGCTTAAGGCTGGGTTACGCCGTGGCTTCGCCCCAAGTGATTTCTCGGATGCAGAAGTTCGCGACAGAAGCCAACATCAACGCGATCGTGACACACGCCGCTGCGGCCGCGCTGGACGATGTCAATGGAACCGACGATTTCATTCAGCGCAATACAAACGACCGCCAGGAATTTTTCAATCAGGCAATGGCGCGTGCCGTCAAACCGATCGATTCGCACGCCAATTTTGTAATGATGAATACCTTCCATCCGGCTGAGGAGGTGATCGAACACTTCCGCAAGAACAATATCTTCATCGGTCGTCCTTTCCCGGCGCTCGACACACACATCCGTATCTCGTTGGGCCGCCCAGAAGAGATGCGCGCATTCTGGCGGGCCTGGGACAGCTTGCCCTACCCGAAACACTCCATGCAGCACTGAGCAGAGTGTCGTAAATCGCGTTACCGGTTTAATAGACAACTGCAAACCTAGTGGCGCTGCTTTCGTACAAGCACCCTTGTCGGTGCGCTCCTGATTGCTGCGGATGTCCAGACATTACTTCGCAGGGTCGTAGTTCAGATTTTGCCCGAGCCATCGCTCGGCGTCTGCCACGCTAATCCCCTTGCGTTCGCTATAGTCAGCGACTTGGTCGCGATCGATCTTGCCGAGGCTGAAATATCGCGATTCCGGATGGGCAAAGTAGAGGCCACTCACACTCGATCCGGGCCACATTGCAAACGACTCAGTAAGCAGCATTCCAGTGTTCGCCTGCACATCAAGTAAACGCCAAAGCGCGCCCTTCTCCGTGTGATCCGGGCACGCCGGGTAACCTGCAGCTGGCCTGATGCCCCGATACTTCTCTTGGATGAGATCCGCGTTGCTCAGGCCTTCTTCACAACCGTAACCCCATTCACACCGCACGCGCTTGTGCAGGCATTCGGCGAAAGCTTCAGCCAGGCGATCTGCGATGGCCTCCGCCATGATCGCGTTGTAGTCGTCGTGTTCGGCCCTGAACCGATCGCAGACTTCCTTCAAGCAGATCCCGCTGGTTACCGCGAACGCACCGATATGATCGCGCAACCCTGTTTGCTTCGGTGCGATGAAGTCTGCGAGCGATCGGCACGGCTCATTGCCTTCCTTGTTGGATTGTTGGCGGAGGAAGTGGAATCGTTCGAGGACCTCTTTGCGCGTGTCGTCCGTGTACAACTCGACATCGTCGCCCACGGCGCTGGCGGGAAAGAAGCCATATACGCCCCGCGCCGTGATCAACTTCTTCTCGAGGATGACATCCAGAAGAGCATTGGCTTCGGTGAAGATCTGACGTGCTTGTGCACCTTGTCCGTCGTGCTCAAAAATACGGGGATAAACGCCCTTCAGTCCCCAGGTGTGGAAGAATGGCGTCCAGTCGATGAAGTCGCGCAGCGTCGCCAGCGGAAAGTTGTCCAGCACGCGAACCCCGGTAAACGCTGGTGTAGGCAGGTCTTCGGCCCGCCACTCGACAGGGGTCCGTCTTTTTCGTGCTGTCTCAAGGGAGACGACCGTCAGGGACGGCGCGGAGTGGGCTTTGCGGAGCGCCTCATAATCGGCTCGATGCTGCGCCACGAACGCCGATTTTCCCTCGTCGCTCAGAAGGCTGGTCGTCACGGGCACCGCCCGGCTGGCATCCAGTACGTGAACCACTGGCTCGCTGTAATGCGGCGCGATCTTAACAGCGGTGTGCGCGCGGCTCGTGGTTGCGCCGCCGATAAGCAGCGGCAACTTGAAGCCCTGACGCTCCATCTCGCGGGCTACGTGTACCATTTCGTCCAGCGACGGAGTGATCAGCCCGCTGAGTCCGATCATGTCCGCCTTTTCCGCCTTGGCGCGTTCGAGGATCTTTTCGCAGGGGACCATCACGCCCAGATCGATCACCTCGTAGTTATTGCAGGCGAGGACGACGCCGACGATATTCTTCCCAATATCGTGAACATCACCTTTGACCGTCGCCAATACGATTTTTCCCTGTGCCTTGATCACCTGCCCAGACGCAGCCATCGCAACTTTCTCGGCTTCCATGAACGGCGTGAGGTGCGCCACGGCCTTCTTCATCACGCGGGCAGACTTGACCACCTGGGGCAGGAACATCTTGCCGGCACCGAATAGATCACCGACCACACTCATGCCGGCCATCAGTGGGCCTTCGATCACCAATAGAGGACGGCCCAGTTTGACGCGAGCTTCCTCGGCATCGACTTCTATGTATGTGTCGATCCCCTTGACCAGTGCGTGAGAAAGACGCTCCTCGACCGTGCCATGGCGCCATTCTTCGGCCTTTTTTTCACTCACTACTACGCCTGCGCCCTTGAGCGATTCGCCATGCTCCACCAACCGCTCGGTCGCGTCGGGACGGCGGTTCAGCAGCACGTCCTCGACTAGCACCTTCAGTTCAGGTTCTATCTCCTCATACACCTCGAGCATCCCGGCATTCACGATGCCCATGTCCATGCCCGCCGTGATGGCGTGATAGAGAAATGCAGAGTGCATTGCCTCCCGCACCTTATTATTGCCTCGGAAGCTGAACGAGATGTTCGAGACGCCGCCGCTAACCTTGGCGTGCGGCAGATTGGCTTTGATCCAGCGCGTGGCATTGATGAAGTCAACCGCGTAGTTGTTATGCTCCTCCATGCCGGTGGCAACGGTGAGGATATTCGGATCGAAAATGATGTCTTCGGGCGGAACCCCGACCTCGTCGACTAGTATCCGGTAGGCGCGCTCGCAGACGCGGATCTTGTCCTCGTAAGTCGCGGCCTGGCCCTTTTCGTCGAAGGCCATCACGACCACCGCCGCGCCATATTTCAGAACGGTGGCGGCGTTCTTGCGAAACTTATCTTCGCCTTCTTTCAGCGAAATCGAATTGACGATGCCCTTGCCCTGAAGGCACTTCAGCCCTGCCTCGATGACCTTCCATTTCGAGGAATCCACCATAAAGGGCACCTTGGCAACTTCGGGCTCACTCGCCAGCAACTGCAAGTAGCGTGTCATTGCAGTGACGCCGTCGATCATTCCTTCGTCCATGCAGATATCGAGGACATTGGCTCCGTTCTCGACTTGCTGCCGAGCTACGCTTACCGCTTCTTCATATTTGCCTTGTTTGATCAGCTTCGCGAACTTGGGCGAACCGGCCACATTGGTCCGCTCACCAATCATGATGAATACGCCGGACTGTTGGGTGAATGGTTGCGATCCCGAGAGACGGAGTGGCTTCGTCGTCGTGGGCCCGGCCGCGATCGCGCTGTCAGACACGCTCACGCCCGACTCACAATCTGGTGGGCGAAGGATTCCCCAGTGCGCTGCGACCTCCACTTTCGCGGAGGCTGGCCTTCGAGGGCTTTGGCGATGGCCGCGATGTGCTCGGGTGTGTTGCCGCAACATCCGCCGGCAATATTGATCAGCCCTGCCCGTGCAAAGTCGCCCAGATAACGCGCCATGTCCTGAGGCCCCAGGTCGAACCCGGTTTTCGAGAGGGGATTCGGCAAACCGGCATTCGGGTAGCATGAGATAGCCACGTCCGCTTTCTCCGATAACTCCTCCAGGAACGGATACATCAGATCCGGGCCTAGAGAGCAGTTGAGCCCGACCGACAACGGTTTTACGTGCTGCACGGCATTCCAGAACGCCTCAGTGGTCTGCGCGGAGATCATCGTCTCGCCGCCACGCCCAACGGCCGCCGAGATCATTACCGGCAACTTCTTGCCGTCTTCATCGAACACTTCACGGATGGCGACAAGAGCTGCCTTGGCGTTCAGAGAGTCGAAGATTGTCTCGACCAAGAGCAGGTCTACGCCGCCGGCAATGAGGGCGCGCACCTGCTGAGCATAGGCTGTCTTAACCTGGTCGAACGTGACCACGCGGAAGCCAGGATCGTCCGCGTCGGGTGAGTTCGAAAGAGACACAGTCAGCGGCCCAATAGCCCCTGCCACGAACCGTTGACGCGACGTTTCGGTTCCGACGCGATCGGCCCATTCGCGGCATTGCCGCGCCGATTGCTCGTTGATATCCCAAGCCAGGCTGCCGAGGAACGGATTGTCGATGACCTTTTGATAGAACGCGGGATCCTTTCGGCCGCCATTCTCCCGCGGATCGTCCACAAAAAACTCGCTTTGCGTAATGCTGGTTGCGCCAAAGGTGTTCGTCTCGATGATGTCCGCACCTGCCTCCAAAAACCGGCGATGGATGTCACCGATCATCTCTGGCTTTGTCAGGGAGAAAAGGTCACCGTTGTTCAGCAGGCTCTTCGTCGAGTTCTTGAAACGCTCTCCGCGGATGTCCGCTTCCGTCATGCCATAGGTGCGGATCGTCGTGCCCATCGCTCCGTCGATGATGGCAATTCGACTCTCGAGAATCATTTCAAGAGGATGTTGATGGGCTTTCGTCATGTTTTCCTGATGGCCTCGAGCGTTTCGATTTTTCGCTACCTCCGCGCGAAGCCAAGGCGCTTGGCCGAAACTGATCTCTTTGAGTTGATCTGCGCGCTACCCTAGCTCCGCCCTATCGCTGCACCGAAGCACTTTTTTATTATAGCGATTGGCAAGCGTCTAACTACGGCGCGTGAGATCACTCGCGTGATCGTGGTACCGTTGAACGTACCTTTGGAACCCGCAAGAGCACACAAAGAAGCTGGGGAAAATCGGTACAGTCGCGCCTCTGTACAGAGTATTTGATGTTTCCCGAATGCTGGTTGATTCTCGGACTTGACTACAGGGCTTTCCGCGGAGAATTGAAGAGTGCAATCCATAGTTATTCCATTTCACAAGTGCCGAATGCCCTTCGTCGCTGCGGGCGCGGTCACAGGCATTGGCAGCTTGCCTCTCACGTCTGTTACAGCGGCGATTCGGTCAGTTGCCGAATTTTCGCCGGAGGTCCCCTTTTGGCCCCAGTTACCTCAACTCTCAGAACGGGAGAGTATCGTCGGTCAAGGCCTCAGTGTTGTGGAAGAGTTGATTGAACCTCGCAACGAAGGCTACGGTTACCAGGTAAAAGAAGGCCGGCTCAATTCGGTGCTCGAAATCCTTCACCGCAGTAGTGGGGAATTGACGCCGGCAAACGCGGCAGGCTTTGGCGCGTTCGAAGAAGCACTGTCATCCGGTCTCTTCAGTTCCGCGGTCGCCGTCAAGGGGCAGTTCGAGGGCCCAATCACGCTGTCGGCCTATCTATTCCACCGGGGCCGGCCCTTCCTATCCGATCCAGCGCTTTTTGCAGCCGTCGCATTTCATGTCTCGCAGAGCATCTCGTGGCAGATTGATCGCCTGAAATCTGCTGGATTGCCTGTGCTGTTGTTTGTTGATGAACCAGCCTTGTGCCTGGACGCACCAGTCGCGAACGCGGTCTCAGAGGAGCAGCGGCTCAGCGCATTGGCGGCCACCCTGGAGGAGGCTCGAATTCGCGGAGCCTATGCTGGACTGCATTGCTGCGCAGCGCGTCCATTCGAGCGCATGTGCCGCGTCAAGCCGGATATCATTTCGTTCGACGCCCATGAGGGACTTGATCTGTTTTTTGCCGACTGGCATGCGCTCGACTTCGTGAATCAGGGAGGAGCGGTTGCCTACGGAATAGTCCCCACACGGCCAGGTCTGAACGCTGTCGATTCAGCTACTATCTTTATTCGCTGGTTGAAAGCAGCCTCCCTGGCTGGCGATCCACAGAAATTTGCTCAGCGCGCCATGATCACGGCAACCTGCGGACTTGGACTACTCGATACGTCCGCTGTCGCCGAGTCATTCAGCGTCGCGCACAGCATAAGCAAACTGATCAGATCCTTGGCTGGTTCGCCAGAAGAATAACACTTCAGGATAAGAATGCGTCAAACTGCAGAACGCGGTGCAAGCGCTGCGGATCGATGAACGGAGTTTGAAGAGTGGAAAGGCCGAGTCAGTGCCTCTCATCGTCCCAGTATCGCCGACGATCTACACGTGTTCGATACTGCCTTCGGGCTCCAGCCGATGTGCGGCGAGACCGGCGTTACCTGCACACCAGATATGCCGACTTTCAGCATTTTGGAAGTCCAGGGTTCACCGGCGCCCGTCCCTCTACCGCTAATAACGGTACCGGTAAGGAGAATCATTTCGGCTGGGCAGTCGAGGTCTCGCTGGACGTCGAGTGGGCGCACGCCACTGCACTCGGAGCCAACATCATCCTGGTTACCACCCCCACCGCAGAAACGCTCGG
>Ga0070717_10003893_pt1 | contig 10735 bp, 13 predicted proteins | sample LARL113metaG_FD_71366 | JGI IMG/M metagenome (GOLD analysis project Ga0070717, IMG submission 71366) | Corn, switchgrass and miscanthus rhizosphere microbial communities from Kellogg Biological Station, Michigan, USA - LAR L11-3 metaG | ecosystem: Host-associated > Plants > Roots > Rhizosphere ...
TCGGAACCGTCGATGAGATCGAGGGACTGGACGCTTCGACGCGGGAGAAGATCCGCTTCGTGACGAAGAGCTTCGTCGATGCAATGAGCCCGTCCAACTTCGCGCTCACCAATCCGCAGGTGCTGAAGCGCACCCTGGAAACGCGCGGCGAGAATTTGCTCAAGGGCCTCGCCAACATGCTGAAGGACATCGCCGCTGGGCAGGTGACCCAGACGAAGCCAGGCGTGTTCGAGGTGGGCCGAAACCTCGCGACAACCCCTGGCAAGGTGATCAAGCAGACACAGCTCTACCAGCTGATCCAGTACATGCCGACGACCGATGAGGTCTTGAAAACCCCGGTCGTCATTTTCCCGCCGTGGATCAACCGCTTCTACATTCTCGACCTTTCGCCCGAGAAAAGCTTCGTCAAGTGGTGCGTCGATCACGGCGTCAGCCTGTTCATGGTCAGCTGGAAGTCGGCCGATGAGACGATCGCTGACTCGACGCTCGATGATTATGTGATGAGAGGCCAGGTCGACGCGATCGATACCGTGCGCGAGCTGCTCGGCGTCGATGGCGTGCACGCCATCGGCTATTGCGTTGCGGGTACGACGCTCGCTGCAACTCTTGGCTACCTTCACGCAAAGAACGAGCAGGGCAAGGTCAGTTCGGCGACGTTCCTCACCGCACAGGTCGATTTTTCGAAGGCGGGCGACCTCAAGCTCTTTACCGGTGACGAGACGATGGCGCTGCTTGAGCAGCTGACGAAGGAGAAGGGCTATCTCGACGGCCGCTATATGGCCGCGACCTTCAATCTGTTGCGCGGCCGCGACCTCATCTGGAACTACGTGGTCAACAATTATCTCCTGGGCGAGGAGCCGCCGCCATTCGACCTGCTTCACTGGAACGGAGACACAACCAATCTCCCCGGTGGATGGCACCGCGACTATCTCGAGACGCTCTACAAGGGGAACAAGCTGGTGATGTCGGGAGCGATCAGCGTTGCGGGCACGCCGATCGACATCAACAAGGTGGGCACTCCGAGCTACATCCAGGCCGGCCGGGAGGACCATATTGCGCCGCCCGAAAGCGTCTGGAAGATCATGGACCACTTCGTCGGGCCGAAACGTTTCGTGCTCGCTGGGTCCGGGCATATCGCCGGTGTGGTCAACCCGCCGGCAGCGCAGAAGTATCAATATTGGGTGAGCGCGACCGACCCCGACACGCTCGAGCAGTTCCTTGAAGGCGCCGAGGAACATAAGGGCTCGTGGTGGCCCGACTGGCTCGGCTGGCTCAAGGAGCAGGATCCGCAGACGGTTAAGGCGACAGGGGCTCGCATGCCCGGCAAAGGCAAGCTCAAGGCTATCGAGGATGCGCCCGGGAGCTATGTCAAAGCGCGTTGACGCCCTCATTCTTCGGCTTGCGCGGCCCGAGGAGCATGGCGTGCTCGAAGAGCTTCAGCGCCGAGCCTCGCTCGAGCTCAAGGAATATCGCAACCAGCTGCTGGCGAATCCCGACGCCATCCATCTGCCACCCGCACAGATTGCCAATGGCCAGGTGATCGTCGCCGAACTGGACGGCGAGGTCGCCGGATTCGCCGCTTTGGTCGGCGGCGAGCTAGATGGATTGTTCGTCGAACCGGACCTTTGGGGTGGCGGGATCGGCAGGGCGCTGATCAATGCCGCGGCGCACGAGGCGAGGCGCAAGGGACTGACTCTGACGGTGATCGCGAACCCGGGCGCGCGCCGTTTCTACGAAAGCTGCGGTTTCGGGATCGAGGGCGAAACGCAGACCCGTTTCGGGCCGGCGCTCAAGATGTCGCGCTAGCTAGCTAGCAGTTTTCATATTTCCAATTGCGGCGCTTGCCTTCGGCAAGCCATTCGATCGCAGTGGCGATGCGCTTCTGACGGGTCTCGTCGCGTTTGGCTTCACTGACCCACTCCAGATATTCGCGGCGGCAGCCTGGTGAAAAGTCCTCGAATGTCCTTTTCGCCTTTGGAGCCTTCTCTAGCGCTGCCTCGAATTCGGGATGCATCTCGGGAGCGGGCTTCGGAGCATGCTTTGTCTTGCGGGGAGCCGGCGCCGTCTTTGCAAGCGCGGCTGCTTCGCGGATGAGCGAATCGAGTTCCTTGTCCTTCGGCAGATCATCCAGGGACATTAGCCGTCCGAACTGGCCCATTGCGCCGGCCTTCGCTCTACCGTCGCCGATCTCTTGGCCGCGCCAGAAGTTAAGCGCCGCGTGCGCCTTGAACGCCGCCATCATCAGCAGGATCTTGCCCTCGAGGGTAAAGCCAGGCGCGCTCCACTTCATCGCCTCCTCGACGCCAGGCACCACGGCGTGAACCCGCTCGCGGACTTTCTCAAGGATCGGCCGAGCGAAGGGCGCGGCATTGTCGATATAGGCATCGATCCTGGGCTCGCGGCTCACAATATGCCTCCTCCCAGCATCAGTCGGACAACGCCGATGACGATGACGAGCAGGTTCAGGTTTCGGCCCGCAGTCCCCCGCGAGATCATTCCAACGGCGGCGCCGATAATCGCCAGCGGGATGATCAGCCAGTTGAGCCACCCGAGCAGCGGCAGGAAGGCAATGAGAGCGCAGACCAGCGCGACGAAGCCGATGATCAGCGAGGCAGCATTGAACATGGCCGCGGCTGTATCATCATTCAGGCGGCTGCGGCAGCCGTGGGGCGCGAAGCAACGCGGTGACGTAGAGCCCGAGCGCAATCCAGATCGCGGGGAAGGCGATCACGTGCGCAATCGTGATGCGTTCGCCATAGAGGAGGGCCACCAGGAATTGCAGCGTCGGCGCGATGAACTGGAGCATTCCAAGCGTCGAATATTGCAACCGCTTCGCGGCGGCAGTGAACAGCAAGAGAGGAGTCGTCGAAACGATGCCGGCAAGTAGCACCAGGATCGTCAGCATCTCGCTCGTGCCCATTACTGCAGCGCCAGCCGAGGACCGCCAGGCGAGCCAGGCGAGAGCCAGTGGGAACAGGATCGCCGTTTCAATGGTGAGGCCCGTCACGGCATCGGCAGCGACAATTTTCCGCAAGAGGCCGTAAAGCGCAAAGGTGGCGCACAAGGTCAGGCTGATCCACAGCTGGCTAAGGGCGCCGGCGGCGAGCACCGAAATGCCGACGGCGGCGATCCCGACCGCAGTCCACTGCAGGCGATTAAGTCTTTCATGGAGAACGAAGCGGCCGAGCAGCACGTTCGCAAGCGGGTTGAGATAATAGCCGAAGCTCGCCGCAAGGATGCGGCCGCTGGTGACGGCGTGGACATACAGCAGCCAGTTTCCACCGATCAGCAAGGCAGTGCCCAAGAGGATGCCGACGGTGCGCCGGTCAGCGATCGCCGACTGGACCTTCGGCCACGAGCGCATGAGGACAATCAGGACGGCAAGGAACGGCAGCGACCAAATGACCCGGTGCGCGACGATGTCGGTCGGCGCCAGGGCTTCGATCGCCTTGAAGTAGAGCGGCAGGACACCCCACAGCGCATAAGCGAGCAGGCCGAGCGCGAACCCGGTTCGATGATGGTTGCTCTCGGTCGCTTGGTTCGCGTTCATCGGCCGTGCGCCTAGCGGCGATGAAGCCTGCATGAAAGAAGACGGTGAGCGCCGCGTTGGTTGAAACCGGTGGCCACGGCTGCCAGTAAGTGATGACGGGCTGAAGCGGAGGGCAGATATCCCGTGGCGCGACTTGGGACCGTCATCTTGATCGGCATCGCGATGCTTGCCTCGCTCGCAGGCTGTGCTGCGAAGAGGCCTCATCTGCCACCGGGCATTCATCCGAGCGTCGAGGTCGGACCGCCGCTTAAATCCGACGCCTGGAAAGCCGTGGCGAACGCGGAGGACAAGGACCGGCTGTCGCGGCTCGGGCTTGCCTGGCAGGAGGCGGTCGCCGACGCGAGCAAGACGAATGCCGCGGAAATTCGGCGCGAAGGCAAGCTGTTCCTTCCGCGCTCGGGACTCCCGCGGCCGGACCCGACGCCTGGGAGCTACAATTGCCGATTGATCAAGCTCGGGAAGGCGACGCCCAAGGGCAAGCCGTACGAAACGTTCAAGCCGTTCTTTTGCTACGTCGAGGTCGAAGACAATTTGCTCACCATCGTCAAGCAGACGGGCACCCAGCGTCCGGCCGGACGGCTTTGGGAGGATGATGACCCGACGCGCCTCATTTTCCTCGGCAGCCTCGCGCTTGGCGACGAGACTGCGCCACTCGCTTACGGCGACGATCCAAAGCGCAACATGGCGGGGGTTCTGGAGCGGATCGGTCCATTCCGCTGGCGGCTGGTCATTCCCTGGCCGCAGAGCACGTCGAAGCTCGACGTGTTCGAGCTGACCCCTGTCGATTTCGCCCAGCAGCCACAATGAGCGAGGCGGGGCTGCTCGCGGACCCGCGGGAAGTGCGGGCGATCCTTGTTGCATCAGCGCAGGCCGGGCAAGCGATCAGCTATTCCGAAGTGCTCGAACTTCTTGGCCACCACTTCACGCGACCCAAGATGCGTGCGCTCTGCAAGGTGCTGAGCTATGTCGACGACGAGGCCGAGGCGCTCGGCGAGCCGGAGCTTGCAGTACTGGTGGTTCGGCAGTCGGACGGCCTGCCGGGGCAAGGCTGGTGGGTCGGCGGGGCGAAGAAGCATGGCTACACCGGCCTTTGGGAGGGGCCGAAGGCAGCGAAGCTGATCCGGAAGGTGCAGCGGCAGGCCTTTCATTATTGGGCAGGACGAGAAGCGTAGCATTCGCTAAGCGCGCGCCATCGTGACCGATGTGCGCACCTTCACCGTCAGCGAGGATGACGACGGCATCCGCCTGGACCGCTGGTTCAAGCGGCACCTGCCGGACGTCAGCTTCAACGTCGTGTCGCGCTGGGCACGCACGGGACAGCTGCGGCTCGCCGGCAAGCGCGCGGTTCCGGGCGACAGGGTCGAAACAGGGCAGGAGATCCGCGTCCCGCCGCTAGAGAGTGCCCCAGCGCGGACGCCTCGACAGCAACGATCGCGTGAGCCGCTAACGGCGGACGAGGAACAGTTCGTCCGCGACATGGTGATCTTCGAGGATCGGGGTGCGTTCGTCCTCAACAAGCCGCCTGGTCTTGCGACGCAGGGCGGGACCAAGACCCACCAGCATCTCGACCGGCTGCTCGATGGCCTGGCCGGGGATGCTGGAAGGCCCAAGCTTGTCCACCGACTCGACAAGGACACGTCCGGCGCACTGCTCGTGGCTCGCAATGCGCGATCCGCTGGCCATTTCGCCAAGGCCTTCTCGGGGCGCACAGCGCGCAAGGTCTATTGGGCGATCGTGGTCGGTGTCCCCGACGAAGAGCAGGGGGTGATCGATGCGCCACTTGCAAAGCAGCCTGGAACAGGTGGCGAGAAGATGCATGTCGACCGTGACAACGGGCTCCCGGCGAAGACCCGGTGGCGAATCATTGACCGGGCCGGCAATCGCGCGGCCTGGGTCGAGCTTCAGCCGCTCACGGGCCGGACTCACCAGCTTCGAGCCCACATGGCGGCGATCGGGCACCCGATCGTCGGTGATGCGAAATACGGTGGCCCGGACGCGTTCCTGACCGGCGGGATCAGTCGCAAGCTTCACCTTCACGCAAGGCGGATCCGGATCGATGCGCCCGATGGCGAAAAAATCGACGTGACGGCAAAGCTTCCGCCGCATTTTGCGGAGAGCCTCGCGACCCTGGGGTTCGATGCGACTGCGGGCGATGCGCTCCCGCTGGAGCGGCCGCAGTTGGCTGCTGCCCCTCAACGCAAGGCCGCGGCCGTAGCAAAGGCAAGGAGGCAGGCGCGGCGCGGCGAGCGGCGTTCGCGCGGCTCGCAAGCCAAGGCGAAGCGGCGGTGAATCGGCTCGCGATCTTCGACTGCGACGGTACGCTCGTCGACAGCGGCGCGACCATCTACGCGGCGCTGAAGTCGAGCCTCGAGAAGAACGGCTACGACGTTCCGACGCCCGGCGTCTCGCGGCGAGTGATCGGACTTAGCCTCGTGGAAGCCATGGCCGTGCTTTTCCCAGACGAGCCGGCGGAACAGCATCGACTGCTTGCCGAAGACTATAAGCGCGAGTTCATGGCCCTTCGCACTGCTGGCGAAGTCGACGAGCCACTGTTCGAGGGGGTGCTCGAATTGCTCGATTCACTCGAGGCTGACGGGTGGCTTCTGGCAGTCGCGACCGGCAAGTCGGATCGGGGCCTCAGGCATTGCCTGGAACAGCACGGAATTCACGCCCGGTTCGTGTCCTTGCAGACCGCCGACCGACATCCTTCCAAGCCGCATCCGTCGATGGTCGAACAGGCAATTGCTGATGCGGGCGCAGCGCCGCAAACGACCATCGTCGTTGGCGACACGAGTTTCGACATGGCAATGGCGGTTTCCGCCGGTGCGGCGGGGATCGGCGCCGCCTGGGGCTATCACGACGCGGAGGAGCTGATTGAAGCGGGCGCGATCGCGGTTGCCGATCGGCCACTCGACGTCCCAAGCCTCATTCGGGAGCACGTTGATGGACGATGACATGCGGGCCCGCAGCCGCCTGCTGACCTACACGGCGGTGCGCTTCGGTGGTCTTGCGATATTCTTCCTAGGAATCGCCATCATCTACACGGACCTGCTGCGCAAGGGCGGCTGGCCGCAGGTCGGCGCCATCGTTGCCATCATGGGGGTCATCGATGCGCTGCTCGCGCCGCGGCTATTGAAGAAAGCGTGGGATCAGCAGGACTCAGCCGCCGGCGACCATCCCGGAAACGGTCGAACGGATTCATCAGAGCAGTGAAGCGGTTCTGGAAGGAAGTTACGGTCGAGCCGGAGGCCGGCGGCTGGGGCATCCGGCTTGACGGGCGTTCGGTGAAGACTCCAGCCCGAGCGCTGCTCGCGGTACCCTCGAAGCATCTCGCCGAGGCGATCGCCGAGGAATGGGGCAATGTCGGTGAGACGATTGATCTGCGTGAGATGCCGCTGACGGGACTTGCCAACGCCGCGATCGACCGAATCGCGCCGGAATGGGAAGTGTTTGCGCAAGGGCTGGCACGCTACGCGGAAGCGGATCTGACCTGCTATCGAGCCGAGGGGCCGCGCGCTCTCGTCGAACGGCAGGAGAAGGAGTGGGATTCGCTTCTCGCCTGGGCGCGAAGGAGGTTCGACGTGGACTTCGCGACCACTTCAGGCCTGACGCATGTAGCGCAGCCGGAGGGGACCGTAAGGCAACTTAGGCATGCCATCGGAACGCTGGGGCCATTCCATCTCGCAGGAGTGTCGCCGCTGATCACCATTGGTGGATCGCTCATCGTCGCACTTGCAGTGCTGGAGAAAGCGATCACGCCCGAACAGGCGTGGGGTGCAATCAGCATCGACGAACGCTGGCAGCTCGAACAATGGGGCGCTGACGCAGAAGCAGAAGCGGCACTTGAGAACCGCCGCAGAGACTTCCTTGCAGCCGTTCGATTTCTCGAACTTCTAGGCTAGTGCGCGGGGCCAATCAGGTCGCGGACGAAGGTAACGAGGCCGATCCGGCGGGTACGTTTCAGCCGCTCTGCGGCGACGATGGCCTGCACCTGGGCGAGGCACTGATCCATGTCGCGGTTGACCAGCACATATTCGTATTCGGGCCAGTGGCTGATCTCGGCCGCGGCGCGTGACATCCGGTCGGCGATGACTCCGTCGGTGTCGGTGCCGCGATTTTTGAGGCGCCGCTCGAGCTCCGCCATCGACGGCGGCAGGATGAAGATGGAGACAAGGTCTTCGCCCATCGCCGCCTCGAGCTGCTGGGTGCCCTGCCAGTCGATGTCGAAGAGGATGTCTCGCCCTTTGCGGAGAGCATCCTTCACCGGTGCTTTTGGAGTCCCGTAGCGGTGCCCGAATACGGGCGCCCATTCGACGAAATCGTTCTTGGCAATCATGGCGTCAAAGCCGTCATCGTCGACGAAATGATAATCAACGTCGTCGACCTCGCCGGGGCGCTTCGGGCGCGTGGTTGCTGACACCGAAATCGTCACATCCTTGTCCGCTTCCAGCAACATCCGCGCGATAGTGGATTTGCCAGCTCCCGAAGGGGAGGAGAGAACGATCAGGAGGCCGCGCCTTTGGCGGGTCGGCTGGCCGATATTGGGGTCCATGGCTGCTCTTGCTTCGGGCGAGCCGTGCACGTCAAGCGACCGAATGGTGCGCTGCACAAAAAACCTCTTGAAATGCTGCGGCGCAATGCTTATTGTGCAGTGCAACATATTTGAAGGAACGAATGATGGCAGATGAAACCAAGGTTGAAGCCCCGGTCGTGGCGGAAGCCGCCGCCGAAGCTCCGGCCAAGGTTGCCGAAGCGGTAGCCGAGACGGTCGAGACGGTCGTCAAGGAAAGCGCCAAGGTTGCCAAGCGTACCCGCGCCGCTGTTCAGCGCCGCGTGAAGCGCCAAGCTGCTGCCGAAAAGACGGCCATCAAGGCTGCGACCCGCCGTATTGCTCGCAAGACCCGCAAGCCGGCCCGCAAGGTCGCTGCTGCGGCCAAGGAAAGGACCAAGACCGTGACCAAGAATGCATTCAACTTTGACGCCATCCCGGCGTTCGCCCCGCTGCAAACGATCCTCACCGAGGCCAATGAGCGCGGCCAGGAAATGGTGAAGCGCAGCCAGAAGGTTGCCGAAGAGCTTGCCGATCTCGCCCGCGCCAATGTCGAGGCGGTTGTCGAGGCCGGCCGCGTCGCGACCGAGGGTGCCCGCAGCATTGGCCAGGAAGTTGTCGCCAAGCAACGTGACAGCTTCGAGCAAGCCGCCGACGCGGTCCGCTCGCTCGCCGAGGCGAAGAGCCCGACCGAATATCTGCAGCTGCAGAGCGATTTTGCCCGCGCATCGTTCGACCGCGCGGTCGCCGAGAGCTCGAAGTTTACCGAGTCGCTGGTGAAGCTCGCCGGTGAGGCGTTCCAGCCGCTTTCGAATCGCGCGTCGGCCAATGCCGAGCGCTTCAACACCCTCGTTGCCTGACCCTCTCCCCTCCTAAGTCAGGGCAACGACTGTCGGCGGCCGCTCCAGTAATGGGGCGGCCGCCATTTTTTTACGGATCTGCTGCTAAATGCTGCCTTGCCGCGTTTTTGCGGACTGCCATATTTTAGGCTGAGATGGTTTCAGAACTGATCAGGATGGCCTCCGGGCCCGATGGCGATGATGGACTCGATGAGATCGAGACCGGCGTCGCGACGCGTACGCGCCCGAAGACCAAGAAGCCGTCGAATTATAAAGTGCTGATGCTCAACGACGACTACACTCCGATGGAGTTCGTCGTTTTGGTGCTTCAGCGTTTCTTCTCGATGGGGATCGAGGACGCGACTCGGGTGATGCTGCAGGTCCACCAGCAGGGCGTCGCCGTATGTGGCGTATTCACATACGAGGTGGCCGAGACGAAGGTTACCCAGGTGATCGACTTCGCTCGCGAGAACCAGCACCCGCTGCAGTGCACGCTGGAGAAGGCCTGAGCGCCTTCTTGTAACACTGCGGTCACGCGCTAAAGCGCGGGCGGTGGACAGCATCTGGATCAAGGGCGGCAAAAAGCTCGAGGGCGAAATTCCCATCAGCGGCGCGAAGAATGCGGCGCTGACCCTGATGCCCTGCGCGCTTCTCACCGGAGAGAAGCTGACGCTTACCAACCTGCCGCGGCTCGCGGACGTCGACACTTTCAGCCATCTCCTCAACCAGCTCGGTGTCTCGACCCATGTCGCGGGAGTGAAGAAGGGCGAAATCGGCCGGCGAATGACCCTGCAGGCGGACGAAATCGTTTCGACCGTCGCGCCCTATGACATGGTCCGGAAGATGCGGGCGTCAGTGCTGGTATTGGGACCGATACTGGCTCGGCGCGGGGAGGCGACCGTTTCGCTGCCCGGGGGCTGCGCAATCGGTGACCGCCCGATCGATCTTCATCTGAAGGCGCTCGAATGCATGGGCGCCGAAATCGAACTTGCGGCCGGATATGTGAAGGCTTCGGCACCCAAGGGCCGGCTGCCGGGCGGCGACTTCAGCTTTCCGGTAGTCTCTGTTGGCGCAACCGAGAATGCGGTCATGGCGGCCGTTCTTTCCAAGGGTAGAACCCAACTGTTCAACGCCGCTCGCGAGCCCGAGATCGTCGATCTGTGCAATTTGCTCGTCGCGATGGGCGCGAAGATCAAAGGGATCGGCTCGTCGCACCTGATCATCGATGGCGTCGAGGCGCTGAATGGAACCACCTACGAGGTTATGCCCGACCGGATCGAGGCGGGAAGCTACGCTTGCGCGGCAGGGATCACCGGCGGATCGATCGACCTCATCGGTGCCCGTCCCGACGACATGCGGGCGACTCTGAACGCGCTCGCCCACGCAGGCCTCATGATCGAGTTCCACAACCGCGGGATCAGGGTGAGCGCCAACGGGGGATTGCGGCCGCTCGCACTGTCGACCGCGCCATTTCCCGGCTTTGCCACCGACATGCAGGCGCAGTTCATGGCGATGCTGTGTCGCGCCGAAGGCGACAGCTTCCTCGAGGAGACGATCTTCGAGAATCGATACATGCATGTCCCCGAGCTTCGCCGAATGGGCGCGGACGTCGACATCCACGGCCGATCCGCGATCGTCCGCGGAGTCGAGACGCTGACGGGGGCGAGCGTGATGGCGACCGACCTTCGCGCATCGATGAGCCTGATTCTCGCAGGCCTCGCCGCTGAAGGAGAGACCGAGGTGTTGCGGGTCTATCACCTCGACCGTGGCTACGAGAGGCTGGAGGAAAAGCTCAGC
>Ga0070717_10003895_pt1 | contig 10733 bp, 10 predicted proteins | sample LARL113metaG_FD_71366 | JGI IMG/M metagenome (GOLD analysis project Ga0070717, IMG submission 71366) | Corn, switchgrass and miscanthus rhizosphere microbial communities from Kellogg Biological Station, Michigan, USA - LAR L11-3 metaG | ecosystem: Host-associated > Plants > Roots > Rhizosphere ...
GAATAGTCCGAGGTCGCCGAAAAGCCGTGCTTCTTCGCCGCCTGAACCTCCTCCGCGGCGATGCGGTAAATGTAGGAACCGCCTTTGGCCAGGGTGTCGACTTTACGGGCGTCAATATCGAAGCCCGTCACCTGGAATTTTTGCTCGCTGTACAGCAAAGCCAGCGGGAGCCCTACGTAGCCCAGGCCAATGATGCCCACGCGAGCCTGGAGCTGCTGAATCTTGGTCTTAAGTTGATCGACAGAGGTGTCTGCGGCAGAGGAAGTTGTCATGAATTTTTCCGGGGGTGAATCGAGGATTGGCGCATGAAACGCTCCGATTTTAGCACACGAAAAATGAATGTCTTTCGTGGACACTGTCATTGAAAGGTTGAAGTAATTCTGATTCCCGTTCCCAAACTAACCTGTCTCCGGCTGTAAAGAGTTAAGATTGACGCCGAAAATATATGTTCAAGCCGCAGCCGATCGGACAAGTGAGGAGTCCTTACAAGAACACGAAGGAGATCCCCAAGGATTTTGGCGCCAAGCACGACGCCGAAGGCATTCTTGAAATTCTTCCGCAATTCGAACCCGGTCTCACCGACATCGAAGGCTTTTCACACTTGTTTGTCGTTTGGATATTCGATCGCTCCGAAGGATTCGAGTTGGTCGGCACTCCTCCCATCGATGATCGCCCGCATGGCGTTTTCGCAACGCGATCCCCACGGCGTCCCAATCCGATTGGACTCACGGTCGTCGAACTTCTCTTTCGCGAGGGGAACTCTTTGCATGTTCGTGGCGTCGACATGCTCGATGGGACGCCGATTCTCGATCTCAAGCCTTACATGTCGAGCATTCCTGCGGAGAAGCTGAAACGCGGCTGGGTGGACGAAGCCGAGTCGCGTCGCGCAAAATAGTCGCGCAAAATAGTTGACAACTCGCAGGGGAGAGAAACCACCCATGAGAACCAGACTCGCCGTAATCCTTTTGTGCAGCTTGTTCGTTCCGAGCGCCGTTGGGCAGACGACCAGGAGCGAGTTCTTCAAAACCTCCGACGGCGTACGAATCCACTACCTTGAAGTGGGCAGCGGTCAGACTATCGTATTCATTCCCGGCTGGACGATGCCGACCTGGATCTGGCAGAAGCAAATCGATGAGTTCTCGAAGAAATACCACGTCATCGCCGTCGATCCGCGCTCCCAGGGCGAGAGCGACAAACCTAACTACGGTCATCTGCCCGAAACCCGCGCCCGCGATTACAAAGAACTCGTCGACCACCTTGCCTTGAAGCAGCCGGTCCTCGTCGGCTGGTCAATGGCGTGCGGCGAGCTGGCGAAATATTCTGAACAATACGGCACGGATAACGTCGCGGGATTTGTGCTGGTCGACGGCTTTATGTCGGACGACTCCAGTCTCGAGTTGGTGGCCGCCATTCTCGGATGGATGAATCAACTTCAGCGGGATCGCCGAAAACAAGCCGAGCCATTCGTCCGAAGCATGTTCAAAAAGCCGCAACCGGAGGATTACCCGAAGCGGGTTATCGATTCCTCGGTTCAGGTTCCAGCGGATACGGCCGCAGTACTGGTCTACAACATGATCGCCAGCAAGGATTATTCCGCGGGCTTTGCCCGCACGAATCGCCCAATACTGTTTGCTTATCAGCCCGACTCGCAGCCAAGCGCTGACTTCCTGCTATCGAAGCTCGCAGACAGAGTCCGCCTGGAGAAATTCGAGGGCGACGGCCACGCCTTATTCGTCGATGACCCGGAGAAGTTCAACCGCGTCCTCGAAGAATTCGTGCGAAGCCTACCGCAGTAAACCGGAATCTAGTTCATTTCCCTGCTTCCGGTTGGGTCACCATAATCGCGGGAACCTCCTGCTGTTTAATCAAGTTGTTGTAGGCAGCAACGTCGGTGGAAACGATCGCTTTCCACTTCGCCAATTGTTCATCGACCGCCGTGCTGAGCATGTCGAATACTTCATACGACTGTTTCGTCGGCGCTGAATCGGCGCTTCCCACCACGCCGTCGAGCGCGACCAAGTGATTGTTCAGGCGGACCGGAAAATTGAGCACGTCCTGACCGCTCTTGGCCTTGGTCTGAATCAGTTGTTCCTCCACCTCAGTCATTTTCTTGTCGAGAGCTTGGCCCGCGTCCTCAATCGCTTTCTCGCGCGGATCGTTCTTAAGCCGCTTATTCTCGGCGTTCACCTGGTCCCGCACATCGCGAATCTGAATGATGGCGTCATCGGTTTCCGTGACTTTGTCCCGAATCTTGAGCAGCAGATCGAATTGTTTAGCCAGATCCTCGTGACTGACTTTCAGGCGGGGATCGGCCTTGACCTCGAGCGGCGCCGTGTAACTCTTGCCCAGCACCGTCAGGCGAACTTGATACGTGCCTGGCAATGCGACTGGGCCGTCCGTGTTGCCGCCCCACAGCGGAGCGCGCGGCACTTTCGTCGCGCCCTCATAGCGCAAATCCCACACGAAGCGATTCAGCCCGGCATCTGCCGGCAAAGCGTCGGCGCTTGGATTGCGCTCGAAGGGGTTTTCTTCGTCCTCTGCGCCCTCTTCCTTTTTCTTGGGAAACTTGCGGATTACTTTCCCGGAGGAATCCAGAATTTCCAGCGTAATCTTCGGCGGTTCCTCTTTCTTCTCGCCTTCGCCCTTGTTGGCCTCTTCCGTCTTCGGCTTCGAATCCGTCGTTGCCCCCGAGGCTTCTTTCTTGTCCGGTTTCTTCAGCGCCGTTTTCAGCCAGTAATCAATAACCGCTCCGGCAGGGGGATTCTTTCCCACGTTCCCCGTCGCGCGAAAGAACGAGCCTCGAAATACGGTGTGGCTGGTGGCAGAGGGCGTGAACAGATGCGCCTCCTGCTGCGGCACCGACTCCTCGTATTGTTCCAGTGGCGTGATGTTGTCGAGCACCCAGAAGCTGCGTCCGTGGGTCGCGACCACAAGATCGTTGCGATTGTCGCTCTTCTTGATTACCAGATCATTCACCGGCGCTACCGGCAAATTGATCTGCAGCGCTTGCCAGTGCCCGCCATCGTCAAACGAAGCGTAGACTCCCTGCTCCGTTCCGGCGAAGAGTAAGCCCGCGCGACTGGGATCGACGCGCACCGCGTGAACGTAATCGTTCGCGGGAATTCCCGTCACCAGTTTGGTCCAGCTCTTTCCAAAGTCGGTGGTCTTGAAAACGTACGGCGTGAAGTCATCCATCTTGTGCCGTTCGACGGCAAGGTAGGCAGTTCCGGCATCGCGCGGAGAAGCCTCGATCATGCTCACCGTGCCCCATTCCGGCATGGTTTTCGGCGTAACGTTCTCCCATTTCTGTCCGCCGTCGCGAGTCAGGTGCACCAATCCGTCGTCGGTGCCCGCCCAAATCAAGTCTTTTCGCACGGGCGATTCCACGACCGAAAAAATCGTGTCGTAAACTTCCACGCCCGTGTTGTCCTTGGTAATCGGCCCACCCGACGACGCCTGCTTCGATTTGTCGTTGCGCGTAAGGTCGGGGCTGATGATCGTCCAACTCATCCCTCCGTCCGTTGTTTTGAACAATACTTCCCCAGCGAAGTACAACGTCTTGGCATCGTGTGGCGAAAAAACAATCGGCTCCGTCCATTGAAAGCGATGCTTCACGTCCGCGGCAGCCCATCCGATGGGATTTACCGGCCAGGGATTGATCGCCTGTTCTTCGTGGGTATGCTGATCTCGACGCGTAATGTCACCGCCATAGGAGCCGGCGTACACAATCAGCGGATCCGTTGGGTCGGGTGCAATGTAGCCGCTCTCGCCGCCGCCAACGTCGTACCAGTCCGGACGATCGATTGAGCCCTCGGCGCTCGCACTCGCAATTCCTACCGTGGTGTTGTCCTGCTGCGCGCCGTAAATGTAATAGGGAAAGCGGTTGTCGGTGGTGACGTGATAGAACTGCGCCGTCGGCTGGTTATACAGGCTGGTCCAGCTTTCACCGCCATTCGTCGAGATGGTCGCGCCACCATCATTTCCATTGATCAGCCGCTTGGGATTCGTGGGATCGATCCACAACGCGTGGTTGTCTCCGTGCGGCGCGCGGATTGGATTGAACGTCTTGCCGCCATCATTCGAGCGGTATACGCCGGTGTTCAGGATATACACCGTCTCCGCCGACTTCGGGTCGGCAAAAATGTGCGAGTAGTACCAGGCACGCTGGCGAAAGCGGTGATCGTCGGTCATGAGATGCCAGGAATCGCCGCCATCGTCGGAGCGATAGATTCCGCCCTTCTCTGCTTCGATCACGGCCCACACGCGGTTGGGATTCGCGCCCGAAACCGTCACCCCGATTCGCCCCAAAATTCCCTCCGGCAAGCCGTGCCCCTTCAGTTCATTCCATGTGGTCCCACCGTCGATGGACCGATACAAGCCGCTGCCTGCGCCGCCGCTATCCAAACTCCACGGCGTGCGCCGCGCCCGCCACAAAGCAGCGAACAGGATGTTGGAGTTGCTGGGATCGAAAACTACATCGATGCCGCCACTCCTGGCATCTTTATAAAGAACTTTTTCCCAAGTCTTGCCCCCATCGCGCGTGCGAAAAATTCCGCGCTCTTCGTTGTCGGCGAAGGGATGCCCCAGCGCCGCCACGAAAGCCACATCGGGATTCTTGGGATTCACCGCCAGTCGCCCGATGGCGTGCGTATCTGCCAGGCCAACAAACCTCCACGTCTTGCCGGCGTCCAGAGACTTCCACACACCGTTTCCGCCCACAATGTTGCCGCGGATGCACGCCTCGCCTGTTCCGGCATAGATCACATTTGGATCCGATTCGGCAACTGCAATGGCGCCGATCGACGGGGACGCATCCTTCGTCTTGTCGAAAATGGGTTTCCAGTTGAGGCCGCCATCGGTCGTCTTCCAAACGCCTCCAGCCACCGCGCCAAAGTAATAGACGGCGTCCTGTCCCACCACACCCGAGACGGCCACTACGCGCCCGCCACGGAAGGGTCCGACAAGACGGTACTGCATTCCCTTCCACGGTCCCTCGGCTTCACGGTCGTCTTGATCCGCGTCAGTCGCTGGCGTGGCTGGCTTCGTCATTTCTGTCGGCTTTTGGCCGGGCTCACTGCCTGGTTTCGTTTGGACTTTCTGCGCTGACACAACGGTGGCAAAAAAAACAATCACAACGACGAGAGTGGTCGTTCGCAAGGTCTGTTCCTCCGGAGCGTGCACAATAAGCTTTGCGGCTCCCAATTCTACAAAATCTGCAGGTTGGGAAATTCATCTCAAGTGTGTGCAGCCACCAGCGGGGAGGCGTTGCCTGCAACCTCTTTGTGACGGCCCCAGATTAATCGGTGAGGACTAAAACCAACTTTTTACCCCGCCTGATAAATGGTGTCAGGGCAGACAGGTTTCTGCCCAACCTTAGGGCTGCGCCAAGCACCTAACGGTCCGGGTCTCTCCCGTCCCGTTTGCGAGACGTGCTTATGAAAACAAAGATTTTCCTCCTGCTGTCTCCTGTACTTTTCTCCGTGTTGATTTGGGCGCAAGACAACTCGGCAACCCCGATGCATCCCGCCAATCCTCATCCGGACCAAGCTCCCGCGACCGACCAGGACGCCGCGCCCCAGCAGATGAATCAGAACACTGGGCAGGACATGCCCGTCTTCCGGGTAAATGTGTTTGCCCGCACCACTAAAGCGGTGAACTACCGTCATCGCGGCGGGTCTACGATCGTGGATTTCCGCGGCACCGACCTGATGCCCGCGGTCGGCGGTCATGCCAAAGTTGACGGCAAGGCCGGGCGACTTGCCATTAGCGCTGAACTCAATCACCTGCAACCTGCCAGCAGTCTGGGAGGACAGTACCTTACCTATGTTCTGTGGGCGATCACTCCGGAAGGCCGTGCGGTGAATCTGGGCGAAGTTCTACCCAGCGAAGGAGGCACGGACAAGATCGATGTCACCACCGATCTGCAGGCTTTCGGGTTGATCGTCACTGCCGAGCCCTACTACGCGGTGGTTCGGCCCAGCAATGAGGTCGTCGCAGAAAATGTTCTTCGCCCAGAAACCAAGGGCTTTGAAGAGCCGATTGACGCCAAGTTTGACGTGCTTGAGGGCAAGCAGTACACGATCGACGTGCCTTCCGACCAGCTTCCTTCATCGCAGGCCAATCCAAACGCTCCTCTTGACTTACTCGAAGCGCGCAACGCGGTGGCGATCGCGAAAGCCGCAGGAGCTCAGCACTATGCTCCCGACAGCCTGACCAAAGCCGAGGATATGCTGCAACGCGCCGAGGATTATCTGCAGCGCAAGCAAGGGCGTACTCCCATCGGCACCGCCGCGCGCGGCGCAACCCAAATGGCGGAAGATGCCCGCGTGCTGACGTTGCGCCGCAAAGAGCAGGAACGCCTGGATGCGGAACGGCGTGAGCGCGAGGCGGCACAAGCCAAGGCCGAAGCCGATGCCGAGGCCGCCCGCCAGAATGCGCAAGAAGCGCAGGCACAGGCCGCCGACGAGGCCCGCCGCCGCGCAGAAGCCGAGACTGCGCAGGCCGAAGCTCGCGAACGCCAAGCTTCTGCTCTCGCCGCCCAACAACAGGCGCAGGCACAGGCTGAGGCGGCTCGCCAAAACGCCGAAGACGCCCAACGCCAAAAAGAGCAAGCCGAGCGCCAGACCGCCGAGGCCGAACGTGCCCGCCAGGAAGCAATCCAGCAAAAAGAAGAACTCCGCAACCACTTGCTGGCGCAGCTCAATCAGGTCCTGCAGACCAAGGACAGCGCGCGCGGGCTTATCGTCAGCATGCCGGACGTGTTGTTTGACTTCAACAAGTACACGCTGAAACCGGAGGCCCGTGAACGTCTCGCACGAATCTCTGGAATCGTGCTCGCCTATCCGGATCTGCACCTGCAGGTTGAAGGGCACACCGACAGCATCGGCTCTGACGAATACAACCAGGAGCTTTCTGAAAAGCGCGCCGCTACGGTGCGAGACTACCTGGTGAGTTCGGGAGTTTCGATCAACAACGTGGTCGCAGACGGTTTTGGAAAAGCCGAGCCAGTCGCGGATAACAGCACGGCAGCGGGTCGCAAGCTGAACCGGCGTGTGGACCTCGTCGTCTCCGGAGAGGCGATTGGACAACAGATCGGTAGATAAATCCGCCCGAGTGAAATCGCGTAGCGCGGACGCATTCGTCCGGGGCCGGTGGCTTCGCATGGTGCGGCGGACGAATGCGTCCGCCGCTACGTCGTTAATGGAGCGCTGGCTACTTTTCAGAATCGGAAGGCTCACCCGCTCTTACATGCGGCGCGATTTCTCGATATTCATCCTCGGACAGAACATGCTTGGTCAGCAGCTCTCGCGTGGTCGTGTAGGGGCGGTGCTCAATCACGCGGTCGCTCTGGGTGCGTGTCAAGCCAGTTCCAACCAGTTGTTCCCGGGTAGCACTGTTCAGGTCGACTCGCTCCTTGTCGCGGCTCCAACCTTCCTTTACGCCTTCCGCAACTGACTTCGCATTGCGCTTGAGTTCCGCGGTCGTCTCGGCGGTCTTTTCCCGCACCTCGTCCGCAGTTGGTTTGTGATCGCTGGTGTTGCAACCTAACAGGCTCAGGCCCGATGCGAGAAGGCACATTAGCCCCAAACTGACGAACTTCGAATTCCATTGATTGCTTTTCATCGATTTGTCTCCTCTGCGTGAAAAAGCGTTCCCAGTTCTGGGAACGCTCTCTCACCATCTACGCGATCTTTGTTACGCGATCCTTGTTACGCAATCCTTGCCACGCCGTTAATTCGGGTCAGTCTTATCTTTGACCTTCTGCGCACCTTGCTCAGTCTTGCTGGCAGTCTTGTGGGCGGCTTTCTTGGTCGTGTGTTTCACGGCATGGCCGGTTTTCTTTGCCGCGTTCTTGGTACCTCTTCCGGCATCTTTCGCGGCATTCTTGGTTTCGTGCCCGGCATCCTTCATATCTTGTTTCGGGCTATCCTGCGGTGCGGCTCCAAAGGCCGTGCCCGCCAAGGCCATCGCCAGAAATAACACCGGACAGTGTTGTCGTAGGCTCATTTTTCTAATTCCTCTTTCAGTACTGCATATGGACGCGCCACTTCCTTGCGAAGTGATCCGAAACTTGGCCCGACGACCCTGGTTCCTACTCGGTCCCGGTTGCGTTATAGTTCCGACCGGATACGCGGCCTTTCACCTTGTCGCTGATGTCCTGCACTTTCTCAGTAATCGAATTACGGGTCTCTTCGCCGCTTGCGGGTGCCAGCAGCAGGCCGGCTCCTACACCCACTCCCACTCCGGCAGCAAACAAAAGCACATGACGGAGCGTGTGATCTTCGGGGAAGATTGCGGTTCGCGCGTCATCCGCCATCTGATAAGCGCGATCGGATGCCCGGTCGACCTGTTCAGCGGTCTGGTCCATAACGTAGACAGCGGACTTCAGAAGCGACTTCAGCACTTTGTTCCATTTCACTCTCATTGTGTTCCCATCCTTTCGACTCGGCAGGGCACCAGGCCCTGGAAATTTGAGCTATCAAAAAAGTAATGGCTGTCGTTCTGTACGATGACGGGCGGACACGAGCGGATATCGAGTGTCCGCCTGCCTCATGCTGCGCGTGCGCCCAGCACAAAATGTAAGATCAGCGAGATCACTGCGAATACCAGCAGCAAGTGAATCAATCCACCCGCCACGTGAAATACGGTGAAGCCGCCTAACCAAGCGATCAGCAAAATCACGAACAAGACGGTCCAGATACTCATCTGTCTCTCCTCCTCTTGAAATACGTTCCCCGGATTGGGAACCGTCTGGACGCGGACAATCTACGAATCGCGTGCCGACGCCACCCTTCCGGGCGGTAAAGTCGAGGCTAAATCGATGGTCGCGTTGGTGTCAGTACGGCGAACCTTGTACTTAATACAAAACATTGGGGTAGTCAGTGGCGATCGCGTCAAAAGAACTTCCCGGTCGCTTACCAGAGACGTCCGTGGACAAATCCTCTCGTACGCGCCAACCTCCTGCACCATTTCCCTCTCTAAATAGCGCAACTGTCGAGCCCTGAACGAGTAAGCACCCCGTGGGGTTCCGGAGTCTCCAAAACTTGATTTGCTGATATCCGGGACAGTCACTGTTTACTCCAATCGCGCCCGCGACAGTTGCGACGAAGAACGCAATGACTGATCAGAACCGACTCACCACCGGCGTTGACGGATTGGATAATATTTTGCAGGACGGGTTGCCATCCGGACATCTCTATCTAATCGAGGGGGACCCTGGAACCGGCAAGACCACTTTGGCGCTGCAATTCCTGCTCTCCGGTGCCAGCCAGGGGGAACCAGTCCTGTATGTGACTCTCTCAGAATCTGCAAAAGAACTGGCAGACGTCGCGGCGTCCCATGGCTGGTCATTGGAGAAGGTGAAGATTTTTGAGTTGTTGCCCGACGAAGAGACCCTCAGACCCGAGCGTCAATACACGGTATTCCACCCTTCGGAAGTAGAACTTGGTGATACCACCAAAGCCATCGTCGCTAAAGTGGAGGAAGTAAATCCGAAACGGGTCGTCATCGACTCGCTCTCAGAATTGCGAATGTTGGCGCAGGACCCTCTCCGCTACCGCCGTCAGATTCTCGCCTTCAAACAGTACTTTTCCGGCAAACAGTGCACGGTTCTATTGCTGGATGATCGCACCAACACCGATCGCGACCTGCAACTGCAGAGCATTGCTCATGGCGTCCTCTCCCTGGAAAACCTGCCTAGAGACTACGGAATCAAGCGGCGTCGGCTCGAGGTGCTGAAACTGCGGGGATCGTCGTTCCGGGAAGGTTTCCACGACTACGGCATTAAGAGAGGCGGACTGTCGATTTATGCACGTCTGGTGGCGTCGGAACATAAAACCAAATTCCATCGGGAACAGATTTCCAGCGGAATCAAAGAGCTGGATGCGCTGGTAGGCGGCGGAATTGATCGCGGCACCAGTACGCTGGTGATGGGCCCCGCGGGGGCCGGCAAATCGACGATTGCGGCCAAATATGCGTTTGCGGCCATGGAAAGAGGCGAGCCAGCCGCCATCTATTTATTTGACGAGGGTATCCGGTCTTATCAGTCGCGGTTGAAGAGTCTCGGCTTCAACGCAGATCCCTTCTTGGAAAAAGGACTTCTTGGTCTTTATCAAATTGACGTTGCGGATATTTAGCCGATTCGGTTCTTTTGCTTCGCTTCTTCGAAGCCAACGGCGAAGTCCGGCAGGCGATTTCCATGATCAAGAAGCGCAGCGGCCACCATGAACGATCGATTCGGGAACTGCGCCTGCACCACGGGATTATCATTGGCACGCCCTTGTTTGACTTCAAAGGGGTGCTGACCGGCGTTCCCGATGTATTGGTCCAGAAGCGCCGTAAAATAAATGGCAAAAGTGCTGTCGATGATGCTGCCTAGTGACCATGACTCACGCGTACTGATCCTGGCGCCCTGGGGGCGCGATCCCGATCTCATCTCTGCGGCGCTCTCTGATGTGGGAGTCTCGTCCTACGTGTGCGCCACTGCGACCCAGGTTGCGGATGAATTAACCTTGGGCGCAGCTATGGCGGTGATTGGTGAAGAAGCGCTCGCAGAAAAAGAAATACAGAGCATTGCATCGGCGTTGGAGTGCCAACCACCCTGGTCTGATTTGCCGATCATCGTGATGACTGGAGGCGGCGAGCCCAATCGGGTGAGTAGGCAACTTGCCGGAATGCGAACCCCGCTCGGCAACGTCACCCTGCTGGAACGCCCGTTGCGTGCCGTCACGCTG
>Ga0070717_10003898_pt1 | contig 10730 bp, 6 predicted proteins | sample LARL113metaG_FD_71366 | JGI IMG/M metagenome (GOLD analysis project Ga0070717, IMG submission 71366) | Corn, switchgrass and miscanthus rhizosphere microbial communities from Kellogg Biological Station, Michigan, USA - LAR L11-3 metaG | ecosystem: Host-associated > Plants > Roots > Rhizosphere ...
GTCCCTCGGGACGGGACCCTGGATCGTGTCGGCAATATTGCAGCCCTGCTGCGCTTCCGCGCCGATCGGAACACCAACCAGTTGCTGGCGGCATCATAAGCTGGTCTCCTGTGGCTCGGACATTCCTCTCCGACAATTCGTCATGCAGTCCCGCTTGCGCCAGTGATATAACTTTCTTCTAACTTCATCGGCTTTCATCATCGAAGGACTATCATGCCTCTCTCGCGACGTGATTTTCTTACTTCAGCTTTGGCCGGATCGGTCGCTGCTGGTCTATCGACTGGCACTCAGGCCGCTCAAGATTCTCCTGAAAACAAAAACATCGCAAAACGCGCGGCCAAGCTACCCATCATTATTTGTGCAAGCAACGGATACAACTATCTGGATCAGGCCTATTCGTTCCTTTCGGGTGGCGGTGACACACTCGATGCCGCGCTTAGGGTGGTGCAGGGTCCGGAAAATGATCCTAACGATGAAAGCGTCGGCCTGGGTGGACACCCGAACGAAGAAGGCGTAGTCGAACTCGACGCCTGCTGCATGCACGGTCCTACCCGCACGGCCGGGTCGGTTGGTGGAGTCCGCAACATCAAGAATGTTTCCTTGCTGTCGAACACCGTCCGGCTACATACCGGACACGTCATGCTGGTCGGAGAAGGCGCTGAGCGCTTCGCGGTCGCACAAGGATTCCAGCGCGAAAATCTTCTCACCGATAAATCTAGAAAAGAATGGCTGCTCTGGAAGGAGACGCATTCTGACTGGTGGGGCCCAGGGCTTGACAGTCCGGACTGGCGCCGACGATTTTCTGGGCCCACTACTGCCGAGGAATGGGAGCTTCGTATTAGGCGCATGGAACAGATCGCCGCTGAGATTGGAATTTCCGCTGAGCTTCGTACGGAGGCGATTCGGTACGTGATATTTCCTCCGACCGGCACAATTCACTGTTCTGCCCTAAACGACAAGGCGGAAATTTCTGGCTGCACCACGACCAGTGGCCTGGCGTGGAAAATTCCCGGACGCGTAGGCGATTCGCCAATCATCGGCGCCGGGTGCTACACAGACCAGGACGTGGGTTCAGCGGGAGCCACTGGCAACGGCGAAGAAAATATTAAAGTCGCGGGCGCCCACACCATTGTTGAGAACATGCGTCACGGCATGTCGCCTTTAGAGGCTGGAATGGATGCGCTAAGGCGCATCGTCCGCAACTACAACGGAGACAAAGAGCGCTTGCAGTTCGTGGACATGGTTTACTACATTTTGCGCAAGGACGGCGCCTATGCCGGGGTATCGCTGTGGGAAGGTTATGAAATCAACAAGCCGCATCAGATTGCCGTACACGATGGAGCCAGGCGCTTGGAAAAAACTGTGAACCTGTACACCGGCGCTTCGCAGAGTTGGCCGCCCATACGCATGCTGCGATGATCAACGGAATAGCAACGGCGCAAACGCTGCCAGGTTTCGTCGCCACACCATCCAGTCGTGCACGCCGGGCGTTTCAATATCGGTGAATTGGACGCCCTTGTCCTTGAGCCACGACTTGAATGCGCGGTTTACTTTTATCAAGCCATCGTCGGTGCCACAGGCAACCCAGAGCAGTTTCAGCTTTGGGTTGACACTTGCATTGACGCCCGGAAACTCCGCGCCGAACTCCTTCAGGTCGATCCCGCCTGAGCTAAATGCACCGATCCAGGCAAACTCATCGACATGATTCAGCCCCGTCAGCAAAGACTCCGCGCCTCCCATGGAAAGCCCGGCAATGGCGCGCGACTCGCGATCTTTCTTTATCCGGTAGCTTTGTCCCACCTGAGGCATAACTTCTGAAAGTAGAATGTCGGTGAACCTTGACAGGTTTCGCCATGCCAGGTCTTTGTCTGACCAGGAACCCCAACCGCGCCGGATAACGTCATAATCGCCATAGCCGAGCGGCATTACCACAATCATAGGTTTGGCTTTGCCTTGCGCGATCAGGTTGTCCAGAATCACGTTTGCGCGGCCGACGGCGGTCCATCCGCTGGCATCATCGCTAAAGCCATGCAGCAAATAGAGCACGGGATACTCTGTCTTCTCGTCCTCAAAATAATTGGAAGGGGTATAAACATAAAAATCGCGATGGTCGTTTGCGATTTTTGAAAAATAAAAGTGATGGTGAACCTCGCCATGCGGGACCTGATTCACTTCCCAGGGCAAGGACGGTGGGCCGGGAACATGTACTGCGCTTTGTGTATCCAACAGATTAGGTTTCATCAACGGGTTCGAAGGATCGATCAGCGCCACGTCATCGGCTAGGAACGAATAACCATAAATATCTGGCTGCAACGGGCCCACTGTCGCGCTCCAGATTCCGTGATCATCCTTCTGCATGGGCATGTGCGTGCTCTGACCTTCAATTTCGATTTCCACTTTCAGCGCATTCGGATCGGCGAACCGAAAGGTGACACGCCCATCAGGCTTAACTTCAGGGGAGACGATGGCCGGCGGTCGCTGAGCAAGCATGCAAATGGACTGGGAGAGGAGCCCGCACAAAACTATAAAGCCGAATCTATTCATATGCCCTCGTAACAACTCGGGCTACATTGTACGCGAATGATGTACCAGCAAATCGAGTGCAAGAAAAACGAAGAATATAACTGAGATTATGCCGTTCATGGTAAAAAAAGCGGCGTTGAGTTTGCTTAAATCGTCTTTCGAAACCAGCGAATGCTCGTAGGCCAGCAGCAGCAGGACAGTAAAGACCCCGGCGAGTGTCAGCCCGCCGAGACCGAATATCCACACCAGCCCGGCAAGCAACCCCAACATCGATAAATGGAAGAGTCGCGCGATCCAAAGCGCATTGCCAATGCCGCAATAACGCGGCAGGGAGTGCAATCCCGCTTGCTGGTCGAACTCATAATCCTGGCAGGCATAGAGCACATCAAAGCCCGCTACCCAGAAAGTGACCGCGGCTGTGAGCAGAAGAATACGCGGATCAAGCGATCCACGCACCGCAATCCAAGCGGCCGCAGGCGCAATGCCGAGCGCGAACCCTAGCACCAGATGCGACCAGCGCGTCCAGCGTTTGGTATAGGAATAGAGCAGCAGGATGCCCAAAGCCACAGGCGAAAGCACGAACGCCATATGGTTCAACTCCCACGCGGCGAAGATAAAGATCGCGCAGGATATCAAGATGAAATTTCTGACGAAATTTTGTGTCAGGGTTCCTGCAGGCAATGCGCGGGCACGCGTACGTGGATTGTGTGCGTCAATCGAAGCATCCGCCAGCCGATTGAAAGACATTGCTGCGGAGCGTGCCGCAACCATGGCGACAATGATCCAAATGATCTGGTGAGTGGTAGGAAAGCCGCGGGCCGCCAGCATAGCTCCGCACAGCGCGAATGGAAGCGCGAACACAGAATGCTCCCACTTAATCATTTCCAATGTGACTATCAGATTTTTCAGCAGGGGCACATTGCATTGTAAAAGAAACTAGTAGCCTTCGGCTCCGATCAGCGGCACGAATCGGCAGCCCTCAATCACCTCTACCATCGCTTTGCGGTCGCGCTTGTGCACGAGTTGCAATTCCTGTGAATGCTGCGGGCCAACCGGGATCACCATTCTTCCTTTTTCGGCAAGCTGATCGAAAAGGCTCTGTGGAATCGAAGGGGCAGCCGCTGAAACCAGAATCGACTCATACGGCGCAAACTCTGGCACGCCGTGACTGCCGTCGCCCACTAGAATTTTCACGTTGCTCAGCCCCAGCCTGGCCAGAATTGCTTCGGCGCTGTGGGCCAGAGTCCCATGCCGCTCAACCGAATAAACGGCGCGCGCCAGCACCGCCAGCAGCGCGGTCTGGTATCCAGAACCGGTGCCAACCTCGAGCACCGATTCCCCTCCCTGCAAACTCAACGCCTGCAAAGAGGCCGCAACGATAAATGGTTGCGAAATGGTCTGGTTCTCTCCGATGGGAATGGGATGGTCTTCATATGCCTGCGACTGGTATTCCTCAGAAACAAACTCGTGCCGCGGGATCCGTAACATGGCTTCGAGCACGCGCTCGTCGTGAATGCCTCGATCGCGCAGTTGCGACTGCACCATTTGCCGGCGTTCAGCAAAGTGCGGATCGGATTTCGCAGTCTCCAGAATTGACATCAGCGCAGTTGGATGCCAGCACTGTTGCAGGTGCAAACTGATCACCGCTTGCGGCGGCGGACTTTTACGTCGAAGCTCACCACGCCGTTTTGGTCGCGAATGGCCACGATAGAAACATTTTTTGAAAGATTGTACTCGGCGCGAATGACCTGTTGCGAAGTCTGAGACACGTCCGTGGTGTAGGAGACAGTCAGGTTGTCTTTCACCTGTTGCTCGATTGTAACCGCCGGACCGCTCTGAGTAATAGTCGAAGTCTCTGATTCCAGTCCTTGGGGATCGATCTTAATGCGGCTATTGCCAAACAGGCGTTGCGCCCGATTATTCAGAGTGGCGTTCAAGGCGGCGGCCAGCAAGGCGCTTGAGGCCTGCTGGGTGAAGGCGGACTGATTGGTTTGCTGAAGCTGAGCTGATTCTTCGGTGGTCTGACCGAAGGCAAGCAGCGCAATAATGTCAGCCGTGGGCAAAGGAGGATCAGAGCGGTAATTCACCTTCAGACCGTTCGGCTTGCTGATATCTCCGGTAAGCGCCAGCGTGACATCGTAATCGCGAATCCGCGTGACCGCCTCAAGATCGAGAAAGGGAGTGGTGACGGCAGGATTAGTGAATGAAACTCCGCCGCGCTCCAATCGATATTTGGTGCCGTTAAAGTAAGCTTCACCTTCAAACACATCCGCCCGTCCCAGCAGGATCGGTTTGGCGGCGCTCCCGCGCAATCGCAAATCAGCCGATCCTTGCAGGCGAATGACGCTGGTCTGCATCTGCAATTCGGGTGTCGTCGCGAGGTGAAGGTCCAATCGAATTTTGTTCAGCACGGGATCGGTTTGGGGAAGGCTTGAAACCTGCGCTGTGCGCTCGAGGTATGCGCCGAAATCGAATCCCGGCGTGAATCCGACCTTGGTGACAGTGATGTCTCCCGAGAGCACTGACCCGGAGGAGCTGCCACTCCAGCTGAGATCCGCATTCGCCGTGGAACTGACGCCCGGGGGATATCGCAACCGTACCGAATCCGCTCTGGCTGTGAGTTCGAAACTAGAAAGTTTTCCGGCAATATCGGCGCGCCCGGTGAATGCGATTGTGCCGCCTCCCACGCGAGCGTTCAGGCTGTCGATTGTGACCTGGTTCTGGCTGAAAAGGAGTGTGCCATTAATGTCGCTCAGAGCGCTGGGTAGGTTAATGTCTGAAATTGCGCCGTTCTGAACCTGCAGCTTGCCTTTCACCAACGGCGCCTCCAGAGTTCCGGTGACGCGGCCCTCTCCGGCCAGTACGCCGGAACTCGTGATATCAGAATCGTAATTTTGCAGAAGTTTCAGATCGACGTTTCCTCTAGCCTCAAAATCCAGCGCGCGATCGCCCGTAAGTTGCACCGAGCCGCTGCCTGACAAGTCTGTGCTGTCGCCGACAACATGAAAGTTATCGAGCTTGAAGACGCGCCCGGATAGCGTGAACCGGATCGGACCCTGGTTACGAACCCGCACCTTTCTGGCTTCCGCGGATACATCGCTTAGGTTGCCAACAACACTCAACTGCTGCGGAACGCGAAGCGGGCCTTCCAGCGTCAAATCACCGGCGACCGCGGAATGATCGATGACGCGACTGCCCAGGAAGGTCTGCAGAAATGGGTCCGCGTCCAGATGCGAAAAATGAAAATCGATGTGCGCCGGCCATTGTTCGCGCAAGCGTACGTTGCCGTCGATTTTAAGTTCCGCGTCTTTAAAATCCGAATGCCCGGTTAGGCGCACATCGGGTCCGCGCGACACCGCATTCAGCAGGAAATCGCCTTCCGGACGGTCATTCAAAGCGACGTTACGCAGATGGAGATCGGCTGTCACCTCGGGAGCAGCCGTTGTGCCGAAGGCTTGCGCCGAAAAATCCAGCTTCCCTGTAAGTTTTATCTTTGAACGCCCCAGCACGTCGATATCCGCCAGATCGAAGTTCGTGCCGTGGACCTTGAATTGAAAAGAGCGTGCTGCCAGGTTGTACTCACCGCTTCCAGCAATTCGCGCCTGCCCGCGGCTCAAAGCGATGTCCGTAACTGTGAGCTGTGCTCCCTTCACCGCAAAGTTCGCACTCGCCGAATTAAACGTCTGGCCGCGAATACTTCCATCTATTAGCCTGATATTTCCTTGCCCTTCCGGGTTGCTGCGCGTACCCGATAGTTGCAAAGCGGCAGAAAGCTTTCCGGAAACCTGATGATCGAAGCCGACAAAGTTGCCCAATTCATCTGCGTTTGCGTTCTGCACATCGATCCGCAGCCGCAATAGACTCTCAGGGGTTAGGCTCCAGCCGTTCAGCCCCACCGTACCGTTCATTTTGACGGTGGCGTCTTCGCGCCGCAGAACTGCATTACGGAGAGACAAACTTGTAGATGACGCTTGTACATCGGCATTCAACGAGTCCCAATGCACTTGCCGTGCGGGCGCACGTGCTCTGGCGTGGACGATCGCGTCGAAATCCCGCAATTGCAAGTTACCGGCGACTCTCACATCCGCCGCGCTCCCCGACGCGGTCCCGTTGAACGCAGCGCGCCCGTGTACAACCAGCGGTGCGCCGGCTGGAAATAACTGCGCTATTACCGGCTGCCACTCCTGCAGGTCGCCGCTCGAAAACGCGATCTTCACTGAAGAAGCAAGTGTTCCAGAAGCGTGCAGCTGCGTAGCCGGAGTGGTCGCCGTAAGTTCGCTTAACTGCATGTCGCCCGATCGGAAGTCATAGTTGGCGTGCATATTGGCCGTCAGCGGAACTTGGCCGCTCCGCGGGCTGTTCGGGGGTGAGACCTCCGCAACAATACTTGCCTGGGCGTGATCGACGGATTGCTTCCACTGCACATCGGTATTTCCGTTAATAGTTCCCGTGAACTTCAGTTTATTCACGGGACGGAAAATCGGACCCAGTCCGCCCAGCAGTTCGGCCAGGGACAAGTTCTTCGCCTTGATCGTGATATACCCGTGTTGCTGCTCGCTCTTCGCCGCTTTCGGTGGAGCTTGCCAGTTGATTACCTCCGTATCGCCCGAAAAAGTTCCGCGCAGGAATTCACCCCGCGCTTTTGAGACCGCGAACTTCCGAGGATCGATGGAAAAATTTCCTTCGGCCGCCAGTCCGCGCCCAGAAAATATTTTGTTTTCCCATGCCATGGCACGCGCCTCAAAGTCTCCCTGAAAGACAAAGGTTTCGCGTGACCACGAACCATTTCCGGCTACATGCAGCATGCCCTGCTTAAGCTGCGGTCGACGAAGCACCGCTGCGGCTTGCGCCAAGTCAAGATTCAGGTCGTAATTCCCTTTGACCGTCAGCTTGCTAAAATCCAGATGAACTCCTCTTGCCTGCAGCTGGGAATTCCCTGCCGTAGCGTTCAGGGATTGAACCTGCAGCCCATTCCGGTCGAAAGTGAAATTTGATTGTCCAGCCCACGCAACCGGCCGAAGGCCGTCAAAGTGGGTCTCCCCTTTGCCAATCGCCACGTTGCCGGAATACCGACGGTGGAGAAACGAATAGCTAAGATTCGCAAACACATCATTAGAGCTGAAATCCAAGGGAACCCGCTGGTCTTGCCACAACAGCTCACCACGACGAACCTGTAGTCGCCGGGTTGTCAATGAGAAGAGTTGCTGAAAATCGGAGCCCAATTCACGGTTGTTAGTGGGCTGGTTGGTGCTGCCATCCGGATAGAAGATGACGTGAATTACCGGATGCTGCAAAGTTAGCGAGTGAAAAGCCAGCTTCGCCCCCAGGGCCGAGGAGAAGTTAATGACCGCCGCCATGTTGTCCACGTGTGCATAGGGTTGCTCGCCCACCGCTTCCTTGCCATGGATGGTTAGATCGCGCACTTCTACTTGAAGACGGAGCGGCACCGCACGGAAGCCGCCCAGCTCCGCCCGGCCACCGGTAGCACGCTCAATCGCCACCACCAACCTGCGCCGCGCCATTTGTTGAAACGAATTCGTAGTTATGTACCAGAGGAGAGCGGAAAACCCTAGCAGCATCAGAAGGAAGCAAAGTAACAGCGTCTTGCCCAAATTGCCCCAGGATATGCGCGGCCAGGTCATCGGGTCTCGCCTTGCGGTCCTTCGGAATTGTTAGAGGAATTCGCGGACGTAATTCGGATCTGAGCTTGCGAACGCAGTGTTTCCAGCCAGGAATTCAGCAGCTGGTTCATTTTCTCCTGCACTAGTATTTCTCGAATTTTAGGCGTCGCGTCCGTGAGGCTGACCGGATCCGAAGCCGGGATTTTTGGGACCAATTGCTCGCGATAATATTTCTCGATTTCAGTTGCGGAGATCTGAATCGAGGGGCGAAAGCGACTATCAATCAATTGAAACTGCTCCAGCTCCGCCGCTACATGGTTCTCAATGATCTTGTCGGTGAGTCGATACTGCGATAGCGCGGTCCCCCACGAGGCTCCCGCATGTTGTCGCAGTTGATCGGCTTTGAGTATGTCCATTTGCTTTTCTATCTGTTCCGCCGCGGTCGGTTTCGAATCCATTAGGCGCATCTGCTCGCGCAAAATCTGCTGATCAATCAGCCTCTCGAGCGCCGCTTTTTTTTGGTCGATGGAAATGTCACGAAGCGTGTGCCCGGACATAAAACACTCGAATCTCAGTTCCTCATCCCAATCGCTCTGCAGGATCACATGACCGTTTACCGTCGCTACTATGCGATCGATCATCTCGCTTGATCGCACGGCGATTGAGGCCGTCAACAGAAGCGCGAGAATTGTCCACCGGATCAACATCAGAATGTCTGTCCGATACTGAAGTAAACATTAAATGGACTGGCCCGTTTCGTTCCGAAAAACGTCAATGTCAGCGGGCAGTCGGGCGTGCTGTGCGATTTCACGCAAAAATTCGGAAAGATCGTTGGGTTTAAGTTGTATCCGAAATCAAATCGGACCGGCCCGACAGGTGTCTTGTAGTGGACGCCAAGCCCAATGGCGTGAGAGATGTAGTTGTAATTACACAGGGTGGCGCCGCGACCAGCTTGAAACGGGCTATTGAGGGGCTGCTCGCACAATCCTTTGTTCTGATGCCAACGCAGCACGCTGTCCAGCATGTGATTTCCGTCGGTGAACACGTTCCCCATATCATGAAAAATCGCGAAGCTCAGGTTGTCATGAACAAATGGCAGCGTGGGCGGTGGAAAGCGCAATTCTAAGTTATTCAAAAATAGTGCCGAGCCCCCGATCGGAAATCCCGTAATTGGATCTCGCGGCCCGGCCTGATTCAAACCAAAGCCGCGGTGAGAGTTTCCCCCTCCCATAAAGAAACGCTCGGGCAATGGAATCAGGCTGAAATTCGGCGAGGTCTGCTCGCCCGGCTGCGTAATGATGGTATTTGCAAATGCATTTTCCAATCCTATTCGAGTCGAACGCGCGAACACGAATTGCCGTCCATTGATCTTCCCGAAGGGGTGGTACGTCGAGTTCTGTACCAGGACTCTGCTGAAATCTGCTTCCGAGCCAAAGTAACTCGCAGCCACACCCCCATCAATCGAATAGTAACTACCGCGGGTGGTTTCGAGGTCATTGTCACGATGATTGCGAAGATAGCTGAAGCCCGGTTCACCCACACGCACCGGCAGCGACAAGAGCGGAATCTGCTCTGGGCTGACTTGCACATTACTCGCCTTTACCAGGCGGTAGTTGAAACGATAATTCATCACGCCTACCGGAGTGCTGTCGACCTTCCGGCTGACAACCTGTTCAGCTTGCACCGACCCTTCCAAACGCTGAGAAGTGAAGGTGGACACGTCGAGCGTGTGATCAAAAAAAGCGGTCAAGCTCAGTTTCCAATTCGGATTGTTAAACCAACGGGGCGCTTGGTAGCTAATGAGACCACGCTGTTGCAAACTGCCAACCCGCGATTCAAAGGTGATGGTGTGGTCGCGGCCGCGAAAGTTCAACCGGGTCACATCGAGCGATGCCAGCGGGCCGACTCCATTTTTTCCAAGAGGTTGCGCGCCGCTATTGGCAGGCTGTCCCGTCTGGAATTCAAATCCCGCGCCATAATTGAAGGTGTACCGTTTGGCCTCTTGCACTTGCACCAGCACGTTCTTGCGTGTCTGTATCCCATCTGGATTCTGCACCGCGGTATCGACCTGGCTAAAGATGCCCAGATCGTAGAGCTTCTGCTGGGTTCGCAACAGGTCTCCCTGGCTGAGCGGGTCGCCCGACTGCATCTGCAGTTCGTGATCAACCACATAGGGCCGGGTATATTCCCTTCCCGAAATAAGCACGCGATCCACATAAAACCGCTCACCCTCATGGATCTTGAAGACGACATTCATGCGATTGCCGGCGGCCGGAGTAGCGCTGGCCTCGAAGGTGGCATTTGGAAATCCGCTGTCGAAGTAATAGTTGAGAATGATGTCGCGGTCGTCGGCAATGCGAGAGTCCGAAAAAGGCTGACCGGGACCGGTGTAGAGGTTTTGAAAGATGGGATCATCGAGTTGGGTGCTGCCGACAATTTGGAAATTTCCCACTCGAGTCTGTGGGCCTTCATCAATGTGTACCGTAACCGCCAGGTGGTTTTTCGCACCTCGATAGTTGTCCTGCACCTGGGTTTCTACTCTCACCTGAGCAAAACCGTTGGCGCGATATATGTTCTCTATGTCGC
>Ga0070717_10003900_pt1 | contig 10728 bp, 16 predicted proteins | sample LARL113metaG_FD_71366 | JGI IMG/M metagenome (GOLD analysis project Ga0070717, IMG submission 71366) | Corn, switchgrass and miscanthus rhizosphere microbial communities from Kellogg Biological Station, Michigan, USA - LAR L11-3 metaG | ecosystem: Host-associated > Plants > Roots > Rhizosphere ...
CACCGTAAAAGCCACTGACGAACTTGAAGATGGCGAAACGCCCCTTGAAGAAAAAGCCGACGAACAACCCGACATCGTTGACGAAGCTACTGCGCAAATCATTATCAGAGCCAATTTGCGTAAAGGAAAAAAGACCCGCGTAACACGCGTTGAAAGCGGATTCGTACTGACCGCGATGGAAGAAGAAAAGCCGGTTGAAGAAAAAGTCGCCGACTCTCCGATTCCCGATCAAAAGACGACACTCCCCGAAGACAAGGCTCAACCCACCACGGCTGTAAAAATGGAAGAAAAGGCTAATAGCCCGATTCCCGGCCAAGAAACCAAACTTCCCGAAGAAAAAGCCGCTGATAACATTATCCCCGAAGAAAAAGTTGAAGGCGCTGTTAAAGCACTTCAAGCTCTCGGCAAAAATGCAAAGATCACTCGCGTCTCTGCAAACGGATATATAGTTAAAGCCGAAGACGAAAAGGTTGAAGAAAAAGCCGATTCGCCGATTCCCGATCAAAAAACCACGCTTCCCGAAGACAAAGCCGCTCCCGTAGCTTCGGCTGACCCAGAAGTATTGCCCGAAGAAAAAGTTGAGTCGGCAATCGCAGCACTTCACAAAGCTGGCAAAAATGCTCGCGTGACCAAAGTGTTGAACGGATTTGTTGTCATGGCCGAAGATGACGAAGCTATCGACGAAAAACTCGCCCACGATGCTGACGGCGATGACGACGGACCCGAAGTTATGTCTGAGGACGAAGCCGAAAAAGCAATCGCGGCTTTGAACAAAGCTGGCAAAAACGCCCAAGTCACTCGCGTCGTTAACGGCTTTGTCGTTAAAGCTGATGGCGAAGAACTTGACCAACAAGTTGAAGAAATCAAACAAGATGCTTCGGATGATTCCAAAGAAGTTCTTGAAGATTTGGTTCCGCCGTCTGAGTTGCAAGCCGAAGAAAAGAAAGATGAAATTCAATCTTTTGACGAGGCTATCGACGAAAAGAAAGCTGACGCCGAAGAAGAACACGCACCCATGTCAGCCGATGACGCAGAAAAAGCCGTCGCTGCATTTCATAAGGCTGGCAAAAACGCAAAAGTTACCTGCGTTGGAACCAATCTATATGTAGTCGCAGAAGAAATGCCCGAAGAAAAACCTGTCGAAGAAGAAAAAGCCGATGAACAACCTGGAATGGAGCCTCTAGCTCCGGCTGACGAAATGAAAGCCGATGGCGAAGAAGACGTTGTGATGCTGTCACAAGCCGACGTTAACGGAGTGCCATTCTACAATGTCATCGTGAAGGGAATGCCGGTCGCTCGAATCAATCTGATCGACCAGCCGAATCACGCGAAAATCGCTGATTATTTCCCGACAGAAAATTATGCAATGGATTTAGTCGATGCCATGCTTAAGTTTGGCGTCGAAAAAACTTTACGGAAGGTGAACGCTAAGTTTTATGCCAACGAGATTGTTAATAAAAATCTCGTTGAGAAAGTGTCTGCGGAAAAACTTGACGAATATAATCGCAAGTATGCTTCTGCGGTCGCTACCGTTCGCGACGATTTAGCCGACCGTTTGGCTATGGTTATCGCAGCTTCCAACAAAAATTTCTGGAATACAGAAACTCATCATTTAAAGGTAGCCTTATTCGATTCAGTAGAAGCAGCTTTAAAGTCTCAGTCCATCAAACTTTCTGACGAAGCCATTGCCGAAGCCATTGAGACTGGTTTTGAAAGTGGAGCCGCTCCGTTCTTTGGCGCAGCTTTAGATAAAGCACTTGGATTCTTGGATATGCCCAAGGAAGCACTTGCAAGTCTGAAACTCGCTATCGGCGAAGCAAACATTCAATCCCTAGAGTACGACGACGCAGGTGAAGAAGAACAGGCCGATGACGAAGCACTGGAGCCTGAAAAGGCCGAAGGTTCCACGAAGACTATGGCTTCGTGGTTAGCGACGAAAAACGTGCCCGTTTCTCCGACTACTGAGTGGAAAGACGCGAAAGAATTGAATCAACAGTTTTCGAAATAAATTTAACCATTAATTAAAAGGAGTCATTTAAATGTATAACCGTGAATTAAGTGATGTGCTTTTTCCAAAAGAAAAAGCAATCCTCACGGGACAATCGGTGCAACAAGAAGGTCAACTTCTTATCGGTGCATTAGAGGGCGGCGTTGAAAAAGTCGCTCCTTGTGCTGGCGTTGCAAACGAAGTTCCCGTTGGATTCAGTTCGTCTACTCGTTTGTTGATCGACAAAGAAGTTATCGCTAAGAGCATTACGGTGCCCTCGGCTGGTCCCTTCACCGTTGATCTTGGCTACACTAACTTGGACACTACTGGCGCTGGTCAGATCGTTGTGTTGGCGGGTCCTACCCTCTACACGAACGTATCTCCTGGTGTTCCCGGTGCTGCGACCGAGTATGCTGTAGATTATTTGACAGGCGTTGTGACATTCCATTCTGGTGCCGCAGGTTTGAAACTTGAAGTTCACTTCAAGCGCATTCTTAGCGTCATCGACTCTCGCACACTTTATCGTGAAGGCTTCCTTCACAATGCTCGCGCATTTGAAGTGTATGATGTCGTGGGATGTTTTGAGGGCAAAGGGCAAATCTACACCGATCAATACGACATTGCTGCGGATTTTTCGGCTGGCGGTTTGAAAACTATGGCCGGTGGCTTGATTACTGTTGGCGGTTCGGGGCAAGCACTCCCCGCGCACGTTCGCGTAATCTCGTTGCCTAATCTTTCTAACCCATTTTTGGGTCTAGAATTTAACTTCTAACCAGGAAAGGATAAATAATATGAATCCATATTTAAAAGGGAAGACGTTTTTGAAACGTACCCGCAAGCCTGGTGCTGAAGTGTCGGCTGTCGCAAACAAACCCGGTTCTAACGAAAAGTTTGTTGGCGCGAACGATACCCTCAACGCTGGGTCGATCAAAGAGTTGACTCAAGTTATTTCCACGCTGCATTCCGAAATCAGCAAAGGAAATGTCTTGAACCCGAAAACTGAATTGCGCCATCAGCGCGTTCAAAAAATCTTGGCAGAACGAAAAGATCTCGTTGAAGCCGCAACCAAAGGCCGCGATGTTACCGCATGGCAAGCCTTGGGTGCAGTTCTCGGCGACGAAATTCTGACTGCTGGAGAGCGCGAAGGCTTCGCTTCCAACCTTTTGCTCCAAAAGAATCTTGGCGCTGGCGAAATCGCCCGTTTCAAAGTTCGTGAAAAGCAAGTCACCGGTTGGCAAGCTGTTAGCCCAAGTCGTATTGCTCCGAGCGTAATCCGTCAGGGTTATGTGTATCCTGAAGAATTTTACATCAACGCTAATATCCAGGTTGAAGAAAAAGAAATTCTCCAGAATCCTTCGGACATCCTCGAAGAAAAACTCGCAGAAGGTATCGAACAAACTATGGTTGTTGAAGATCGCATCTTCAAAGCAGCCTTGGACCGTTCGGCTGCTACTGCGAATGACCTGTTCTTTTACAACAGCTTCACCCCGACTGTAATGCAGTCGATGAAGACTCAAGTAAGCGAGTGGGGACTCAACGTGGGTACGATGGTTCTCGCCTTCGACGTTTGGAATGACATCATCACGGACAATGAGTTCGTGGCGTTCTTTGACCAAATTTCGAAACACGAAATCGTTGTTAACGGTTCGCTTGCGTCCATCTTGGGCGTCAACATCGTTACTGACGGTTTCCGCGAATCTCACCTTAAGGTGTTGAATCGCGGTGAAGTTTACATCCTTGCTCAACCGAACGAGCTTGGCGGTATGACTTCGCGTGGTGATCTTGTGACCGAGCCTACTCGCGGTTACAACATGGGTCAGCCGTGGCGCGGTTGGTTCCAGACTCGTCTGCGGTCGTTGGTTGTTGCCAATAGCCGTGGCGTTTGTCGCGCACAACGCTCATAATAGTCTTTGGTTTGGGTGGTGTGTTATGCACACCACCCTTTTTCTTGTTTAGAAGCCCAATGATTATTTCGGAGCACAATTGAAAAACCCAAATCAAATTTCCAAATTAAAAATTGGCGAAACGAAAGTTATTGCTATGGACTTGGCGTCGGCGCTTCATTACAAGTTTCTTAAAGGCGAAGGCTCGAAAGAAATTTGTGATTACGCCTATCAATATCTGAAAAACGATATTGGATTTCATAACGCCAATGTAGCCATCAATAAATTGCGTCCTTTATTTCACACCCAGGATAAAAAGGCTCCGGCCCCAAGTGTTCAAGACATCGAAAAAGTAATCAAAAGTTTTAATTAAGGGAGATCAAATGAAGAAGATTCTTGCTCGTCTGAATGAAAAACAGATTTTTCACACGGTCACTAAAGCCGGTGTCGAAGTTCTGAAACAACCCGCCAACATGGATTCAAAAGGTAAAGACATGCTGAAAAAGTATTTCGGCTTGGACGACTTTACGGTTCCCCAACAACTCAAAGACCCCTTTGAGCAAAAGATGGGCGTTCACGATAAAGAAGTGAGCAAAGAAGAAAAAGAATTGAACCAGAAAGCTCCCGAAGTTAACAAAGGCGCGTAGTTAACGGGGGTTCTTGTGGAAATTGTAGAACAAAAAGTTTTGTTAAAAGGCCAAGCCTTCACCAAATCTGAAATCGAAGAAATATCTTCGTTTTTTGATTTGGCTCCTGACGGTATTACCTACAAGCTGAAAACCGAAAAGAAACTAGGCGATGTCCTGGTTCCTATTGCCGTGGCAATTCGGAAATCTCCCACCATGCAAAAAGCTATGCAAGCCCTTTTATTGTCTTCACCTGACGAGACGGTTATTGTCGCCTCCCTCGATTTACGACCGGCCTTAGAGCTTTACCGAAAGTGATGTGCAAAATGGAAATGGACGAATTGTTTACAACACGAAAAAAATTTGCAATAGCCCACTCTCTGCGTCGGGTTCGTAGTGCCTTCAACGATGCCATGCAGGAAGTACGGTCAGAAATTATTGCATCGGTATCTGACGAAAACGACATTCCAAAGGTCAGAGAAGAATTTAATTCTTTCGCCACCGTTGTCGCCGATGCGGTCAAAGGTTTCGACTTATGCAAAAAAGATAATTTAGTTGTCGCGGAAACGAATAAAGGCTCAATAGCCGACGTTTTGCGAATTGCGATTGAGGCATACCACAAAGGGCACGAAAACGAAGCCCTTAAATTATTTCAGTATGCAGCTTTCAACACCACTGACATGCACCTTGATAATTTGCCGAATTCTTTGGTCACTCAAAATTGCTGTCCGTCATGCAGTTCCATGTTGCCGTCGATTGCAAATTTTTGCCCTGTCTGCGGAAACCGACTACAAAACATGCTCACGAATCAAAGCAGTCCTTTGCCGGTTGTCCAGCCCCAGCAACAAGCTATTCCGATTCCAAACGTGATTCCGCCCACTCAACCCCAGCCGCCGCAAATGAGTTTCCCGCAAATGCAGACACTCCCGCCAATGATTATGGGCGCGGTGAAAAGATTAATCATTGCTGGAAAATCCGATGAAGCGATGGAATTGATTTTATCGGTCGCCAAAGTTGGCGAGTACACTCCACACCTAGAAAAAATTCATTTGGACCTGACCAAAGCGGTTCACGAAATGAATGAACTTTTGAAAATCAAAGAAAGCACAGTTTCGCAGTCAGAAATTAATCTTATGAATAAGGTTAAAGATTTGACCGAAGAAATGTCTGGCTTGGTTAACGAAGGTCCCGATTGGAAAATTTTAGGGTCTGGAAAGTAATCCGTGGATTTATCCGTATCCGCCATTTACGACAAAACTACTGATTCAGTAGAAGTAGGCTTTTACAAGTCTTCGGCGGGTACACCTGTTCCGATTACAGGCGGAACTATTTTTCTCATCCAAAATAATGAAGTCATTGATTCGATAATGGTGGACTCCCAGGCGTCGTTTGTTTCTTTTTTCCATCCGAAGACCTTATATAATTTGAGTATTCACGCGGATATTGATTCGCTGACCCTCGATGCGACGATTGATTCGATCAACACCCTTGCGACACCGGTTGAGCATTCACAACAAGCCGAGTCCATTGACACCCCGATGCGCTACGTTCCCTCAGTCGTAGCCATCGACACTTCAAAAGGAATCATCAGCCCGACAATCCTCGACATAGATTTCAACACGAAACCTGTCGTCGAGTATGCCGGTGGAAACCGTGTCCTTTTTGACTACAACAATAAATTGGTTCTACAACCCCTTGATACGATTATTTTTGCACCGAAATTCTGCGAAGTTGGCACCACGAATTTGTTGCCACTAGACGCCGACAATAATCCTGACCTGCTTAATCTTTTTTCTTATGCTTATCCAGGCTCCGCACTCAGCTTCAAACTCGTGTCGCCTTTTGGTGTGCAGAGTTTACGCGCAAGTTCTCTCGGCGGTATCTCTGGAAACATAATGGGTTCCCGTGATTTGGTTATTAGCCTCGTCAGTCCAGTTGTCGGCGGAACCACGATTCAATTCTTTTTTGGCTTTTTGAATTTACCGACCCCCGTGACTTTTCAATTCATCACTGAATTATTGGACGGCGGCGGAATGGTCGTCGGTTCCGATGTGCAGACTTTGAATTGCGTTGATTTTTTAAATGGAGTTTCGCTTTTGACTTCGACTCCGACCGGAGTTGGTGGCGTGAGCTTGACTTCAAGAATTGAAATCGACGGCCTGTACGCACAAGACACTTTTGATATGGATATTTTGCTTCCGCAGGTTACGGCGTTGCCTACCGCTTCGAGCTACACGCCCAACGTCAGGGCGGCGGATATTTTCAGCCGCGATGTAGTTTTGGATTACAACCTCACGACCATTGAGATTGGTTTGGTCGTAGGCTCGAATGCCCCCTGCGTACTGTTTGATTGTGGGACGGTTTCAGCCAACTACGATGGAACCAGTCTCAATTTCAACGTGAACGGAACTACGATTTCATACGTTTGTTCTTTGATGGCATTTTTCGATTTCTCTTTCACGTTCGACGTTGACGATAACATTATGACAATTGCAATTGCCGATGTACCCGTTGCGACGGGCGGCGCTGGCTTCACGATTTCCAGCAACGGTAAAATGTTTATTGGATGTGACGCTTCCGGCGCGAACCAGATTAACGGCCAACTCAATACCTTTAAGGTTTTGCGATGAAAAAATGGGCGCGATTAAATATAGGTGAAAGCATCGTGGCGAAATCAGAGCCGGTGTTTACTTTCAAAACCGGCCACGATTTACCGTTGGACCAATTGAAGTGGTACATTCACCACCACGATTCGTCATACGGCGGTTATCCTTATAAAATGGAAACCACGATTCCGCTCCCGGTCCAAATGCTCAAGGCCATTAAAAAAGAAGACCCTAAAGCCCTTGTCGCGCAACAACTCTATTTCTATTTCCGAAGCCACGGCATTGAATTGGACCCGCCGTCGATGGGCCAGATCGGTCGCGCAAAAGGAAATTTCAAACCGCTTTCAGTGACCTATTATTTGAAGTCGCCTTTTATCGCCTACGCGCTTGGTGGTAATTTAGGATACGGCAAGGGCGGATATTTAAACATCGACGCCTATAAGTCACGCCTCGAAGAAGCTCACCATATTTACGATAAGGCCGTTAAGTTCCGCGAAGACGCTCGCAAGGCCATCGACAAAGAAATGACGAACCAAGGTTATCGAGACGCCGATTCCCGCGAAGAAGGTTCCAAAGATATGTGGGAACAAAATTACAAAAAGAATTGGATTAAATTAATGGACGAAATGGACGCCAAAGGTTTGTCTTGGGTCGATTTGCACCATAAAGGAAAAAACTAAAATGGACCTAAAAGCATTGAAAATCGGACAGTCTGTCGTAGCTGGTAGCGAAGATTTGCAGATTTACGACGATGAATGGCACAAGGTACAAGAAGGCGGAAAAACTGAATATCCGAGCGTCAATAAACTCATCGAGAAATTCAGCAAAGACCCAAAACATAACGTCGGCAATGAGCTTGATAAACAGGCTTTGACCGAGATTTCCCACGAGCTTCAAAAACAAATCTTTGGAAAAATCGTAGAGCGCGACCCGTTTTCAAAAGGTTGGGTTCACGTTAAGGGCGCTGCGAAGAATGTTTTCGACGCCGCCGCGAAATCAGCAAACAGCGGTCATTATCTGGAGCGTTTGGCTGGAATGTGCAAGGCTTTCGGAATGAAGGGTACAACGGAAATGGTTCAAGCCGTGGCCAAATATGTACTCAGTAGTCACAAGCCACAGTGGATTGATGGATTGATGTACGACGTTTCATCGTCGATTATTTATCGCGCCAATGAGTTGAATCCAACTCCCGAAGATTGGGCTAAAATTGTGTGGGGTTTAGATCACGAGGCACTTAAAGAAAATGACTTGTTGAAATATCGTGAGAGAAATGCCGACCCAGCCAAAAGAGAGAACCACTAATGAAATTCGATCTAGGCTCCGGCCATTTAGGAAATGGAATTACGGTTTGGAATCGCGCCAAAGAAGAACACGGCGATTACCAGAAAATTGCCCACATTGATGCTCACCGGAAAATTACCTGGTACATCAAAAATCCTCCTAAAGAAGTTGTCGAGTATGTGCAGCAATGCGCGAAAGAAGACCCATCGGTATCGTCAAGCCAACCCGATCAAAAAGTTTTTCACTCGAAAGCAGGAGCAAGCATGGACTTAAAAAATATGAAAATTGGCGAAACCGCCCAGGTTAACGTCAATGCCGATGCCTACGAGCAAGGCATCGAAGCTAACCGCCAAAAAGTCGCCAAGGAATTTCCTGCTTTGTGGAAAGGTATTTGTGCCGATCACAACTACGGAGCGAAAATCGCGTTGCAGGATTTGACCGAAATCACTTCGCCTAATGGCAAAGTTAAAATCTTCTACGTTGAAGACCCTGGCCACGGCTGGTACTTCGACGAACACGGAAAATATCTCGGCGAAGAAGACGGCGGTTTAGACGAATCAATTCCCGAAGCCAAAAAGATTGCCCAAGAATTGGCCAACTGGTCTTTGTCTGGCAAGGGCTGTTCACAAAAGACAATTATATGAATTTCAAAGAATTAAAAATTGGTGAGAGTGTGGTCGCAGAAAAATTTACGGACCAAAGATTTGGTATGACTGGCGATGTGTTGAAAAAATTAGTTTTATTTATAGTTCCGCCGTCCGGCCACGGTGAAGGTATAAGCGCACGGGGTCGCGGTTTTTCTTACGGCATTAATTATAACGACGGTAAAGACCACATGATTATCTCAGGCTTTCCTAATAAACAAGATGCAGTTAAAGCTGGGCTAGCGGCTTGGCAAGAAGCTGTATCAGAACGATGGACAAAATAATGAAGCTAAAAGATTTAAAAATCGGTCAATCTACGGCCATGAAACTTCCGGCTCATCCGAAAGATGTTTTGATTAGCATTACAATTGAAGATGTCATCACGACGGTTCAATCAAATATTCCTAGTCAGTCGCGCAACGCCGAAGCTGTCCATAAGACCTGGAAAGAAATGTTGAAGTTGGCGGTGGCTGATGCCGAACACGATTTAAATGAAAATATGAAAATGATTTTGAAAGAATCGGAGTCAAAATGAACCTCAAGAAATTAAAAATTGGTCAGTCCATCGTTAGCGGCGAACTTCAAATGGATGTGATGGAAGAAGTCGATCACAAAGGAAAATGGGGCTGGGAAGTTACCGACGAAACCGGCCACGTTGTCGATCAAAAATACGGTTATCCGTCGCACGACAAAGCCGATAAAGACGGCGAGGCCGCGCTTAAGAAATTGAAACAACAAAAATCGCACGGTGCGGTTGAGCAAGTCGCTGATGGAAAATTCCTACAGCCACTCGAAATGTCAGCCGGTCAAATTGCCGAAGCCAAAGCAATGATCGAAGAAATGTTTTCTACGCATTCTTTGGAAGCCGCAGAGCTTGAATATGGAAATCAACTCAAGCGGATTAAAACCGTTGCCGAACAAATTTGCGACTTGTTGTCGGGAATGGCCGCGCTGAAATAGTAAACAAAGGACATGGATGGCCGTTGTTTCATATCGAGAACACCCAGATTACTTGGCTTGGCGATTACGGGTTTTCCGGCGCGACGACTTCACTTGTCAATTTTGTGGAGCAAAGGGCGGTAAATTAGAAGCGCATCACAAGAACAGTTACGATGCGTTTGTGGACCAAAGGGTGAAAGTGGAAAATGGAGTGACGCTTTGTTTGGAGCATCACGAAGCCTTCCACGAAAGATTCGGTCGCGGAAACAACACCGAAAAACAATTTGAAAAGTTCATGCGCAAGCGAACGTACAAAAAATTGAAGAATCTAATGAAAAGGTTATTTGAATGATTACCGCCAAAAAATTACCAGAACTTGAGATTGGCGACATTGCCCTGGTAGGCAAATTCAAAAACCGTAAAGCAACAATCGAGGGTTTCGGAAAAGATAAAAATAATCAGCCGACTATTTTAACTGACTTGGGGGAATTTCCGGTATTCAAAATCAGACTGCAAAAATTGATGGCTTCTTTAGAGATAGGTCAATCAACTGTGGTTAAAGCTGAATGCTCTACCTGATGGGTATGGCACTGATTGTAGCTGGAATTGCGATAGGCAAGGAATGGACAGAAATTAATTATCAAAGAAAACTTATTGATGCCGAACGGGAAGTGCGATTTTGGCGGGAAAAAGCGGGTCACTTAAACAAAAAACCGGAAGGCCCACCCAGAATCACTTGGAGATAGAGGGCTGGGTCAGAAA
>Ga0070717_10003901_pt1 | contig 10727 bp, 7 predicted proteins | sample LARL113metaG_FD_71366 | JGI IMG/M metagenome (GOLD analysis project Ga0070717, IMG submission 71366) | Corn, switchgrass and miscanthus rhizosphere microbial communities from Kellogg Biological Station, Michigan, USA - LAR L11-3 metaG | ecosystem: Host-associated > Plants > Roots > Rhizosphere ...
GTGGCCGTTCGTCCGCCGCGCCCGGGCGGCTGGGGCCACGGTCGTCGTCATCGACCCGCTCGGGACGCGGACCGCCCGCGAGGCGGACTGGCACGTGCGCCCGCTGCCCGGCAGCGACGCGGCGCTCGCGCTGGGGATGATGCACGTGATCGCCGCCGAGGGCCTTCACGACCAGCGGTACCTCGACGCGTACTGCAGCGGCTGGCCCGAGCTGCGCGCCCGGCTGGCCGACTACCCACCGGCCCGAGCGGCGGAGCTGACGGGCGTGCCCGCGGACGAGATCGTGCGCCTGGCCCGCGCCTACGCGACCACCCGTCCGGCCCTGATCCGAACGCTGGTCGGCCCGGAGAAGCACGCGACCGGCGCCACGTCGTTCCGGACGATCGCCTGCCTGCCGGCGGTGGTGGGCGCCTGGCGGGAGCGGGGCGGCGGGCTGCTGCACTGGACGCGGAGCCTGTTCGCCGAGGCGATGGACACCCGGACGCTCGGGGGTCGGTCACCGCGCACGCGCGCGATCAACATGGTCCAGATCGGCCGGGCGCTCACGGACCCGTCGCTCGAGCCGCCGATCCGCGGCCTGTTCGTCTACAACAGCAACCCCGCGTCGATCGCGCCCAACTCGAACCTGGTCCGCGCCGGGCTGGCCCGCGAGGACCTGTTCACCGTCGTGCACGACCTGTTCGTCACCGACACGGCGAGGTACGCGGACTACGTCCTGCCGGCGACCAGCTTCGTCGAGCACCTGGACGTGCTGTTCCCGTGGGGCCAGACGTACCTCACGCTCAACCGCCCGGCGATCGCGCCGCTCGGCGAGGCCGTGTGCAACACGGACCTGTTCCGGCGCCTCGCGGCGGCGATGGGCTGGGGCGACGAGCCGGCGTTCCAGACGACCGACGAGGAGCTGGTGCGGACCGCGCTCGCCGGCGACCACCCGATGATCGCCGGCGTCACGTACGAGCGGCTGTGCGAGGAGGGGTGGGCCCCGCTGCGGCTGCCGCCCGAGCGCCACCTGCCGTTCGCCGAGGGCGGGTTCCCGACGGCGTCCGGCCGGTGCGAGCTGTTCGCGGACCCGGAGCCCCGGTACGAGCCGCCGCCGGCGAACGGCCACCCGCTGGTCATGGTCAGCGCCAAGACCGATCTCCGCTCACTGAACAGCAGCTACGCGCACCTGCCCCGCCACGGCGGCGCGTCGGGGCCGCCCGTCGTGGAGATGGATCCGGCCGACGCGGCGCCGCGCGGCATCGCCGACGGCGACCGCGTGCGCGTGCGCAACGAGCGCGGCGAGCTGCTCCTGGCCGCGCGGGTCGGCGACTCGGTGCGACCCGGCGTGGTGGCCGTGGCGCATGGCCGGTGGAGGTCGCTGACGGGCGGCGCCGCCAACGACCTCACGTCCGACGGCCTCTCGGACCGCGGCGGTGGCGCGGACTTCTACGGGACGCGGGTCGAGGTGATACGCGAACCGCCCACCGAGGGCTAGCCACCGTATCCTGGCCCCGCATGTCGGCGTGGCGGAACTGGCAGACGCGCCGGACTTAGGATCCGGTGCCCGCGAGGGCGTGGAGGTTCGAGTCCTCTCGCCGACACCACCGGGCCCGGCGTGGGCGGCCGCATCAGGCCGGCTCCACCGAGAAGAGCGACCCGCCGCTGGCGGCCCACAGCGTCTTCGTCCCCAGGGGATCGATTGCCAACGCGTCGAAGTTGACCGCGAACGGCCCGTCCACGTACGCGCTCCCCCACGAGACACCGCCGTCGACGCTGGCGTAGATGCCGGGCAGGTCGGTGCGCGCCGACGACTCGCCCGGCAGCGCGGTGGCCGCGAAGACCGTGCCCGACCGGGGATCCACCACCACTGGCCCGAAGCCCTCGGTGTTGTCGATCGGGACCTGCGGCCAGGTCGCCCCGCCGTCCACCGATCGGAACAGACCCGCCGACGTGGCCAGGTACAGACGCGACGGCTGTGTGGGGTCGAGCGCGAAGCCCTGGTAGTGGGCGCCCGCGTCGACCGGGGTGCCGCTGACGGGCGCGGTGGTCGAGACGTTCGTCCACATGTCGGTGGACGGCGAGTAGGAGAAGACGCCGTTGACGTGGTCGAGCACGAAGAGGGCATTGGGCTCGCTGGGACGGACCGCGATGGGGATCTTGGTGAACGACGGAGGGAACAGGGTGGCCGGGTCCGGGAGACCGCTGGTCGTCATGGGAGCGAACGACAGGCCGCCGTCGGTGCTCTTGTAGAGGCCCTTCTTCGCCAGGGCTGCGTAGACGACGACCGGGTTGGACGGGGCGACCGCCAGGCCCACCACACGGGCGGCGGGCAGGCCGGCGCCGGCCGAGGTCACCCAGGTGAGGGCGTTGGTGGTCGGGTCGATCGTTGCCCTGGACACGCCGCCGACGTTGGGGGTCGCGTCCTTGCTGCCGGTGCCGACCAGAAGGGACCCGGACGCGAACGCGAAGCACAGCGATCGCACGTCCGAGCCGGCCGACGGCAGCGACAGCATCTCGAACGTCTGACGGCCGGGATCGGAGCGGAACAGGGCCCAGTCGCCCGTCCCCAGGTAGAGCGTGCCATTGCGCGGGTCGACGCCGATGTCGAAGTGGCGGCCCGCCCCCTCCAGACCCGCCGACGAGGGGTACCAGTTGGCGCCGGTGTCCGGGCTGTACCAGTTGAGCGAGCGGCCGGAGACCCAGATCGTGTTCGGACGGTCGGGATGGACGGCAACCGCGGAGATCGCCTCGCCCTGCCTGCCCAGGTAGTAGAACGCGGGCACGATGACGGTGCTGTCCACGTGCACCGTTCCCGTGGCCACCAGGTCGGTCCACGAGCCGGCGTGGTCCGTCGAGCGGTACACGCTCCCGAATGGGCCGGTCGCGTTGCCCTCGCCGGTTCCGACCAGCACGTGGCCGGCGTGGGCGGGGTGCACCGCGATGGCGTTGAAGTACGTCGGGCCCCCCTGGGGGGTCGTCAGCGGCAGGTTGGTGTTGGGGTGGCTCCAGCTCCCGCCGACCCGCCGCCACACGCCGCCGGTGAGCGCGGCGACGTAGATGCTGGTGGGATCGCTCGGGTCGATGACCAGGTCGCGCACGGGCACGCCGGTCAGCAGGTCGTTCCACGTCTGACTGCCCGCGGGGCGGACCTTGACGCCGCCCGTGGTGTTCGACCAGTCGTTGGTGTCGGCACGCCAACCCACGTACACCTTGCCCGGAGTGGTCGGATCGAGCACGACCGCCGTCAGGTTGAGGCCGCTCAGCATGCCGTCGTTGGTCCAGTGCGCGCCGCCGTCCTGACTCTCGTACAGCCCGTCGCGGTAGCTGGCGGCGTGGAGGACGTCCGTGCCGCTGCTGGCGTCGAGGGCGAGGAGGCGGCCGTACACCCGGAGCACGCCGCTTCCGGCCTGGGGGATGGTGACGATGCCGGTGTGCAGCAGCTGCCAGTGGTCGCCGTGGTTCACCGTCCTGTACACGGCGCCGCTGCTGTTCTCGCTGCCGGACAGCGCGTAGTACGTCCCGCTGACGGTCGGGTGGGGGACGATGGCCGAGATGCCGTACTGGCCGGCCTTCCACGTGCCCGAGTCGATCTGACCCCACAGCTGGCCCGCGTCGGTGGTGCGCTTGAGGCCGTGGACGTCGCCGCCCGCCAGCAGCGTGCTGGGGTCGGAGGGGTCCAGGGCCAGCGTGGTCACGAAGCCGAGGCCGGGGACCGGCGGCGCGGACGTCGTCCACGCGGGCATCATCGGGCTGCCGGCCGCGCGGGCGAGCAGCGGTGAGATGCCCAGGCCGGCGACCAGCCCGGTCGAGGCGCCCAGGAAGCGCCGTCGCGTCATCCTCATGTTGTGGTTCCTCCTCGGTGGTCAGCTCCCGTGGGGGGGCGGGCGAACGGCAGTGCACCACGGCGCCCGAGGCCGGGAACAGCGACAAGCCGCTACAAACTGCAACAACGCGATGCCGGAGGCACGCGGGCGCGAACGACCAGCAGACAGTTCGGTGACAAGCAGGGGCGACGTATTGGCTATGCTGTCTGGCCGAGGAGCTGTTGCGGATGGCTGGGGCAGATCGCGGTGACACCTCGTTCGGCACCCTCCTCCGTCGCTGGCGGGGGATCCGGGGCCTGACGCAGGCCGAGCTGGCCGAGCGGTCCGGGCTGAGCGTGCAGGCGATCAGCATGCTGGAGCGGGGCCTCCGCCGCGCCCCGCGCGTGACCACCGTCGAGGAACTGGGCCGGGCGCTGAAGCTGGAGGCGGCGGAGTCGGTGGCGCTCCACGCCGCCGCGCGTGGGGACGACTCGCCGCCGGAGCCCACGGTCGTGCCGCCGCCGGTCCGCCGGTTGGGCTGGCCGCGCGGGCGGCGCCGACTCGCGGCCGTGGCCGCCGTCCTGCTCACGGGGCTGCTGCTCGCGGCTCCGCTGGCCTGGTGGCGGTCGCAGGTGCCCGCGGCGACCTCCATCGCCAGCCTGGTCGGGGCGCGCGTCTTCGACTGGCGCTCAGCGAACCAGGACGTCGGCCCGCTCCAGACCCAGCGCGTCTACCACCACGAGCTCCCGTCCTCGTTCAGGGACACCCAGGAGAGCGGGCTCCCTTCCGGCGTCGTGCCGGTCGTCTCGTTCGACGGCCCGAGCACGAACGTCGCGGCCTACGTGCGATCGGTGAACCGGCGGGTGATCCTCATCTTCCGGTTCAACCCCGAGGGCCGGATGAGCGCCGCGGACTTCACCTCGGTGTTCGAGGAGCAGTCGAGCCTGATTCGCTCGGTCCACAACCCGAACGTCCGGGTGGCGGCGTCGGCCCAGGTCTACCAGTACCAGGCGGGAGTCAACGCCGCGGCGGCGAGATGTGCCTACATCCCGCCGCCGGCATACGTGGACTACTACCTGGCTGCCGTGTACGAGCCGTACCTTCAGGGCCTGACCGGGACCGACCACGGCGGCTTCGTCGTCTGGCAGCACTGCACGAACGGGCTGGGCCGGCCTCGGGGCCTGGTGGAGTACGGTCTCGGCCTGGGCATCGAGGGGAGCCGTTCCTGTCAGCCCGAGTCCGAGCGGACCCGGGTCATGCGCGCAGACATGGGGTACCTGCGCGACAGCCTGCCCGACCTCGAGCTCCTGGAGTACTGGTGGACGACGTCGGCCGCAGACCCGCCGTGCAGCCGGTCCTGGCAGTTCGCGGCGGGCAGCTCGACCGGCAGCCTGTGGCGCGCGATCGCCAACCGGGCGTTCGATGGCTGACCGCGGCCGGTCACGACACCTCCTGGGCCGGCGGGTCGAGCTCCTCGCGCCACGCGGCGATGGCCTCGTCGAGGGTCCGCCTCGCCTCGCGCTCCGCGTTCCGGTGCCCGGCGGCGGCCTCGTACTCCTGGGAGGCGATCGCGTGCTCCTTGGCCGCGGCGTGCCGGCGCACGTCGAGCAGCCGCGCCAGCGCCTCGATCCCGGCCGAGCTGACCATCGCGTCGAGCAGGTGGTCGAGGCTCAGCGTGCTGGAGCCCCGAGTGGCGGCCCGGACCGATGCGGCCAGGACCAGGCGGCGGACGTCCGGTTCCATCGGCAGCGCCGTCATGGTGGACGAGCCGGGCGGCCGCGGCATTCCCGGCACGTCCTGCGCGTGGTCGGTCAGGTACCGCTGGATCTCCTCCCGGACGCGTTCGAGGGTGACGCCCGCGTCCTGGAGGACCTTCGCGGCGACGCCCTCGCTCTCGATCAGCAGGCCGAGCAGCAGGTGCTCGGTGCCGACGTAGGCGTGGCCCAGGCGCCGCGCCTCCTCGAAGGCGAGCTCGATCACCTTCTTGACGCGAGCGGTGGGGAGGACCTCCCCGACCGTGAGACGCGGCTCGCCGAGCACCTCGGCGATGGCCGTGCGGGTGGCCGCCAGCTCCACACCGAGCGCGACCAGCACGTGCGCGGCCAGCCCGTCCGCCTCGCGGAGGAGGCCGAGCAGCACGTGCTCGGTGCCGACGTAGCGGTGGCCGGACGACTCGGCCTCCTGCTGGGCGAGCGACAGCACCTTCCTGGCCCGCTCCGTGAACTGGGCGTATGGATACAAGTTCGAACCTCCTCGATGGGCAGGTCGAGATGGCGGAGCGGTGCGTTCGACCTCGGCGCGAGCGGTGGTGTAGGGCTCGCCGGTCCTGCGCATGCGGGCGCGGATCACCTTCTTGAAGCTGCGATCTCGCGTCAACGCCGTCACCTCCTCGACCGCTGGTGCCCGCCCCCCAGCGGCGGCCAAACGGCCAACGAGATGAACCTGCGGATGGGCCCGAGAGTCTGTCTCCCTTCGCTTCGCGCGAGATCCCGGCTGGGGCGGAATGGTCGAAGCTGGGCGCGGACCAGCGCCACCCCAGAGTCTGGGGGCCAGGGTGCCCACCCGTCAACCGCCAGACGGTGCCGGGCGTCCCCGGCGGCCGGCCGACGATACTATCGTCCGGAGCCGGGCCGGGATGGCGGAACAGGCAGACGCGTCGGTCTCAAAAACCGATCCCCTCCAAGGGGGTGGGGGTTCGAGCCCCCCTCCCGGCACCAGGGACTGAACTCGTCAGAGCCACCGGCGGTGCCGGAAGATCGCGAACAGCGTCGCGCAGACCGCGCCCATCAGGCCCACCGCGAACGGGTAGCCGAACGCCCAGTGCAGCTCCGGCATGACCGTGAAGTTCATGCCGTAGACCGTTCCGATCAGCGTCGGCGCGAACAGGATGGCGGCCCAGGCCGAGATCTTCTTGATCTCCTCGTTCTGCGTGTAGCTGGACTCGGTGAGGTGCTTCATCTCCTCGTTCTGCGCCTGGCCGACCAGCGTGGCGTTGATGGTGAGGATGTCCTGCAGCATCTGCCGGAAGCCGTCCACGCGCTCGACCACGGTCGTGGCGTGGTCGGCCACGTCCCGCAGGTAGCTGCGCAGCTCCTCGTCGATGCCGTACTTGTCGAACCCCGCCGTCAGCCCGTGCAGGATGCCGATGAGCGGACGCGTCGCGCGCTGGAACTCGATCACCTCGCGGGACAGCTCGTAGATGCGCCGGGACACCGTCGTCTCGCCGCCGAACACCTCCGTCTCGATCTCGTCGATGTCGGTCTGCAGGCCCGCGACCACCGGCGCGTAGCCGTCCACGACCGCGTCCAGGATCGCGTAGAGCACCGCCTCCGGGCCGCGCGCCAGCAGCTCGGGGTCGTCCTCCATGCGGCGGCGCACCTGCGCCAGGTTGGGCGGCTCGCCGTGCCGAACGGTGATCACGTAGTCCTTGCCGAGGAAGACGTGCAGCTCGCCGAAATGCACCTCCTCGACGTCGTCCAGGTAGCGGGCCGCCCGCAGCACCACGAACAGCGAATCGCCGTACCGCTCCAGCTTGGGCCGCTGGTGGGCGACGACGGCGTCCTCGATGATCAGCTCGTGCAGCTGGAACTCGGCGGCCAGCGACTGCAGCTGCGCCTCGGTCGGCCGGTACAGCCCGATCCAGGCCATGCTGCCGGGCATCCGCCGCAGATGGCCGAACGTGTCGGACAGGCTGGTCAACGACTCCGCCCGCCTGCCGTCCAGGTAGATCGCGGCGTCGATGACGCTGTTCTCGACCGCCGCGTCGTTCTCGACCGAGCGCGGGTCCATCTCCCGCTCGGGAGCCTCGCCGTCCGTCTTCACCATGCGCCTCGGCCCCAGCCTCAGCGGGCGCAGTGCGCGCATCCGCCAGTCGGTCATGTGGTCGTCTCCTCCAGGGAACGCGTTGCCATGGCGGTCACGCGCTCACCGGAAGGGGACGACGGCCGAGAGTCCCGGTCCTACCCCAGGGCGCAGGCGACCGCCCAACTTGGGTCCGGACGACTACTTCCGGGTTCCATGGCGGTCCTCCTGCTTCATGTCGCTGTCACGCCAAACTATAGTGCTGTCCGTTGGTGAGCAGCGTCCAACAGCGTGTCGTCGACGTCGCGGAGCGCCTGCTCGAGCGGGACAGGATGGTCTCGCCGATCGGGGTGCTGAACGGGCTGGGCTGGCTGCCCGAGTCGTTCTGCGACCGCTGGCGTCAGGGTCGCGAGCCGACGCTGATCGAGCAGATGTCGGTCAGCCCGGGCCGGGTCCCGCAGGCGATGCAGGCGCTGGAGACGTGGGCGCGGGAGCGCGGCCTGCGGCCGACCGAGGTCGAGTACACGAGCGCCACGCGCGACCACCACCCGCTCCGGTTCACGGACGGCGGCGACGAGGCCACGGAGCGCGCGTACCGCACGCACTGGCTGTCGCCGGAGCTGACCGAGAAGCAGGTCGAGCGGTTCACCGAGCGCCAGAGCCGGCCGCCCGAGCTGGTCGTGGTCAGCCCCCTCAAGGACTGGACGTGCATGCAGTGCGCCGGGACCGGCGACCTGCTGATCATGGAGGGCGAGGGCCCCCTGTGCCTCACGTGCGCGGAGATGGACCACCTCGTCTTCCTGCCGTCGGGCGACGGCACGCTCAGCCGGCGGGCCAGGAAGGCGAGCAAGCTGTCGGCCGCGGTCGTGCGCTGGAACCGGAGCCTGCGCCGGTACGTGCGGCAGGGCCTCCTGGTCGAGGAGTCGGCGCTGGACCAGGCGGAGGTGGCGTGCCTCGCGGACGAGGAGGTGCGGGCCCGGCGCCGCGAGCGCGACGCCGGGCGGCGGGCCGGCGAGGACGTCGAGTTCCAGGACCGGATGGCCGCCGAGATCGGCCGCGTGTTCCCGGGCTGCCCAACCGAGCGGGCGCAGGCGATCGCCAGGCACGCCGGCGCCCGGGGCAGCGGCCGGGTGGGTCGGAGCGGGGCCGGCCGGGCCCTGGACCACGAGGCCGTGACGCTCGCCGTGCTGGCGTCCGTCCGGCACGAGGACACGCCGTACGACGAGCTGCTGATGGCGGGCGTGCCGCGCGACGAGGCGCGCGACCGCGTGCGCGGCGCCGTGGATCGAGTCGTCACGCGCTGGCGCCTGCGCGTGGTTCGGCCGGATGACGACCAGCAGTAGACGCGCCGGCAGCAGGACGCAAAGCCGCCTGCGGCTGCCGGTCAGCCCCGGGCAGTCTCGCCGAAGTCCGCGGCCGTGATCCCGTCCGGGTGCCCGGGCGGCCACTGCACCAGCTCGATGCGATAGCCATCGGGGTCCACGAGCCACGCGGTCTGCGGTCCGTCCGGTCCCCCGGGCCGCTCCACCGGCTCGGGCTTCAGCCCCGCCCGCAGCAGCGCCTCCCTGGCCGCGACCAGGTCGTCCACCTGCACGACGAGGTGGCTGAACCCGGTGCCGACGTCCACCGGCCCGCCGGCCGGCCGGTGGACCAGCTCCAGCGTGGTCGCCGCCTCGCTCGGGAACTTGAGCATGGCCAGGCGTGTGCCGCCGCCGATGTCCACGCTGCCGACCAGCTCGTACCCGACGGCGGTGTAGAAGTCCAGGGAGGCGGCCAGGTCCGTGACGCGGTAGGCCGTGTGGAGCGTCCTCATGCCACGACGGTAGCGCGCGCGCCCTACGGCCCGGAGCCGTTCCGCCGCAGCGTGACCGTCGTCCCGGAAGGACGGTTCCAGCAGCGGCTCGATCAGCGCCTCGAAGGCGCGGTCGTCGCCGTGCCGCGCCAGCCCGATCAGGCGCTGGCATGCGGTCTCTTCCATCAGCCGGTTAGACGCCCGTCGGTGGGCGGACGTGTCGCGATCTGGCGCCCGGCCGGGTCCGCGCCGCGCGGCGCGGCGCGGACCCGTGCCCGCGCACCGGGCGCTCAGCCGGCCTTGACCGGCCGGTAGTCCAGGTGGATGGCGCCGTTGGCGTACGCCTCGCTGCCGGCGAGCTCGAACTTCGCCGGCGCCGCTCCCGCGTCGGGGGGGAACAGGCGCTGGCCCTCGTTCAGCGCGATCGGGAACATGAACAGGTGCAGCTCGTCGATCAGGCCGTCGGCGAGCAGCGCCCGCACCAGCATCCCGCTGCCGCTGATGAAGATGCCGCCCTCCGTGCGCTGCTTGAGGTCGCGGATCGTGTCAGCGCTGTACGGCCCCAGGATCGTCGAGTTGTTCCACGGTGCCTCCCGCAGCGTGGACGACACGACGTACTTGCGCGTGTCGTTGAAGAACGGCGCCCCGGGGTCCTCCTCCGCGGTCCGCTTCGACCACGCCGGATAGAACATCTCGTACGTCCGGCGGCCGAGCAGGATCGCCGTGGAGGCGGTGGTGATGGCGCCGATGGCGTCGCCCATCTTGGGGTCGAACCCGTACTCGAACGTCCACCTCGGCTCCTCGATGATGCCGTCCAGCGACATGAACTCGTGCACTGCGATGGTTCCCATGATCTTCTCCTCGATCGATTCGTTCCCTGCCGCCCGCGCCGCTGGCGGGCCCTACTTCCACGTCGAGCGAGGGGCCCGAAGATCGACATTCCGCACGTGGCGGCCACGGGGCGCGGCCGTCAGGCCTGGAGGATGTGCAGGCAGCAGGCCGCCGCGTCGGCGCCGAGCCAGCCGCCCGGGTTCCCGGCCAGCCCGATGCGGGGCCCCGGCACCTGCCGCGGCCCGTTCACCCCGGATCGTAGACCGCCAGCGGGTTCGGATAGTGGAACCGCCATGGAGGCCGCGGTTGCAGATGAGCTCATGGAGTCGGTGCACGGGGCGCCCGGCGGCCGCTCGTGGCGTGGTCGTTCGGCACGTACCGGGGCGAACCGCGCCGGGCCTGAGCGCTAGCCAGCCGCCAGGAACTGCTCCCGGCAGGCGTCGCTGCAGAAGTAGAAGACGCGGCCCTCGCGTTCGGCGGTCCGGAGCGCCCCCGTCACCTCGACCGCCATCCCGCAC
>Ga0070717_10003904_pt1 | contig 10723 bp, 6 predicted proteins | sample LARL113metaG_FD_71366 | JGI IMG/M metagenome (GOLD analysis project Ga0070717, IMG submission 71366) | Corn, switchgrass and miscanthus rhizosphere microbial communities from Kellogg Biological Station, Michigan, USA - LAR L11-3 metaG | ecosystem: Host-associated > Plants > Roots > Rhizosphere ...
CATCATGATGGCTTCGCCATGTTCGACTCGAGAGTCTCGGACTGGAATATCGTGCAGCGCACTCCTTATAAGAAGGATCCGCTGAAAATGCTCGCCGACGAATGTCACCGTCAGGGTATCAAGCTCTTCTTCTATTATTCGCAACTGGATTGGCACAATCCTGACTACTATCCGCGCGGCCGAACCTCGTGGGACAACGGCCGCCCCGACCACGGCGACTGGAATGCCTACCTCGACACCTACATGGACGGCCAGCTGCGCGAGTTACTCACCAACTACGGCCCCATCGGCGGCATTTGGTTCGACGGCATGTGGGACAAGCCCGACGCCGACTGGCATCTCCCCAAAACCTACGCACTCATTCATCAGCTGCAGCCCGCCGCGCTGATCATTCCCAACCATCATCAAACGCCAAGGCCGGGCGAAGACGTACAAACCTTCGAACGCGATCTCCCCGGTCAAAACACCGCCGGCTTCAACACCAACTTCGTCAGCAACCAGCTGCCGCTCGAAAGCTCAGACACACTCAACGGCTCCTGGGGATTCAACATCGGAGACAGCAAGTACAAAAGTACAGCCGACTTGGAACGCAGGTTGGTGCGCGCCGCCGGCAACAATTCCAATCTGCTGATGAATATCGGGCCGTACCCGAACGGCGAGATCGATCCGCAGTTCGTCACCCGGCTCCACGCAGTCGGCGAGTGGCTCTCAAAGTACGGGGACTCAATCTACGGAACTCGCGGAGGGCCCCTCGCTCCCGGCGACTGGGGAGTTACCACTCAAAAAGAAAACAGAATTTATGTGCACGTCCTGAACTGGAACGCCCCGCTGCTGGCCCTTCCGCCGATTCAGGCGAAAGTGACTTCAGCACATTCACTGTCGGACAACTCTGCGGCAGAATTCACCCAAAATGCAAACGGTCTAATCCTTAAACTTCCAGCGGCTAACGCTGACGTAGTCGACCGGGTGATTGTTCTGACCTTGGCGAAGTGAGCAGTCGAACATCTCGCGAGCGCTAGTGATTATTTTTTTGCCGTTTTGGTTTGCTCGATTGCGCTTAATCGAATGACCGCCGCCGCCGAACTGTAGCGCACTTTGGGATTTTTATCGGAGAACCTTTGTTGCACCTTCGGCAGCAACGAAGGATCGCCCCGCTGGGCGATCGCTTCCACCGCGGCCGCCCGAACAATCCAATCCTTATCCTTGGTTGCATTCACGAGCGCCTTGGCAGTCGCCGGATCGGGATCCTGCGCCAGAAGAGTCGCAGCCACAGCTCGCACGGGATTGGGATCTTTCTTGTGCATCGTTCGGTAGGCGTCCCACCCAATGCCGGCAAACGGGATATATCCAATTCCCTCCGAAAAGCCGATCTTGGCCAATTCCCTGGGATTTTTGAGTGTATCCAGCTGCTGTGCGATCAGTCCGTCATTCGCCTTGCGTCCGCCGGTGAGCAGCTCGTAATACACCTCGTATGCCGACTTGTCATCCTGCAGTTGCCGCAAAGCATGAGCCGCAGCCATCACTACCGGAATTTGAGTATCCGAGAGCGTCGCCTCCAGCTTCGGAATTGATTGGGTGGCGTGCATCTGACCCAGTGCCGTTGCCGCCGCCGTACGCACTTCCGGCTTCGGATCTTTCAAAGCATTCTCTGCCAACTCGCGGGCGCGAGCATTATCTCGAAGCAATCCCAACGCTCGAATGCCGTTCGTCCGCTCGGTCGTCACCTTTGAGAATGCCGCGGTGAGCAGCATGTCCCATGCTTTGTGTTTTGGACTCTCGACATCGGTAGAGGTCTGTGCCAACACTGAAACCGCGCTGGTGCAGACTAAGATCAGACAGCCCACAACTTGTGAAAACCCTCGCATAGTCGAGCACGCGTGCCTTCCAAATACCCGAAATAGAACCCAGGCCGCATCATAGGATGCGTTTCGCGCCCAACTTGTATACCTGCTTTATTGTCGGATTGGACTGCAATCGCGCGTTCATTTGATCCCGCGTTGGGCGGTGGGCTTTTTGGGAAGAGGGTTCGCGGGTGACTTGATCGAACGAAGCAGTAACATGGGGGGAAACAAAGACCTGGAGGATAAGGGATTGGGCCAAGGTACGATCAATGCCTTGCGCTCCCGCCCATGGCCCATGGAAGCGGGAGCGCCTCTACGCGACGGTGTGACTCTTAGAATTCAGTCACCGCGAATCCTACGACTGGCAAATCTTTTCCAGCGCGAAGCGGCTGCGGATCACCAGCGTCGCACCCTTCATTTGCATTAACTGCTTCTTCTTGAATTCGGAAAACAGCCGGCTGACTGTCTCGCGCGTAGTCCCGATGATCTCTGCCACTTCCTCATGCGTCAGCGTGAGTTTCACCTGCGCCGATCCGTCATCCTGCGCGCTCTTGGTCGTCCACGAAAGCAACAGCTTGGCAAATTTTTCAGAAGGCGAAACCGCCAGACCAAGCGTCCGAATCTCTTCATACGCAGTGTAGTAGTTGCGGCTCAATTGCTGCGCCACGCGCATGGCCACTTCCGGGAAATCTTTCAGCATGTGCAAAAAGGAGTCTCGAGGAATGAAATTCGCCTGGCCCGGCTCCATCATCTCGGCGGTCACTTCGTATGGCCGGTTCGAGACAACGCCATTGAGCCCGAGAATGTCTCCCGAGTCGGAAATCTTCGTAATGATGGTCTTGCCCTCGCGGGAAGAAGTCGAAAGCTTCGCCTTGCCCGCGCACAGCACAAACACCCCACGCGGCTGCTGCCCCTCAATAAACAGCATCGCGCCCTTGGGATAAACGGCCGTCGACTTCACCTCGTTCAGCCGCTGGGCAGCAGGAAGGGAAAGATTGCAGAATAAGTGTTCCCCTCTGACCGGGCAGCTAACACAGTTATCAAGAATATTCAGACCATAAGGAGCTCGCATCACAACCTCCCGGGGACAGAAGGCTCAGGACTTCGTCGTCGCACGCCTTCCACCCACACAGTAGCTAATGGCACGCCGCGAGCCAAATTCTCTAGGCTTTCCGGTTAACCTCGGAGGCGTTCGTATGCGATAGATAATGCAGTAGTTACCGGATTTTTACCGGACCCATGCAAAGGCGTCCAAGCTGTGGAAACCGTCGCTTTGGGTTATTTCCCACACACCGGTGCGTGATCTGAATCACTGTTCTCTGTGACTTTAATAACCGGTACAGGCATTCCTGGGGCCAGATGGGCGAGTTCACGCCGAAGGCTAAGGCGTCACCGTCACTTGCAGCGCCGACGGCGTTTGCAAGCGCTCCCGATAGATCAGGTTCTTCCTCGCCACCTCCCCCACCACATCGACGTGGACGATGTATCCCCCGCGGGGCAAGGTCTCGCCAAAGGGCAACTCTTGCGCAATTGTCGCCCGTCGCATCACGAAGTGCTGATATCCGATCGCGGTCGCCCGGCCATTCTCAGCAACTGCCAGCACGATGAACGTCAAATCCACATCGTCAGCTGTCGTGTTTGAAACCTCCGCGCTGCCCTCAATCCGGTTTCCGTTCACGTGGGCCGGCGACTTCCAATTCACAATCAACGCCGTGCGTACGCGAATCACAAACGCCTTCTGCACCGCCTGTTGAGGCTGGCCGCCATCTCTTACCGATACCGTGAACTGAAATTCCCCGGTGCGCTCCGGCTGCCCGTGTAGCAGACCATCGTCCTCGAGCTTGATACCCGGAGGCAACGCTCCCTTCTCCAATCGCCAGTGCAGCACCGGTACGCCCCCATGTGCCCGCAATCGAACTTGATACTGCGCGTGCGGATAAGTCTCAGGCAATTCGGATTCGTTTTCGATGACCAGTGAAGGCGCTTCCTGCGGCGCGGCCGTGTTCGCCTGCGCGTCAGGCGGCTGAGCCTCGATTCGGGCAATTCCGAATTGGCATGCCGTCATCCCCGCCGCACACGCCAAGAGGACGATTAAATCCGCAATCCGCCGCATTCTCTGCACCTTCCGCATCTCATCACTCTCAAAAAGCCTTGTCATCCTGAGCGCACGTTCTGCGCGAAGGATCCTCCACCGCTGGCTCAGACGCCCCGTATCCCCTACTCTCCCACAATTCCCGCTCCACGAAGAATGTTTTGTCAGAGAATTCTTGCTCGGCGACTCCATTCAACACGGAAGTCACGTTGACTTAAATTTGATTTTTCTGAAAAACTAATGAAACATCGCTTCACGCGTCCGAGCTTTATGGAACTGCTGCTGAATCTCGCATGGCTGCTCTTGGCGCTGCCGGCCTTCTGGCTATGGCGCGGCGCCCGCTCTGTTCCGAGCCGCCGAAAATTCAGCGCTTTGCAATGTCTCCTGGCTTTGGGATGCATGCTGGTCATTCTCTTCCCCGTGGTTTCGGCCACGGACGATCTTCACGCCATGCGCAACGAGATCGAAGAATCGCCGTCCAGCAGGCGTTCCATCCGCCAGGCAACTCAGGACAAGTCTTCAGTCTGGAGATGCCAGAGTCAGCCCGCATTAGCGGCGGCTGCAAGTTCTTTGATCGTCAGTGACCAAGTCTGGCAGACTTCGTCAACTTTGGCTTCGTTCGCACCGGCAACCCCCGCCATCCGGCACTCAGGCCGCGCTCCTCCTTTCTCCCTCGCGTTGTAGTCCCTCGAATCGCCGCATCGTGGTTACAAAAAACGGCGAAGTCTCTATTTATCTTTACGTAATTCTTAGGCGGGAAACGAGATAGTTAGCGTGGTCGGCGCAAATCAGGCTGCCGCCCAGGCTTAATCGCCTTCTGTAACGCCAAAAGAATTTTTCGACGGAGTTTAGTGATGCGCTGGATATTAATGCGCCCGACATTATGGAGTGTACCCGCAGTGGTCGCGCTGGGGATGACGAATCTGTGGGCCCGGACTGCGCCCCAGTCTCAAACCGCACCCCCGGCTCAATCCTCAGCGGTGACTGAGCTCTGGACCTGGGACCACGTCAAAGACCGTTTCGAGCTCAACAACACAACGCTGCAGGCAAGCCGGCTGAACATCGACGAACTGAAGGCGCAAGAAATCACCGCCCACCTTCGCCCCAATCCCGACCTCACGGTTTCAGCCGACGGCACGCAGATCGCTCTCAGCAACGGTGTCTGGAAGCCGTTTGCCGGAACCCTTGTTTCCCCCGCCGTCAGTCAGCTCTTTGAACGCCACAACAAGCGCAATCTGCGCTATCAGGCCGCGAAAGAAGGCACCGCCGTCGGGGTCGCCCAGGCATCCGATTCGGAACGCACCCTGCTTTTCAATCTGCGCACCGCGTTCGTCGGCGTCCTCCAGGCCAAAGCCGTTGTGCACCTGGCACAAGAAAATCTGGATTACTACGACAAGATCCTGAAAGTCAGCCGCGACCGCTTCGAGGCTGGAGACATCGCACAAATCGATCTGGACCGGCTGGAACTGCAGCGCCTGCAATATGAATCCGACCTGCAGACCGCCCTGGTCAATCTGCGCACCAGCAAAATTAATTTGCTCGCCTTGCTGGATGACCGCAGGCCCGTAGATAGCTACGACGTCGACGGCACGTTCGATTTCCGCGAAGACCTGCTCTCCCTGGACGACTATCGCCAGGACGCTCTCAAAGCGCGACCAGACCTTCAGGCAGCAGTGCTTTCGGTGAAGCAGGCGGAGACGAATTACAAACTTGCCGTCGCCGACGGCTCGACCGATCCCACTGTCAGCGCCTGGTTCACGCACAACGGCTCGTTCAACAATCCAGACGCGCTCAACACCCTCGGAGTCAGCGTCAGCATCCCTCTCCGCATCTTCGACCGCAACCAGGGCGAGAAGCTGCGCACGAAAATCGATATCAACCGCAATGAGAAGCTGCGCCAAGGCGTAGAGACCCAGGTCTACAGCGACGTGGATTCTGCCTACGCCACGGTGAGCAGCAACCTGACTCTGTTGCGCCCGTATAAACAAAAATATCTGGCGCAGGCCGTCCGCGTCCGCGACACGATTCTCTTCTCCTACCAGCACGGCGGCGCGTCGTTGCTGGACTTCTTCAATGCCGAGAGCGACTACCGCACCGTGGAACTGAGCTACGTCAACCTGGTCGGCTCCTATCTCACGGCGGCAGCGCAGTTGAATCAAGCGGTGGGACGCGAGGTCATCCAATGAGAAAGTCTCTGTTCCACCGTCAATCAGCCGCCCAGCGCACCCAAGTATCGCAATGGATTCCGCTGGTGCTTCTGCTGGCATCCATTGGTGCTGGCGTGGCCTGCTCCAAGGACACTCCAGCCACCCCCAGCAAGCCGCCCGTCACGCTCGATCCCGACGTCTTTGAGACGGACCATCCCGAGTTGTTCAAAACCGCCAAGGCACAGACCCGCTCTCTTCCGACGAAGGTCACCGCGAACGGAACCGTCTCCCCTGACGTAACCCGCACCATACACGTCACCTCGTTGGGCGCCGGCCGAGTGATCGATCTGAGAGTGAAACTGGGCGACAACGTAAAGAAAGGTCAGACGTTGCTGGTGATTTCGAGCCCGGACCTTTCCTCGGCATTTTCCGACTACCAGAAGGCACAGGCCGACGAAGCGCTGTCCCACAAAGCTCTCGAGCGCGCGCAGATGTTGTTTGACCGCGGCGCGGTCGCCGCCAAGGATCTGGAGACCGCGCAGGACACCGAAGACAAAGCCAAAGTAGATCTGGAGACCGCGAAACACAAAGTCCAGATCCTGGGTGCCAATCCCGCGCATCCCAGCCCTCTCATCGATTTGCGGGCTCCAGTCTCGGGAACGATCGTTGAGCAGAATGTCGCCGGATACGAAGGCGTCAAAAGCCTCGACAACACTCCCAACCTCTTCACCATCGCCGATCTCGGTCAGGTTTGGGTCGTCTGTGACGTATTCGAAAACGATCTCGGCGAAGTTCATCTCGGCGACGGCGCTGAGATCCGCCTGAATGCCTTTCCCGATCGCGTGTTCAAAGGCAAAGTCGCAGACATTTCGCGCGTGCTCGATCCCAACACGCGTTCGGCGAAGGTGCGCATCGTGCTCGGCAATGCCTACGGTTCTTTCCGTCCTGGCATGTACGCGGTGGCGACTTTCCGCTCCCGCAACCTGACAAAACGCGTCATCGTCCCATCGACCGCAATCATGCGCTTGCACGACAAGGATTGGGTCTTCCGCAAAGAAGGCGACAAGCACTTCCGCAAGATTGTGGTGCAGGCCGACGGCCTCGCACCCGACGGAATGCAGGAGATTCGCGACGGCGTGAAAACCGGAGACGAAGTCGTCTCGAACGCCTTGGAGTTCTCGACCGAACTGGCGGAGAAGAAATGATCCGGGCCTTGATTGATTTTGCGTTGCGCAATCGCCTCATGATTCTGGGCGCTGCGCTAGTGCTTTTCGGCTGGGGCATGTTTTCTTTCCACGCCTTGCCCATCGAGGCTTATCCGGACGTGGCCGACACCTACGCGCAAGTCATCACCCAATGGCCAGGCCATGCTGCCGAGGAAGTCGAACAGCAGATCACGGTCCCGCTGGAAGTGGAACTGAACGGTGTAGCTCATCTCACGCACCTCCGCTCTGTCTCCCTGATGGGCTTGTCGGTCATTACCATCATTTACGACGACGACATCACCACATTTAACGCGCGCCAGGAAGTGCTCGATCGCCTGCAACTCGTGACGCTGCCCGGGGGCGTGAATCCGGCCATCGGGCCAGACTACAGTCCGACCGGCCAGATCATGTTCTACGCGCTGACCAGTTCCAATCCGAAATATGACGTAATGGAACTGAAGGCCCTGAATGACTGGGTTGTGGTCAACCAGTTGAAGTCGGTCCCCAACATCGTGGACGTGAACCCTTTTGGCGGGCCGACGCGCGAGTACCAAGTTCAACTGGATCCTGGAAAGCTGGTGGCCTATGGGCTGTCTCTTGCGCAAGTGGAAAATGCGCTCGTGGCCAACAACATCAACGCCGGCGGCGGTTTCATCGAGCGCGGCGAGCAAGCCCTGAATATCCGCGCTGTCGGCCTGATGCAGTCCACCGACGACATCGCGGCCACCGTCGTCAAAGTGCAGAACGGAACTCCGGTGCGGGTCCGTGATCTCGGGAATGTCGTTCAGGCCCCCAAGGTCCGCCTCGGACAGCTTGGAAAAACTATCCACAAAGAAGATGGAACCATCCTCAACAACGATGACGTGGTCGAAGGAATCGTCCTGCTGCGCAAGGGGGCGGTTGCTGAGACTACTCTGGACGCCCTTCACCAGAAAATTGACGAGTTGAACGGTAAGAACAGCAAGGCCGGCCTGTTGCCGCTGGGCGTGAAACTCGTCCCGCATCTCGACCGCAGCGAACTGATGCATCACACCATCCACACGGTGTTGCGGAATTTAACCGACGGCGTGCTTCTGGTAACTTTGATTCTGTTTCTGTTTCTCGGCAACGTACGCAGCGCCCTGATCGTCGCCGTGACCATTCCATTTTCGCTGTTGTTCGCTGCGATCCTGCTCGACCTCCGCCACATTCCCGCCAACCTCCTATCGCTGGGTGCGCTCGACTTCGGCATGGTCGTGGACGGGTCGGTAGTGATGGTCGAAAACATTCTTCGCCACACCTCTTTCGGCAACACAAAACGCTCGTTTATGGAGACTATCGCCGTCGCTGCGCACGAAGTGCAGCGCCCCGTCTTCTTCGCCCGCGTCATCATTATTGTTTCGTATCTCCCGATCTTCACCCTGCAACGCGTCGAAGGCCGGCTGTTCAGCCCCATGGCCTGGACGGTCGCCTTCGCATTGCTGGGTGCGCTGGTGTTTGCCCTGCTCATCGCGCCGGTGCTCTGCAGCATGCTATTCAGTTCTGAAATCAAGGAGTGGCGAAACCCTGTCCTGGAATTGCTTAATCGCACCTATGCCCGCTCTCTCGACTGGTGTTTCGATCACTTGAAATTTACGTTGGGCATGGGACTGCTCGCCCTGGCCGTGATGTTGTTCATCGCGTTCAGCGGAATCATCGGGTCGGAGTTTCTCCCTCATCTCGACGAAGGCGCAATCTGGGTGCGCGGAACCCTGGCCCCCAGCACCGGACCTTCGGCGAGCATCGACATGTCAAAAAAGGCTAGACTGCTGCTCGCCAGTTTTCCAGAGGTCACACAGGTGATCGGCCAAGTCGGGCGGCCCGATGACGGCAGCGATGCCAGCGGTTTTTACAATGCGGAATTCTTTGTCGACTTGCGGCCGCGCGAGGAGTGGCGAAGCGAGTTCCACAGCAAGAAAGATGAACTGATCGCAGCCATGGACAAGCAGCTCCAGCAGTTTCCCGGCGTGGATTGGAATTTCTCGCAGCCGATTTCCGATAACGTGGAAGAAGCGGTCAGTGGCGTAAAGGGCGAGCTCGCGGTGAAGTTGTTCGGCGGAGATCTCAAGACGCTCGAGGCCAAAGCCGACGAAATGCAAGGAGTGATGAGCCATATTCCTGGGGTGGCCGACCTAGGCACGTTTCAAGTTCGCGGCCAGCCCAACGTCAACCTAAACGTAGACCGCGCCGCCGCCGACCGCTTCGGCATCAACGTCAGCGACATTCAGGACGCCGTCGAATCCGCAGTCGGCGGCAAAGCCGTCAGCCAGATTCTAATTGGCGAGCAGCGCTTCGACATGACCGTCCGCTACCAGCCTCAGTTCCGCCAGTCCGTCGAAGACATCGGCAACATCCGCATCCTCGCTCCTTCCGGAGAACGTGTTTCACTGGCACAGCTTTGCAAAATCACGCTCGATGACGGCGCCTCCACCATTTATCGCGAAGGCAACTCCCGCTATATCGCCATCAAATATAGCGTGCGCGGTCGTGACCTCGGCAGCACCGTGCGGCAAGCCATCGACGAGGTTGGACAGAAGGTGAGATTTCCCGAGGGCTATCACCTGGACTGGACTGGAGAATACGAGAGCCAGCAGCGCGCCAACCGGCGTCTCGCGATCATTGTTCCCGTCACGTTGCTTCTCATGTCGTTTATCTTGTATTCCGCTTTCAGTTCTTGGAAGTGGGTTGGCCTCATTCTCGCCGTGGTCGCACTTTCTCCGTTGGGCGGCTTTCTCAGTCTGCTCCTCACCGGAACGCATTTCAGCGTCTCATCCGGCCTCGGCTTCCTGGCGCTCATCGGAGTCTCTGTCGAGATCGGCGTCATCATGATCGAGTACATCAACCAGTTGCGCACCCGTGGAATGCCGGTACGCGAAGCAGCCAAAGAAGGCGCGGCCCTCCGCTTGCGCCCGATCATGATGACGATGCTGGTGGCAACGCTTGGTCTGTTACCCGCCGCCATGTCGCACGACATCGGATCAGATTCCCAGCGACCATTCGCTATCGTCATCGTGGGCGGCCTGATCGTAGAACTCGTAGTCAGCGTGATTCTGTGGCCCACTCTCTATGTATTCTGGGCGCGCCCCGGAGACCCCCTGCCACCGTCTGAACAGAGCTTTATGTCCGAGGGCGAGCACGTCGATTAAGGGAATGTCGGTTAGGTCTTAAGTGTTGGGAAAGAGAACCATCTGCAACGGATGAACGCGGATCTGCACGGATGGATCTAATTGCGCAAATGAAGGGTTTGTTTGGAAGCTAGAGGCCAAGAGCTAGGAGCCTCACAGCTGACAGCAAAAATTAAGAGTTCCGAGGTGATGTAAGGTCCATTCGTCTCGGCCAGTAGCTCGCGTTTGACCCTTGCTCGACCTGCTTTCGCTGCTTCCCTTGCGGGCCGCGGCGCGCGATCTTCGCTTGGGCTCC
>Ga0070717_10003905_pt1 | contig 10723 bp, 9 predicted proteins | sample LARL113metaG_FD_71366 | JGI IMG/M metagenome (GOLD analysis project Ga0070717, IMG submission 71366) | Corn, switchgrass and miscanthus rhizosphere microbial communities from Kellogg Biological Station, Michigan, USA - LAR L11-3 metaG | ecosystem: Host-associated > Plants > Roots > Rhizosphere ...
ATTATCTGACCTAGTAAACATAAGAACCTTTTTTTGGATTACTCGGTGGTGAAGCGCTCTGGCGTAAGACGAAGGCGCTCCCAAATTTGGGAGCGCCTCTTTTTCTGATGTAGAAGGGAGCTTCAGTAGCTTATACCAGCGCTTGCACCTTTGGCTGGTAGCGCGTTTGCGAAACCAGGACAAGCAGGATCACAGTAACACCTGCGATGATGTGGGGGAGCCAGGCGTTGGGAGCCTTGTTGATGAAGCCGAACAAGAATGGCGAGATGGCGAGGAATACGGCCGCTACCAAGTCAAATGCCAGGTGGACAGGCATGGGAATAAACTTCAGGCCGGGTATGCCCAACTCGTAGTTCGTCAACAGACTATAGAGAATGAGGCCGATGCCCAGAACTATAGGGATGATGACGGCAGCGCCGCCTGCACTGTAGAAGCCGAAGACGAACGGGGCAGCGAGTAAGCCGATACCACCGATGTAATCGAAGTAAGCATGTACTCCTGTTGGAATGAAACGAATAGTCTTCATAACGATCCTTTCTGCTGGAGGGTCCAGCAATAATGCCAATACATGTTTGTCTCATTTGTCCAGGCACAATAGAAAGCGCTTCCATTCTGCTTGCTGTTAGAATATACGGGCGACAATGAACCCTGGATTACTGGGACTCGTTCTCTGCTGTTGGGGTGGTAGCATGTTTCTTCCAGATACCTTCTAGAGTGGTAAGGGTTGCGGCAGCTTGTCCTAAGCAGCTAGCACAGACAGAAATTACAAAAAACCAGGAAAATCCATGTTGCGAACGTACTCAGTGCTGGGCAAACATGCTCCTGTGCTGGCTACGTGCGCCGTGTCACGCACGATGAGATCGCCGATACAATCGGCTAGAACTCGAGGGACGTTCTAGGAATACCGGCTAACCCGACTCCGAACTGCTCTCTTTTTCCGTTCGCTCTTTGCGTTCTTCATCATCGAACTGAAATCTCGGAAAGTCATCCATGTTGGGGTGACGCGATCTCCTACCGACGCTTGGACCGCGCAACAACTGCGGGAGGCGACTCCATATAGACAAGCCCCCAGGTATCTCATTCGCGATAATGATGGCAAGTTTGGACCCTGGTTCGCTCGCGTGGCAGCAACAAGTGGCATCAAGATACTCAAAACACCTTGTGGTAATCGAATCATCTCGGTGCCGGTCTTAGGTGGGTTACACCACGAGTACCAAAGAGTGGCCTAAGCGCTTCAAGAGGCAAGCCATACTACCTGAAGAGATTGAGTTCCGTATACCTTCGTGTTTTTGAACTGCCTGGAAGGAACTTCCGTCCTCTCGTCTCCCACTGAAGGAGAGGATGAACTGCGTCCTCCTGCATACATGGATAGAGAAACACGAAATACTCGGGCATCCCTTTATCGGTGCATGCTAGAGCTCAGAGAACACGCAGAAATCAAGAGCAAATCACTCATTTTGAGAACGGACGTGCGAAGTAGCCAGCACAACGCAAGTGGCAAGGTTATCTCCTTCCCCGTCCTGGGTAGGTTACATCACGACTACCGCAGAAGTGCATAAGTTTGTTCAGTAGTGAAGAGGTGACGGACTGAGGGCTGCGCAACCACTGAGAAACATCTTTAACGCGTGTCATAGTGTTGAGAACCTGCAGGTAGGGGCTTGTCGTTTTCCTTGCAGAAGGAACCACACATGAGAGATGTGCGACTCATCGTCTGTGAATTGCTGTCCCAGAGAGCAAGGATATCCATCCCAAGCTTGACTCACCATACGTTTTGCCGTCAAAGCACGAGATAACCGAAGAGGTTAACTCTCAATGTGCCCGGCGGATATCCCATGTAGCCAGCACAGCTGTCTCTGTTCTCAATCGTTCCGGTAGCATACCAGAACTGCGTCTTCACTGATTCAGCTATGGAGTGGTGTCACCTGAGAGTCCACATCTCAAGGTGATACACCCTTTGCTCTGTCAACCAACTCATACTTACCATCCGAACACAAACGACGGTCGCGTGGGGAAGAGCGCCTTGAGGACAGGCCTGGCTTCCTCGCTGACCCACACGTCAGGAAAGACATGGCGTAGCGCTTCTATGCTGCGATGACCAAAGAGTACCTGCAGGAAGACCAACGGAGGGAACCCACCGCTCGCATTCGACCCGTAGAGCGGCGCGCGCCAGGGTTCCGCACCCGTCAGGCGTCCTTGCTCGAAGACCATGCGCAGGCCGCCGCGATAAAAATCCAGCGTGATGTCGCCAGAATGCCCCACCACAGGAGAAGTCGCCAGCCGTTTTTCGAGCGCCGGAGCGATGTGCAGAAGAAAGGCCGGGAGGTCCTTCACCCGCACATACCAGGCGTAGGGCGGCTCCATGGCATGCTGTAATTCATTGCCCAGCACTTCATAGATCGGGTGGGTGGTTCCCAGGTAGAAGTTGATTTCACTCAAAGGAGGTACGTCGGGACGGACCAGTTCCAGGCTGAGGCCATAGCTGGAAAGCGCGCGCAAAACAGGTGGCATGACCGCTTGCACATTCACCCCCTCGGCGAACTCCAGCAGCCAGACGCCCAGTTCCTTGCTGCGGCGACGAGTATCCAGCGCCACGAAGCCCACCGTCCGGCCCCCGGTATCAACGATCATCTGCAATTGGAGGCTATGTCCCAGGTGGGGATGCGCTTTCCAGCTTTCGATCTCATAGAGCCACTGTTTGCGTGTCATGCTTTCCGAGACGATGCTGCTGGCCCTGCGCCGGTTGTAAAGCGCGGCAATCTCAGGAATATCCGAGGCCGTGGCCTCACGCAGCGTGAATGGCTCAGACGCGCCCTCTTTCGCTTTGGGGATCAGCGCAAGAGATATAGTGCGCCGGTCTTCCAGTTCGAGCGCATATTCATAGCCGAACTGACGATAGAAATAGGAGATGCCGGTAATAGCCTGGACAAGATCTCCCTCCGCCTCGCTGCGTTCGTGGACCATCTCGAAAAGAGCGCGCACGAGTCCACGATTGCGATACGCCGCATCGGTCGCGACCATCTCAGGACGACCAACGCTGAACGGGATGCCTTCATACGTCCAGGTATGTTTCCACAGGCAGGTGCAGGCCAGCACCGGATGCCCTTCCCTGCTGGTATCCTCGATCACAGCGAAATCATGCGACCCCATGAAGGGGTGGTCGCCATGCATCAGACGGCGAATGACCCTCATCGCGGTGTTGTTTGGTGGATCCTCGGCTGCATCACGATGAACCATCCCGTGCAGGTTGGCGATGCGGTCGGTATCTTCGGCGGTTGACCAGCGCATCACCAGTCCATTGCCGAAATCACGATGCGGGGTATTCATAGTTGTGTGCATATAGTCCTTCTCCGGCGCGACATCTGGAAACTTCCCTACAGGTTCTCCAATGATACCAGGAGTTCTTTGGGGTTCCTTGCTTTCAACGGGGTTCCGCCATGTTCAGGGAGCAGGAGGCGAGCCGCTCCAGAGTGGAGCACCATTCCTGTCCGGTGTGGTTGGACGCAGCCAGAGGGAGATATGCGTTGGCTGCATCGTCTCCTGCACCGTGGCTACGAGTTGCTCGCGTACCTGGTCCAGATCGACTTCACTACGCAGGTTGGCGCTAAAGGCTGCGAGCGTCCTGGCGGCGTCGTACTTGCGGCGGTAGAAGCGGCGATCAATGACGCGCTGGACGCCGCGGCGCAACGGCTGGAAGAGGGCGGCGATCACCAGCGTCGAGGCGACAATCACCAGCGGATTCTGCTGCTGGCCGAGGACCGCACGCAGCAGAGAACCAAAGGCGAGCACCAGGCCCCAATAGAGCAGCACCAGAAACAGCGTCAGCGTGCTATAGACGAGCGTGCGACGAATGATGACATCAATCTCCCATAACCCGGCACGCAGAATCGCCATCGCCACGCTTAGGGGGATGAGCAGGAACGTCACCATCGAGAGCGTTCCGCCAGCCAGCAGATAAAGGGAGTCGGGCGTTGCCAGCCCCGGTACCAGATAAGCAATGAGATCATACGGGATTATCACCACGAATAATCCCCCGAAGCCAAAGAGCAGCCACTTGGCCTGCTGGCGCTTCGAAGGACTAAAGACTCGCACGTAGCGGTAGATCAGCACCGCGAGGGCCCCGCCATAGCTCACCACCTCGTCGACCGCGTTGAGGGCCGGAGGCCAGGACGTGATATTGAAGGGGCCAGGGATCAGATAAAAGAGGGTCCGCACGGCCCAGAGCACGACCAGCAGCCAGCCCCACCTGGGCACAAAGCGGCCATCGGGAAACGTCACCAGGAAGTAGCCCAACGCCGTAAAGATGCACGTCACCCCGATATTCAGGAAGAGCACCGCTGGCGGGTACGTGGCCGAAGTAAGGAAAGGTGACAGTGCGATGCTCACCAGGAAGAACGAGGCCACCAGAGCAATGGGCTCGTTCGATTTGCGCCAGAAAATGAAGATGCCCACACTCAGAAAGATCAGCGATTGCAGCAGCGCCAGCACCAGATTGTAAGCGACGTAGCTAGAAGGAGCAATTGACAGGTGATGTAGCGCTTGAGCCGTTGCCGGAGTCACAGTACAGCTCACAATAAACGGGCAGATGCTAGAGATCTCTCCATGCGTTGCTACCCATGTCAAGATGAGCACCAGGAGTGCAACCAGCATGAAACCAATCCATGCTCCTCGTGCCAGGTACAACCAGAACCCCTCCAATTGTACGTTAGTCTGGGAAGACTGCCTCTTGCTTGCGGCACCACCCGGTTGTCGCTTTTGTGTTAAGCCATTCATGAGTTTCATCCGTTGTACATGTGACCTTTCTTTCTGAGCTTACGGTAATCGGAGTATAGCATAGAGCCGTTACGAAAAGCGAAACGATTTGTCAAACAACTTCCAGCAGTACATCGGCCAGTTCTCGCGGCATCGTGATCATGGCACAATGGCCGGTTGGCAACTGTCGCAGACGCCACCCTGCTTCCTTTGGAGGAAGCGCTCTCGGCGCCAATAGATGTCGCATGAATAAGAAGAAGAAACCACTGCCGGTGCAGTCAATGTGCGTACGGGGTTTCGTTGATACGATCGCTGGATTCTTCAGATGAAGTGGCTGCTCGAAGGTCTTGAGGGGTTGTGGCGTCACCGATCTAAGCACCCAGCTGCGATCTGGCTCTTTCGTCACCCCATAGGTGCCGTGAGGAGGGACTCTCCAGCCATCCCCGTGGGCCTGTGCTTGTTTGCGTAGCACATGGATGACCATCGGCGAGCTATCGGCCAGCGATTCACCATCACGTGGTACGAAGGTATCCAGATAGACCAGGTGAGCAATGCGCTCCGGCACAGCATCCACCACGCCGGTGATGACCATCGCGCTATAACTGTGACTCACCAGGATGACCCCATGCAGATCCTTTTCCTCCAGCAAGCCGACGATATCCTGGATATGGGTCTCTAATCCGACATTGGGTGAAAGCTCGGATGCACGCTCAGCCAGGCCAGTGAGGGTGGGTGCATACACCTCATGGCCAGCCGCTTCTAAGTAGGGGATGACCTTCTGCCAGCACCAGCCCCCAAACCATGCCCCATGCACCAGCACAAATGTTGCCATGTTCACCTCCTCAGGAGCGCTGCCTTCCTGTCCTTTCTGCTGCATTCCCCTCTCACCTGGGCTTGCTGATACTGTCTTTCCCTAATTCTACCGCTCTTCCTGAGCTTCCTTGCTCTCGTTGCTGGATCGCGTTGGCCCAGCGGTGTCGGCGCGCCATCCTCTCCACGGCAAGCTGAAAGAGATCTGGCGTGAGCAGGGCCAGGCGGGCGGCGGGGACGACAATCGTCCGGCTTCGCAGCTCAATACCCCGCACCAGCATGACTGCGGTCTTCCCGACCGGTTGCGGCTTCATCTTTGGCAGTCCAGGCAGCCCGCGTATCAAGGGGTGTTCAACCGCTTCTCGCCCTGTTTGCGTTGCCGTATAGATGTTGTGGGCGACGCCGATATCCACGCCCAGGCCCTGGACCTCCAGGCGCAAGGTGTTGGCGAATGCCTGCAGTCCCGCCTTGCTGCTATTGTACGCAGCATGCAGCGGCCCCTGGATCGTCCCGGAGAGCGAGGATACAAACAGGATGTAGCCACGGGCTTCGATAATGTGCGGCAGGACCGCGCGCACGGTTCGCCACGACCCGAGCAGATTGACGCTCACGACCCGCTCGAAGGCCTCCGGGTCCTCCCGTTCGACCGAGCCCACTGTTGCTATCGCTGCGTTCACCACCGCCACGTCCAGGCGCCCGAAACGTTCCACGGTTGCTGCTACCACCTCCTCAAGCGCGCCACTCTGCGTGATATCGGCCTGCTGATACAGCATGGTTTCTCCGAGATCATGCGCCAGCTCTTGCAAGGCTGCACCCTGCGTATCGAGTAACGAGAGGCGCGCCTGGCGCCCGGCAGGCAGCCGGGCCGTTTCAGCTCCAATTCCCCTCGCCGCTCCTGTAATCAGGACGCTTTTGCCATTCAGGTTCCATGGACTGCCCGGCATAGCCTTTCCCTTCTTTCGTGTCTAGCCATTTTTGCCCTTCCAACGGGCTCCTGCGCTTCCGCAACCGTTGCAGAGGAGACGAAGACGTGTGCGGCATGACTTTCCCTGTCGTACATCTTTGCAAGGTGCAAGAGCACACAAAAGCTTTCTGGTAGGATCATAGAGCGAAATGTTCAGCTATGACCACTTCTCATCGCGCGATCCAGTGACTCCCGGGTATACTGGATGGCATCGAGATACGGCTGCTCTGTGACGCGCTTTGCGATCTCCTCTTGACTGACCTGCTCGACGCGGCTCTGAATCCACCAGATGTTGCCAAGGGGGTCGCGCACACGACCCCCTCGTTCGCCCCAGACCAGGCTGGTCATCTCGGTGACGGTGACGGCCCCGGCAGAGAGGGCTTGTTGGTACACGGCATCGGCATCCTCGACGTACAGACGCGAGGCGCGCACGGGGTATCGGGCCACCCCTCTCTGGTATCAAAGCCCCCGACGATGGAGTTCCCAATTCTGACCTCGGCATGTGTAGTCGTGCCGTCTTCGTTCTGCAGGCGGGAGAGTTCCTGTGCCCCAAATGCTTGTTTCATGAAATCGAGGAGCTTGGCCGTATCGCGTGAAATGATCCACGGCATCACGGTGGATGTGCCCTCAGGAATCGGTGGTACTGCGTTCGGTTGTGCTGTCATCTTCGTGCTCCTTGTGTGAGGTATTCTATTCATCAACGGGAGAGCGTCACGGTTCCCGCATCGCCATCCACCGTGACATTCTGACCAGTATGAAGCCGCTCAGTTGCGACACCTGTGCCAAGAACAGCCGGAATATGATACTCGCGGGCTACAATCGAACTATGGCTGAGTGGGCCGCCCACATCAGTAACTACCCCTGCGGCCAGGGCAAAGAGTGACGTCCAGGCGGGCGTCGTGATCCTGGCTACCAGGATATCCCCTTGTCGCATCTGTGCGAACTCATCAGCGCCATGAATGACCCGCGCTACGCCAGTGACATATCCAGGGCTGGTTGCGATTCCTTTCAGCACATCCCCTGCTGGCTGACCAGTACGGGCGGGCAATAGACTGCTGAAATTCATCCCTAAAAAGCGCGTTCCACCTTTGAGTGGTAAGGCTATTGGCGGCGTGAGCATTCGTTCGCCCTCCCAGGTTGTGCGCCGCTCGCTGACTGGCGTACGATAGTTCGCCGGGGATTGTCCTCCATCCAGAGCGATTACCGCCTCCAGCAATTCGTCTTGCGTCAGCCAGAACACGTCGTCCGGAATAGAGATGGCATTGCGCGTGGCCAGGCGCTGCCCTATTTCACGCACCATCCGGCGCAGCACCGGCCAGCCCAGGCCCACATCAGCCAGCCCGTCCTCGCGTAACGGGGCGAAACGCTGAGCTATCCCTACAAGGCGACGGAAGAGTGAGCGAGAAGGGCCTCGGAGCCGGTTCAGCATCATTTGCATTGCGTGCTCGCGCGCTTTCTTTGAAGCTGCCTGACGTGCATGCGGATCCGGCGCATTGCCGCTCAGGAAAAACTTGAGTGTTTCTAGCAGCGCCACTGGATCATCCGCGGGCACCGGCTTGGAAAAGTCGAGATCGTAGATGGCATGGCCAAATTGGGCGAGGTGAGCCGTAAAGCGCTGGCAGAACGCTGACCAGAGGGGTTCGTCTATGCCATCTACGTGAGCAGTCTGATAGGCTGAGGCAAATTGCACTCCCGACATGTTTTGCAATACAATGCTCAGATCATCCTGAGTGCGTACCCACTGTGCCAGATCGTAGAGCGATTCCTCGGCCCGTATCGGGGCACTGTCATAGCCCAGCATAAAGGTAAGGGCCGATGGATCGGCGCGACGCTTCAAAAGCTTCTCATAGACAATGGTGAAGATGGTCTCAGTTATGAAGGCTGCTGGCAGGATACCACTCTGAATGGTGAGGTAATAGCTCGCTGCCGCATTGAGAATTTCCCGCGTCCCGACAAGTACCTCGGCAGCGGATGCCCTTGACAGCTTCACCGCCTCCCAACGCTCCACAACAGCTTTATAGGCCGGGCGAGCCTCTTGTTCCCAGCGCCGCTGTGCAGTGTACATGAGGCGAGGAACGACTGTTGTCAAGACCTTGGGCTTCATCAGAGCCGTCCTGTATCTCAAATCATAGAAGGCATAGCCGTTAATCGTGGTGAGCATATCATCTAATAATTTACCCATGCCTACTGCCAGCGCAAATCGTTTCATCGCTCTGTTCCAGGCTGATAGTCCCAGCGTGGCGAAGAGCGGTGAGAGCGGGTCTGGTAGTAACTCTATGACGCTTGCACGGATGTACTTCCCTTTGGGTTTGGGAAGTTTCCACTCTGGTGGTCGTGTCACCTGTAATCCAGCGGTTTTGGGCAATGCGGTGATCGGGCGGGCCTGCACGATGAAGAACCGATTATGGGAGAGAGCCCACTCGATATCCATTGGCTGACGATAGAGTTCCTCAATGCGCACACCGATGCTCGCCAGTTGAGCCGCTTGCACGGCTGTAAGCACTGCGCTCGTGCGCTTGTCTACAGGAACCGGTTCTTCACTCGTGCCTTCGGGAGTGCGCACCGTCATCACTTCCTTCACACTGATCTGCTGTGCAGTAATCAACCCGCTTGCCCTGTCAACCGCGACAGTATCAGGAGTGACCTGCCCACCCACAATGGCCTCACCCAGTCCCCAGGCGGCGTTGATCATCACTTGGTCCCGTTCGCCAGTCAACGGATTGGCGGTGAAGAGGATACCGGCTGCATCAGCCGGAACGAGTTCCTGCACCACCACCGCCAGGCTTACCTCCTCGTGCGCGATGCCAGATCGTGCGCGATAACCAATCGCTCGTGCAGTCCACAACGATGCCCAGCAACGTTTGATGGCATCGAGTACCATCGCTTCACCGCGCATGTTGAGATAGGTCTCCTGCTGACCGGCAAAGGACAGTTCCGGCAGATCCTCAGCGGTGGCCGAGGAGCGCACCGCCACGCATAGATCGTCTCCGCCCAGGGCAATATATGCCTGGCGAATTGCCGCGGCAATCTCAGCGGGCATGCTTCTTTGTGCAAACATCCGGCCGATCTTGCTGGATGCCTCTTCGAGCGAGGTGGGCTGGTCGGCAGGGGCTGCGGAGACCGTTGCCAGTATCTGCTCCTGCAGCCCATTCTCTGTCACAAAAGAGCGATAGGCAGTTGTAGTGATGTGAAACCCAGGTGGGACAGGCAAGCCGGCTGCCGCCAGCCGTGCAAGCGAAGCACCTTTTCCTCCTACCTGCTCCAGTGTGGCAGCGGGATCATCCAGTGCTAAAACCAGGGGGACGCTTTGGTCATTGCTCATTTCCAGCCCCTCTTTGCTCAACCTTCTTTCCTAAAAACCTCTACTTGAAAGGTATCCGGCCACCCCTCTCTCGTATCAAAGCCGCCGACGATGGAGTTCCCAATTTTGGCCCCGGCATGTCCAAATCAGGAAGTCCCGCTTCCTGATTCTACCATTCTTCCTTCACCCGCTTGCTCTCGTTGCTGGATCGCGTCGGCCCATCGATGCCGGCGCGCCATCCTCTCCACGGCAAGCTGAAAGATATCTGCCGTGAGCAGGGCCAGGCGGGCTAAGGGGACGACAATCGTCTGACTCCGCTGCTCCATGCCCCGCACCAGCATGGCCGCGGTCTTCTCGACCGGTTGCGGCTTCATTTCCGGCAGTCCTGCAAGCCCGCGAATTAAGGAGTGTTCGACCGCTTCTCGCTCCGTTTGTCTCGCCGTATAGATGTTATGGGCGACGCCGATATCGACACCCAGGCCCTGAACCTCCAGGCGCAGCGTATTGGCGAATGCCTGCAGTCCCGCCTTGCTGCTATTGTATGCCGCGTGCAGCGGTCCCTAAATCGTGCCAGAAAGAGAGGACACGAACAGAATGTAGCCACGGGCCTCGATGATGTGCGGCAGGACGGCGCGCGCGGTTCGCCACGATCCCAGCATCACCGATAGCCCCCCGTTCTTCCACTCCACTTCAGCATACCTGATTCCCGTCTTGAAGTGGGAGGGACTCCTGTCCTGATTTCTGGCCTTTTTCGGGGGACATATTGTCCCGGAGAAAGGGGACAATCTACAGGTGGAATTCACCCGCTTTTGTGGAGATCCAAAACAATCGGGCTAATCCAACTCTGCTCAGGCAGAGGTGTCTGCCCGGTCTACCAGGAACCCGCTGCCACTTCCTTA